>Ga0187865_1002308_pt1 | contig 18557 bp, 21 predicted proteins | sample June2016WEW_11_1_2_FD_132989 | JGI IMG/M metagenome (GOLD analysis project Ga0187865, IMG submission 132989) | Peatland microbial communities from SPRUCE experiment site at the Marcell Experimental Forest, Minnesota, USA - June2016WEW_11_100 | ecosystem: Environmental > Terrestrial > Soil >...
AAACCAGGGATGCGTGGGCCAGACCGCAACGCTTAAATTTGGTCGATTCGGAAGGTATAAAAAAGGCTGTTGTAATGATAAAGATCATTTCTATGTTGGTCAGGTTTGATAAAGAAAAGAGTAAGCGAAGGAGGTAACGGGGATGAGCAAAATCGAAGGAGTGAAAGCGCGGGAAATTCTGGATTCACGAGGGAACCCCACCGTGGAAGTGGAGATTCATCTTTCCGGCGGGGCCAAGGGAAGGGCAGCGGTTCCCTCAGGAGCCTCCACCGGGGAAAGGGAAGCCCTCGAGCTCAGAGATGGCGATGAGAAACGTTTCCTGGGGAAGGGCGTTCAGAAAGCTGTCAAAAATGTGCAAGAGATTATCGCTCCTCGAATCAAAGAAATGGAGGCCACAGATCAGGTAGCTTTAGACCGGGCCATGATAGAGTTGGATGGGACCGAGAATAAATCGAAGCTTGGCGCCAACGCCATCCTGGGGGTCTCTATGGCTGCCTGCCGCGCCTCGGCAGCGGCCCTGGGAATTCCTCTCTATCGCTACCTGGGGGGTACGGGAGCCAGGGAAATCCCGGTCCCTTTGATGAACTTCATCAATGGCGGGGCTCACGCCGACAACGCTTTGGACATCCAGGAGTTCATGGTGGTTCCGGCCGGGGCCAAAAAGTTTGCCGAAGCGCTGCGGATGGGGGCAGAGATTTTCCACCATCTGCGCCAGATCCTGAAGAAAAAGAACTACAGTACCTCCGTCGGCGATGAGGGTGGGTACGCCCCACGCTTAGGTTCCAACGAGGAAGCGATCCAGTGGATTGTGGAAGCCATCACCCGGGCGGGGTATGGTCCGGGGAAGGATGCCTTCTTGGCTCTGGATTCAGCGGCCAGCGGGTTCTACAAGGACGGGGCCTACGCTTTGAAAGCCGGAAAGAAGAAAAAATTTACTGCGGATGAAATGATTGATTTTTACGAAGACCTGGTGAACCGGTATCCGATAAAATCTCTGGAAGATGCTCTGGCAGAGGGAGATTGGGAGGGGTGGGAAAAGTTAACCCGACGATTAGGGAAACGGGTGCAGATCGTGGGGGATGATATTTTCGTGACCAACCCTAAAATTTTTTGCCAGGGAATCGAGAAGGGGGTAGCCAACTCCATTTTGATTAAGTTGAACCAGATCGGAACCGTAACCGAAACGCTGGAAGCGATCGAGATGGCCAAACGAGCTCGTTATACGGCGGTGGTTTCCCATCGCTCCGGCGAGACGGAAGATTCTTTTATCGCCGATCTTGCTGTGGCCACAAATGTGGGACAGATCAAATCGGGATCGGCCTCTCGGAGCGACCGGATGGCCAAATACAACCAGCTTCTACGGATTGAGGAAGAGCTCGGAGAGGCCGCACTGTTTCGAGGGGTGAAAGTCTTTTACAGCATCGGGGAGGTATGATGCCTATGGCCGGTACAAGCAAAAAGCCAGCGAGAGGTTTGACGGGTCTGGAGGTGTTAGGAGTGGCCATCCGGTCAGAAGTGGAGGCCAGCCGTTTTTACACCCAGGCTTTGAAAGGTGTTCGGAATCCGATCCTCCGGGAGAAACTATCCAGACTGGCAGCCGAGGAAAAGAGACACCGCCAGATTCTGGAGGAAAGATACAAGAAGAGTTCCGGGGAGGTGGTCTTCCCCCTTCCCCGAAAGGGTGGACTGGAGGGGAAGGGAGAAATGCCCAAGGAGCTGAGTCCGGAAGAAATCCTTAAAATAGCCATTCGAATGGAACAACAAGCGGCGCAATTCTACCAGCGAGAAGCCCTTAAGACGGCCGATATGAGCGGGTGTTTCATGCTCGAATATCTGGCCGATTTTGAAAGGACCCATGAACGGAGTTTACAGGCCGAATTGAAGGCCTTAAATCGATTCCCCGACTGGTTTTCTTTGAAAGACCCCATGGTCCTGCTGGTGGGTCCCTGAAGAGAGAAAGATTCATGACTGGGGGAGAGTGATGATGAGAAAGTGGGAGTATCAGATCACCCGGTACGATCTGAAGGATTTTGTCCCGGAAGAGGAGATTTCCAATACGGCCTTCTACTGTGATCAGAAAGGGCAATGCCTCCTCCACGACACCAGCCATGCCACGGCTGACATGATCCGAGAAGCCCTTAATGAAGAGGGAAAGAGCGGGTGGGAGCTGGTCCAGTTTGGATACCATCAAAGCGAAATGATGTGCGTCTGGAAACGAATTGTGGATTGAGCTGGACTACGGGGAATCGGGTAAGGGGGTGGCGTCGCCAAGATCCTGGCTCGGCCGGTGGTCGATAGCCTGGAGAACCGGGTTCCCGTCTCCTCATCCATGAGAATGGAACGTTTCCTCCGAAGATAGGTTTTGCAGGGAAATGCTTCCGCGGGCGGATAGGAAGGAGTAAGAGAACCATGCCTGAGTTACCCGAAGTCGAAACCATCGTCCGCGGCCTGCGGGACAGAGTAAAAAACCTAGAATTCTCCAAGGTGGAAGTCCGCCTGGGAAAGTGTATTCGCGGGTCAAAGCAGTCCCTGATCCAATTGCTTAGGGGAAGAAAGGTATTGGGCATCGACCGGAGGGGCAAGAATATCATCTTCCGTTTGAGCGGAGGTGTTTTTTTGTTCATCCATCTTGGCATGTCCGGGAGGTTGCGGGTAGTCCAGGGAGGTACCCCGTTGGAGAAGCATACCCACGTCATTTTTTCTTTCCAGAATCACCCCCGTCAACTTCGCTTCGTCGACCCCCGGCAATTTGGGCGCCTCTTTTGGGAAAAGGGGATGGGAGAGGAGTTGATCGCCCTCTCCCGGTTGGGCCCCGAGCCTCTGGGAATTTCAGCCCTAGAATTCTCTCAGCGGGTGCGAGCCAAAAGCCGAGAGATCAAGCCGCTTCTTCTGGATCAGCATTTTCTGGCCGGAGTGGGGAACATCTATGCCGATGAATCCCTGTACCGAGCTGGAATTCACCCCCGTAGGAAATCCGATTCCCTGGAAAAAAAAACCTTATTCCGGCTCCACCAGGTTGTTCAGGAGGTCCTTAAGGAGTCAATCCGAGCAAAGGGGACCTCAGTCCGATCCTACGTGGATGCCACCGGTTCTACCGGGGCTTTTCAGAATTTTTTGAGAGCTTATGGGCGGGAGGGGGAGCCTTGCGGGGTATGTGGTACGCCCATCGTTCGGGAGCGCGTCGGGGGGAGGAGCAGTTTTCTCTGCCCCCGATGTCAGCGGCCGCCCCGGGGGAGAGCCGGGAAGGGGTCGCTTCCCCCTCGGAAAAATTCAGGAAAAATTGTTGCATAATCAAAACCTCCGTTCTAAAATGTAGTCAGAAATGATATTTTCTGATTAATCGGCGGGGGCGGATGGACCGGCTGCAGATTTTAAAAAAATCCCTTTTCTTTTCCTCTCTTTCAGAACCCAGCCTCAAAGAAATTAGTCGTTTTTTTAGCGAAGAAAAATACCCGCGAGATGATTACATCTTCTTTGAAGGCGATGTCCCCGAATGGCTTCATATCGTCATGGAGGGGAGGGTAAAATTGCTGAAACACTCGGATACGGGGAAAGACATCATTCTCCAAATCTATAGCCCGGGGGACATGTTTGGGGAAGTTTCCCTCTTCGACCGGAAACCCTACGCGGCCTCGGCGCAAGCAATGGAGCCTTCCATACTCCTGAAATTGCCCCGGAAAGATTTTTTCCTTTTCTTCGGTCGTCACCCCTTCGTGGCCACGGAGATGATCGTGGAACTGGGTCGGCAACTACGGGAAGCCCAGGCCACCATAAAAAGCCTGGCGGTGGATCGCGTGGAGCAACGAATCGCCCAGATTTTGCTAAAGCTGGCTGATAAAGTGGGAATTTCCGAGAAGGGGGGGATCATGATTAACCTCCCTCTCACCCGTCAGGATTTAGCCGACATGGCCGGAACTACGGTGGAGACGGCGATCCGGGTCATGAGCCGGTTTACCAAATCCAAGATTATCAGACCGGCAGACGGGAAAATCTTTCTCCTCCATCCGCAGGCTTTGCAAGGGATCCTGGAAGGAAGGGAAGACTCCGAATAGCTTTCCTACTGAGAAAAACCATGGAATATTTAAGGTTTAGGCCTCTTATCTGCCGGAGGAGGAATCTCCGGCTTTCTTCCGTAAAGCCTGAAGCCATCGATGACTGGATTGATCAGCGTTCAGGCGTAGAATCCCTGAGACGGGATCCTTTAGCGTTACGGGAGAAGGGGAAAATCGGGAGGGAACCCTTCACCCCATTCTCGGGAAGAAAATATGATTTAGATCATTTCTTCAATCGCTCAGAATGATAGTTTAAAAAAATTGAAATGGGTTGGATTTCAGCCCGGCCGTGAAACAGAACAAAAATTAGAAGAGAGAAGAGGCTTGAAGGAGGAGACGATGCCTGAGGGAAAAAGAAAGATCCATAAGGATATGAACATTGGGGAAATCTTGGATCGATATCCCAAAGCGCAAGAAGTTTTCCGTAAGCATTTTGGAGAAGATTGCTTTCACTGCGCCGGTTGTAGGATGGAATCGATTTTTTTCGGGGCTTTGATGCACCAGAAGGACGCGAACGCGATTGTGGAAGACCTTAACGCTGAGATAAAGTTTTAAAGAGGAGGGAAGATGAGCTATAAGATTACGGATGACTGCATTATGTGCGGGACCTGCAAAGAGGAATGCCCGGTGGAAGCGATCAACGAAGGAGATCCCAAATATGTGATCGATCCAGAAAAATGCAGCGACTGCGGGACCTGTGCGGAAGTCTGCCCGGTTGAGGCTTGTGTGTCGGAGTAAGAAGGATGGATCCGGGAAGGAGCAAGTTCTTTCCCTTTTATAAGAAGGGTGATACTACGAGGAGGTTTCCGTGAAAGAGAAAGTACAGAAAGTAATCGATGAGATCCGCCCCGCCTTGCAGGCGGATGGTGGAAATATCGAGTTAGTCGAGGTACAGGAAGACGGCGTAGTAAAGGTAAAACTCCTGGGGGCCTGCGGTTCCTGCCCCATGTCCCAGCTTACCTTGAAGCGCGGCGTAGAAGCCCGCCTGAAAGCAAAAATTCCTGAAGTCAAAGAAGTTGTCGCAGTGTAGCAAGAATCAGGGTAAGTGTCAGTAAGAGTTTTTTTTCTTTTTTACTGATACTCACCCTGACCCTCTTAATTTGTCCTGCCCTTGAGCCTTGCGCCGTGCACCTTAAGCCTTCATCACCCGGTACTCTCAGCATTTCTCCTTGACCATTTCATCATTGAGCGTTTTACATTCAACGCTCAACCCTCAGCACTTATATGGTTCTGCCTGCTTCGAAACCTTCGGCAACTGCCTCCAGAGCTTTGCGCGGAGTCCTGGCATCTCCGATTAAATAGACCTCCGGAACCCGGTCTTTGATTTTTTCATAGAGGGCATTTACGGATTTGGCTCCGGCGGCCATAACCACCGTATCTGCGGAAAGGAAAGTCTCGTTTCCTTCCCGTTCCACCACCAGGCCTTTATCCGTTACCTCTGTGGCCCGGGTGTTGGTCATCGTCCGTACGCCCAGGCGGGAGATGTCCTGGATGATGGTCCAGCGGGTGCTGATTCCAATATCCTGGCCCAGCTTTTTAAGCATCTCCACCACCATGACCTTTTTTAAACCGCGGTAAAGAAGGGAATTCAGAGTCTCGAAATCCTCGGCCCGGTTGAACATCAGGAAATAGAGGGTTTCGGCGTCGATCGTTCCCTTCCGGGCCAGAAAGAGGGCGGTCTCCAGCCCGACCGCTCCACCCCCAACAATCACCACCTCTTTTCCCGTATCCACCCTTCCGGAAAGAACATCCCAGGCCAGAACTACGCTGGGTCGGTCCATCCCCTTAATTTCTGGTACCCAGGGTTCTGCTCCTGTAGCCACAATCACCGCGTCTGGCTTTTCCATCTCCACGTGCACGGGAGAAGCCTCGAGGCGGGTATGTACCGTCACCTTCAGCTTTTCCATCTGCTTTTCCAGGTAACTCACGAAGGTGAGGAATTCTCGCCGTCCCGGAGGAACCGCCGCCAGAGGAATCTGGCCGCCGAGTTTCTCATTTTTTTCATACAGGCAGACTTCATGTCCTCGCAAAGCGGCAACCCGGGCGGCTTCCATACCCGCCGGGCCTCCCCCGATGACCATGATCTTCTTCTTCCGGAGAGCGGGTTCAACGGTCAATCTCCCTTCTGCACCGGCCCGGGCATTGACCAGACAAGTCTGGGGCTTCTGGTCGAAGATGGGGTCAAAGCATCCCTGATTGCAGGCAATACAATAGTTGATTTCGTCATACCGTCCCTGCCGGGCTTTATTGGGGAGCTCCGGGTCGGCGATCAAGCCACGGGCAAACCCGATGAGGTCGGCCTGTCCATCCCGGAGAATCTGGTCAGCCAGGCAAGGGTCAGTAATTCGGTTGCAGGTCATGACCGGGATGGAGACGCTCTGCTTGATCCCCTGGGCCAAATAGACAAAGCCGCCCCGGGGCAATCCCATGGTGATCTGGGGAATTCGGGTCTCGTGCCAGCCTCCGGTCACGTTGATCATGTCCACGCCGGCCTTCTCCAGTTCCCGTGAAAAAATTTGGGCCTCCCGGTTGGCCAGGCCTCCTTCCATGAACTCATTTCCCGCCACACGGAAGATGATGGGAAAGTCCGGTCCTACCTCCCGACGGACTTCCCGGGCAACCTCCAGGCCAAAGCGCATGCGACTTTCGAAATCTCCTCCATATTCATCCTTTCTGCGGTTTACGAGGGGGGAGAGAAACTGGCTGATCAGGTAGCCCGCCGAAGCGATGACTTCCACGGCATCGAGCCCGGCCCGTTTGATCCGTGCTGCGGCGAGGGCAAAATTCCTCTGGACCTGTTTGATCTCCGGGATCGACAACTCCCGTGGGGTCTCGCCGGTGAACCTGGAACGGATGGGGGAGGAAGAGACGGATCGCTTGCCTCCCATGAGGATGGAATGAGAGTATCTTCCCGCATGGTAGAGCTGAGCGGCGATCTTGGCCCCCTGGGCCTGAACGGCTTTAGCCAAGGCCGAGAGCCCGGGGATGAATTTATCGTCCCGGACGCTAAGCATGTTCACAGCTCCGCTGGTCTCATCGATGGTGCAGCCTCCGATGATGATCAGGGCTGCGCCCCCTTTGGCCCGTTCCACAAAGTAATCGGTATGATGGGGAAGGACCAATCCTTCCCAGGAGGAAAGGTAGTGCATAGCCGGCATGACGATCCGGTTTTTGAGTTCCATCTTGCCGACTTTGATGGGGGTGAAGAGCAACTTCAGCATTTTTTCTCCTAAAAAACAGTGTCGGTGTCAGTGTGAGGGTCAGCGGGAAAAGCAATGGCCCTTCAAAAAAACTTCGGGCGCATTTATTACCCCGAGGTCATTTTGGGCACTTTAGCGCACTTTAGGCGTTTTAGGAACTTATGCGGAGGGCCTTCTTTCCTGCCTGAATAATCTTGGCCAGATCTACAGCTCGTTGGATTACCTCTTTGGCCGAGGCAAGACCGAAGGAATCTTCGAGGGCCATGTGCCGGACCCCTCTGGAAACCTTTCCTTTTCCGTCGAGACTGGATAGGACCAACCCGCCGCGGCCCACGGGTATCATGTTAAAAAGGGCAAACGTGCCGTTCAGGATACCTAAGGTCATCTCCAGGCCCCCGTGGCGGAGAAAAGCCACCACCAGCGCTCCCCCCACCTTATCCTTGAGCCTTCCCCGATGCACGTTGCCGTAGACAAAAACCCGCATCCGGTCGATCATGTCGGCCATCGTTCCGGAAATGCGGCCGATGTGCACGGGGGTGGCGAGAATAACCGCATCCGCCCGCACCAAGGCAGGATAGATTTCGTCCATTCCGTCAGAGAGGGTACAGAATTTCTCCGGGGTTTGACTCTTCAAGCACCAGTTGCAGTGCTGACAGCCGGCAATCTGCAAGCCGGAAAGGTTGAATATTTCGGACTGGACTTCCGAATCCGAAGAAATCACGCTTAGCGATTCCTTCAGGAGCGCCTCGGTGTTGCCTCCTTTGACCGGACTGCCGGCGATGGCCAGTATTCGAATCATAAATTTAGCCTTCAGCGATCAGCAATCAGCGGTCAGACAAAAATAAATTCCCAATCTCCGGATAGACGTGTTGCTGATAGCTGATTGTTTCGTTATTCAAAGGGACGGTACCATAAAGTTGAAAGGGAATCAAGGTTCCTGGAACCCTTGCCCCCCTTTGGCTTTCATGATTTCTTTTTCTTTTAAGAAAGATGCAAACTTGAGGGCTGGCCCGGGAGAACGCTGAACATTTCTCATCGGCCTCCACTACTTGGAGCAAATCGAAGGGGGGCATGGGAAATGAATTTCTTGACTTCACCGAGGGGAAAAAATATATTGAGTCCATCTCCGAAGATCCAATAGCGGCCTAAAGAACCCTTTTGCGAGGTGAAAAAAATGGCCCTGAACTTTGATCTGACCGAAGAACAGAACTTGACCCGTCAGGCCGTTCGGGATTTTGCCGAAAAGGAAATCGCCCCCCTGGCCCAGGAGTTAGATGAAAAGGAAGAGTTTTCCGTGGAACTGACCCTGAAGATGGGGGAATTAGGGCTCCTGGGTTGTTTTGTGTCGGAAAAGTACGGGGGTTCTAACATGGGTTACATCTCTTACATCATCGCCGTCGAAGAACTGGCCCGGGTGGATGGTTCTCAGGCGGCCACCATTGCGGCGGGAAATTCCCTGGGGATTGGGCCCATTTATTATTATGGAAGCGAAGAACAGAAGCAGGAATGGCTGCCTCGGCTCTGTTCAGGGAAGATGCTCGCCGCCTTCGGCCTCACCGAACCCCAGGCAGGCTCGGATGCGGGAAGTTCCCAAACCAAAGCGGAGCTCAGGGGCGATCGCTGGGTCATCAACGGATCCAAAATTTTCATTACCAATTCAGCCAACCCCCTGACCGGAGTTGTCATTGTTCAGGCCATCACCGGGCTAAAGGAAGATCGGAAGCGAGAGCTGAGCTGCCTGATTGTCCCCCGGGGTGCTCCCGGCTTTACCGCCCGGGAGATGAAGAAAAAGATGATGTGGCGGGCCTCCAACACGGGAGAGCTTTCCTTTGAAGACTGTATCATTCCCCGGGAGGATCTCTTGGGGCAACGAGGGGATGGCTTTCATCAGATGCTCTCGACCTTGGATGGAGGGCGGCTATCGATCGGAGCCATGGGGTTGGGCGGGGCCCAGGGGGCCTTCGAGATGGCCTTGAATTATGCCAACACGCGAATCCAGTTCGGGCGTCCCATCAGCTCTTTCCAGGTGAATGCCTTCAAATTGGCCGACATGGCCATGGAGATTGAACTGGCCCGCAACCTTCTTTACAAAGCCTGCTGGCTGAGGGAGAATAACCGAGCTTTCACGAAGGAAGCGGCCATGGCCAAACTATATTGCTCGGAAGTCATGGGCCGTTGCGTGAACCACGCCGTCCAGCTTCATGGCGGGTACGGTCTTATGAAGGACTATAAAATAGAGCGGTTTTACCGCGATCATAAACTGCTGGAGATCGGCGAAGGGACGTCCGAAATCCAGCGAATCGTCATCGCCCGAAATATCGGGGCGGCCGGAAGGGCGGTTTGAATTCATGAGAGGCTGTATAGAACCCCAGAGGACGCAGAGGGACGAAAAATGAAAAAGATAAAAGAAGGAAAATCATTAAGAGCCAGAGGCAAAGTAAGAGAGACCCATCCCCGACCCGATGAGACCGGTGATTTCATTACCGATCCCTCTCATTATAAAGTTCATGACGCTTCCTCGAAGGTCGCACCGAGGGAGAGTCTGGGGTCGCGGGTCCATGAAGCCCGGGAGATGCGTGGCCTAACCCTCCAGGATTTGAGCAGCCGTACGGGGATCAGCATGGAAACTCTGGAAAAAGTAGAATCCAATAAGATGATCCCTCCTCTGGGGGAATTGATTAAATTGGGGAAAGCCCTGGAGATGAAGATGGGGTATTTCATCTCCCCGGGGGTGGAAAAACCTATGACCGTCGTCCATGCCGACAAACGGACGGTGGTCTCCAGGCATGGAAAAAAGAGAAGTGAGCAATACGGGTATTTCTTCGAATCGCTGGCCCCGGAGAAGGCCAATCGTTTCATGGAGCCTTTCCTGATAACCATGGTTCCTACGGAAATGTCGGAACTCTCCAGTCATGATGGCCAGGAGTTTATCTTCGTCCTCGAAGGAGAGATCCGGGCCCAGGTTCTGGATCAAGTGGAAATCCTTCGGCCGGGAGACGCGGTTTATTACGACTCGAGTAATCCCCATCTGGTGAAGTGTCATGGTGATAAGACAGCCAAAATCCTGGCCGTCCTTTACGCGGGGTCGAAATAATTCAGGCGACCTCCTTTTACCCTTTCTAAAAACGCGTGACGTTTTGAAAGAGCATAGAGTAGCTGAATCGACCTTTCGGGAGAAGGGAGGATGACCACGCGGCCCGAGGAGTCCAATTTTTCCTGCATCTCCTCCAGATCAGGGCCATAACCCCAGACGACAATCGGCTTGGTGGGAAAGCGAATGGCGGCTTCGATGATTTCTTCGGAGACGTCGAAGAATTCCTGTCCCGGGATCTTGGGCGTCAGAATGACGCAAAAGACCGCATCGACGTTCTCATCCCCTAAGAGGGCCTGGAGGTAAGTTTTATACACGGGCCGGGCGCCGTGTTTCATCACGCTGGGCCACATATCCAGTGGGTTTCCAAGAGGCAACCATGGGGGATTGAGGGGAGATAACTTTTCCATTGTCCCCGGAGATAGCGGAGTGAGGGGTAGACCTAACTCCATCATCCGATCAACTCCCATAACCCCACCGCCACCCGTATAGGTCAAAAGAGCAATCCGGTTTCCTTATCGCAAGTGTTTCCAAGGTCGATGGCTTTCCCCACCGGCCCCGTGAAGGTGTAGAACCCGGTGATGAAAATACCGCTCTGGCAGATGGTTGAAACGGGGGAATGGAACTTAACCAGAGGAATGGAAGAAGTGGTGAAATTATGGAAATTATTGAACAGCCCCATGGTGTTGGGACCGACAATCATCGTCCCCTTCGCCCTGGCCATGTCCCGGATTTTATCTTGAAGAACTTTCCCTTCTCCTCCCACGTCGGTCAGCCCCTGGGAGATAATGATGACGGCCTTGATCCCGGCATTCAGACAAGCTTCGGTTGAAGAAAGAACCTGATTACGGTCGAGGGAAATGACCGCAAGTTCGATCTTATCCCGCACCTTTTCTATCGATGGATAACACCGGATGCCGAGGATTTCTTGGGCATTGGGGTTGATGGGCAAGATCTTGCCCTGGTAGCCATAGGCTTGCAGGCATTCAACTATATTGAAGGCCCCAGGGCCGGTTTTCCTCGAAGCCCCAAGGATGGCCACGGAATTAGGTTCAAAAAAAAGCTTCATCTGCTCGACGGTGGTCATGGTAAAAAAAATCCCCGGACCCGGGCCGGGAACACTTGGGAAACAGTTTTTCTTTCAGCAAGCTTGATGGCCTCCAAGGATTTTCCCCCGGCCGGAAAGCGCCGAATTTAGATCCCCATCCTGGGAGGAACCCTCTTGCTTGCAGTTCGAATCTTACTTTATCGGTCCCTGAAATTTTCGCTCCCGGGGGTAGAATCTTATGGTGAAGGTATCAAAGGCAATCTCGATAGACGGTTCCGCTCCCAGGAGGGGCTGTTTCGCCTTCGGCAGACGATAATATTTGGTGACCCATTGAGCGGGGGCGATGGAATACCCCTTGGTTTCGATGTCCTGGTAAATCTGAGGGTCGAGGTAAGCTCGGATGGTTTTGACCGCCAGGGTGTTCGAACTGGCCCGGTCGTTTTTTATCTTAACTTTGAGGGAGGTCATCGGCATGGGTTTCTTTTTGGAGCTGCCGCGGCCGTCTACCTGAATTTCCATTTTGAAAAGGTAGGGGCCTTCGCTGAACATCTTGTTTTCAGTGATGGAAAAAGCCCAGAGATCGGGAACCAAGAGAAGGTAAAAGGATATAGCTACGCCCAGGGCAGGGCACAGGGATCTTACGAAACGAGTCACAGATTCACCTCCCACCGGATCGGCAGAGATACGGATGTTGCTTCCCAACCTAATAAGGGACCGGAAATCATTTTCCGTTCGATACCCCCCTCCCTCCAGCGATTATGGTAAATTTTCGAAGAATGTCAAGAAAGATTTTCGACCAATTTCGGAATGGGGATTTCGGCTTCATGTTTCAATCTGCAAACCCCGTTCCCCAATCCGTATTTGATTCATCCAATCTTATTTCCGTTTTTGTAGGAAAGATGGGGCTGCTCAATGGTAATTACCGTATCCGGGGGAACATCATGGGTGATCCAGACGTTTCCTCCGACGACCGAACGGGCGCCGATGATCGTCGGACCGAGGATGGTGGCATTGGAATAAATCGTGACCTCATCCTCTATGGTGGGGTGGCGTTTCTTCCCCCGGATGATGTTCCCTTCGCTGTCCTTGGGGAAACTCAGAGCGCCGAGGGTTACCCCCTGGTAGATCTTTACGCGGTTTCCTATCTCGGTGGTCTCTCCGATGACTACGCCGGTTCCATGATCGATGAAAAAATCCTTCCCGATGGTTGCCCCGGGGTGAATGTCGATCCCGGTGACCGAGTGGGCGTACTCGGTCATGATCCGGGGAAGCAGGGGCACTCCCTGGGTGTGCAGCTCGTGGGCGACCCGGTGGACGGTGATGGCCAGGATGCAAGGATAGCTGAAGATGATCTCATCCAGACTCTTGGCTGCCGGGTCGCCGTCGTAGGCTGCCCGCACATCCCCGGCCAGGGTTTGACGGAGAGCGGGAATTTTTCTTAAGAACTCCAGAGCCTCCTTTTGCCCCCGGTCCAGACACCGGGTGCAGAGGCTATGGAGGCGGCGGCATTCATGGCGGATCGATCGGGCGATCTGGGCGGCGAGTTTTTCAAATACCCGGTTAACGTCGCTTCCGATGTGGTAACTCAAGGAATAGGCGTCAACCTCCTGCTTGTGGAAATAACCGGGAAAGAGAAGATCGTTGAGGTCATCCAGGATCTCGATCACCGATTCTTTGGAGGGAATCATGGCCGTGTCGAGATGAGAAATGGTCTGTTCTTGCTTACAGCTTTCGATGATCTCCTCAATCACCTGGGGGAGTTGACTGCGAAATCCATCGATGAATTCAATCTCGATCTGGCATTGATCACCGGTGAGCAGGATGTTTTTTTCGTTCATGGTTTCCCTCCTGTATCGGGCCTGGGCCCCTGGATCACGTCCGTGACGTGCCAGAGGATCATCCGGTTCGTAAATCTGGAGAAGATCCTGAGGGAACCTTTCCCTTTCTCGGAGGCCTTCGTTGATGGCGCGCCAAAAAGAGAAAAAGGAAGAGGATTCCAGAGATCAAGACAATCGTTCCCGAAGGGGGCCAGTCGAAGTAGAAAGAGGTGAGCAGGCCGCAGACGGACGAGATAGCAGCCAGGACCGCCGAGATCACCAGCGCTTCTTTGAAACTTCGGGCCACCTGAAGGGCCGCGGCCGCCGGGATCACCAGCAGAGCAGAAATCAGCAGAATCCCCACCACCTTCATCCCGATGACCACCGTTACGGCGGTTAAGACGGCCATCAGGGTATCCAGACGTCTAACCTGGACCCCCGAAGCCTTGGCCGACTCAGGGTCAAAGGTCAGAAAGACAAACTCCTGGTAGAAAAGGGCCAAGGCGATTAAAACCGCCAGGGCCAGTGAAAAAGCCACCCACACTTCTTCCGGGGCGATTGCCAGGACGTTTCCGAAGAGGTATCCGAAAAGGTCCAGGTTGAAACTGCCCGCCAGGCTGACCAGAAAGATCCCCATGGCCATCCCCAGACTGCTGATGATGCCGATGGCTGTATCCCCGAACATGCCGGCCCGTTCTTTCAGCTTGAGGATTCCCAGGGCGGATAAAACCGAAACCGCCAGGGCCATCAGAATGGGGGTGACGTACAACAATAACCCCAGGGCCACTCCCCCGAAGGTGACATGGGCAAGGCCGTGGCCAACCATGGCATCCCTTCGCAGGACCAGAAACACCCCCAGGATGGCGCAGGTCACGGAGACTCCCAACCCGGCCAGGAAGGCTCTTTGCATGAAGGCGTAAGAGAACAGATCTTCCATGGTTGAGTTCAGTGGCGATGACAAATCAGATGATGTTCGCCATGGAGAAGTTCCTGGACCACCGAAGAACTGCAGAATTCATCGTGCGTTCCATGGAAGAACAGTCGCTGGTTGAGGCAGGCGACCTTGTTCACGTGCTTGGTGATGATTCCGAAGTCGTGGGTGATGAGGACGATGGTCAGTCCTTCCTTCCGGTTGAGGTCGGCGAGCATCTCATAAAACCGCGCCTGGGTATCGGCATCCACTCCGGCTGTGGGCTCATCCAGGAAAAGGACATCCGGGCCGTTGACGATGGCCCGGGCAATAAACACTCGTTGCTGTTGACCTCCCGAAAGTTCCCCGATCCGCCGGTTTTTCAGGGCCTTCATATCCACCTGGTCCAGCGCCCGATCGATGGCCGCCTCGTCCTGCCGGGTGAAGAGCCGCGGAAACCGCTTCTTCGAGAGGAGGCCCATGGCCACGACCTCCCGCACGGAGGCTGGGAAGTAGGGGTCCATGTGAGTGGCTTTCTGGGGAACGTAACCGATGCGCTGCCATTGGGTGAATTGGCTCAGTTCTTCCCCCAGGAGGACAATCCGTCCCGTGGAAGGCTTTAAGATCCCGAGGATCATGCGGATTAAGCTGGTTTTGCCCGAGCCGTTGGGGCCGATCAAGGCCACAAAATCACCCGGCAATATGGCGAAGGAGACGTTCTGGATAACCTCCAGGCCATTAAAGCTGAAAGAGACGTTCTCTACGGATATGAGAGGGTCACTGCGGTCCACAGTCTAATCCCCGTCGCAAGTTTTCGAGGTTCTTCTCCATCAGCCCGAGGAACGTTGCCTTTTGTTTTATCTGTTCCCGGGTCAAATTCGCTCCGTCATTGAGAACCAGGGTTTGAAGACCTGCCTCCTGAGCCAGCACCTGGGCCAGTTTTGGGTTAACCAGTTCTTCAAAGAAGATGTACTTCGCTCCATGATTTTTGGCGGCGTTAATAACGATAGTCAATTTTTTGGGTGTCGGTTCGGCATTCGGGCTGATCCCATAGAGGGGAATTTGTTGCAAACCATATCGTTTGGCCAGGTAGGAGTATGCGGAATGCCCCCCCAGGATGATCAGGCGCTGGCGGCAAGACGAAAGGGAAGATTGAAATTTCTTATCCAGGGCATCGAGCCTGAGCTTATAGGCTTCTGCGTTGGCTAGGTACCGAGACCCCTCCCCGGGGTCTTTTTCCGCAAAGGCGACGGCGATGGCATCGACGATCTTCAGGTCCAGGGAAAAATCCAACCACAGATGGGGGTCGACCTGCCCCTCTCTTCCCGGGCCCTGATTCGTCGGATGTGCCGGTTGAGAATCTTTGGCTTCGAGCAAGGGAAGGCCTCGACTGGCCTCCACCACCTTCAGCCGGTCTCCGCGGGTGGCTTTCAGAAGATCGGCCACCCAGGGTTCCATGGCCGGGCCAATATAAATGAAGACATCGGCCCGGGAAATTTTAGTCACGTCACTCGGCTTGGGCTCCCAGGCGTGGGGCTCAACCCCCGGGGGAATGATCATCTCCACCTGGGCATTTTCTCCCCCTACGGCCCGGGCAAACTCTTGAAGCGGGAATAAGGTAGTCACGACTTTGAGAAGGGGATGAGACTGGGCGAGAGAAGAACTCCCCGAAAAGCACAAAAACGTGATCAGAGATAAGATAACGATGAATATCCCTCTGTGACGGAGAAGGCCGACATCTCTATTTTCCATGCTATTTCTTCTTGTTTTCTATAATATCCTAACGGCTTTTCGGAGTAGATTCAAGAAGTTTTTCCCTGCTTAAGATGATTCCCTCCTTCCCACAGGCGACCTCTGCCCCATCGGAGGAGAGAGTAAGGTGAAGGGAGGTGGAAAAGGATAGACAGGCGTTGGAAAGTTCTATAAAATATCAGCAATCATCTCTTGAGCTTGGTAATGATCTCAGGAGATAATTTTTTTTGGTTATATGTCTTCCTTGGGAAGGATCATGTCTTCTTTTCTTCGATCCATGGATGTTACTCTTTTCCTGTTCATCAATCGGGGGGGCCAGAATTCTTTTTTCGACTGGTTCATGCCTTTCATGAGCGATCTTAAGAATTTTGCCTATGTTCTCCCGGCCCTGGGGATTTGGATTCTGGTGAGGGAGAGGAAAGCGGGCTTCATCTTTTTAATCTTTGCCGGGCTAACCCTGGCTATCACCGACCAGTTTTCCAGCCACCTGCTCAAAGAATGGGTAGGCCGGATTCGCCCCTGCGGCGTCCTCCCGGATGTTCATCTGCTGATCGATTGCAATACTTCTTACTCTTTTCCTTCTTCCCACGCGGTCAACATCTTTGCCGCGGTCTTTTTTCTTTCCCAGCCCTTTCGTCGGCTCACTCCTCTATTCTACGGGATCGCTGCGGTGGTCGCATACTCCCGGGTTTACATCGGTATTCATTACCCTCTGGATGTCATCGGGGGTGCAGGAATCGGTTTGCTCATCGCCTGGCCCATGCGCTGGCTGAAGGATCGGGTGGTGAAGCGTTTCACCCCGTCCTCTCACTTAGAAAATGCAAAAAGTTTATTGGGACACGGATGAACGCGGATTAAAAGGATTTTACCCTGGCAAAATTTTCTTATGAAAAGATTTTTCTCTGCGTTTATCTGTGGCAATCTGCGTCCGAAATGGTTTGAAGGAAGGAAGAAAAATGAAAAGTAACGCTGAGATCGTGGTAGATTCCCTGGAAAGGGCAGGAACGAAATACGTCTTTGGGTATCCGGGCGGGCAGAACGCCCGCTTCCTGGAAGCCATGCAGGGGAGCAGGGTGGAGTTCGTTTTAGTTACCCATGAAGCCTGCGCCGGATTCATGGCCGATGTTTACGCGCGCCTTACCGGCAAGCCCGGTGCCTGCCTTTCTACTCTGGGCCCGGGGGCCACCAATATGACCACCGGAGTGGGCAATGCCTTTCTGGACCGAGTTCCTCTTCTGGCCTTTACTGCCCAGATGGGAAAGTGCTGGAAGGGGCGAACGGTTCAAATGCATATCGACCATCAAAAGCTCTACGCGCCCATTACCAAGTGGAGTGCAGAGCTCGAGACCGGGAAGGTCTATTCCATCATGAGGAAAGCCGTGGAAGTGGTCCTGGCCGAGCAGCCCGGCCCCGTTCACCTGGATTTTCCGGAAGACATGGCGGAAGAACTTTCTGCCGAGGGGCCGGAGGCCTTTACCCCTGCTCCGCCGTCGATTCTTTCTTTTGATGCCAAGGCTCTGGGCAAAGCAGAGGAACTCCTTCGTAAAGCAAAGCATCCTCTGGTGGCCATCGGGCTAACCATGAACCGAGCCGGGGCAACCCGGGAACTCCGGGAATTTGTCGATAAGCAGCGCCTCCCGATCGTTACCACCCTTATGGCCAAGGGGCATATCCCCGAGGAGGGCTCGCAACTCGTAGGGGTGGTGGGCCGGGCGAGGAGAGATATCGTCGCCGAGTATTACAAGCCTGCCGACCTGATCATCGCCATAGGCTATGACCCGGTAGAATTCAATTACGAAGATTGGGTACGGAAGGATCTTCCCATTATCAATATCAATACGGTACCCATCGACATCGCCTGCGGCTACCCGGTCCCCTGCCAGGTGATCGGAGACATCCGGGAGATCTTGAAGAGTCTCTTGAAAATAGACAGGTTGGAACACCAATGGGACCTGGCCGCCCTGCCGGCACACCGGAAAAAGCTGTACCAGGCCCTGACCCCGCCGCAGAAGAACTTCTCACCCCATCATGCCCTTTTGGCGATGCGCCAGATCCTTCCCTCAACCGGCCTTCTGGTGGCTGATGTAGGGGCCCATACCCACATCATCGGACAGCTCTGGGATACCCGCGGACCGGGAAACTTCCTGGTGTCCAACGGCTGGTCTTCCATGGGCTTTGGTATTCCCGCAGCGATCGCAGCTAAGTTGGTTCAGCCGGAACGACCGGTTGTGGCCTGCGTGGGAGATGGCGGGTTTCTCATGATGGTGGGGGAGATCAACACCGCGGTCCGCATGAATTTGCCAGTGGTCTTCGTGGTCTTCAGGGATCGTTTCCTCAGCCTCATCAAGGTGAAGCAGACCCGGAAAGAATATCACCGGTACGGGGTGGAGCTGTTCGGCCCGGGTTATTCTTCGAGCGATAACTTTTTTGGAGCCAAGGTGGTGGTGGCCCGGGAAGAAGAAGAGTTTCGTGAGGCCTTTAAACGAGCGCTCGCAGGGAATGAGCCCGTGGTGATCGAAGCTGTTTTGGACCCGGCAGAGTATGACGTGATCATTTAACCCAGAAGTACCAAATAATTTGCCCAATAAAATACAGGGTGCGTTCCCCGAACCCACCGTCCATAAAACCACTATCGGGTATCACAGCCTACCGGGCAAAAGGTTGGTTCTGGATCTACGGACATGGAA
>Ga0187865_1002320_pt1 | contig 18476 bp, 14 predicted proteins | sample June2016WEW_11_1_2_FD_132989 | JGI IMG/M metagenome (GOLD analysis project Ga0187865, IMG submission 132989) | Peatland microbial communities from SPRUCE experiment site at the Marcell Experimental Forest, Minnesota, USA - June2016WEW_11_100 | ecosystem: Environmental > Terrestrial > Soil >...
GTCCGAATGAGTTTAAAAAAAATTGAAATCGATTACACCCATTTGTTGTTATAACATCCTGAAAAAAAAAGAATTCAGGGACAATACTCAAAAGTTAATGGGACAGCAGTGGGAGGCGTCCCCTTTTTAAGGCGGCCCGCAACAACCGAAGCTATTGTGCCCGGCGAAGTCCGATCGCAATGAGGTGTTCGTCGGTCCGCAGGAAAATCTGCCCTTGAGAGATCGCGAGAGATGCCAACATGCGTTCGGGAATGGTATTGTGAGCCAGCACTTTCTTTTCTTTTCCTGCTTCCAGCACAAAAGTCTCGCCGGCTTCATTCACCATGTAAATGTGGCCTTCTGCGGCAACCGGTGATGCGGTAAATACCCCACCGAAACGGTCCTTCCAGATTGTTTCTCCGTTTTCGGGATCGATGCAACTGACGATCCCGTTTTCGGTGGCCATGTAAAGCAGCCCTCGGTAGTAAATCAAAGAAGATACGTAAGGGGCGCCGGTCTTTACCTCCCATTTCACATGGGTTGCGGAAACATCACCCGTGCCTCCTGTTTTCACAGCCATGTAGGGACTGCCGAAATTTCCCCGCGAAGCGTAGACAACCCCTTCATGGTAGACGGGCGAGGGGACAGGCACGCGATTCGGTTCTCCCGCATACCAGATCACCTTGCCGCTAGCGGGATCCACGGCTTCAAGATGCGGCGTTGTGTTGATGATCAGCTCGTCCCCGTTTGCACCGGAAATCAGAAAAGGGGTCGTGTAGGACCGGCTGTCTTTGCCCCGGTCTGCCTTCCATCGTTCCTTGCCCGTGGTTTTATCGAGGGCGAGCAGGTAGGCGCCCGCCGGATGTTCGCACAAGAGGAGAAGGGTGTCCTTGTACAATACCGGGGAGCTGCCGTGGCCCCAGAGAATCTGAAAAGGAGCATATTCCTTTCCGATATGCCTGCGCCACGCCAGCTTGCCTTCCATGGTCAACGCGACCAGTTGACCGGTCCCGAACCAGGCATAGACTCGCTTCCCATCGGTTACACAGCTGGGGCTTGCCAGATTGTGCTTGATATGCGTCGGAGGCAGATCCCCTTCCGAGTCCAGACTGTAGCTCCACAGCAATCGTCCGTTGGTTCGTGCAAAAGCCTGAACTACAAATTGAACCTTGCCGGTCTCCGCCGTTCCATTTTCCCTTGCCGTACTGGCGCCGGCAAAATCCTGACTCTTGGCGTCCCGCGGTCCTTCACCGATTTGAGAGGTTACGAAAACATGATCCTTCCAGACGATCGGCGTTGATGTTCCCAGTCCAGGCAGGGGGCGCTTCCAGAGGATGTTGAGTTCCGGACCCCATTCCAGCGGGAGGCCCTTTTCCTCAGAAACTCCGTCGGCGGATGGGCCTCGCCATTGCGGCCAGTCGGCGCAGAATAAGCCGCAAGGCAGCGCGAACAACAGGACTGCCAAGAAAAGATCTCGCATTCTTCCGCACATCTTTCCCTCCTCGGTTCCTTTAACAAACATTGGAGTGCGGCAACGTGCTGCCGCCTTGAAGGCGCAAGCAAATTTGCGCGCTCCAAAGTTTTTTGCGAAGGGATTAGTGTACAATTTTTCCCGGCAAATAAACTATGAATAAGCAAAAAGGGTCCCTTTTGATTTTAGCTGCTCTCTTCTTCGGGATCCTGATCGGCGGTTATCTATTTCCCAAATCATGGCCGCGGTCTCTTTCAGCGCTCGATCAGTGCCGAAACTGTTCGACTCGACAAGATTTTCTGCCCCTTCTTGCATCTGCCGGAATTCGAAACTTCCCAGGCGCGATGCCTTTGAAGGTCTGCGAAATGGAACTGCGGATCTTTGCGGATTCGCACATGCAACTGGATTGGCCCGTCAGAATCAGCGGACGTCTGCGGTTAAGCCCAGAGCTTCCGCCGTGGCGCCATATGTGTATCGGACATAATCGAAGTCTGCAGATCCGCCATTGGGGCCAAAGCTGAAAAGCGCAATGCGCGCCCCTTTCCAGAAGCGAAAAGCCAAACGGAACGATATTCCCGACTCGACATAGCTTTTGCCGTCCAGGCTATAGAAGAGCCTGCCCGTATTGCCGCTGTTGATTCCTCGAAGCCAGACATTGCCGCTCTTCAAAATCGGACCCTCCGCCTGACTCCATAGGATCTTGCGAATGCCGTTCTCCTGTCCGACGCCAACCCACCCAAAGTCGCTGCCGCACATGAAGGCAAACCCGGCACGCTGACCGTCCTTCATGCGGCCGGCATCCATCTTCACGTCAATCAGACCTGCACTGTCCCAGAGTTTCTGAGTTAGAGTGTTGCGCGCACTACTCAAGCCATCCGCAGGCTGCGCAGTCAGGCGAAGCCAGCCGGGCCGCCGGGTCAAAGACCATGCAGTTGGGACAGGATTGTGATTCCATTGCCAGATTGGCGATAGGACCTTGCCTTTGAATTCATCACTGGTTTGCGGATGAAGTGTTGGATAAGTCCTGCCGACATCCGGTTTCTTCCATGCCTCAACCGGCTGGCCATTGTCGCCGAAAACCGGCCAATCGTCCTCAGTCCAATGGACGGGATTCAGATAGCAGATGCGTCCGAGATATCCCGTGGATTTGAAGGAAATAAACCACGTCTCGCCATTCTTTAGCTCAACCAGGCCACCTTGATGCGGGCTGCCCTTTGGAAACACTTGCCTGCGCTCATAAGGACCGTAGATGTTTTTCGCTCGCAGCACCGTTTGCCAGCCGCCATCTACGCCCCCTTCGGGCAATGAAATATAGTAGTATCCCCTTCGCTTGTAGAGTTTGGGCCCCTCCGCTACAGTGCCGCGATAAATCTCTTTGCCATCATCCAGAAGCTGCGTGCCGTCCATGCTCATCCGGTGAAGGATAAGCGGCCCTGCGCCCACGTTGCTGTGAACCAGATAGGCCTGCCCGTCATCATCCCAGAAAGGGCAGGGATCCTCCCACTTCGGGACTGCCTTTACGGTCACCGTTTCCGACCAGGGCCCTGCGGGATTCTTTGCGTACCACATAAACAGCCCTTCTGAAGGAGTGCATACGAAAACATAGAATTCACCGTCATGATAGCGGATAGCCGGCGCCCACGTCCCCTGGCTGTATCCCTTCATTTCATCGTATCGCTGCGCCATGGTCAAACGGTTGAACACCTGACCGATGATTTCCCAATTGACCAGATCCCTGGAATGGAGGACCTGAATGCCGACAAAATGGAAATCGGAAGCGACGAGATAGAAATCATCACCGTAGCGCAGAATGTCTGGATCGGAGTAATCGGATTTGAGAATCGGATTTTTGAAGGTCCCATTGCCCTGGTCGCCCCAGGTGAGAATTTCTTTTTGAGGGCCTTTCATAAAAGCGAGTGGAGTCACAAGCAGGAAAATCGATATCAGCACGGTGTGTCGTTTCATCGGGACAAGACTCCAATGGAAATCTCGAAGACTCAAAGCCCCAAAGTCTCCAAGGGAATTCTCGGGCATTATAGTCTACTATATTGGCCAAACCGGGAGAGGAATAGATGCGATACAGGAAATCACTGTCTGCAGGCTTAGTCTTCTTTATTACTCTACTGTCAATCTCAATGAGCCAGCCTGTGCAGCAGAAAATAATCCTGCGTTCCAGGCATGTATCTAAAGCTCTTCAGCTCGGGGGGTTTTATTACGAGACCGCGGCCGGCTGGGTCTCGATTCCCGTACAAGTCAAAGGAACGGCCCAGGGGCCGGATTATCACGCAAAGACTGCCGATGGGCGCATGGTTTCAATTTCGGTAATTCCGGAACGCGACAACTACACGCTGCGCCTGACAGCTACGCCCGGGAATGACATTGTCAAATGGCGCTTCGAGATCGATGCCGGGAAAGATGAATATTTCACCGGTTTAATGGAGCGCGTTGTGGATGGGCCTCAGCAGGCTTCGTGGGCGCCTGGGACGCGGGAAGCGCTGAACTTGCGCGGTCAGAAGGTTGACATGATTGTAAAACCGACGACTTCGGTCTACGCCCCTTTTTACGTCTCTTCTCGAGGCTATGGGCTGTTTGCCAAAACTGACTGGCCGGGTCAATACGATTTCTGCGCATCCGACCCACAGCAGGTCAGGATCGAATTCGAAGGCCCGGCGCTGGAACTTAAAATCTACACTGGGGCGACGCCGGCAGAAATCGTCGCCGCGCATGCGCTCGATGCCGGTCCGCCATTCCTGCCGCCGAAGTGGATGTACAACACCTGGCGATGGCGCGATGAGAACACGCAACGCGCCACCTATTACGACGGGACACCGGTTGGCGGCCCTTTCAATTCCGAGATGATGGAAGACATCCTGATGATGCGTGCCTACGGGATTCCGTGCGGAATATATTGGATCGATCGCCCCTGGGGACCGGGAAGGCTTGGTTATGACGATTTCGAGATCGACCGGCAGCGTCTGCCGAACTTCGAAGCCTCCGTCAAGTGGCTGAATGATCGGCAAATTCAGATGTTTCTTTGGATCGCTCCGTTCTTGCAGGGGCGAATGGAAAAGGAAGGATTGGAAAAAGGGTTTACGCTGCCGGGCCAGAAACCGGATCCCGGCAATTACCCGTTGGTCGATCTCTCGAATCCGGAAGCAAAGGCGTACTGGCAAGGAGGGATTGAAAAACTGCTCAAAATGGGCGTCGCAGGATTCAAGCTCGATCGGGGCGAGGAACGGATTCCGGACGACGGACCGTTCAAACGGTTTGATGGAAAATCGATTCGCGAGAATCGCAATACTTACGTTGCGTTGTATGCCAAATCGGCTGCGGAAGTGGTTCGCAAATATCGGGGAGACGACTTTGTCCTGATGCCTCGGGGCGCCTATACGGGAAGCTCGCCTTATGCCGTCTTCTGGGGCGGCGACATCGGCGGGACGCAGTGGGGATTGCGCGCGTCGATCATCGCCGTTCAACGCTCCGCCGTGAATGGCTATCCGAACTGGGGTTCGGACACGTGCGGTTATAACGAGCAAACGCTGGATCAGGACATGTGCGCCCGCTGGCTGGCCTTCAGCTGTTTCACCCCGATCATGGAAGTGGGGCCGACGCGCAATGTTGCTTTCTGGAATCTTCCTCGCGAGCCGAACTATGACGCGCAACTGATCGCAGTGTGGCGGTTCTACGCAAGACTGCATCAGCGGCTTGTAAATTATAGTTATGCGCACGCGCAGCAAGCCACACGCACAGGCATGCCGATTGTTCGGCCCCTTTTTCTTGGCGAACCCAAATCTCCAGCCGCGCGGGCAAACTGGTGGACCTATCTTTACGGCCCTGACATCGTGGTCTCTCCTGTGTGGGAGAAAGGAAAGCGCAGCCAGGAAGTGTATCTGCCGGTCGCTGATCGCTGGCGGGACGCCTGGCGACCAGGCAACGCATACAGGGGAGGCAAAACAATCACGGTCAAAGCCGAAATGTATCAGATCCCGATTTTTGTGCGAGAAGGGTCGGGAGTTGATTTGGGTGACTTGAACCGGGAATGGCAGGAGTCCGTAGCGATTGCTTCAAAAAAGCCCGATTTGAAGGCACTCGACGCGGAAGTGACTGCCTGGTTTGAAAAATACAAAAGCAGTCGTTAGCGGTTAGTGGTTTGCAATCAACTTTTGCTAACCACTACAGCTTTCCCGCAGCCCAGGCCAATACTGCGGTTCCTATGATCAGGCGATAAATCGCGAACGGCACAAATCCGTGCTTTCTCACCCAAGCCAGAAACCACGCTACGGTCCAATATGCAACAACGAACGACACAACAAAGCCAATCGCCAGCGCGATCCACTCATGCGGGCTGATTTGGCTGATCCCAATCGGATTTTCGCCTTTGCCCATCACGGATTTCAGCAAATCATAACCTGTGGCCACAACCATTGTGGGAATGGAGAGGAAAAAGGAAAATTCCAGAGCTGCGGCGCGAGACATCCCCGCCAATTGGCCGGCTGCAATCGTCGACATGGAGCGTGACGTCCCGGGAAAAATTGCCGAAAAGATCTGACAGACCCCAATCCAGACCGCTTGTCCCAGGTTCATGTCCTCCATGTGCCAGGTGTGGATGCGGCCTCCCGCAACCTTCTCCCCCGCCTTTTCGGCTTTGGAATTCATCAAATCCACAATCCACATCACGATCCCGCCGATGAGGAGTGAGGCGCCCATGACCGTCAGACTCTCGAGATGTTTGCCGATAACCTTTGTCAGAAAAAATGCCGGCACCGCCGTCGCCAGGAAGGCGATTCACGTCAGGCCCAGCGGATGAGTCAAAAAATTGCGGTTGCCTCCTTCGCCCCGCGGAAAGGTGGCTAAAAACCTTCTGATGCGCTCCCGGAAATAAACCGGCAGGCATAGAATCGCTCCCAGCTGGATTACGATCGAGTACATTTTCCAGTATCCGCTGGACAAGCTGATGTGCATTAACGCTTCTGTGATTCTCAAATGCGCTGTGGAACTGACCGGAAAAAACTCCGTAAGCCCTTCAACGATTCCCAGCAGCAAACTCAACAGGTAATCATTCATGCTCTTTCTCTCTCTTGAAAGACAATCGTCCGATCCCCTATCTCAACGCCTCATGATGAGCTGATACGATAATCTTGCAGTCATCCGAAGGCAATGCCGTTGACGAACTCCGATGAGTTATTTGTTGTCGGGATCGGGCTCGTGAAATCTTGGATCGGCGAGACGCCGGTCCACTCTGCACTCGTCAACCCATCCCGCTCGAGAGCCCGGGTACGAATCGAAAATTGGGACGTAGGGCTTTATGTCGAGCAACCGGGTCCCGTCGAGAATGTCGATATCCAGAACATGGAGCACGGGACCCTCTCTGCGCAGCAAGCGGACCACCGAGATCCCGATCGGATTGGGCCTTGCGGGCGAACGCGTCGCAAAGAGACCATGCTCTCGATCGTCTCGATAGGGCACAATTCTTGTTTTGAATTTACCGACACGGTCCATCCAGTAAATCAGCCACAGGCGCTCGAATCCTTCAATATCGTCCAGCGCTGCCGCATAGGATTCATCTACCAGAACCCGGCCTTCCACATTTTGCCCATAAACCGGCTGAATTGGTGTGCCGGCCGGCTCTACGAACGGCGTGCGGATCACTCCGATTACGCGCGCCTCGATCGGAAATTCGGGGTTGTCTGTCGAAATCATGGCTTTCTCCGTGTTATTGAGTCTCGCACATTATGGTTGCACCATCGGAATGAAAAATTTGAAAGCCGTGAGTAATTTGCGATGTCGATAGTGAATCTATCGCCGTTGCGATGTATCCTCGCTAATTGAATCAAGCGGAGAAGCGGAAAATGCATACGGCCTCCGCGTCTCTGCGTGAATAACAGGATGGAGAACAAAGCATGCCCAAAAGAACCTCATTCAGTCGGCGGGATTTTCTCAAAAAAGCAGCAGCCGGGGGTGGCGCGATCACGACAGCCGCGGCGTTCCACCACACCCGGGCCGCCTTTGCCGCAACTGCCACCGCAAGGTGGGACAAGGAGGCGGATGTTGTATGCGTGGGTTATGGCGGGGCCGGCGCAATTACTGCAATCGCGGCGGCCGATCTGGGAGCGACGGCAATTATCCTGGAGAAGCAGCCGAACGACACTGCGGACGAAGTGCGCCACACCCCGAACACGCGCTCTTCCGGAGGCGTTGTCGTCTGCCCGACAGACGCCGCCAAGGCCGCAGAGCACTTGTATGCGCTCTCCTGGGGCGCGACGCCGCACGAGGTTTGCTCGGCTTGGGGCAAATATACGGTCGAGAACGTCCAGTGGATTGAAAAAATGGGCGGAACCCTTGTGCCCAGAAATCAATACCTCGGCAAGGGGGAATTCCCTGATCTGCCGGGATACGAATCAATCGAGGTGAGACTTTACAGCGGCGCAGGTCCGGCATTCTTTAAAATGCTGGACGACAATGTAAAAAAGCGCAAAGCCATCGAGGTGATGTACGAAACTCCCGGCAAAGAATTGATGCTCAATGAAAACGGCATGGTGATCGGCGTGGCCGCACAGTTCAATGGCAGGAAAATAGCGGTTAAAGCAAGGAAAGCGGTTGTACTGACAACCGGCGGATACGAGTGGGATGAAGAACTAAAATTGAACACGCTGCGGGGCTACCCTTCATACTTTTACGGGAATCCGGGCAACACAGGCGACGGGCTCCGGATGGCGGAAAAGGCGGGAGCGGCTTTGTGGCACCTGGATACAATCTCGGGCAGGGTGATTCCGTATTTTGAGGGATTGAAACCCGCCCTTCAGGGCGGAACTCCCAGAGGGTTTATTCTGGTGGATAAATACGGCAGAAGATTCGTCAAAGAACGGCCATGGGCGGCTCATTCCTTCTGGCTTGAAGTCTGCCTGTTCGACACTGAGCATGCAGAATATCCCCGAATCCCGTGCTACTCCGTTTTCGATGACAATGCGCTCAAGCTGGGCCCGCCGGCTACCGGCGCGTCGAAGGGATTCCTTCCGGATGGAAAAACCTTGCAATCGTACTACCGGTGGAGCAAAGACTCAGCAGATGAGATAAAAAACGGCTGGCTGCTTAAAGGCGAAACCCTGGAAGAGCTGGCGAAGCTCATCGCCCAGGATAAAGAAAACAAAAATCGAATGACTCCGAAAATTCTGCAGGACACAATCGAGGAATACAACCGGTTCTGCGAAGCCAGGAAGGACCTGAAGTTTGACAGGGATCCCCCCACGCTTGCCCCGGTTAAAACGCCGCCATTTTATGCGCTCAAAATGTATCCGGGAGGTCCGAATACGCAGGGTGGTCCAAAGAGAAATGCAAATTCGCAGGTGGTCGATGCGACCGGCAAACCGACTCCTCATTTATATGCGTCCGGTGAACTCGGATCGGTCTATGGATTCCTATATCCTACCGGTGGGGGGAATCTGTCGGAGATGATCGCCTTTGGCCGCATTGCGGCTGAAAATGCTGTGGCGGAGAAGCCCTGGAGATAGTTGCCGGGAGCGCCGGCGCGCCGGCCAAGTCTCGCACATGGTATCATAAGAGATTTGGTGTGTGGATGAAGCGCAGACAGAGAAGCCACAACAAATTCCATAGGAGTTCCTGTGCCGAAAAATCAAATCCCAAAACTCCCGTATAAGAAATACACGCTGAAGAACGGTCTCGACGTGATCCTTCTGGAAGATCACCGGCTGCCGCTCGTGGCGGTCAACGTGTGGTACCACGTGGGGCCGGTAAACGAGCGCCCAGGACTGACCGGTTTCGCTCATCTGTTCGAGCATATGATGTTCGAAGGTTCCAAACACGTCGGGGCAAAAGCACATTTCCTTTACCTGGAGTCCGCCGGAGCAAGCAGCATCAACGGCACAACGGATTTCGACCGCACAAATTATTTTGAGACCCTCCCGTCGAACCAGCTGGAACTCGCTTTGTGGCTCGAGAGCGACCGGATGGGTTTCCTGCTCGAAAACCTGGATGCGGAAAAACTGGAAAATCAACGCGACGTGGTTCGCAACGAACGCCGGCAGAGCATCGAGAGCGCGCCTTATGGTCTCGTCCAGGAAGCGGTGTTCCACCAGCTTTTCCCGAAGGACCATCCTTACTATGCTTCGGTCATCGGGTCTCACGAAGACATCGAAGCCGCCCGGCTTTCGGACGTGAGGGAGTTTTTTCAGCTGCATTACTCTCCGAATAATGCCAGCCTCGCCATTGTCGGAGACATAGATCCGGGCAAAACCATGGAGCTGGTGGAAAAGCATTTCGGTCCGATCCCCGCAGGTAAACCTGTGCCGCGCGCCACTGTGAACACGCCTCCGATCATGTCCGAACAACGGATTACCGTGGGAGACCAGGTGGAGTTACCGCGAATTTACATGGCATGGATCACCGCCCCGATCTTTTCCCAGGCGGACGGCGAATGCGACCTGATTGCCAAAATTCTGGGCGGAGGCAAATCGAGCCGGCTGTATAAAAAACTGGTCTACGAAAAGAGAATCGCCCAGGACATCATCGCACATCAGTCTTCCCTGGCCTTGGGCTCCGTCTTCACAATCGAGGCCACCTGCAAGCCCGGCATCGAGCCGCAGCAACTTGAAGACTCCATCCGGGAAGAGCTTGAAGCTTTTCAGAAAGTTGGACCTCTGACGGCGGAACTCGAGAGAGCCCGCAACACGATTGAATCTTCCATCATCCGTGGACTCGAAAACCTTGGCGGATTCGGCGGCGTGGCCGACCGGCTGAATCAGTACAACCATTTTCTGGGAGATCCGGGATATCTTCCCAAAGACCTGGAACGTTATCGGATCGCCTCCGTCGAGTCCCTTCGCCGGCTTGCACAGGAAGCATTCAGGCATGAGGCCGGCGCGGTTGTCTACGGGGTCCCCGGCCAGAAAATCGTGAACGACATTCCAAAGTCCTCTCACGAGTCGAACGTCTCAATCCCGGAAACGCCGCAAATCCGGGATCAGGAATGGCGCAACTCTCCGCCATTGCCTGGTCCCGCTCCCACTCTAAGCCTTCCTGTTCCTCGACAATTCAAGCTGCCGAATGGGCTGACGGTGCTCCTTGTCGAACAGCACAGCCTTCCCATCGTGTCAGCAAACATCATCGTGCTGAGCGGCAGCGACCGCAATGCTCCGAATAGACCTGGATTGGCTTCTTTCACGGCGGAGATGATTGATGAAGGCACAGGCAAGAGGTCTCCTCTGCAGATCGCGGCCGATGGCGACCAGATCGGAGCATCGCTTTCAACGGGGTCGTCGGCAGACCTTTCTTACGTGGCGATGCGCACCCTGAAGAGAAATGTCGAAGCAGCCTTCGAACTCGTTTCCGACATCCTGCTGAATTCCGCATTTGCACCGGCCGAAATCGAGCGGATCCGCAATGACCGGCTGACCCATATTCTGCAGCAGAAGGACAATCCTGGCGTGCTGGGCGCGAAAGTTTTTTTTGATGCCGTCTATGGTTTGTCGCACCCGTACGGATATCTGGATGTGGGAACCGAGGAATCGAACCAGTCGATAACAAGAGATCTGCTCACTCGATTCTATCAATCCGGTTACACGGCTGCGAACTCCGCGTTGGTCGTGGCGGGAGATATTACGGAATCCGAGTTGTGTGCTTTGGCCGGGAAATATTTTGGAGAATGGACCACGACCGGATCCGTTCCCGAAGTGCCCGCGGCCGCCGGCAATGGCGCCCGCAGGATCGTCATTGTGGAAAAACCGGATTCTCCCCAGACGATCCTCCGGATAGGGCATGTCGGCACATCCCGCTCCAATCCTGACTACGTCGCCATTGATGTAATGAACACCGCGCTGGGCGGCCTGTTTTCGAGCAGAATCAACTTGAACCTGAGAGAAAAGCACGGATACACCTATGGAGCCTCTTCCGGGTTCCTCTTCAGACGCGGTGCGGGGCCTTTCATCATCGGAACTTCGGTGCGGACGGACGTGACCGCGCCTGCAGTGGCCGAGATTTTTCTGGAACTGGAACGTATGCGCGAGAGCGAAATTGCCGACGAGGAACTCGCGACTGCGAAGGACTCGATTTCCCGCTCCCTGCCGGGCTTGTTCGAGACTACCCCGGAGGCAGCTTCAAGCATCGGCCAGCTTTTTGTTCACCAACTTCCGCTTGATTACTACCATGATCTCCCGGAGCAGATTGAATGCATCTCGGCCGCCGAGGTTCACCGGGTGGCGCGCGCATATTTGAAGCCGGAAAATGCCGTCATTGTGGCGGTTGGGGATCGCAGCCGGATTCAGCCGGAAATGGAGAAATTGAACCTGGGACCGGTCGAGGTGCGTGATTCCAGCGGCAAACCGATAAAGGAATAAAAGAAAAGACGCCACGGATTGCACGGATTCTAAGCTGTTAAAATCAGTGAAATCCGTGCAATCCGTGGCGTCTTTATGTGATAAATTTTCAATATGCGTTTTGATTTGAGGAATATCAGCCAGGAAATCCTCGATCGCTACAACGTCGCGGGACCGCGCTATACCAGCTACCCAACGGCCCCGGAATGGGCGGAATCGTTCGGAGTCTCGGATTACGAACAGGCCCTGAAGGAATCAAACGAAGCACGTCCCGCGCGGCCGCTCTCGCTTTACATGCACCTTCCCTTCTGCGACTGTCTGTGCCTTTTCTGCGGCTGCAACGTGGTCATCAATAAGAACCACGATGGGTTGATTCCCTATCTGAACAACCTGGAATGGGAAATCGATCAGTTCTCCCACAGGCTCGATCGGTCGCGCCCGATAATCCAGTTTCATTGGGGCGGCGGGACGCCTACCTACCTCAACGCATCCCAGATCGAGCAGTTGTTCTGTTACACAAAGGAGAGATTTGACTTTGCTCCCGACGCCGAAATTGGCGTGGAAATCGACCCGAGGGTGACCCAGGAATTACAGCTGTCCACTTTGCGGCGGCTTGGATTCAACCGTATTTCGATGGGCATCCAGGATTTTAATCCTGAGGTTCAAAAAAGGGTTCGCCGCATTCAGCCCTACGAACTGACCAAGGCTATTTTCGACGCATGCCGTTCGCTCGCTTTCGAGTCGGTCAATATCGATCTCATCTATGGGCTTCCTTTACAGACGCCGGAAAGTTTCCTGGATTCCGTCGAGAAAGTTATCGGCCTCGGTCCGGATCGCGTCGCGATGTTCAGCTATGCCCACGTGCCATGGCTCAAAAAACAGCAGGGGTCCTTTTCCAGGTTTGTGCCGCAGGGAATGGAAAAATTCAATATCTTCCGTGCCGGAATCGAGCGTTTTACTGAAGCGGGTTATGTCTACATAGGGATGGACCACTTCGCCCGCCCCAACGACGAGCTGTGCCTGGCACAGAACAACCGGACCTTGCACCGGAATTTTCAGGGTTACACCACAAAGGCGGGCGCCGACCTGATCGGTCTCGGGGTAAGCTCAATCAGCGGCATTGACAGGATTTATGCCCAAAACTACCGCGACTTGAAAGAGTATTACGGAGCCATTGAAGGGAACAGGCTCCCGGTCATGCGCGGAATCCGGCTGGATGACGATGATGTGATCAGGCGAGCCGTTATCAGCAGGCTGCTTTGTCACTGCGTGCTCCACAAACGGGAGATCGAATCGGAGTTTAATATTCGTTTCGATGAATATTTCGCGGACGAACTGCAGAGACTGCAGCAGCTACGAGACGACGGGCTGGTCAAACTGGAGGCCGAAGCCATATCTGTGACCCAGCTTGGGCGGATTTTTATTCGGAATGCCGGGATGGTATTTGATAAGTATCTGCAGAAGCCGAAAAGCAAGCCCGTTTTTTCCAAGACGCTTTAAAAAGAATTCGAGATTCGAGATTGAAAGCTTAGTCCGAATCTCGAATCTCAAATCTCAAATCTCGAATCATGAAAACAGGTGTGCTTCTATTTAATCTGGGTGGACCGGAAAGCCTGGACGAAGTTCGGCCGTTTCTCTATAACCTCTTCTCCGATCCGGAGATCATCAGAATCAAGAGTGAATCGCTTCGCCGGATGCTGGCCTGGACAATCGCGGCAATTCGCCAGGGCAAATCACGGGAGCTCTATCGTCAGATCGGCGGAGGGTCGCCGCTGCGCAAAACCACCGAAGCTCAAGCGGCCGCTCTCGGCGAAGCATTAACCGCAAAAGGCTTCGACGCTCATGTTTACGTAGGGATGCGCTGCTGGAAACCCGGAATCGACGAAGCGGTCGAGAGCATTCTGAGAGACCGGATAGATCGGCTTGTGCTTCTTCCGCTATTCCCTCAATACTCCGTGACCACCACCGGATCCTGCTTGAAGCATTTTCAGGCGCTGGACCGAAAACTCGGGATTGCATCCAAAATCCGGGTTTCGGCGATCCGGACATGGTTCGACGAGTCTTTTTATATCGAGTCGATCGCGGACCTGATTCGGGAATCTGCGGGCGAATACGCCGATGCAGGGCCTAAAGGCATTCACCTGATCTACAGCGCGCACTCCATCCCTGCCCGTTATGTGGCAGAGGGAGATCCGTACCTGGAACAGACTCAGCAAACGGTTGCGCTGATCAATGCACGGCTGGGCAACGCTTATCCATCCATGCTGGCTTTTCAGAGCAGGATCGGACCGATAAAATGGCTCTCTCCGAGCACCAGGGACATTTTGAATCAATTGGGAAGAGATGGGATTTCCGCAGTTCTGGTTATTCCAATCAGCTTTGTTTCCGACCACATTGAGACACTGCAGGAGATTGATATTTTTTATCGAGATGTGGCGCTCAAGTCGGGAATCAAAGAGTTTCGGCGGATTCCGTCGCTGAACCTGCATCCAGGATTCATAGACGGATTGGCCGATCTGGTGATGAAAAACGCCACGGATTTCACGGATTATCACGGATTATTAAATCCCTGATAATCCGTAAAACCTATGGCATTTTATCGAGCCTTTCTATCTCTGCCCGCAACTGGCCGGCCATGGTGGGACTAAAGCCGGTTTTGATATCGCGGACGATCCCCTCCTTATCGATCAGCACCTGCATGGGGATCGCTTCAGTGCCGTAGACCTCCCCCAAAGAGCCTTTCTCATCCAGCAACACATGGGAGTTCAAGCCTTGCTGCCGGATATAATCTCGAACCGTGTCTCGAGATTCCTCCAGGTTAATGGCGAGGAGAACCATGTTGTTCGGATATTCCTTCTGCAGCTTTTCCAGAAGCGGCATCGTCATACGGCAGGGGCCGCACCACGTAGCCCAGAAATCAAGCATCACGACTTTTCCCTTATACTGATCCAAAGAGATTTCCTGCCCCTTCAAGTCCGGCAACTTGAAGGCCGGCGCGGGTCGGCCGATCTCGACGCTTGGCGTTTCAGAAGAACGACGGGTGCATTCGGAGATCAGCAAGGCCGTGCCGATCAAGACCGCGCCCGCAAAAAGAAGGTTGCCTATCTTCACAATACCCAGCCTCCTGCACAATGCCCTATAGAGGCACCCACGAACGCGTTGAAGTATACCTCCAAGAGGCGAAGACTCGAAGACCAGAGTTATTTGCGATACATTTAGATGATGATCCGGCAATTTAAATCGGCAGACGCTGAACCCTGCTCTCGATTGCTCCATTCCTGCCTGGCAGATGATTCTTCCATCTCCCCTGCTCTTCGTGAAAAACTCCGCCGCGCGGAGACTCCCAAAATGATGGAAGAACGCGCCGGGTTGTTCTACGTGGCGGTTTACGAGTCTGAAGATCAGATATTGGGTGTCGCCGGATTAGACATGAACGAAATCCGGCTGCTGTGCGTCTCACCCGGACACCGGCGGCACGGCATTGGCCGGAATTTATTTCAGCATTTCCTTGGTATGGTGCCCGGGATTCTGTTTCCGGACATTTTTGTCTATTCCTCGATGCAAGGAAGAGATTTTTATCGTGCCTGCGGATTCAGGGAGAAAGGCGCCGTCAACTTCGACGTTAGTGGCGAGCGGTTTCCCACCTTCTTCATGACTTTCCCCCTTCGTTAACGCGTTAACCCGTGAACGCGCAAAAGCTCAATACAAATTTTTGAATCTTTTTGTTGCCTTTTTTCAGGAAATAAACAATCATGGGCCACTTACCTTTAACTCTAGTGAGGTAAGAAGCCGATTTTTATATGTAGCACCCGATTTTCCATTCCGGGCCACCCTGGAAGGCCCGGAATTTTCGCGCAAACAAGTTCACAGGTAGGAAACGAAGCATGAAGGGAAGATCCTGCGCTATTTTCGTTGCTGCAATCGCTCTGCTGATTGCACCCGTGGTCGGCTACGCGGGAAATGCGAACAAATCATCCGCAACACACAAGAAGAATTTGCAAAAAACATCTGTAACTGATTCCGCACGCTATTCGGTGCGCCCGGGCGACAGCCTCATCAAAATTGCAAAGCATTTCGGAACCTCTCCCGAATCGATAAAATCCGCCAATAACCTTAAGACCAGCAAGATAAAAGCAGGACAGATCCTGACCATACCCCGTTCAAAAAGCGCGGCCGTCAAGAAAGAGACAAAGCCGGCGGCGCAAACCTTGAGCGACCCAAACCAGACTTACATGTCTGCGGCTCCATCCCCTTCAGCCGATACGGACAAAGGCGCCGATTCGGAAACCGCTCCGACACGACTGCGTCTCGTGCAAGCGGGATTCCAGCTGATCGGGGTCCGTTATCGCTTCGGAGGATCCGAGCAGAGCGGCTTTGACTGTTCCGGACTGGTGAAGAACCTTTTCTCCAAGTTTAATATTGAACTCCCCCGATCCTCCCAGGAGCAGTTCAAGCAAGGGGAAAAGGTGAACCGGGAAGATCTGGAGCCCGGAGACCTGGTCTTCTTTTCCTCCGGAGGAACCCAGCCGACCCACGTGGGCATCTACGTCGGGAATAACCAGATCCTGCATGCCGCCCGAAAAGCCAAGCAAGTGATCGTCAGCGACATCAATAAAATCTGGGACACGATGCGATACCTGGGAGCCCGCCGCGTAACGGATCTGTGGTCGGACGATCCCACGCCCGAAGAGAAAGAATAAAACGCCACGGATTCCACAGATTACACGGATTCTGATCGCTTAATCCGTGTAATCTGTGGAATCCGTGGCGTTTTGTCTTTTATCCTCGGAACATCAGCTCTTGTGATATGCTTACGCCCTCAATGCTAAAATCGTTCGCGCGGCCCGAGTCAGGAACAGAGCGGGCTAACTTGTGGATTTTTTGTTCTTTAAGCTGAAAAAGCCCATTTTCAGCCCATCTTGATCAAAAATCAAAGGAGCGAGTCAATGGTAGATTATGTAAACATTTTCATGGCACGCCTCCAGGCCAAAAATCCTGGAGAAACGGAATTCCACCAGGCTGTTCAGGAGGTAGTCGAATCTCTCTCCCTTGTTTTGGACAGGCATCCGGAATACCGGTCTGCAAAAATCCTGGAGCGCATAGTTGAACCGGAACGGCTGGTCATGTTCCGCATCCCCTGGATGGACGACCAGGGAGAGATCCAGGTCAATCGCGGTTATCGCATTGAAATGAGCAGCGCCATCGGCCCCTACAAAGGAGGTCTGCGTTTCCACCCATCGGTCAACCTGGGAATCCTGAAGTTCCTGGCATTCGAACAGGTTTTTAAAAATAGCCTGACAACCCTTCCGATGGGAGGGGGTAAAGGCGGGTCCGATTTCGATCCGAAAGGCAAAAGCAGCAACGAGGTTATGCGCTTCTGCCAGAGCTTCATGACGGAGCTTTTCCGGCACATCGGCCCGGATACCGACGTTCCCGCCGGCGACATCGGCGTCGGCGGCCGGGAGATCGGTTACATGTTCGGCCAATACAAGAGGCTGCGGAATGAGTTCACCGGTGTTTTGACCGGCAAAGGCTTAACCTGGGGCGGATCCCTGATCCGGCCGGAGGCCACCGGATATGGATGCGTTTATTTTGCCGCAGAGATGCTGGCAACCCGCAGTAAGACCATGGAAGGCAAAACCTGCCTCGTCTCCGGAAGCGGCAATGTTTCCCAATACACGATTGAGAAGATCCTGCAGTTAGGCGGAAAGGCCGTGACGGTCTCCGACTCCGACGGGTACATCTATGATGAAGAAGGGATCAACGCCAAGAAGCTCGAATTCATCATAGATCTGAAGAACGTCAAGCGCGGACGCATCAAAACCTACGCGGAAAAATATCGGAATGCCGTGTACACACCCGTGGACCGTGCCAAGGATTACAACCCGTTGTGGGATCACAAGGCGGACTGCGCATTCCCAAGCGCTACCCAGAACGAAATCAACGCGAAGGACGCCCGTAATCTGCTGAAGAACGGGGTCTATGTGGTTGCCGAGGGCGCCAATATGCCTACGCACATCGAGGGAGTCCGTCTCTTCCTCGATGCGAAAATCCTGTATGCCCCCGGAAAAGCGGCCAATGCGGGAGGCGTTGCCGTTTCCGGCCTGGAAATGTGCCAGAACAGCATGCGGATGCCATGGACCAAACAGGAAGTGGACAGCAGGCTGGGCATTATCATGCAGAGTATCCATTCAACCTGCGTGGAATGCGCCGATCGGTTCGGAACGCCCGGCAACTATGTCAACGGCGCGAACATCGGGGGCTTCCTCAAGGTCGCGGACGCCATGATGGATCAAGGCTTGGTTTAAGGCCAATTTCATCCAGGGTCGGGGTCGGTATCGGAATCGGGGTCGAAAGAGGCCATTTTCGATCCCGATTCCGATACCGACCCCGACAAGACGAAATATGGGGACAAGCTATGAACTGCACCCCTTCAATGAAACAGAACAATTAGGGAAAGAATAAGTCTATTTTTCGGTAGTTTTGGGGAAGGGGGTGTGGAATATGTGGACACCCACCATTCGCTTCGAATACCTGGACACCTATCAATTTTGTGTGCGAAAAATGAAACCAAGATAGGTCGCGGTAGGGATGCGGATCGCTCTGCACCCCCCGCACAGATCCGTACGGGCGCTGCTAACGCATACGGCTCCTACCTTGGATGTCTGGCGTCAAACCTCACTTGCGGAAAAGGGTGA
>Ga0187865_1002324_pt1 | contig 18445 bp, 14 predicted proteins | sample June2016WEW_11_1_2_FD_132989 | JGI IMG/M metagenome (GOLD analysis project Ga0187865, IMG submission 132989) | Peatland microbial communities from SPRUCE experiment site at the Marcell Experimental Forest, Minnesota, USA - June2016WEW_11_100 | ecosystem: Environmental > Terrestrial > Soil >...
AGGCGACGAAATTCGCCTGACCGATCAAGTAGGGCGCATGAATGGACCGAGGGCCGAACCGGAGGTGAGATAGAGTCACCGTCCCCGACTTCTTGGAGTCGTAGTAGAAATACCCTTGGGCGTAGTTCTCGGTATCTTCCCCGATGATCTTGATGGAGTTCTTGTTGGCGCCCACGGTTCCGTCCGAGCCAAGACCCCAGAACACACAGCGGACCGTGTCATCCTCTTCAATCGAAAAGGCGGGATCGTAGGAAAGACTTGTGTGAGTGACGTCATCCTCGATGCCGATAGTGAAGTGGTTCTTGGGCTGCGGCCGACGCAATTCGTCGAGGACACCCTTGGCCATCGCCGGGGTGAATTCCTTGGAGGAGAGCCCGTAGCGGCCGCCCACGACAAGCGGCATCTGGGCCCAGGGCACCTTGCCCAGGCCACGAGCCTCGCCCAAAGCAGTGACCACATCCATATACAACGGCTCGCCCAGGCTGCTCGGTTCCTTGGTTCGGTCCAGAACCGCCACCGCCTTGACGCTCCCGGGCAGGGAGGCAATGAAATCCTTCGCAGAAAAAGGTCGGAACAGACGGACCCTGACGACACCCGTTTTTCCCCCTTGGTCTGCGAGGAACCGAGCCGTTTCCTCGGCCGTTTCTGACCCGGATCCCATCATGACGATGATGTACTCAGCATCCGCCGGGCCGGCATAGTCGAACAGGTGATAGCTTCTTCCTGTGAGCTGAGCGAAGCGATCCATCCACTTTTGGACGATCCCAGGAACCGCCTGATAGAAGCGATTGACCGTCTCGCGGGCCTGGAAGTAGACATCGGGGTTCTGCGCTGTTCCGCGGACAACCGGGTGATCCGGGGAGAGCGCTCGCGATCGGTGGGCCACAACCAGGTCCTGGTCGATCATGGAACGGATTTCTTCGTCGCTAAGCCGCTCCAGTTTGTTTACCTCATGGGAGGTCCGAAACCCATCGAAGAAGTGCACGAAGGGAACCCGTGCCTCGAGCGTGGCTGCGTGGGCAATCATGGCCAGGTCTTGGGTCTCCTGAACGGAGTTTGAGGCCAGCATGGCAAAGCCGGTCGAGCGAGCGGCCATCACGTCAGATTGATCTCCAAAGATGGAAAGGGCCTGGGCAGCGAGCGAACGGGCCGAGACGTGAAAAACCGTCGGGGTCAACTCACCTGCAATCTTGTACATGTTGGGGATCATGAGCAACAGGCCCTGCGAAGCCGTAAAGGTCGTGGTCAGGCTCCCGGTTTGCAGCGCCCCGTGCACCGCTCCGGCCGCGCCGCCCTCCGATTGCATCTCAATCACCAGAGGCACCGTGCCCCAGATGTTGGTCTTTCCGGCGGCAGACCATTCGTCCGCGAGTTCCCCCATGGGCGAGGAAGGCGTGATCGGATAGATCGCGATGACCTCACTGACCTTGTGGGCCACATAGGCCGTTGCTTCGTTTCCGTCAATTGTGGCGATCGAGTGTTTCATGAAACCCTCCGCAAGCCGGTCCGTCTGAAACGACACACGCCCCATCGCACGGAGACCTGCTCGTCCCATGATCGAGGCAGGGCTTGCAAATCTGTTCGTGGCTTGTCCGGATCCTGGACGCGCTATCTGAAGCCTGCGTCCGTCACTGCGGGCTCACTTCCGTCCGGCGAATGGTCCTCTGCGAATTTCCCCCTAACCATGACATGATTGTCTCTTTTTGTAGCCCATGAGACGAGTGACAATCTCCATAGAATCGCTAGAGCTTTGTCATTCAATTTTGGTCGGAAATACCCGAATACGGCGATACTGCATGTTGTCCTGTTCTGCGCACGGATGGAGAAACAGGTTCCCCCGCCATTGATGGATCGAGGAGGTGGGACAACTTTTCTCGTCCATGTCGACAAGCCCTGGCAGCCCCGCTTGGGCGAGATCTTCAATCCCCAACCGCGCCCTTGCGCCCATGCGCATGGTCGTTCCGCGCGCCCATGTCGCGCGAGAGATTCTTATGCGATGAAAGCTCGGCTTCGGGCAAGCTCTCACCGCAGGGCGCCGCAGGATCGAGGCAGATTGTCTGTGCTATACTCTTTCCGAGCAGTGGCCGACGCGGATTCTTGAGCGGGGGAAAGGAGAACCCCTTGCAGAAACCGAGAGTCGAGGAAGGATCGGATCAAGGCGGCATTCTTCGCGCCTTCCCGGTGTCGGCCATCCTCACAGAGGTGCTGGCGACTGCTCCAGCCCTGGGGTGGCTCACGGCTCAGGCACTCTATGTCGCCGAGCCCCTATTGCAAAGCTTTGTCTCCTCTCAGACTCTGGCGAGATGGGCGCAGGTGCTCGAGGGGGATGAAGAGGTGCAATGACGACCCCGGCGGCCATTACTGGGCTCCGTCGCCGGGGAAAGTGGCTCCCCCGCGTTAATCCTCGAAGTTAAGGCATGGCGATGGCAGCTATCGAAGGCGTCTTGGCACTGGTGGTGGGCTTGCTGCTAGCAGGACTGATCCTGTTCTTCACGTTCCTGCGCCGCGGGCAGTGGCCGACCTTCCGACGTCTGCCGGCCCTGGAAGCTCTCTCGGCCGATATCGGTCGGTCCGTCGAGTCGGGCACTCGCTTGCATCTGTCCTTGGGGAACGGTTCAATGTACGGCCCAGAGGCCTCGGCAACGTTGGTTGGCCTTGCGGCCCTTTCTCAGATTGCGAAGGCAGGCAGTGTGAGCGACAAACCTCCGCTGGCCACCTCTGCGGATGGGGCTGTGACGTTGCTGTCGCAGGACGTCTACCGGGTCGCCTTTCGCCACCAGCGTGCCGAGGATCGATACGATCCCTTGTTGGGTCGAATCGCAGGATTGGGTCCCCTGGGATATGCTGCGGGCACCATGCACACGGCTCCGGATGAGGATGTGACCGCGACCTTCATTCTCGGTCCTCAGGGTCGGGAGGTTGCACTGGTAGCTGAGGCGGGCTCCCGGAGGGGCGATGTTGTTGGCGGAACCCTGGATCCCGTGGCTCAAGCCGTGCTCTATGCCACGGCAGACCACCCTCTGATCGGGGAAGAGTTGTTCGCGACCGGGGCCTACTTGAAAGTGAATCGTGCCCACGCTGCGAGCGTTCAGGCTCAGGACGTCATGCGCTGGGTCGTTATCGGGGCGGCGGTTGCTTTGGCGGTGCTCGGGACGGTCGGGATTCTATGAAGTTCCATGTGTCCGTGGTCGTCGCAATCGGCACGGGGCTGCTCACACTGGTGGCCTACTTTGTTCCCCTGGCCCCTCTCCAGGCGATGCGCGCTGCGCTCTTGCAGATCGGGGCCATTCTCGCAACGGTTGCTCTCCTGTTGGGGGCGGGCAATCTGCTGAGCGTTCACGCTCGCAAGATCCGGGATGGAAAACCTGGGCACCTCTACAGCATTTTCCTGGTCATCTCGATGCTGAGCGTGTTCATCATGGTGACGGTCTTCGGCCCGCAGAGCCCGTATTCGGTGTGGATCGTGACCCAGGTCCAACAGCCTCTGGAAGTGGCGCTGACCGGACTATTGTCCGGGGTCCTCCTCATCGCAGGGGTCCGCGTGATGTTTCGCAGGCCCCACTGGAGCACCTATCTTTTTTTTCTCGCGGCGGTAATTGTGCTCCTGGGTACGGCCCCGCTTCCCTTCGTGGCGATTCCGTTCTTGCAGGGGTTCCGCAACTGGCTCGCCCAGGTTCCCGCCGTGGGGGGCGGCCGCGGCCTCCTCCTTGGAATTGCGCTGGGAGCAACCGCCACGGGGCTCAGGGTGCTGCTGGGTCTTGACCAACCCTACCAGCGCTGAGGATCTTGCGCCAGCAGCACCGCGGATGACTGTGTTCCTGAAGGAAGAGAATGCCCGAGTTGCGCTGCCCGATGTGTGGCAAGCCGAATGCGGAGACGGATGAGGTCTGTGCCTTTTGCCAGGCCCGCCTTCGGCCGCTCACGGCCGCGCCATCCGGATCCGAACCCCCGATCTCCCCTTCAAGCCCGGCCGAGGAAGAGGCCTCGGATTGGCTGGTAAGGCTGCGTGCTCAAGGGACGGCGGGAGAGCCGGGGGGGACCCGAGATCTTTCGGGCGAGGCGGAGCCCCTGCCGGGGCCGGACGAAGTGCCCAACTGGTTGGCACGAATCCGAGCTCGTGGCGGGGAGGAGGGGGAAGCAACGCCGCCTGCGGCGCCGCCGCCTTCCTCCGAGATTTCGCAGGCGTCTCCGCCGGAGATCCCCAGTGAGGCGCGAGCCGAGCAGCAGCCGGGAGAGACCGCGGAGCCGGAATGGCTGAAACGGCTTCGGGTGCGTCGAACCTACGAGCAGGAACAGGAGCCGGAAGGATCCCCCTTTGGAACGCCAACTTCGGCGCGCGGGGAGGAACTTCCGCCTGACTGGCTTCATGTGCCGCGCGAAGAGGGATGGCGAGCCCCCGGACTGGCGACTCCTTCTGAGGGCCAAACCGCGGGACAGCCTGCTCCGGGGGAGGCCGAGGCCCCCAGTGGGCCGACTGATGAAACCCCGCCAGCACGGGTTCAGGGACCTTTCCCTGGGGGAGATTCTTTTTCCCCTTCCGCCCCCGCTATGGGTGAATCGGCTCAGGCCGCCGGGCAAGCCGGGCCGAAATTGCCACGGCTTTCGCCGTTTACCCAAGGTTCTGAGGAACTGGCGGCAGAGGCCGCAGAAGCGGAGATTCCCGAGTGGCTGGCCAGGGTCAGGGAAGTGACCGAACCGGCAGCCCAGGGGGGCCAACCGCAGGGGGGGCAGGAGGAAGAGGGGCTTGCAGGCCCTGGTCTCGACGAGTTGCTTGCCCCGGGTGTTCTACCGGAATGGCTGACCGCTACTCAGCCGCCCGCCAATGCCCCTCAAATTGAATCGGAAACCGAAGAAATTGAACACGCTGTTCTGCCTCCATGGCTGCAGGCGCTCCGCCCGATCGAAGGGCGTGCGGTCAAGTCCGAGGGCTCCGAGGAGGAGAGGGTTGAGACGGCCGGTCCTCTTTCTGGACTCAAAGGGGTTCTGCCGCCCATCTCCGTTCTTGAGAAAGTTCCTCACCCTCCCGTTCAGAGAGAACAACTGGAAGTCAACCCAGCTCACGCTGCCCAGGCCGAACTTCTTCAGCGGGTTGTCATCAACCCCGAATCGCGGGAGGTGAAGCGAACAGAGCGCGCCGGGCGCAGGTTCCATTCTTGGACGTTGGGGGTTTGGGCCCTCCTGCTGGTCGCCATCCTTGCCCCCGGGATCACCCAGACTCATGTTTTCGCTCGCCCCACGACCGTTTCTGTGGAAACTCTCAAGCTGCGGACAGCCATCAATGCCTTGCCCGTCGACCGGCCAATCCTGATGGCTTTTGAATTCGACCCGGCCGATGCGGCGGAATTGGAGGCCGGGGCCCTGGCGGTGGTCGATCAGCTCATGGGCCGAGGCATCCCCATTGCGTCGCTTTCGACCCGGCCCACCGGTCCGGCGATGGCGGCGGACGTGATCGCGCGGGGAGAGGCCGCGCATCCGGATTACGCCTCGGCCGGGAAGTACCTTCCACTCGGGTACTTGCCGGGTGATGCCGTCGGCCTACGAGCTTTTGCCAGTGACCCGCGCCAGGCCAGCGGTGCGACCTCCTCTTCGTCAGCATGGGATTCACCTTTTCTCAAGCCTGTGACGAGTCTGGAGGGTTTTTCCTCGATCATCATTGTGGTTGCACAGCCGCAGCTCTTCCAGGCCTGGATCGAACAAGTCCACACGCTTCATCCGGGCGTTCCGGTTTTCGCCGTGATCAGCGCAGCGGCGGAGCCTCTGGTTCGGCCTTACTATGAAAGTGACACCCCCTCCGTGGAGGGTTTGGTCGTGGGTCTGGCCGGGGCCGAAACGTACGCCTGTATGAACTCGGCGAACTCAGCCACGGGTCAATGTGGGAGCATCTCGCCCGCCGATTCCTGGTGGGATGCATTCGGCGCCTCGGCCTTGACCGCTGTGCTGGTCCTAGGGGTGGGGGCACTCGGGTCGGCCGGAATCGCCCTCGTGAAGCACCTGGGGGAGAAGAAGCGTGACTGATTTGGCTGGGGCGGCCCTCGGTTTCTTCCTGACCGTGTCAATCCTGAGCTATTTGATCGGGGACAACCTGCTCTTTCGGGTGGCCGTGCATCTCTTGATCGGAGTCTCCGCCGGCTATATTGCGGCCGTGGCTTGGAATTCGGTCGTCTGGCCCGAATTCCTGGGGAGACTGGTGAGCCTTTCGGGCTGGCTGGATCCCGGGGTTCTTTTCCTCCTTCTGCTGACCGTCCTGCTGATCGGCCGTTCGACCCCGCGCCTCTCCATCCTCGGCGGAATTCCCATGGCCTTTCTTGTCGGCTTGGGGGCAGCCGTTGTCGTCGGGGGAGCGTTGACCGGAACGCTGGTTCCCCAGTTGGCGGCCTCAGCCGCCTCCCTTGCTCCTTTTCAGTCTTCCCCCGGGCCAGCACCGGCGTTCGACCCATGGACCAGCCTGGATCGCATCATCATCCTGGTGGGCGCCGTGAGTACTCTCGCCTATTTTCATTTCGGGGCAAGCCGCCGGGCTGGCCAACCCCCGCAGCGACCCGCCTGGGTTCGGCCTTGGGCCTGGGTGGGTGAGATCTTCCTATCCATCACATTTGGAGTCTTGTACGCGGGGGCCCTTGCGGCGACTCTTACCGCACTCATTGAACGCCTGCTCTATCTGAAAGATGTCCTGTTGCGATTCCTTTCATGACCTCCCGTAGCGCAGAAGCCCCGCCTAAGCCCGAAGTCGAATCGATTCTGGCCGTCGATGTCGGCACCAGCTTTACACGGGCCGCCTTGTTCGATGTGGTGGAGAACCGTTATCGCCTGTTGGGAGTGGCGAGGGCGCCAACCACGGCCGAATTCCCGGTTTTGGACGTTAGCGAGGGGATTCAGCAAGCGATCGGGGCCTTGGCGAAGACCGTAGGTCGCCCGCTTTCGGATTCGCGGGGTCAGCTCATCCTGCCGACCCGCCCGGACGGCAGCGGCGCGGATTTGGTCGCTTTGTCCTTTTCCCTGCAGGCCGAAGTCCGGACGGCACTGGTCGGATTGCTGGCGGAATACTCTCTTAAGAGCGTGCGGAACCTAGCCCGCTCGGCTCCGGTTGAGGTGGTGGCCGAGGTCAGCCTGGGGGACCGCGAAGGGGATGAGGCCCTTCTCGACCTGTTGATCGAAGCCCACCCGGATCTGATTGTTATTGCGGGCGGAACCGAGGGAGGCGCCTCCCAAGCGCTCTTGCGAACTCTCGAAGTGGTTGGACTGAGCGTGTTCCTCCTTCCCGGCGAGCAGCGGCCGCAGGTCCTGTTTGTGGGGAACAGCGCCGTGGCGGATCAAGTACGAGAGCTGCTCAAACCTGTAGGCGCAGTCTATGTTGGGCCCAATGTGCGCCCGAGTCTGGATGTCGAGGCGCTCGACGGTGCCAGATCCGAACTGAACAACCGGGTCGTGGAAATCCTGCGCTCCAAGCTCAGCGGCCTTGAGGAGCCGCTGGCTTGGACTGGTGGAGTATTCACTCCGGGAGCGGTCGGCATTGGGACCGTCATTCGCTTTTTGGGTCAGGCTTTCGAGGGCAAGAAAGGCGTGATGGGTGTTTCTGTGGGCGCCGGCTCGACAATCCTTTGTAGCGCCTTTGGCAGCTCGCTTTCCCTCTCGGTGCGCCCTGACCTCAACCTCGGCCGGAATGCCTCGCGTCTGCTCGAAACCAGCACGCTGGAGGAGATCGCCCACTGGCTTCCGATGGAAATGCGCCGCGATGCGATCCGCGACTACTTGTTCAACAAGACGCTTTATCCGCGAAGCATCCCTTGCACGCCAGAAGATCTTTGGCTCGAACAAGCCATCGCCCGATCGCTGATCCGGGCGGCCTTGCGCGGCGTAGCGACGACCTGGCAGATTGATCACGTGGCCGTCTGGCCTGGCCTGCTGCCTCCCTGCGAGCCAATCGTCGGGTCGGGCGGGCCGTTGACCAATGTGCCTCGGCCTGGACAGGCAGCACTCATGCTTCTGGATGCCTTGGAGCCGCCGGGCATCACTACCCTCATTCTAGATGCCCACAACCTTCTTCCGGCTCTGGGCGCAATGGCCCGAATCAACCCGCTGGCAGTCGTTCAGGTTCTGGACTCTCCGAGCTTCCCGAACCTGGGGACAGTGATCAGCCCAGTAGGACATGCCCATCCGGGCGAGACGGTCCTGCGCTATCAGATGGCCTATGAAGACGGGCGCAGGGTTCACGGCCAAGTCCCGTTTGGGGCTATTGAGGTCTTGGCCCTGGGGCCGGGCCAGACAGCCCGGATCGCTCTTCAGCCCTCGCGCCATTTTGACCTGGGGCTGGGCGGGCCGGGTCAAGGCGGCACCATCCGCGCGTCCGGAGGCCTTGTGGGAGTCATCCTGGACGTCCGCGGCCGGCCCATTGTTCCCTTCCCCGACCCTGGCCGTCAACGAAGGGCGATGGAGGAATGGCTGATGCAGATTGGGGGTTGAACCTATTCTGATGGAACGCACCTCTCAGACTCACGTGGCACCCCTGGTCGTGATTCGCCGCCGGCGGTCCCTTCCCCTGGCTGGCACAATTACTGCACGCCTTAATCAGAAGGTGCAAGCTGGCGATCTGCTGGGGCGGTGCACTCTGACCCCGTCTCATTCCCTGATCGACGTGGGCCATGCTCTGGGCCTGCCAGCCGCTCGGGCGGATGAGCAGCTGAAGCGGAAGGCCGGCGAGGCGGTCAGTAGCGGCGATATTCTGGCGGGTCCCGTGGGGTTGATGCGAAGGGTTGTCCGCGCTCCCTCGGCTGGCCGGATTGTCTTGCAGGGCGATGGCCGACTGCTCTTTGAGGCCCTGGGCGAGGTATTTGAGCTGCGGGCGACCTACCCGGGAACTATCGTGGGGATGGAAGCAGAGCACTCGGTCACCCTCGAGACCGTAGGGGCGCAGGTCGAAGGGGTGTGGGGAAACGGCCGAGAGGAATTCGGCCTTCTGCGCGTCGGAACGGCGACCTCCTCTGAGGAACTGACGCCTGCAAATCTGGAAATTGGCCTTCGCAGTTCCTTGATTGTCGCCGGGAGGATCAGCGACCCCGAGACGATGAGGGTTCTGGGTAGTCTGCCCGCTCGAGGGGTGATCGTCGGCAGTATGCCTTCGGCACTGATCCCCCTTGCCCAGGAAGCGGGGTATCCGGTGATGCTGACCGATGGATTCGGCAGCCGCCCGATGAACACTGCGACCTTCGAGTTGCTGGCCTCGAATGCGGGACGCGAAGCCAGCCTGAACGCGCAGCCGTCCGTTCGCTGGCAAGGGATCCGTCCCGAGGTGATTGTGCCGTTGCCCTCTGTAGGTACAGCGGATGCCCCCAGTGAAGGTGTCACGCCGGTTCCCGGGAGGCAAGTCCGGATTGTTCGCGATCCTTATCCGGGGAAGGTTGGAACGATCGTTTCCTTGCCTGCGGATCCGATCGAGCTGCCCAACGGCCTGCACGCATTATGTGCCGAGATCGAACTGCCGGAAGGGGGCATTGTGCTTGCGCCTCTGGCCAATCTGGACATCCTGGAATAAGCCGCCCAGGCGACAAGGGTCCTGCAGGCGCCTAATGGAGTCCGGGCTCCGCCACGGTTCTCGTGCCGTGATGTGAGTCATGAAGGAAAGGAGAAGGATGCGATGACGATCGATTTTGAATCGGGGACCCAGCCGCCGCCCGAGGATACGAGCAACCGCTTGTTTATCATCGTGGCCGCCATTCTGGGAGTAATCCTGCTGATCGCCGTTGCGGCTCTGTTACTCTACGCCTTCATCCTGGCCCCTCAACTTCGTTCTTCTCAAAGCGGCCAGGTTGCGACCATAGATGCCCAGAACACGGTAGTGTCAATGGAGATCACCCAAACCGCAAGCGCAGTTCAGGTGACTCTTCAGGCGCCGCAGGCAACGGCGATACCAGCCGTGACGGTGACTCCGAGTCCCGTTCCTCCGACGCCCACCCCATGGATCATCATCGTGACCTCGACGCCCTCGCCGACGATTGCCGGTGTGGCCCTCCTACCCGCTGACACGCCCGATGACACACTGACGGCCGTGGCGGCGCAGGCTTTTGATGCCACCGAAACCGCCGAAGCCGCAATGCCCACGACAGGCTTTGCGGAAAGGGAGGGTGTCCCGGGTCTGCTTCTGCTGGGCATCGGCTTGGTGGGGGTTGCCTTCTTGGCTCGGCAGGCCCGCCACCGCAGGTCGGAGTAGGCTCAAGCCGCAAGGAGCGGTTCCTTGACGGGGGGGGTGGCGTGTGACATAATGACCGCGCGCAAGACCCAACGGCTGTGATGGAAACGAGTAGGCCCGTCGGCTGAAGACCAGCGATCCCGGGCATGGTGGAAGCCGGGACTTCGAGGCCGGTCGAAAATCCTTCCGGAGCCGCTGACTGAAGGCCCAGGGCTTGTAGGCTCAGCCGGCCCCGCCCGCCGTTATCCGGGCGCAGACATGAAATCGTGTCTGCCAAAGAGCCTGTCCAAGTGACAGGAAGCAGGGTGGCACCGCGGGTGAAATCCCGTCCCTGAATGGGCGGGATTTTTCGTTATCCGACGCTGTCCCCACTCGGATGGGCAAGGCCTCGCAGGGGTTTCCGCCATTGCGCTGACGAGGCGGAGAGCGGTCATGGGCTGATTCCTCGGTTGGGTGGTGCGAACTGGGTTCCGAGGGGTGATGCTCGGCCGAATGGCACGTTGCCCAGGAGGAAGCGGCCAAGCGCCTGCTTGCATGCTCGGCACGGTTCCTGGCAGGTCCCAGCCCCAGGGAGGACAAGAAAAGACATCCTGTCCGGTGGGTTGGAATTGCAAGTCGCGGGGGAACTCGTGCTTCCAGCAGACTGGGAGTGGGCCGCAACCGCGTCGTGGACAATTCGAGGGGAGGGCGAATCGGCTGGGGCCCGGGTATCGGGTGAGGTTCTTTGGGGGCAATCCGGCCTCGACGAGCCAGCCAGGAGGAAGAGATGTTTGATCCCGTGACCTCGCACTTTGATCCGCAGAGGCTGGAGGCGGAGATGCTTCGCCTCTGGAAAGAGCGCGACATTTTTCGCCGCTCGATGGACAATCGTCGGGGCGGACCAGACTTCGTGTTCTATGAGGGTCCCCCCACGGCCAACGGAAAGCCGGGAGTACATCATGTTCTCGCGCGAGCCTTCAAGGACCTTTTTCCAAGGTATCGAACCATGCGGGGCTTCTATGTCCGGCGGCGCGGGGGCTGGGATACTCACGGCCTCCCAGTGGAGATTGAGGTCGAAAAGGAACTCAATTTTCACTCCAAGCAGGATATCGAGGCCTACGGCGTCGACAAATTCAATGAGCATTGCCGGGCCTCGGTTTTTCGCTACATTCAGGACTGGAAACGCCTGACCGAGCGCATTGCCTTCTGGGTAGACTTGGACGATGCGTACGTTACCTACACCCGGGAATATATTGAATCGGTCTGGTGGATTCTCAAGACCTTCTGGGAACGAGGGCTTCTTTACCAAGGCTTCAAGGTCGTGCCCTACTGCCCACGCTGTGGCACTCCCCTCTCCGACCACGAGTTGCACTATCCGGACGCTCTGCGCGAGACCGAAGACCCATCCGTCTATGTTCGCTTTCCCCTGAAGGACGACCCCCGCACCTCCTTACTGGCGTGGACGACAACCCCCTGGACCCTGCCCGCCAATGTTGCCCTAGCGGTTCATCCCGATACGCTCTACGCCCGGGTCGAATGCACGAATGATACGGGGGAGCATGAGTACTTGATTGTGGCCAAGGATTTGGTGGAAACGGTCCTGGCTGACAGGCCGCATCAGGTTGTCGGGGACTATTTGGGGAAAGAACTAGCGGGCTGGCGATACCAACCCCTTTTCACGTTCCTGCCCCTCGAAAAGCCAGCCCACCGGGTTATCCTGGGCAACTTCGTGACAACCGACGAGGGGACCGGGGTGGTCCATCAGGCTCCGGCCTTCGGGGCCGATGACATGCAGATGGCCCTGGAAAACGACTTGCCCGTCCTGATGACCGTCGACCCGAGCGGGCGGTTTGTTCCCGAGGTGCGCCCCTGGCAGGGAATGTTTGTCAAGGAAGCCGATCCCCTGATCACGAAAGATCTGGCCCAAAGGGGTCTTCTGTTCCGCGGGGAACGGATCGTGCACACCTATCCGTTTTGCTGGCGGTGCAGCACCCCGCTTCTGTACTATGCCCGCTCGACTTGGTACGTCCGCACCACGCAGTTCTTGGACCGGCTCTTGGCCCTCAATGAGACCATCCACTGGCATCCGGAGCATGTGCAGCACGGACGCTTCGGGAACTGGCTGGCCAATAACGTCGACTGGGCCTTGGGTCGCGAACGGTACTGGGGGACCCCTCTTCCGATTTGGGAGTGCAGCGAGTGCCACTATCAGGAGTGCGTGGGATCGGTCGCCGATCTTTCACAGCGTTCGGGGAAGGACCTGTCGGACCTTGATCTGCATCGCCCTTATGTGGATCAGGTAACCTGGCCATGCCCGAAGTGTCAGCAAGAGATGAGGCGGGTTCCTGAGCTAATCGATGTCTGGTTCGATTCAGGTGCCATGCCTGTCGCCCAATGGCACTACCCCTTTGAAAACGCCGAACTCTTTGCGCGTCAGTTTCCAGCGGATTTCATCTGCGAGGCCGTCGACCAAACGCGCGGGTGGTTCTACTCCCTCCACGCGATTAGCACCCTCTTCATGGACAGTGTCGCCTTCAAGAACGTGATTGTGCTTGGGCTGGTCTTGGACGCGGCCGGCCAAAAGATGTCAAAGTCCCGGGGGAACGTGATCGATCCCTGGGAAGTATTGAATACCCATGGGGCCGATGCCTTTCGCTGGTACCTCTACACGGCCTCGCCTCCTGGACAGGAGCGGCGATTTTCCACGGACTTGGTTGGGGAAGTGATCCGCAGCTTCACTCTGACCCTGTGGAATGTGTACTCTTTCTTTGTGACATACGCGAACTTGGATGGGTGGACCCCGGACGAGGCGCTCAACCGCCAGGCGTCGCTCGGTCATCCGACCGGAGGCCGCGCCGGGCGTGCCTACTGCGACCTGGACCGTTGGATACTTTCCGAACTTCACGTCCTGGTGCGGTCGGTCAGCGACGCCCTGGAGAACTACGACGCCTTGGGAGCGACCCGGCCGATCGAAGCTTTCGTGGATCGCCTTTCGAACTGGTATCTGCGCCGAAGCCGCCGGCGCTTCTGGAAGTCCGGACAGGATGCTGAAAAGGATGCGGCCTACGCCACCCTGTATGAGTGCCTGACAACCCTGGCAATGCTTCTGGCCCCTTCGATGCCGTTTCTTGCGGAGGCGATCTACCGGAACCTCGTGTCAGAACGGAATGAGCGCGCCCCGGAGTCCGTGCATCTAGCCGATTGGCCTGAATACGATCGGGGTATGGTGGATAAACCGCTGAACGCGGAGATGGGGCGTGTGATTCGCTGGGCTTCTCTTGCTCATGCGGCGCGCAACCGCGCCGGCCTAAAGGTTCGGCAACCCCTGTCGGAGGCCGCCTTCCGCGTGGACTCAGCGGAAGAGGCCGCATCCCTGGAGAAGTACAAGGATCTTCTGGCAGATGAGCTGAACGTGAAGCGAATTAGAAAGCTCGACGCAGCAGGCGAAGTTCTCTCCTACTCTCTCCATCCTCGGCCCCAGATGCTCGGTCCCAAATATGGCGCGCGATTTCCTGGAATCCGCACCGCCCTCTTGCAGTTGGATCCCGATTGGGCCGCCGGAGAACTTCTCCAAGGGCGCTCCCTGTCCGTGGAGGTCGAGGGAGAGTCCATCCCGATCTTGCCCGAGGAAGTCGAGGTCCGCATGACCGAGCGCGAAGGGTATTCCCTGGCGGAGGAGGGAGGCAACATCGCCGCTGTGAGCACGGCCCTGACGCCCGACCTGATCGAGGAAGGCTTGGCGCGCGAGTTCGTCCGTCGTGTCCAAGATCTGCGCAAGAACGCCGACCTGGAGATTGCCGACCGGATCCGCATTTTCTACAAAGGCTCGCCGAAGTTGGTTCAGGCGGTCGAACACCACAAGCAGTATATTGCGGGAGAGACTCTGGCCCTGTCTCTCGAGGCAGGCGAACTTCCGCCCGAGGCTCCTCGCGCGGAGCACGAATTCGATGGCGAAACCCTGTCGCTGGGAGTCACCCGTGCGAGCCGCCCTGAGTCGTAGAGCCAAGCGGCTGTGAGTGGGAGGCGCGCGGGGCGGAGGAGATCCCCTTTCCAGCCGTGTGCCTCACGCCCTATGGCCAGGCAAAGGCTTTTCCCGACCGAACGAGCAGGAAACTGGGCACGTACCCAGCCAAGGATCCCGACGACGAGGCTGGTTCTTGGGATTTCCAGAGGTTCTCCGGGGTCGATTCGGTGCGATACAATTTGATCTCAAGCGACCGAGTGTGGGCAGGAGGAATTCGTGAACCTTCGTTCTTACGGAATCCTGGCTTGCCTGGCCGGTGTGATTTTGGCCCTAGACCAGGTGACCAAATGGCTGGTGCGCACACGCTTGGCGCTGGGTGAGACCTGGACCCCCTGGGAGGCGCTCTCCCCGTATGCGCGGGTGGTGCACTGGACCAATACCGGGGCGGCGTTTGGTCTCTTTCAGAACGGGGGAATGGTCTTCACGGTCCTGGCCATTGTGGTATCGGCAGCCATAATCTACTACTACCGCAGCACCGAACATGCCAGCTGGCTCGTCCGGTTGGCGCTGGCCATGCAGTTAGGGGGAGCCCTTGGGAATCTGATCGATCGCCTGACCCAAGGAACGGTCACGGATTTCATCTCGCTCGGGACGTTCCCGGTGTTCAACCTGGCCGATGCGAGCATTTCGTTGGGGGTGGCCCTGTTGCTAATTGACATGCTCTTTGAGCGAGACAATCCGGAGGGTCACTCGGCCTCCGCAACCTCCGCCCCGGATCAAACGTGAGTGACACCCTTCACCGCTGGACGGTCGAGCAGGGGGGAGTCCGCCTCGACCAACATCTGAGCCGCGCCCTGCCGGAGTTGTCGCGCTCCTCCCTTCAACACCTCGTCGAATCAGGGTGCGTCCGCCGCAATGACGAACCGGCATTACGAAAGTCCCTCATTGTCCAGACGGGAGACCGAATCGAGGTCCGGGTACCGCCCCCTCCTCCGAGCCAGGTTCAACCGGAGCCGATTCCGCTCGAAATCCTTTTCGAAAATGAGGATGTCCTGGTGATCAACAAACCGGCTGGGCTTGTGGTCCACCCGGCGGCAGGCCACCGTACCGGGACCTTGGTGGCCGCCGTCCTGGCCCATGCCCCGCAGATCCAAACGCTGGGTGAGGTTGAACGGCCGGGGATCGTTCATCGCCTGGACAAGGATACTTCCGGGATTATCCTCGTAGCCAAGAACGGAGACGCCCAGACCTTCCTGCAGAAAGCATTCGAGAGGAGAGAAGTCCGCAAGACGTACTTGGCTCTTGTGGATGGGGCGCCCCCCACGCCGGAGGGCCGAATTCAAGCGCCCGTTGGGCGGGATCCTTCCCATCGCCAGCGGATGGCCATCGTCCCGGCCAGCCGTGGTCGGCAGGCCGAAACGGTGTACCACACTCTCGAGCGCTTGGGGGAATACACGTTACTTGAGGTCGTGCCCCTGACCGGACGAACCCATCAGATCCGGGTCCATTTGGAGTTTCTGGGTTGCCCCGTCGTGGGGGATCGAGTCTACGGCCGACGAACGCCCAGCCTGCCCGTTCGGCGACAGCTCCTCCACGCCGCCCGACTGGAACTTCGTTTGCCGAATGAGGGCCAGCCCCGCTTGTTCACCGCACCGCTGCCGGTCGATTTCCAGGAAGCCTTGGGCCGATTGCGAGGAGCACCCCTCGGGAATCCTGCGGCCCAACCGGATTCGGATCTACCTCTGAATCCAGTGAATCCAGGACGGATGAACCGTTGAGGCCGGACCGGTCTTGAGGCGCGCCCAGGCACGGAGGTCATCATGGAGTTCATCGATCTGCGATCCGATACAATGACTCACCCCACTCCCGAGATGCGCAGGGCCATGTTTGAGGCGGAGGTGGGGGATGACGTTTTTGGAGAGGACCCAACGGTCAACCGATTCCAAGACATGGCCGCGGAGCGCATGGGCAAGGAGGCAGCTCTGTTTGTTGCCTCCGGGACGATGGCAAACCTCGTGGCGGTGCTCACACACTGCGGGCGTGGTGATGAGGCCATTTTGGGCGACCAGGCCCATACCTTTCTGTTTGAAGCGGGCGGTATCGCGGCGCTCGGAGGGGTTCACTCATACCCGGTTCCAAACCAAGCCGACGGCACCCTGCGTTTGCAAGATCTTCAAGGGGCGATCCGGTCTGACGATGTTCACTTCCCGCGCTCCCGATTGATATGCCTCGAGAATACCCACAATCGCTGTGGCGGGGTTCCGCTGACGGTTGAATATACCGGACAAGTCGGCGAGCTGGCCCATGCGCGCGGGCTCTCCTTGCACTTGGATGGGGCGCGGATCTTTAACGCGGCCGTTGCACTGAGGCGGAGTCCCCATGATCTTGCCTCCCCAGCGGACTCTGTCAGTTTTTGCATTTCTAAAGGGCTTTGCGCCCCCGTCGGATCTGTGCTTTGCGGGTCCCAAGAGTTCATTGCGAAGGCGCGGCGGATTCGGAAGCAGCTGGGCGGTGGGATGCGTCAGGCCGGAATCCTGGCGGCGGCTGGGATTGTCGGATTGGAAAGCATGGTCGACCGGTTGGCTGAGGACCACGAAAACGCGCGCGCCCTCGCCGCAGGGCTGGCCTCAATTCCAGGAATCCTTCTGGATTCAGGGACACCCTGCACCAACATGGTCTTCTTTGGATTGGATCCCAGCATTGGATCGGACGCGGGCAACCTAGCCAAACGGCTGGCTGCCCGCAAGGTGCGGGTTCAGGTGATTGGACCCCGCCGCTTCCGCGCGGTCCTTCATTATTGGGTGGACCGGGAGCAGGTCCACCAAGTGGTCCAAGCCTTCCGGGAGGCCCTTAGCGGGCCGAATTAGGCCGAGGCGCAAGAGAGTCGGGAGCCCTCAGGGGGTCCATCGATACTGGAGGGAGGGCTGCCCGAGCAGGTCGAGCGCTAGGGCCTGTGGGCTCAGAGTGTTGGCCATCGAGGAAAAGAAGCTCAGGAGCGACGGGCCCGGGCCGTAGTGGATCACGCGGGGCGTCCCGCTGATCTTTCCGAGTTGCGCCGCCTTGGCGATCGCGTCCTCTTCGTATCCCAAAGCATCGACAAGCCCCAGTTGCAAGGCCTGCTGGCCCGTGAACACGCGCCCATCTGCCAGCTGCAGGACCTTTTCCCTGGGCAGGTGACGGCCATTGGCGACCACGGTGACGAAACCGCCATACGCTTGGTCGATGATGCCTTGCATGATCGCCTTGTCCGCGTCGCTCATGGGCCGGTACGGGCTGCCGATATCTTTCTCGGCCCCGGATTTGATCACGGTGACCTGCACCCCGAGCTTGTCGAGCAACTGCTGCGCGTTCGGGACCTCGCTGATTACCCCGATGGATCCGGTAAGAGAGTCCGGGTTGGCGATGATGTAAGCGGCGGCCATGCTCACATAGTAGGCGCCCGAGGCACCTTCGGCGCCGATGAGAACCACCAGCGGCTTCCCGCAGGTCTTGAGAGCATGGTAGATCTCGTCAGAGGCAACCACATCTCCGCCGGGGCTGTCCACCCGCAGGACGAGCGCCTTCACGTCCGGGTTCTTGGAGGCGGCCTGGATTTGGCCGATCAAGTCGTCGGAGGCGGTCAAGCTGCTCACGGGGAAAAGGCCCGCTGTTCCTCCGGTGATGACTCCGTTCAGGTCCAATTCGGCAACCGCCGGGCCCGACGCAGGGCCGCCCGTCTGTTGCTCTTGGCCCGCCGCCGTTGAGGCGCTCAGGTTCCCACCCAACGCGCTCAGGCTGAGGCCAGCGGCCAGAAGAGTTCCGAGGCAAAAAAGAGCCGGAAGCCCGAACCCGATAAGCACTCCGATCAGGGCCCACAGTGCCGAGCGGTCTTTTCTTTGATTCTTCGCCGATTCTCCGAGGTTTTCCATTTTTTAGGGACCTCCCGGGGCCTCGCAGCTCCCTTAGCGGCGGGGTACTTTCATTATATAGAGCTCCGCGCCGGCCTGCACCCTGCGGACCCTGTGGCCAAACCTCCGGCAACGGCTCCCCGCGCTTTCGCTGGAGCTGGAGGGTTCCCGTGGGTGAGCGGCCGATCGGTCGGCTGATACGGGGTCGGCCAACGGTCCGGTTCCAGGTCCGGTGAAACTTGAACAGGCTGTGCCGATCGGTAGTCTGCCGCACGGTCCCTGGTGATCCTGGTTACGGATGATGTTCCTCGTGTCAAGTCAAATGATAATGTTACCGAGGGGTGATGGATCCCTCAATTGATAATGTTACCGAGGGTAGGGGCACTGGCATAGGCTGCTTGGGCTGGAACAGGGTTCGGTGGATATCTTGCG
>Ga0187865_1002325_pt1 | contig 18437 bp, 14 predicted proteins | sample June2016WEW_11_1_2_FD_132989 | JGI IMG/M metagenome (GOLD analysis project Ga0187865, IMG submission 132989) | Peatland microbial communities from SPRUCE experiment site at the Marcell Experimental Forest, Minnesota, USA - June2016WEW_11_100 | ecosystem: Environmental > Terrestrial > Soil >...
AACCACTTAATTGAAGGATCGTTTATTTCTTTAGGCATTATTTACGAGCACCGGAATTACCTTCCTTCGATGCTCTTCTTCGTTCCTTTGTCTATCTTGATCGTTTATGCCCTGAGTTACTTTTAAAAGAGAAAAAGGATGATCGTCATTCTCTCGTCTGCGATTACGGCAATCATAATTATCATGGGGATGAATGTTTATATTTATAATGATATCTTTAAGGATGAGATATCACTGTGGAGCGACAATGCTCGAAAAGCACCTGATCTTGCGATGGCTCACGGTAATCTCGGAGCAGCCTTAATGAGAGCCAGCCGTCTTCCTGAGTCGTTTGTAGAATTAACGAAGGCGCTTAATTCCCCCCCGTCATGGGATATCAGGATGAAATTTAAAATCTATCAACTGTTGGGGGAATATTATCTCTTAAGCGGCGATCACGGAAATGCCATTATATATGTTGAAAAAGCCTTAGCGGGTCTTCCCAATAACACTGATCTCTACAACAATAAGGCGGCATTGCTGATACTCAAAGAGAAGCTATCTGAGGCCGAGATAGCGATGAAAAAAGCAATCTCCCTCAAGCGAGAAAATGCATTTTTCTATGTCAATCTTGGCAATATCTACCTTCGCGGAGGACATGCTGATGCAGCCATCAAGGAAGCTCAAAGGGCTATACTCTTGGGTGGCGACACTTTAAAGGCTTATTCCGTGCTGTCGGAAGCGTTCAAGGCGAAAAATGATTACGGGATAGCCGATCATTTTAGAGTAGTGGCATCCGGTTCCGGACTCACCAAGAAAAGATGTCCATAGACGAAAAGAGAGCTCAAAATACTGAGGTTCGCATAGTCCTTACTTTCCTTGCATCATGTTCGAGAAAATATTATGTTCCCAGCTAAGGTTGATCATCAATGATTGATATCAAAGAAGTTGAGAAAATTCTTTCGGCCACCTTAGACAGGGCTCATCTTTTAGGTTATATGGGCTACTCTAAATTTGACGGTCTCCGCAGTCCTTTGGCTCGTGCTTTGTCTTTCAGGTTCTGGCCGCTCCGCCTGCTTTGGACACAAATAATCATGCGGTCACCTGTGAATCTGCGGCTCATCTTGTTTGTCAAGAAAGGCATCAATCCGGAAGGCATGGCGTTATTCGCCCGTGCAAATCTGGAAACCCTTTCCATGAAGATCACCCGCCCTTTCCATGAGAGGGCGGTAATCTGTTTGAACTGGTTGATAGAAAATACTTCGGCGGACAAAGGACAATATCATGGCAGTTGCTGGGGCTATCATCACCCCTGGCAGAGTACGGGCTTTTACCAGGCGGCAGGTTATCCCAACTGCTATATTACTGTTATTGCCGGGGGTGCTCTTTTACACGGCTTTCGCTGTTTACATAAGGAAGATTATCTCATGACTGCCCGAAGTGCCGTTGATTTTATTTTATATGATTTAGACGTGCTGTACGAAACCGCCGAGGAAAAATGTATATCATACGTGCCAAAGATGAAAACAGATTTTGCCGTCATAAATATTAATGCCCAAGCTGCTGCATTTATAGCTCAGGTGGGGGCATTGACGGGTGAGACTTTCCTTTTGGACCAGGCACGGAAACTCCTCTCCTTCGTATCTCGCCTTCAAACTTCCTATGGGGCATGGTATTATACCACGAATCCCAGGCAGAGCCTAGTGGCCCATGACAACTATCATACGGGCATGATTCTGGATGCATACTTGGATTATGAAAACGCGACAGGGGACCAGCGCTTCCGGGACCACTACGAACGCGGTCTGGAGTTCTATGGGAAAGACCTGTTTCTCGCAAGCGGTGCCCCTAAGTGGGCGAGCGACAAGATCTTGCCGCATGATGTTCACGGGTCCGCACAGGGGATTCTGACCTTTGCCAACGCCGGCGAACGTGAAAAGGCGTTTCGCATAGCATCTTGGGGACTTCAGAATTTTTATAAAGGCCACGGAGAATTCGCCTATCAGAAAGGCCGTTTCCTAAGCAAGCGTTTCACCCTTTTTCATTGGTGTAACGGCTGGATGGCGCGCGGGCTCGGAGCATTGCTCTCAATGTTAAGAAGAATGGAAGATATGGGGGGGCTTTGATGCCATTTGGTTCAGAAATAGCGCTGACCCCGGGATTAAGGCCATTGGAGCGTTTTTATGTTAAGCTTTTTGGCGCCCCCATCTTAGGTCTCCGTGTACGCGCTCGCACCATCCTTCCTTTTCTGGATCAAATTCCCAATCCCCGTAGGATCGCCGATGCGGGATGTGGTCGGGGAATGATTACCCTTGGTTGTGCCAGACGTTTTCCCGCCGCGGAAGTTTTTGGTGTTGATCTGGATGAAGTTCAGAACATGGTCAACAGTGAAATTGCTAAAAAAGCGGGATTCAAAAAGGTGCAATTTGTTACCATGGACGCTATGAAACTTCCTGAATTAGGCAGATTTGATTTGGTCATTTCGACGGATATGCTTGAACATCTGGATGATGATCTCGGTGCTGTGAAGATGTTTTACGAAGCCCTTAAACCGCGCGGCCATTTGCTTGTCCATGTGCCGCATCTGACCCGGCACATTTTTGGGTGGCAAAGAGAGAACTGGATGGACATCGACGGTCATGTGAGGCCCGGTTACACAAAGGATGAATTGACGCGCCTTCTTACCAGGGGAGGGCTTCGTGTTAAGGCCTGTGTCTATAATTACAATACAATGGAAACATTGGCTAACGATATAAGCAAGCTGATAACCGGAGCCAGAGAGCAAAATAAGGGTCTTTATGCATTGGCTTTTCCTTTGCTGCTATGTCTCAGTTTCTTGGGCTCATTTTATCGATCTCAGAAGTGTGGCTCGGGCCTTGTGGCATTGGCTGTGAAGGAGGCGTAGCTCCCGTGAAATTTCTGATAGATATACTGCATCCCAAACATGTGCATTTCTTCCGACCGTTGATGAAGAGGTGGCAAGACCGAGGCCACGAGCTGAAAATTGTTACCCGCGACAAAGACATTACCCATCAACTACTTGATCTTTTCAGCATTCCCTATATTTGCTTGTCTAAACAGAAAACAGGACTTGGCCTTGCGCAGGAGTTACTGAAACGCTGGTGCAAGTTAACTATAATGCTCCGGAACTATCGTCCGGATATCGTCCTGTCCATCGGCGGTATAACGACATCCCTTCCGTCTCGTGTGTTTGGTATTCCCAACATTGCCCTGACCGATACAGAAACAGCGTCGCTAAGCAACACAATAGCCTTTCCCTTTGCAGACAGGGTTCTCACGCCGGAGTGGTTTGCCAAAGACTTTGGCAGGCGTCACTACCGTTATCGCAGTTTTCATGAATGGAGCTATTTACACCCCAATGAATTTATTCCTGATCCCGAACTCGTAAAGGATGAAGGGATCGATCCTGATCAGCCCTACGCTGTGGTGCGCTTCGTCCGCTGGGATGCCGTCCACGATCAGGGAGAAGAAGGATTCAGTGCGGATGATGCTACTCGATTGATAGAGCAGCTCTCTTTGAGAATGAAAGTAGTCTTGACAACAGAAACTCCGCCTCCAGAGGCACTCAGAAAATTCGCAAGTGGCATCAGAATAGATAGGATGCATCACGTTATGGCATTTGCCCGGCTGGTGGTAGGAGAAAGCCCCAGTATGTGTGCCGAGGCGGCGCTCATGGGTGTGCCTTCCGTGCTGGCGTCGAGCTGGGCCGGTGAATGCGGAAATATGAAGGTTCTGTCAGATCGATTCGGACTGATGGAAGTTTATGATCGCGGTGCTGATGCTGTCGTTGCTGCGATAGCCATGGCCAAAATGCCTCCGTCCAGGGAACATATGCGAAAGCAAAGGGACAGGCTAGTCGAGAGTTTGGATTATATTCCGGAGATGATTGAGGGTCATATACGGGACCTGACAAGGGGTAAGGATGTGTGAAAGATTGCCGGTAGAAGTGGTCTTCTTCGGAGAGCCATTTGACAGAGATGCGATAATTCATACGCTGCGCCATCTGGCCATGCGCATAGGATGGACTTTCCGTCCGCGGGCGGAGCGACGGATCATATACGCTACGACGGAAAATCCGCTGGAGATACCAGTCAGGGAAGGCGATCTCGTCATATTATCTTCACATCATGTTAAGAAGCATATGACCGAAAGCCGGGCCGGCATTCCGCTTAGAGGAGATCATTCTGGTCGATTTCCATTTTATCATCCAGGAGCGAACGATATCCTCCAACGGGGATGGATTAAAGCAGATGTCATTGCGGGGGCCCATGCCCTCCTTAACCTTCTGTATGAACGGAAAAACCGTCCTGAAGAGAGGGACGGTTGGATGCGTTTTACGGAAGATTGGTGGACGGGGGCGGATTTTGCAAGGCCCGAACCCTTGGCGGATTTCTGGCTTGACAGTATTGCTTTTGAGGCAGAGAAGATTGGGTGGCCTCGTATCGAAAGACGGGGGCAAGATGCAGTGAGTCTCGCTCCGGGGACGGTTGTTCTCACCCATGATGTCGATTATATGCCAACACGTGCGAGTCGCGGTATGCCGCGCTTTTTCCGGGCAGTGTTAAGGCAATTGTTAACTAGGAGAAGCGCAGGTCAGGCATGGCAGATTATGAGTAATTATCGTAATGCATTCTTTCAGCCCGTGCCTTATGATGCATTGAAATCAATTGCCGACGAGGAAGCCTTACTGGGGGCGACTTCTTCATTTCAATTTACGGTCAAGCGAAAGCACAGGAGTGATCCTGTTTATGATCTGCGGAAATATTACAACGTAGAAGACGATTTGAGAAATCTGCTTCACAGAGGATTTGAAATCTGTCTCCATGGGAGCTACAGGGCGGGGAGGACGCCGGGACAAATTACGGAAGAAAAGATGAAACTCCAAACTATTCTTGGCATAAATGTTACAGGCCATCGGCAGCATTACCTCAATTTCCATCCTACTACATTCTTCCCGGAATTGGAAAAGGCAGGGCTAAAATATGATATGTCAGTCGGCTACAATGACATGAGCGGACCTCGTGCAGGGACGCTATTTCCCTTCAGACCTTATGACATGGAAAAAGCTAAGCCATTTTCCCTGTGGGAAATACCCTTTATCCTGATGGACACTACCCTCGCGACAACCTACCGCTTTTCATCCGGTGAAGCATTGGATCATTGCATGGATCAAATTCGGCCTATGGAAAAATCGGGAGGCTGCTTTTCGATTATATGGCACCAGGAACAGCTGAGCGGCTTGTTAGATCCCGGATTCGACGGGATCTACTGGACCTTGTTGAAATGGCTCAAGGACCGCGGGATAAGGTTGACCAGTGGACGCGTTGTTGTTGAGGAGATGGCTGCGTTATGGAATCAGACTATCGGGGATTGATAAAATCTGCAAATTTCATATATGGTGTAATACAATCTAGATTCTAATTTCTGAAGTTGTGGAGAGATAGACGACCGATTCGCGAAGTTTGTCACTGAAGGGGGAATTGAATGGACAAGGATTTGCGGCCCATTATTTTTCATGATATTAGAGAATTCTGGGCATTTCAGCTCAATAATGAGATCTATCTGCGCAACTATCCGCATGTTATACGGGGAAGCAGGGAATATTTTGACATTATCCTCGCAGCGCGGCGTAAGTTCATTTATTATTTTCCGGCAATAATGGAGTATTTTAAAACGGGCTCTTCACCAAATCTTTTGGAAGTAGGCTGTGGGATGGGGACCGATGCGTTGATGTTCGCCAAAGAGGGCTTTAAGGTTACGGGACTTGATATCACCCCGGGTCATCTGGTATTGGCAGAGAAACTTTTTCGTCTCTATGATGCACGGGGCACGTTCATTGAAGGCAATGCGGAAAAACTCTCTTTTCCAGACGACACCTTCGACTGTGTGTATTCGTTCGGGGTATTGCATCATACGCCTGACACAGGAAAGGCCATTAACGAAATCCACCGTGTGCTTCTTCCCAATGGCCGTGCAGTAATTATGCTGTATCACAAATGGTCGTTGAACAATTTTGTACATTGGATATTGCAGAGGGGTTTTGAGAATGCAAGAGAGGGTCCTGATTCTCCTGTAACATATCGGTTCAGCAGACAGGAAGTCCGAAAAATGTGCACTGCCTTTACCTCATGTCATATTGAAATCGAATATCTTTTCGGGGCAGGATGGGGTAAGGTATACGCAGTCATACCAAAACCCATTTACTTTTTCCTGAGCAAACGGATAGGTTGGCATTTGATTATTTACCTCCGAAAATAGGAAGGAAGTTTAATAGCGGATTGAGATAGGTTGAAAAAAAATAATAAGAGCATTTGTGATTTTTTCTCAGGGCACTCTTCTGCAACAACTATGAAAAATATAATAGATACGGGGAACGACATAACTGGAGAAACGGTCACCTTATTTTTTCCCGGGAAAAAGCAGAAGGATATAAATGCCCTTTTTGGTCATGTGACCCATCTGCCTTTAGCCCTCCTGGCGATTGCCCCCTATATAATGAAAGAAAACTGCAGAGTACGAATCGTTGACAACAGGGTAGGTGATACTTGGCCAGACGATTATAGCAATGACTTATTTGTGGGAGTCACGTCTAAGACGGGAGCCGAAGTTAAGAACTGCATTGATTTCATCAGGCATGTCAAGGCAAGAAATCACCATGTTCCCATTGTCTGGGGTGGCGTTCATGCCAGCATTCTTCCTGACGTGACCCTAAGGGAGGACTATGTCGATTATGTTGTCCGGGGACCGGGAGAGGAGGCAGTGGCAAAAATAATCAGGGCTCTCCGAGGGAAAATGTCCCTCGATGATATTGAAGGTCTCAGCTATAAGAAAGAAGGCCGAATCGTACACGTGGGGTTTCCAAGACCGGTGGACGTTGATAAATTAGAGATGCCTGCCTTTGATCTGGTCGATGCTGGAAAATACAAGAATTTATCAAAAAGTGTCGATTACGAATCGAGCCGGGGATGTCCCCATCGCTGTGCATTTTGCTACAATATTTCCATGGGAAATTACAGAAAGTGGCAGGGGAAGTCACCGGAAAAAGTAGTTCAGGAGATAGAGTATATTCTTGACAGATTCAATCCGGCATCGGTTGATTTTGTCGATGATTACGTTTTTGTGGATGTGAAGAGGATTGAGAGGATTCTCCAGCTTATTTCTGCCAGAAAGATAAGATTTAACTGGTCAGCAAGCTGCCGAATCGATCAGTTTTCGAAATTTTCCGATAAATTTGTAAAGTTTATGGCCGAAAAAGGACTCAGGAAGATTTTTTTCGGAGCAGAATCCCATTCTGAAAAGATCCTCCGAATGCTCCATAAAGAATATAAGTATGAAATGGCGTTAGCCGTAGTAGAGAAATGCAAGAAGTCTGGTATAATACCAGTCTTTAATTACATTATCGGTTTTCCAGGAGAAGATTATAGTGATATCTCAGTTACTTTGAACGGAATTAAACATTTGAAGGCTATATTCAATTCCCTGGAAATAAGTGCCATTTCTGTCTATATACCGTTTCCCGGTTCGAGTCTGTTCAATGACTGCCAGCAACTGGGGATGAAATGTCCCGATACCCTGGAAGAATGGAGTTCCTGGCAGTTTGTCAATCGGAAGGATTTCCCCTGGCTCGATAAGAAAAAGGCAGCCTACACTTCGGGAATCTATTTCACGTTTCGGATCGAGTACATCATCGACGAAATAATAAACAGGGCAAAAGGCGGCAATAAAATAATATGGTTACTATTTCGTTTCTTAGTATTTCCCTTAGATATGCTGGAACGCTGGCGGATCAAAAATGACCGGTATCTGTACCACGCCGAGGGGAAAATAATTCAAAAAGCATTGCAATTGTTAGTGGCGGATATAATATAAGACAAGACGACAACATTTAAGCAATTCATAGCTTTTAATGTTTTATAAACTGCGAATCATGGAGCTAGGCAATTTGCAGAAGCAGTCAGATATGGTGGACAGACAGGAGGTGAGACATACTTTTTTAAATAGAGTAACATCGATAGCCTTACGTCTTGCTGTAAGTATTGCTCTTCTCCTTTGGATTATCAAATCCATAGATCTCGGCATGTTAGAGAAGGTCATTATTTCTCCCCGCGTATCTGCCCTTGTGATAATGGTTATCCTTAGCATCTTCGTTGTATTCCTGGGGGGGGTCAAGCTGTGGGTGCTCTTCAGAGGTTTCAGTTCCATCAATCTCTGGTTGTTTACAGGGTATTTTTTTTTCGCTGGTTCCATAGGTTCCCTCATACCTGCTATTTTCGGCGATTTCACCCTGGTCGCTTTGGTCAGGCGCGATAAAGTGCATTACCATCAGAGCGTCTCCGCCCTGCTTGTAGACAGGTTTGTTACCCTGCTTATGGCGGGTTTTCTTTTTACTCCCTTTACTCTTGCATTTGTTTTGCCAATAAATCCTTTGACAGTATTTATCACGACGATAGGGGCCTTAGCGGGGTTTTGTATATTGGTTATAATTACAGCTCGGTACGCGGCCGTCATCTTTTCCCGAACACCCGCGGCACAGAGGTTTTGGGAATCACTGTTACTCTTTTTTTCAAATTACCGGGGAAATCTTCTGGCTAATGTTGTTATCGGCTTAGGCAGGAGTGTCATCTCGGGTTTTGCGTTAGCCTTTGCATTCATGGCAGCCGATCTGAACCCACCCATATTTCCGACGATCTGTATAACAAGTTCCTTGTCCGTCATAACACATATACCCATAAGCCTGGGCGGCCTAGGTGTCTACGAGGGAAGTGGACTGATCCTCTTTGAAGCCATTGGAATGGTTAGGGAGCAGATTCTGGCGGGTTTGCTGTACCAGCGTTTGTACATTTTTATCTGGGCTGCTGCATCTATAGTCATAATGGGGTTTATTATCTTGTTTCATCGATCAAGGCGTATGATCAATCTTCCCGATGGTTCGGTGCCTTTGAATAACGAAGGTTCAAGTCATGATCCCCTCTAACAAACCGTCATATAACTTCCGGGATTTCCATGCGGCCCTTTCCAATGATTCCCGGACTGTTGATTGTTTTGAGCAGGAGCTGGCGGCCTATTTTGATTTTCGATATGCCATTACATTTCCTTACGGCAGGAGCGCCCTGTATGCTACACTTAGGGCATTAGGGAAGCCTAAAGGTGAAGTCGTTCAGCCGTCATACAATTGCGTTGTCGTAGCCCACGCAACAGTTGCCGCGGGACATCAGCCGGTATTCATAGATGCGTCTGCTGCGTCACCGAACCAGGATGCGAGCCGCATGGTAGAAGCGGTCGGCCCACGGTCGGTCGCCGTTATTCCGACGAGCCTCTATGGAATACCATTCGATGCGGAAGGACTTTATGGTGAGATCCGTCGCCGGAATCGTGATGTTTGTATTCTGGTCGACTGCTGTCAGGCCTTCGATGCACGCTTAGATGGACGGCTGCTGATGCACGCTTGTGACGGTACACTCTTGGCATTTGGAATCGGCAAGCCCATGACGACCCTGAATGGTGGCGCCCTGTTAACGAACCGCTCTGATCTGGCCGCCTCCGTTTACTCGTTCCGTGAACAGTTCTATCGTTCACAATCAATCATTGCGGCGTTCCAGCGTCTGTTCTATTTCGTCGCTTCTTGGGCGGCGTTGTCACCACCCATGACCGCGCTGACAGATTTTCTGATGAATGCCGATACACCGCTGCGCAGATACCTCAGAAGGCTTCGGACCAGAGAGGAAATCCGCCTTCCTGAGGACAATGAAGCGCTCATGCTTCCTATGCAGGCAGCGATTGGAAGGCAGCAGCTCCACCGGTTATCTGGTTTCATGAAGCGTCGAAGGGAAATTGCTGAAACGTATGGCCAGGCCTTTCAAAAGCTGCCGCATCTCACAATTCTCCCTTGGGGGGAGGGGGCAACCTTTGCGATCTATACTGTCCGGCTGCGGCGACCAGAAGATCGGAACCGCATCGTTTCGATGATGCGGAAGCACATGGTTCAGTGCGATACAATTTTGAACTATGTCATCCCAGGCTTGGATTGCTATCGAGATATGGGCTTCACCTCAGATCCTTTCCCTCATGCCCGGTCTTGGTCGGAGTCTGTCTTAAATCTTCCCAATCACCCATCTATGACAGATAGACAAGTGCGGATTGTTATAAGGGCCATGCAAGAGACCTTTGGGGTGCTCTATGGGTGATCGCCAGTTGTCCATAGATTCCTTTCGTTCCGAGTATGACGATCGGTTGCTGGACCCTGAAGAGCGTCGATATCAGGCAAAGCGCCTGTACGATGCACTTGTCGCGACAAGTCTGTGGCCATCCAAGCCACGCATCCTTGATGTGGGGTGCGGATCAGGGTTCAAGTTGTCATTTCTCGGCAGTGATGTATGGTTGCGCGTTGGCTGTGATATCCGCCGAAAGCCTTATCTCCGTGCCGTCAGACAGATAGAGGGTGTTTATTTCGCCCAGGCAAATGCTATAGAGCTACCGTTCAGAGACGGGTTTTTCGATCTTGTTACGTGCATAAGCGTTATTGAGGAATTTCCGGACTACCGGGCTGCCGTTGCAGAAATGTCACGTTGTGTCGCACCGGGTGGCACATTATGCATCAATGTTGTAAATGGTATTCTTCTGAACCCCCTTTATGCTTTAATAGAACGTTTTGGATTGAAAATCCTCGAAAGTTCGTGGCGATATACGGAGGCGAGTGTGCCCATCATGGAGGATAACCCGACAGCAGGGTTTCATATCGACCATCTTGTAGGATGGCGTCACGTTCATTTAACGCCATACATGGTTAGACATCAGATTCCCGTTTTGAGATGGCTGCCGAAGTCGTGGGTGGATACCGTTACGCGTCGCTTTGCCCCGACATTTGTCTATGCCTGGCAAAGGCCGGAAACAATAAAAAACAAAAGGTAATTACCATGTGCGGTATCTGCGGTATGATCGGCCCTGGCGCCGATCCAGCTGTCATTCAAAAAATGAACCTTTCTCTTGCGCACCGCGGGCCGGATGGTGAAGGCATCTATCAGGGAGAGGGTGTTTTGCTTGGGCACCGCCGCCTGTCCATCATCGATCTTGCGACAGGCGAGCAGCCCATGGCGAACGAGGATCGGACTGTCTGGGTTGTCTTCAATGGAGAAATATATAACTTCCAGGATCTGCGCGGGGAACTTCAGGAACGTGGGCACCGCTTTGCAACTCGCAGTGATACTGAGGTGCTGATTCATGGATATGAGGAGTACGGGCCAAAATTTTTGATAAGACTGGATGGCATCTTCGCCTTTGCCCTCTGGGACGCAAGAAAGAATAGACTTCTGTTGGTCAGGGATTATTTCGGCATCAAGCCCCTGCACTACCATTTTGATGGCCGGACCGTGCGCTTTGCCTCCGAAATCAAGGCGATCCTTCAAGACCCTGCTGTATTGCGGGAGCCGGATTACCAGTCCATCCATTATTTTTTTAATCTGCGTTTTATTCCCGGCGAGGGAACCCTCATCAAGGGCATCAAGAGGCTCTTACCTGGGCATTACATGATATATGAAAATGGCGCCATTGCGATACACCGTTATTTCAATCTACAAAGGATGACTGATATTCCTGCCGATGAAGAGCCCTGTGTTGATGGGATTAGACATTATCTTCGTGAAGCAGTCCGGAAGCAAAAAATCAGCGACGTGCCCCTCGGCGTGTATCTTTCAGGGGGGCTTGACTCGAGCGCCCTAGTTAAGTACATGAGCGAACTTTCCAGTGAACCCGTCAGGACCTTCTCGATGGGATTCAATGAGCCTACGGATGAACTGGAAGACGCGCGTATCATAGCAGAGCAGTTCAAGACGGACCATCATGAAATAAGCATATCACCTGACCCCCTGCGTCAATACCCGGAGGTTATCTGGCATGCGGAAGAGCCAAAGGAAAACATCCTGCAGGGGTTTCTCCTGTCCAGATTTGCCAAGAGTCACGTCAAGGTCTGTCTCAGCGGGTTGGGCGGGGACGAGCTCTTCGCGGGCTACGAGCTCCACAGATACATCTACCCTGCAAGCTTTCTTTATCCCGCCGTGCCAAGAGCTCTGGACTCGTTGTTTCTTCGGCCTCTCAGCAGATTCGTCTTCTCTGTTGAGAATGCATGGGGGTCATTGTCTCTTGATGAGTATCGCCGCGGCTTGCAGATGCTTCTTTCCCTTGGTGATCCAGCCCGGTACTACCTGATACTGAGAAATGTCTGGGATTACGATGAGGGGGCTTATAAAAATGTCTATGGACCAGTGCTTTTGAGACAGAACCTCCAAAAGACCCGTACACAATTCGACCATTTCTTTTCTCCAAGTGATCGAAGCGTCCTCGATAAGGTGCTCTGGGCGGAGTTCAACACAAAAATGCAGGAAGATTTCCTGATGAACGAAGATCGCACTTCCATGGCAAACGGTCTTGAAGTGCGCGTGCCGTTCCTGGACAGAGACTTGGTAAAATTTGCCATGTCTATACCGGCAGAGTTGAAAATGAAAAGAAACCGGCCGAAGGATCTTTTCAGAAAGGCCATGGAAGGGGTATTGCCGGAATATACCTTAAAAAAGAAGAAATGGGGCTTTAGCTTCAACCCCTACTATCAGTTCCAGAAAGATTTGAAGACCGTTGCCGAGAGCATCTTAACTCGGAAGCGGGTGGAAGAGAGAGGGATACTGAATTACGACTACCTGAAGAGGATAATGGATCATCCGCCCCATCCGCGGCTGCGCTGGCATTATTTCTTTCTCTGGCTGGCACTGGGCATGGAAATATGGTTCCAGATGTTCATTGAAGGCGACCTGTCAGGGCCTATTTTTGAATTGGAACACTATCTGCACAATGGCCGGCGGAATCATAATGTATAGGCGTGTTCGGGCCCGTTTTTACGATGCGAGGATCGCGATGACCTTTTTCGCATGGTCGATGCCGGTGATACAGGGGATTCCCAGTTCGATGCAATCAATGAAATGATCTATCTCTACCTTTAAAGGTTCCTGAAAATCTATCTTCGGCAAAAGAACATCTCCGGACCGGTAATTGAAAGCGGGAAAACGCTGGTTATCATAGTCCATGTCTTTGCCCAGGACTGCCATGCGGTCTATTCCTTTATCATAAATAGCGACCTTATTGTCGGCAACGTCGTCGTAGACCACCATCTTTTTTGATCCCACAACGGTCATGGAACGGACCTTATTGGGGTCAAGCCAGCTTACGTGGATGTTTGCCATAATCCTATTCGGGTAAAGGATATTCATAAATACAACGTCGTCGATCCCGTTCTGTATAAAATCGACGCCGCGCTTTACAACGGAAACAGGCGTTGCATTATTCAACCAATACTGGATGATACTAATATCGTGGGGCGCAAAGTTCCATAAGGCATCGACATCGGTTCGAATGCGGCCAAGGTTGAGCCTGTGGCTGTATATGTAACGGATATCTCCGAGGCCACCGGAATCGATCAATTCTTTCACGTAACGGACAGCCGCATTGAAAAGAAAGGTATGTCCTGCCATAACCACACGCTTTTTCTTGTCTGCGAGTCTGCCGATTTCTTCTACCTCGGCCACACTTCTTGCCATCGGCTTTTCTACCAGGACGTGCTTTTCCGCTTCGATGGCCCTCATGGCAAGATCAAAGTGGGAAGCGACCGGTGTGGCAATGACGATGGCGTCTGTTTCGGGATCTTTTAGGACTTCATCTATACTGTCAGTGACCTTTATTGTAGGATACATTCTCTGGACGTAGTCACGCCTTTCGAGAGCAAGATCGACTGCGGCTGTGACATGACATCTCTTGCTTTCAACGAGATTTCTCAGGATGTTCGGTCCCCAGTAACCAACACCTATTTGGGCGATATTCAACATACAAATTCTTCTCCTCATCCCCCGATAGCATTTTTTACCTGATTGCAAACGTACTGAAGTTGATTTTCAGTGATTTCCGGAAACATGGGCAGGCTGAGGATCTCTTTTGAATATGCGGTTGCAACAGGAAAATCTTCCGGTCTATATCCCAAATACCGGTAGGCCATAAGGTGGGGCAGTGCTATAGGATAATGGATGCCTGTTTCAATTCCACGGTTTTTCAGCTCACGCATGATAGCTTCCCGGTCTTTTACACGAATAACGAAGAGGTGATAGACGTGTCTTGAGCCTTCAGGGACGACAGGGGTCACGACAGGGGTATCTTTCAATAAATCACGGTAGCAGTCTGCTGCTGCCCGGCGTCTTTCCGTCCATGTTTCGAGATGTTTCAGTTTTGCTCTTAAGATGGCGGCCTGCAGGGTATCAAGCCGACTATTAGTCCCTTCCAATTCATGATCGTATTTACTGATCCGTCCATGATTGGCAATCATCCGGCATCTTGTCGCTAATGCTTCATCATTGGTGACGATCGCGCCTCCATCACCGTATGCCCCTAGATTCTTGGCAGGATAAAAACTGAAGCATCCCGCATGGCCGAAGGCGCCGACACGCCGGCCATTGATCTCCGCTCCGTGGGCCTGGGCGGCGTCCTCTACAATGAATAATCCGTGCTTGCTGGCAAGATTGTTAATGGACAGCATATCTGCAGGGCGGCCGTAAAGATGAACCGGCACGATTGCCTTTGTCCGCGATGTCAGGAGCCGAGACACCTGTTCCGTATCGATGTTATATGTTTCCGGATCGCAGTCCGCAAAGACGACCTTGGCGCCGGTCATGGTGATCGCTTCTGAGGTGGCTATAAAAGAATTCGCCGCAGTGATGACCTCGTCACCTCGTCCTATGCCCAAAGCGCGGAGAACGATATACAGGGCATCCGTGCCGTTTCCCACCCCTATACAGTACCGAGCGTTACAGTAGGATGCAAAATCTTCTTCAAATCGACTGACGTAGGCGCCGCCTATGAATACCGTTTTGGTGATCACATCGGCTATGGCCTGGTCTATCTCATTCTTGATGGCCGTGTATTGTGCCTGCAAATCTACAAACGGCACCTTCATCGATGAAAACCTCTTCACGCGACCCGCAGGCCCTTTTTCGCTAGCGCGTATCCTTTCTTACAGGCGGGGCATTTCATATTTTTGGGAAGCTTTTCTCCGCATTCGCACATCCATCCGGTTTGTCTGGCGGGGTTTCCCATCATGAGGGCATAATCAGGCACATCCTTCGTCACGACGGCGCCGGCGCCCACGAATGCAGCTCGACCGACAGTGTGACCGCACACAATAGTACAGTTAGCTCCCAGTGTGGCGCCTCTCTTGATCAGCGTGGGTTTCAATTCGCTCATGCGGCTTATATGAGCGCGGGGGTTAAAGACATTCGTAAATACCATGCTCGGTCCGCAGAAAACGTTGTCCTCAAGGGTAACGCCTTTGTATATGGAAACATTGTTCTGGACTTTGCAGGAGTTTCCTATGACTACGTCCTGACCGATGACAACGTTCTGGCCGATATTGCAATTATTGCCGATGGCAGCCCCCGAGAGAATGTGGGAGAAATGCCATACCTTGGTGCCTTCTCCGATAGTGACATTATCATCGATAATGGCAGTGGGATGGACCTGGTAGTGTCTGTTATCACCGGCATGGTCGGCTGATGCAATACTATCACCTGCCAATGAAGGTTTGATCTCAATCTTCCTGCCGTAGTCGTTCAAAGACCGCTGGCTGGCGTTCAGAACCATGAGAACGCGCAGTCCTTCCCGACCGTCCGTCAGAGGCGTCTGACCCGTCGTAATGCAGTAGAGAAAATGTTCGCATTCCAGCTTCAGAGGCTCCATCTCAGTCACATCGACACATTCCGGTGTTGCAGTGGAAGGTACGGGGATGTAATTTTGCCACTTAATCTCATGAGGATAGATGAGAAGCTTTTCATTCCAGGGTCTCGTGTCATCGAAAACCGCCATTTTCCGTTCACCCACCACAACAAGCTTTTGTTCCTTGAAAGGATGAAGCCATGACACAAAGATATGTGCCTTCAAGCCGGACGGGAATTCAAGGTGGGTTGTGGTCACATCAGCAATTCTTCTGTGAAGGTAGTTTCCGCCGGTTGCCAATACGCTTTCGGGCTCTTCTCCAGCCAGGGCGAGAATCATGGATATGTCATGGGGTGCAAAAGACCAAAGGATGTTCTCCTCCCGTCTGATCTTTCCAAGATTCAGGCGGTGGGAATAGATGTAATTGATTCTGCCCAACTCCCCTGCGGCGGCAAGATCTTTTAGCCTGACGAATGCAGGATGATACTGGAGAAGGTGTCCGACCATAAGTGTGAGTTTCTGCTCTGCCGCGAGATTGATCAACTCGACGGCTTGGCTCTCCAGCAGAACTAGGGGCTTTTCGATATAGACATGCTTTCCCGCGAGGAGTGCTTCCCTGGCGAGAGTGAAATGGGTCTCCGCAGGTGTGGCGATAACAACTCCCGCAATATCGGCTCTGCCAAGGACATCATTGAGAGCCAGGCATGTCTCGATATGGGGATGCCGTTTCCTGAGTTCAGCGAGAAGTGATTCACTCTTGTCACAGATCAGCTTGAGTGTACCGAGGTCTGCATAATTTCTGACGAGATTCTTGCCCCAGTAACCTGTTCCTATGACCGCCACATTTGGAAGAGTTGTATCTTTACGATTCTTCATAGTATCACTTATACAACCTTTCATTGTCTTGAATGTCCATCCACATAGCAAATAGGAGGGACTGAAAAGAGCTGATAAAGAGGAATGCAAAAGCCAGCATCGTCAGGGGAGACACGCTATCTGTAGTGAAAAGAATGATGCCGGCGATTTTGATTGCGTAGGGAATTGCGATGATTCCAAGCAAAAAGGAAAAATGATACAAAAGAAAAAGCGGATGAAAATCTTTTACAAGATACTTAATCCACAGCCGTTTGAAAAATGATTTGAACAAAAGCCACGAGATTTTCGGTATCACTTTGGAGACCTTCATTTTTGACTGCTCTCCGATGTTATAGACAGGTTTAATGCCCACCTCTTTGGCCGTGCAGTGAGCAATATTCAGTTTAACCAAGAGATCATTCGGCACGCCGTAATTGCGATAGATTTCATGAATCCTGATGGCTTCTAATGCATTAAGTGAAATGGCGGTATATCCGCACTGGGTGTCTGAGATGTGCCAGTATCCTGAGGCTATTTTTGTCAGTATTGAAAGAACGGCATTTCCGATATATCTCGTCTTCGGCACGACTATCCATGCACTTCGATGTATGAGGCGATTCCCTTTTACGTAGTCGATGCCGTCCTCAATCACAGGGCGGCAGATGGACTCCAGTTCGGCAGGATCCATTTGTCCGTCACCGGCCATTACGGCAGTACAAAAAATCTGGTGATCAAGACACCATTTGTATCCTCTTGCTATGGCGGCCCCTACGCCGCCATTTATCAAATTATTAATAAGGATGATTCTGTCTGATTCAGGTTTGCTGTTTGCGACCTCGGAAGGAATATAATATCCAATCTCTTTTTCCGCCATTTCGTGCAGGATAACTTCCGCCTGGCTATATTTAGTGTACGCGGGTCTATTTCTCTTAGACACGGTTTCTACGGCGGAATCTTGTTTTGCCATATAATCAGAAACAAGACCGGCAGTCTTGTCTGTGGAACAATCATTGACTACGATGATGCGATCTACGAAATCCGGCATCGCCGATATCACTTGAATGATCTGTTTGTCTTCGTTATAGGCAGGGATAACAACGGCAACTGTCTTATTGTTCAGCATGGAGCAACCATCCTCGCAGGGAATTGTTTAAAGAATGGCAAATTCAATTTACACGGGATCATGTAGCATATCCCATCCATGATTTACAATGGAAATTCATAAAATCATGATCTTTAAACATTGTCCCTACGGCTCTGTTTCCTGTCACCGTTGAGGGAGGCCGACAGCAAAAACCCTCGCCATCACGCCCTTAATTTAGTATATGGTGGCAGGATTATTATTCGGACCGCCCGTCATGAAGCAGGGCATATGAAAAGCGGCGTAAGGGAATTTAGTGCGGGTTCCAGGGGTGAAACTCTACGGTTCTTCAAACATCCGTCGGTAAAGTCACGGACGATTGAGACCTTATGATAAAAAAGTAAAAGGCAAGTCTCAACCTTAGATGGTATATTTTGTTTGTCCCGAACAAAAACATACCCAAAGGAGGCTTGCCATGGCTAAAGGTAACAAACTTGATTTCACTGGTCAACACATTTACGTTGGTATGGACATTCACAAAAAGAGCTGGAGCGTGAGCATTTATACAGAACATTTTGAACATAAAACCTTTACCCAACCGCCCGAGGTTAAGAAACTGACAAATTATTTACAAAGAAACTTTCCGGGAGCCACCTATCATTGTGTTTATGAAGCTGGTTTCAGTGGTTTCTGGATTCACGACCGGTTAACTGAAGAAGGAATACACTGCATGGTCGTCAACCCCGCCGATGTCCCGACGAAG
>Ga0187865_1002327_pt1 | contig 18414 bp, 15 predicted proteins | sample June2016WEW_11_1_2_FD_132989 | JGI IMG/M metagenome (GOLD analysis project Ga0187865, IMG submission 132989) | Peatland microbial communities from SPRUCE experiment site at the Marcell Experimental Forest, Minnesota, USA - June2016WEW_11_100 | ecosystem: Environmental > Terrestrial > Soil >...
CTTCACCCTGCACGGCTCCGATCTGCTGCAGCGCGCGGATCTGCTCTCGGCCAAGCTGCGCGCTTGCCAGTTCTGCGTAACGGTCTCCGACTTCAACCGCCAGTACATTCTCCGCAACTACCCTTCCACGCCCTCGGACAAAATCATCGTGCAACGCCTTGGGGTCGATCGCGTTCTTTCCTGGCCCACACCCGCCGTCGCAGCCGAGGCGGATCACCGGCGGTTCTGTCTCCTTTCCGTCGGACGCCTGCATCGAGTGAAGGATTATTGCTTCCTCATCCAGGCCTGCGCCGCGCTTCGCGATCAAGGCCTCGATTTCATCTGCTGGATCGTCGGCGAAGGACCGGATCGCCCGGCTCTCGAAAGCCAGATTATGGCATTGGGGCTTCAAGGGCGTGTTTACCTGATCGGTCATGTGCCTCGCGCCAACCTTCCCGGCTATTACCGCTACGCCGACCTGGTCGTAATGACCAGCAAAAGCGAAGGAATCCCGGTAGTCCTGATGGAGGCTATGGCTCACGAAAAACTTGTGCTCGCTCCTGCCATCACCGGGATTCCCGAACTGGTCGAGCACCAGCGCACCGGATTTCTTTATCAACCTGGCTCTTTGCCCGACTTCGTCAGCGCCGTCAGTTGGATTCAGGTCAACAAAGCTTCCCTGGACGGAATCCAGCGCGCAGCCGCGGCCAGCATCGCCGCTTCCTATAATCGCCAGCGAAACCTACGCGTTTTTGCGGAGCAATTCCTGGCCCGCATTCCCCAATCGGACGGTGACCATGCGCATCCTGTATTGCAACAAGTACGACTATCCGTTTAGCGGCACGGAAGCGTACCTCTTCGACCTCATCCACCAGATGGAGAAGCGTGGCCAGGAAACCGCTCTGTTCAGCATGGACCACGGCCGTACTCCCGCTTTCACAGGGCGCAGTTATCGCATTCCGCATATTGACTTCAAGGATCCGAACGCCGGTTTGCTGAAGAAGGTTAAGATGGCGGCGCACGCCCTCTATTCACCATCCGCCCGGCGCGCCATGCGCAGTTGCCTGGCCGATTTTTCACCCGATCTGGCTCACGTTCGCGGAATCTACCACCACTTGTCGCCCTCGATTCTGTGGGAATTGAAGCGCCAGGGGATCCCCGTGCTCTACCACCTCAACGACTTCAAGATTCTTTGCCCAACCTATAATTTTGTCGCCGATGCCCGCCCCTGCGAACTCTGCAGTCACGGCGCTTTCCATCACGCCGCTACGAAGGGTTGCTATACCGGCCCGCGTTCCAGCGCGGTGGTCCTTGCCGCCGAAGCATACCTGCACAAATGGTTGCGAACTTACGAACGCTGCGTGGACATGTTCCTGGCTCCCAGCGAATTCGTGCGCAACAAGTTGATCGCCAGCGGTTTCCCTGCGCAACGCATCGAAGTCCTGCCCCACTTCCAGTCACTGCCCGGCGATGGACAGCTCATCACCGATGAAGGATACTTGCTCTACTTCGGGCGGCTCTCTCCGGAGAAAGGCGTCTATGAGCTCTTGCGCGCCATGGTGCGGCTGCCACACGTTCCTCTCGTCATCGCGGGAGACGGTCCCGAGCGTCCCCGGCTCGAGGCGCTGGCGCGAGAATTGGACCTAAACCAGGTCCTGTTTGCGGGCATGGTTCACGGCGAGCAACTCCAAAAACTCATTGCCGGTTGCAGCTTCTCCGTGTTTCCATCCCACGCCTACGAGACCTTGGGAAAATCCATTCTGGAATCCCATGCCTGGGGACGGCCCGTCATCGCCTCCGATCTGGGTTCGCGCCGCGAACTCGTCCAACACGGAGTCACCGGCCTTCTCTATTCCGACGGGGACCGCGAGCAACTCGCTCACTCCATCGGATTTCTGTTTGACCGCCCCGATCTGATCGAAAAGATGGGCGCCGCAGCTCGCAGTCGCGTGAAAGCAAACCACGACCCCGATCGACACATGGAGAAGCTACTCGAACTCTATTACCGGCTCACATCCACCAAAAAGTTTCTGTCTTTCCCCGCCGCGCCGGAGCCTCCGCGCCCACGCCGCAGCGTCCGGGTCGCATTTATCGGAGGTCGCGGGGTGGTCTCCAAGTACAGCGGCATCGAATCCTACTACGAGCAGGCAGGACATGAACTGGCCCGCCTGGGACACGAAGTCACCGTATATTGCCGCAGCTATTTCACTCCTCCCATGAACACGCACAACGGCATGCGCGTGCGGCGGTTGCCGACCATCCGCTCCAAGCATCTGGAAACTGTCGTCCACACTTTGCTAAGCACGGCGCATGCCATGACGTCGGACTACGATGTCGTCCATTACCACTGCCTGGGCCCGGCGTTGTTTTCTTTTCTTCCGCGGCTTGCCGGGAAGAAGACTGTCGTCACCGTGCAGGGTCTCGACTGGCAGCGCGGCAAGTGGGGCCGGATCGCGGCGCGCGTGCTGCGCTGGGGAGAAGCGGCTGCCGTTTCCTCGCCCGATGCCACCATGGTCGTCTCGCGCACCCTGCAGCAGCACTACCGCCAACAGTACAAGCGCGATACCATCTATGTCCCCAACGGAGCCACGCTGGCGCCCCGGCGACTGCCCCGGCGACTGATCGAGTGGGATCTCCTCGCGGACAACTACGTCCTTTTCTTAGGCAGGTTTTCGCCGGAAAAGAACTGCCATCTCCTGATCGATGCCTTCGAAAACCTCCACACCGGCATGAACCTGGTCCTCGCCGGAGGATCGAGTCACTCCGATGCCTACGTCAAGAGCTTGCGCCGCCACGAATCCGACCGGATCCGTTTTCTTCCCTGGGTCTCTGGAAGCGATCTCGAAGAGCTTCTCGCCAATGCCGCTTTGTTCGTGCTTCCGTCTGAACTTGAGGGCCTGTCCCTGGCTCTTCTCGATGCCATGGCGGCCGGTGTCTGCGTGCTGACCAGCGATATTCCGGAAAATAATGAAGTGGTCGAGGGCGCCGGCTTCACTTTCCACCGCGGCGACCAGGCGGATCTGGAGCGCATGCTCGACTTGCTCATCCACAATCCCGAACTTCGCCGTCAGTCTGCGGCCCGGGAACGCGAGCGCATCCAGGGCCAGTATCGCTGGCCAGAAATCGCCCGCTCTATTGAAAAAGCCTATTACAACGTACTGGGCTGGAGCCCGAGTGAGCACATGCCCAGTGAGCAGATCCAGGTCCGTACTTCTGCCGTCCCGGTAGCGCCGCTGGATCGAGCCTCGGCCGCCTGAGTGAAAGTTGCCAGTTGCCAGTGGCCAGTACCCAGTAAAATCCGGCCCGCGATTGCCACCGCTCACTGGCAACTGGGTACTGGGTACTGCTTTCCAAAGGAGGCCATCTCTCGCCGAAGGAATCTGCATCCGGCGCAGAGTCTCGCGAATCTAACTTGAGGGACAGAAACCGGCGTCGTTTGTCGTTCGCGAATATTTTTGCGAATATTGTTCTGCTGGGAATCTAGCATCCTGCGTGGAGCCGGTGTGCACCAAGGCATCCAGCCCCGGAGGGGCGTGCCAGCTTAGCCCAGCGCTTTTAGCGCTGGGAAAAGTGGAAGAAATGATTCAAGTCCCGGAGGGACGACCCGGTTCTCACCCGCACTCTTCAGCCCCTGAGGGCCGGACATCACGCTCTAAGAATCATTGAGGAACGGTTTCTGGATTAAACAAAACTTCAGGAGATGCGAAATGCTAGCAGTAGGTGAAAAATTCCCCTCATACTCGCTGACGGCCACCGTCAGCACCGACAATAGCGACAAAGCGTTCAAGACGATCACCGACCTCGACTACTCCGGCAAGTGGAAGGTGTACTTCTTCTGGCCCAAGGATTTCACCTTCGTCTGCCCTACGGAAATCGCAGCGTTCGGCAAGCTGAACAAAGAATTCCTGGACCGCGACACGCAAATCCTCGGCGGCAGCACCGACTCCGAGTTCGTGCACCGCGCCTGGCGCGTTCACCACGAAGACCTGCACAACCTGCCGTTCCCTATGCTGGCAGACATTAAACGCGATCTCTGCGCATCGCTCGGCATTCTTGATCCCAAAGCAGGCGTCGCGCAGCGTGCCACCTTCATCGTCGACCCGGAGGGGATCATCCGTTTCGTGATGGTGACCGACCTCTCCGTCGGACGGAATCCGCAGGAAGTTCTGCGCGTGCTCGATGCCTTGCAGACCGACGAACTCTGCCCCTGCAACTGGAAGAAGGGCGAAGCAACACTCGTCGTATAAGTTCTCGACGTCCAACTCAGGCAGACCCCGGGCCGAAGGTCATAACTTACGACTCCCGGCTCGGGATCGCCTCTCCCTAAGTGTGAGCGACCTATGACTCTGAATGAACTTCTCGATACCGTGCCCGCGTACGCCAAAGATTTGAAACTGAACTTGTCGGCGCTGCTGCAACAGCAGGAACTGAACGAGCAGCAGATCTGGGGCACCGTGACCGCATCCGCCATCGCGTCCCGCAACCCGCAAGTTATTCAAACCGTGCTCGCGGAAGCGGCTTTGCACCTGTCGCCGCAAGCTCTGGAAGCGGCCAAGAGCGCCGCCGCCGTCATGGGCATGAACAATATCTATTACCGCTTCCAGCACCTGGCAACAAACCAAAAATATGCCACTCTGCCGGCCCGCCTGCGCATGAACGTTTTGCGCACCCACGGCATCGATCCAGTCGATTTCGAACTCTGGTGCACTGCCGTCTCGGCGATCAACGGATGCGGAGCCTGCGTCGATTCTCACGAACAGGTTCTCCGCAGCAAAGGCATGTCGGAGGAATCGATCCTCGCGGCCGTGCGCCTGGCGTCCGTAATTCATGGCCTGGCAACGGTCTTCGACACCGAAGCTGTCGCCCCCAGCCAGACTGTACCCGCCTGATCTGGATACCCGCCACCGAGGCTGGGCACGACTTCGCGTCCGTCTTTGGTTAGAATCGGAACACGGGTGTCCTACCCAAGCTCCGCTTGGGTGGGGTGTTGCGCGATGCGGCATATCTAGCATGGAAGATCTCATCCTGGTCACTGGTGGCGCGGGCTTCATTGGCTCGAACTTCATTCTGCAATGGATTGCCTCTGAACCCGCGCGCATCCTCAATCTCGACAAGCTGACCTACGCGGGCAATCTCAACAACCTGCGTGCCGTCGAAGCCCACCCGCGCTATTGCTTCGGGCAGGGCGACATCGTCGATCGCGAGCTAGTGCGAAACTTGCTGTGGCACGAACAACCCCGCGCTATTGTTCACTTCGCCGCCGAGAGCCACGTTGACCGCTCCATCCACGGCCCCGATGATTTCGTCCGCACCAACGTCAACGGCACATTCAGTCTGCTCGAAGAAGCGCGCGCCTACTGGTCGGCGCTTCCGGAACCCGATCGCGCCTCGTTCCGTTTCCTGCACGTCTCCACCGATGAGGTCTACGGATCGCTCGGCCCCCACGACCCGGCCTTCAGCGAGACCACTCCCTACGCGCCCAACAGCCCGTACTCCGCGTCCAAGGCGGCTTCCGATCATCTGGTCCGCGCCTATCACCATACTTACGGACTTCCTGTTTTGACCACCAACTGCTCCAATAATTACGGACCGCACCAGTTTCCCGAAAAATTGATCCCGCTGATGATCCTGAATGCTTGCGCCGGCAAGCCGCTCCCGGTGTACGGTGACGGCGAAAACGTTCGCGACTGGCTCTACGTCGAGGATCACTGCCGCGCCATTTGCACCGTGCTTTCCCACGGCCGCGTCGGAGAAACCTACAACATCGGTGGGCGAAGCGAAAAAAAGAACTTGGAGATTGTCGGAGCCATCTGCCAGTTGCTCGACGAACTGCGCCCGAACGACCCCGCCGTTCCACACAGCAAGCTCGTCACTTTCGTCAAAGACCGCCCCGGCCACGACCGCCGGTACGCCATGGACACGCGCAAAATCGAGCGCGAACTGAACTGGCGCCCGCTGGAGACGTTTGAGAGCGGCATACGCAAGACCGTCCGCTGGTATCTTGAACACGAAGACTGGGTCCGCGATGTCACCAGCGGCAGCTATCGTCAATGGATGGCGAAACATTACGCCACCGAGCGTTGAGACGGAAAGCTGAGACTGAAACTCGACATGACCAAAACCGCGCCACCAAATTACAAAGGCATCATTCTGGCGGGAGGATCGGGCACGCGCCTCTATCCCGTCACCCACGTACTTCCCAAGAGCCTGCTGCCGGTGTACGACAAACCGATGGTGTACTACCCCCTCTCCACGCTGATGCTGGCCGGCATCCGCGAAATTCTGCTTATCTCGACGCCCGAGGATCTGCCCCGCTTTCAGCACTTGCTCGGCGATGGCTCCCGCTACGGCGTCCATTTCCAGTACGCGCTGCAACCGAAGCCCGAAGGCATTGCCCAGGCATTTCTGATCGGCAAGGAATTTATCGGCTCCAGCGGTTGCGCGCTCGTGCTCGGCGACAACATTTTCTACGGACACGACCTCGTCAAAGAATTGCGGGCAGCTGCGCTCCAGGCCAAAGGCGCCCGCGTTTTTGCGTACCCCGTCAATGACCCCGAGCGCTACGGCGTCGTCGAGTTCGATCCGCAAGGCAAGGCGCTCAGCATTGAAGAGAAACCGAAGCGGCCGAAATCCCGTTACGCGGTCACCGGACTTTATTTTTATGATCGGCAGGTCGTCGAAATTGCCGCGAGTCTCAAGCCTTCTAAACGCGGCGAGCTTGAAATCACCGACGTCAACCGCGTATATCTCGAGCGCAATCAACTCAACGTCTGCGTGATGGGCCGAGGCACGGCCTGGCTCGACACGGGCACGCACGAAGCCTTGATGGAGGCCTCATTGTTCATTCAGACCCTGCAGAAGCGCCAGGGCCTCATGGTCGCCTGCCCCGAGGAAATCGCGTATCGCTCCGGCTACATCACCGCCGCGCAACTGGAAGCGCTGGCCCAGCCGATGCGCAACAATGGATACGGCGCCTACCTCCTGCAGTTGTTGCGGGAACGCGTGTTCTAATTTAGAGAGTAGTTTCCATGATCGTCCGATTGAGATCGTTCTATTAAAGTCTCCCGATGAAAAAAATCGCCACCAGCCTTCCCGGACTTCTACTCCTCGAACCGCGTGTGTTCGGCGACGACCGCGGCTTCTTTCTGGAAAGCTACAACCAGCACACGTTTGCCGAGCTCGGCATTCCCGAGCCATTCGTACAGGACAATCATTCCTATTCCGAAAAAAATGTCGTTCGCGGTTTGCACTACCAGATTCACCAGCCCCAGGGAAAACTCGTGCGCGTCATCACCGGCGAGATTCTCGATGTCACGCTCGACCTCCGCCGCAGCTCTCCTGCTTTCGGAAAATGGGAATCCTTCAAACTTTCCGGTGAGAACAAACACATTTTATGGATTCCGCGAGGATTTGCTCACGGCTTCCGAGTCGTGTCCCAGACCGCCCATGTTCTCTATAAGACGACGGACTTTTATGCGCCTGAGCACGAACGCACGGTGGCGTGGAATGATCCTGCCTTGAACATCGACTGGCAACTCGACGGCGAACCGATCGTTTCCGCGATCGTCTCTGCAAAAGACCAGCGTGGTGTGCCCTTCCAGCAGGCTGAAAAATTCGACTAGCGCCGCTTCAATTCAGCCGGAACTCGACCGCAATCGTGGTTTCAACCTCAACCGCCTTGCCGCTGGACAGGTACGGCTCAAATTTCCAGGACTGCACGGCCTCCGTCGCCGATCGCACCAGCAGATCGGGTCCGGACACAGGCCGCAAGCGTTTCACGCTGCCATCCGGCGCAATCACCGCATCCAGCACCACCAATCCTTGCATCCCCGCCTTCCGCGCAGCTTCCGGATAAACCGGCTCCACCTTCGTTACAATCCGCTTCTCCATGGTTTCGGGAGAGACTCGCAACCCCGACTCAACCGGCGCGCGCGCTTCCAGTTCGTTCCAGGTCCTCTGCCACTGCCACCATCCCAGACCAGCCAGCGCCAGCGTGCAAACGAACAGCGCATAAAATTCGCGCCGCCCGATGCGAATTCTGTGCCTGGGCACAGCCGCCAGTGGCGCGGCGGCCACGAGTGTTTCTATCTTTGCAGCTCCGCTTTTCTCTTCGTTCTTGAAATCTTTGAAATCCACCGGCTGTGAAGCGGAGCGGTAAACCCAATACCGGATCATCTCCCGCTGCTCCACCGACAGCCCCACAAACTCAAGACCGCAACAGAGCCGTGACTGATAACGCACCAGCGCCCGCGCCCGAAGCGGCACGCCAACATTCGGAAGCCGAAGTTCGACCGCCACCTCTTGGCCTGCGGCCAGTTCTCCGGCCACCACCGCGCCCACACCGGCTTCGCTGAGGTCGGTGCAGCGCCCAGGCAAATTTTCGGGGACCCCGGATCGCAATGCGATCAAGTCCAGGGGCACATTGATGGGTTGGCGGGGAAAAACACGCTGTGGCGTATCTTCGAACACCGGCGATGGAACTGCACTCATCAGACTGCCTCCGCAGGATCGAAAATCCTTGTCATGCGGCTGGAATCAACAACGAACACTGTGCTTGCAAGAATCGTTCCACCGAGTATATCGGAACGGTGGAACACTTTCCTTAAGACTTCGCAGCGTACGTCCGTGAGCCCATCCGGGAAGGGTCTGCCAATACGTTTGTATTCTAAGTCGGCTGAACGATGGCAGAGAGATCAAAGTCCTTAGAGAATGGTTCAGAATAGACAGATAACCGATCCTCTGCAATGCCAAGATCAAACCGAATTTTGTCGAAGGCACGGGCAGGGTTCGGATCGATGATGGATACACGTGGCATCGATTTTCTCCTTGCGAAAGCTCGAGCAAAGAGAGTGCTGCTCCTGTGATCCGTTCTCGGAAATGAGTATCCTATGATAATCATGTGGTCTGCTTGTGCAATGGCATCCTCCGCAGCAGACCAAATGGTCTTGAAAAGGTTGCCGAAAAGGTCATAGGTCTTCTCCTTCACGGGCGGAATGATCAACGGCATTGAGGTGAGGCCCTTGTCCGCTACCACACCTTCTGGCACCCATGGGAACTTAGGACGAGCCCGAACGAAAACATAACCGTCTGGTGCTCTCTTGCCGGGATCGTCCGGGATGTTGGGTGGATAGTAGCCATACGAGAAAGGCGCATATCCAGCCATATATCGGCCGGCAAACGTCGCATAGGGTTTATCTGCCGATTCGTAAACATAGAGGCTACTGGGATCGGACGACTGCATCAGACCTACTTTTCCTTCTTCGATAATGTTATAGCTGCTGATCCAGTTCGTTGAGCCATGAAGTTTCAACAACACCGGAACGGTCTTCGCCGGCTGCGAATCGATTGCCACCCATTCACCTCGATGAACCAAGCGCGGTTTCACGAAATACCCGAAGTCTGGGCGCCATGCCGACGATTCTGCGAGAGCACGGTCCATCAACGTGTCCCAATTGAACGTGAGAATCTTGTCCTCGGGCCCCAGCGTGCGCGCAATCGCCAAGTGCGCTTTTGAGACCGGCCCGTTTTGGATCTCGTTAATGACAGATGCAAAAAGGAATACAAGCTGGTTGCTTATGCGAAAGTACTCAAAAACGCCAAGACCATCCGACTTGCGGATCGCGTTGATTAGGCGGTCCTGAATTTCTGAATGAAGTTCCTCGATGTCATCTGTAAAACTCAAGAAATCTGGCGGCGGAATTCCACGAGAAGACGATACGTATTCTACGATCGCATCAATAAGCACCCACGGATTCGTGCGGATCGCCAACTTCGAAACAACTTGGAAGAGATCACGAGCCAGAGGCATTCGCAGACCGGTCGGAGACTCGTCGTAGCCCCTTGAGGCACCCGCGCCTAATAGATAGACCTTCATGGTAGTCCAAGTGCGATTTAGTACTCTAGGTCGCGCCAATTTCGACCAATACCTATGTCGGCGACGAGAGGGACCGCCAGCGGATAAACCTTTTCCATGTTTTCTTTGACCAGGTCACGTACGGTATCCAGTTCCTCCGGCAGCACGTCAAACAGCAATTCATCGTGCACTTGCAACGTCATCTGCGACGCGAACTCCCGTTTCCGGATTTCCTCATCAATCCGGATCATCGCCAACTTGATCAGGTCGGCGGCCGTTCCCTGCAGCGGAGTGTTCACCGCCGTGCGCTCCGCAAACCCGCGCTGGGTGGCGTTCTTGCTGTTGATGTCGGGAATCGGCCGAATGCGCCCGAACAGCGTCTTCACTCTCTGATCACGCCGCGTCTGCTCAATCGTGGCATCAATGAACGCCCGCACTCCCGCATATTTTTCAAAATAGGCATCGATGAATTTCCTGGCCTCGCCTGGCTCAATCCCCAACTGCTGCGATAACCCAAACGGCGAGAGCCCGTACACGATCCCGAAGTTGACGACCTTGGCCGCGCGACGGTGCTCGGGCGTCACCATCAGCGGCGGCACGCCAAACAACTGCGACGCGGTCAGCGTGTGAATGTCATCCCCGCGCCGAAACGCCTCCACCAGCAGCTTGTCTTTCGAAAAATGCGCCAGCAGCCGCAACTCGATCTGCGAATAATCCGCGGCCAGCAGAACGTGTCCCGTCTCTGCGATAAAGGCCGCCCGAATCTCTCGCCCAAGTTCCGTGCGAATCGGAATATTCTGCAGGTTCGGATTCGCCGAAGACAACCTCCCCGTCGCTGTTCCGGTCTGCCCGAAAGTGGTATGCACGCGGCCGCTCTGGCTGCGAATGAGCGCCGGCAATGCATCCACATAAGTCGACTTCAGCTTCGTCAGTTGCCGGTACTCCAGCACCAGCCGCGGAACTTCGTGATCCGCAGCCAGTCCTTCCAATACATCCACCGCCGTCGAAATCTTTTTTCCTCTCCCGTATTTCGACGGCATCGGGAGGGCCAGCTTGCGGAACAGCACATCCCCCAGTTGCTTCGGCGAATTGATGTTGAACTCCGCGCCGCAACGCTCATAAATGTCCCGCGCCTTGGCTTCGGCCTCGCGCTGCAACTTCACCGACATCTGCCCCAGCACCGCCGGATCAATCTTCACTCCCGCGTCTTCCATACGCGCCAGCACGGGCACGAGCGGCGCATCGATCTCTTCGTACACCGAGGTCAGTCCCTGGTCGTCGACTTCCTTGCGGAGCGCGGTCGCCAGCCTGCCCGTTACATCCGCCGCTTCCGCCAGGTTGCCGCTCAGCTTCAAATTGAATCTCCGCAGCGCGACCTCCGGCAACGAATGCGACGAGTAGGTCGGATCGAGCAGGTAGGAATACAGCATCGGATCATGCTTCACTCCAGCCAGCGCAACGCCCTGTTCGAAAAAAAAGTGCAGCGCCCATTTGAGATCGTGAACCGTCTTCGGCACAGCGGCATCTTCGAGCACGCTCTTCACTCGATCGGCGAGTGCCTTGTCTTCCAGCGCGACCATCGCCCCAGCCCCTGGCGCATTCGAAACGGCAATGCGCTGTACGCCTCCGCCACTCTGATCCTCGGCATCCGCGGGCTGCAAAGCCAGAAACCCCGACTGTGCTGGCTGAGGCTCCTCGTCTTCCGCTTCAATCGTCTCCGTGTGCCCGGTCGGAATTGCCAGCGCGAGCGGCGCGTTCTCGCCCAAGCCTCTCAAATACTCCTCGAATTCAGCCTTCGACTTCATCTCCCGGTAGTCGCCCTCTTTCACTTCAACCACGGGAAGCAGTTCTTTCAGCAAGGAAGTAAATTCGAGCTCGGCAAACAGCGCCCGCAGAGCTTCAACTTCCGGTTCGTCCACTTTCATCGCGGCAACATCCAGATCGACCGCCACGCCGGTATCGATTGTCACTAGCTGTTTGCTGTACAGGATGTTGTCGCGATTGTTCTGCAGCGATTCCCGATACGTCTTCTTCTCCACCTCAGCCGCACGTTCCAGCGCTTGTTCCACGCTGCCAAAGCGCTGAATAAGTTCCACCGACCCCTTGTCGCCGATCCCCGGCGCCCCCGGAATGTTGTCCACCGCGTCGCCGCGCAGCGCCATCACATCCACCACTTTCGACGGAGGCACTCCGAGAATTTCCTCAACCTTCGCCGCATCGCAAATCAGGTTGTCCTTCGGCGGATTCAGTACCTGCACCTTGTCGTTCACCAACTGCAACATGTCTTTGTCGCTCGACACCACAAACACCGGATACGATTCCGCGGCCGCCTTCCGTGCCAGCGTTCCAATCACATCGTCGGCTTCGTAACCTTCCAGCTGCAAAATTGGAATACGATACCCTTCCAGCGCCCGCCGAATGTACGGAATCTGCTGCGCCAGGTCCCCAGGCATCTCGGCGCGGTTCGCCTTGTAGCCGCCATACTCCGCCTCTTTGAACGTCTGCGTCTTGATGTCGAACTTGCGGATCGTTGTGATCGCTTCCGCCTGCTGATTGCGGATCGTCGGCGCGCCCACATCAAACACCGCCGCCAGATACTCGGGCGAAAAATCGGCCCGCAGCTTGCGCAGCATGTTGACGAAAACATACGTCGCCGCCGTCGGAACCCCTGTCTTCGTGGACATCGGCCGCTGCCGCGCCATCGCGTGATAGGCGCGAAAAATGAACGACATGGTATCGATCAGGAAAATCCGGCCCTTGCCATCACCGGAAGCGGAGACAGGCCGAGGTGCGGGACTCACTTGCTGCGGCGATTTCTTTTTGGCAGGCAACCGCCCAAGTTTAACAGCTAAGGGATTCTTCCCCCCAGGGAGCATAGGAAACGCGCGTTTCCGAGATCAATTTAACAACCAGTTGAAGAAGAAGTTCCCCTGTGTCCCTCTGTGCCCCCTGTGGTTAACGCTCCTTTGTAGCGAGACATACCGCATAGCCTCCGCCCGCCGAAAACAGGAACCGTCACTGCGAAAACCCGGCAATCGCGTATGATATGAAGTTTTCAGCTTTCGACCCGCCGAGTGCTGAATCTTGCGTGCTTCATGCTCCCATTCAAGCTCGTCTACAGCGACGACTATTACCTGCCCATCGGCTCCCATGTTTTTCCCGCCGAAAAATACAAGCGCATTCATGACCGGCTGCTCGCGTCCGGAATCGCGGCGCCTTCCGATTTTGTTACTCCTCGTCCGGCGACCGACCAGGACGTGCTGCTCGTGCACACTCCGCGGTACGTCGAGAAATTGCAGACGGGCACGCTCAGCGCGCGCGAAGAGTTGGAGCTCGAAGTCCCGTACTCGCCGGAGTTAGTGCGCGCCTTCTGGCTCGCCGCGGGCGGCTCCATGCTGGCCGCCGATCATGCCCTCAGCGACGGCGTGGCCATCAGCATCGGCGGAGGATTCCATCACGCGTTCCCTGATCACGGCGAAGGCTTCTGCATGATCAACGACGTGGCCATCGCCATCCGCCGCATGCAGCGGGACGGCCAGATTCGCACTGCGATGACCGTCGATTGCGACGTCCATCAGGGCAATGGCACCGCCGTGATTTTTGCCGCCCCCAGCGATCCGCTGCTCTCGACGTCTGCTTCGGTTCTCAATCCCGCGCACCACACCGCGCGCATGGCCCCGCACGGGACAAGGCCGCACAGCGCCCACGCCGGGGACGTCTTCACCATCTCGCTCCATCAGCAAAACAACTACCCGGCGTTTAAGCCCCCTTCGTCGCTTGACCTGAATCTGCCCGACGAGATCGGCGACGGCGAATATCTGGCGTGCCTCGGCGACGCGCTTAGTTTGGGATTGAGCATGTTCAAGCCGGAACTCATCTGTTACCTCGCCGGAGCTGATCCTTATCGCGAAGATCAGCTCGGCGGATTGTCGTTGACGATTGAGGGATTGAAGGAGCGAGATGCTCTCGTGTTCCAAATCGCCAAGGCCGAGGGCATCCCCGTGATGGTCACACTCGCCGGCGGCTACGCCCTGAAGCTCGAAGACACAATCACGATTCACTGCAACACGGTGGCCGCCGCGAAGGAAGTGTTTGCTGGGAAGGGCTGACCGAGTACCGAAAAAGCGCAAAAGATATACTCGACGCTATGGACGTCACTCCTTCTCAACTCGATCACCGTGAGTTTCATAACATTCTTCTCAGCGCTGTGGCGCCGCGGCCGATCGCGTGGGTCTCGAGCCTCAGCGCTTCCGGACAACCAAACCTGGCGCCCTTTTCGTTTTTCAATGCGGTATGCGCCAAGCCTCCGCTGTTGGCGTTTGCGCCGTCGATGCGCTCGCCGAAGAAATCGGGCGCAGCGGCAGGAGAGCCCGCGGGAGAACCGAAAGACACGCTGCGAAATATTCGCGAGACGCGGGAATTCGTGATCAATGTAGTCACCTACGAGCTGGCCGAGGCCATGAACCTGACCAGCGGCGAATATGACGCGGCCATCAATGAATTCGAAGTGGCGAAACTCGCCTCAGCGCCTTCGAAACTCGTGCGGCCGCGGCGAGTGGCGGAGTCTCCCGTCAGCTTTGAATGCAAACTGCATCAGATTCTCGACTTCAATCCCGGCCCCGAGGGCGGCAGCCTGGTGATTGGTGAAATTGTCTCGATTCACATCAACGAGCACCACATAAAAGAAGGCCGCCTGGACCGGAACTCGCTCGATCTGATCGGGCGCATGGGCGGCATCCAGTACACGCGAACCACGCAACGTTTTGAAATGGTGAGGCCGAAGGTTTAGTAACGGGAGTAAAATACCATCATGACTCAAGAGGTTTCCGAACTTCTAAAGAAGGCGCTGGCGCTTCCAGCGGAGGCGCGCGCCGCCTTGGCGGGCTCGCTTCTCGAAAGCCTGGAGGACACCCTGGACGCCGCAGCCGAGGAGGAATGGAACCAGGAAATTGCGCGTCGCATCGCAGAACTGGATTCCGGCAAAGTGAAACCCATTCCCTGGGCAGAGGCGCGACAGCAAATCTCCGCCATCCTCAATGGCCGGTAAGCCGCTGGAGATTCACCCGTCCGCGCTCAGTTGGTATCTGGAGCGAAACAAAACCGCAGCCGGCAAGTTTGCCGCTGAGCTGGATCGGGCGTTGGACTTGCTGATTGCGACTCCCCGACGCTGGCCAGCGGGCGAGCACGGCAGCCGCAAGGTCGTCCTGCGGCGCTTCCCGTTTGCTATTTTCTATAGGGAGAAACAGGCAGTCGTCCAAGTGCTGGCAGTCGCTCACGGGCACCGACGGCCCGGGTACTGGAAGGATCGGCTCTGACCCGGTGATCCCGCACACCGTCCATTGGAGTTAGGAAAAGCCCCACATCTCGAAAACCGCGAGATGTGGGGCACCCGCCATAGGTCCTTCGCTTCGCTCAGGATGACCCCAAGGATTTGCGAACGACGAACAGCGAACGACCGACGACAAACGACCAACGACTCCCACCCCGCCGCGACTGCTAAAATAGCTGCTTACGCTATGTTCGAGAATCTCCAGGAAAAACTCCAGCGCGCCTTCAAGTCTCTCCGCGGACAAGCCGTCCTCACGGAAGAGAACATCGCCGAGGCGATGAAACAGATTCGTCTGGCGCTGCTTGAAGCCGACGTCAATTTCAAAGTCGTCAAAGAGCTCATCGACCGCATCCAGGCCAAGGCGGTCGGCCAGGAAGTGCTGACCGCGCTCTCGCCCGGCGAGCAGGTCATCAAGATCGTCCGCGACGAACTGGTCGCAACGCTTGGCAGAGATACGGCCAAGCTAAAGTTCGCTTCGCAACCGCCGACCGTTGTGCTCATGGCCGGGCTACAGGGCTCGGGCAAAACCACGACCTCCGGCAAGCTCGCCAACTGGCTGAAGAATGGCGGACACCGCCCGCTGCTCGTCTCGGTCGACGTCTACCGCCCCGCCGCGCGCGAGCAACTCAAAGTCGTGGCGGCGGCGATCAAGGCCAACCTTTACGAAGGCGAGGTCGGTGAAGCGGTCGGCGAAACGAACACCGCGACCGTCGAGCGTCTCGCCAAAGAAGCGCGCCGCGAAGCGATCAACACTGGCTGCGACGTGCTCATCGTCGATACTGCCGGCCGTCTCCACATCGACGACCAGCTCATGGAGGAGATGCAGTCGCTCAAGCGCCTGCTCAATCCGCAGGAAATTTTATTCGTCGCCGATTCGATGACCGGACAGGACGCCGTCCGCTCGGCCGACGAATTCCACAAGAAGCTCACGCTCACCGGCGTCATCCTCACCAAAATGGACGGCGACGCCCGTGGCGGCGCGGCGCTTTCCATCCGCCAGGTCACCGGCCAGCCCATCAAGTTCATCGGCATCGGCGAAAAATACGACGCGCTTGAGCCCTTCCATCCCGACCGCATCGTCTCGCGCATTCTCGGCATGGGTGACATCCTCTCGCTCATCGAAAAAGCCGAGTCGCAGATCGACAAGAAAAAAGCCCATGAACTGGCCACCAAAGCCCTCACCGGCGACGGCTTTTCGCTCGAAGACTTCCGCGACCAGTTGCGGCAAGTTCGCAAAATGGGATCGCTGCAAAGCCTCATGGGCATGCTGCCCAGCGTCGGCGCGTTTTCCGGCCTGCAGAAAGCCGCCGACAAGGTGGACGAAAAGCAGATCAACCGCGTCGAGGCCATCATCAATTCGATGACCGGGTACGAACGCAACCATCACGAAGCCATCAACGGCAGCCGCCGCAAACGCATTGCCCGCGGCTCCGGAACCAGCGTGCAGGAAGTCAACAATCTGCTCCGCCAGTACGCCCAGATGAAGAAAATGTTCAAGCAGATGGGCAAGCCCAGCTTCGCGCGGAGAATGGCGGGGATGAAGTTTCCGGGAATGTGAAGGCAGTGGTCGGTGGCCAGATCTGGTTGGGATTTTACTGGCAACTGGCAACTGCTCTTCGACAGCACCATCCTGTTCGCCTCCGCGAACGAAGACTGCACCGATCGCCCCGAGTCGTTGGAGATCCTGTCTGCCGTTGAGACCAGCCGCTGAGACTTTCAACCGCAGCCCTGATGAGGGTCACCCTGAAGTGAATAGAAACGTTCTCTCACCCGCTCTTGCATGCGCGCAAGGACGAGCACCTTCCCGTTTTAATCAGAGGCAAACGGAGTAGCTACCCGCTCTGACCCATTTTCTTAAATTCTGCTGAGCCAAAGCCGAGTCTCGATTGCGGATTGCTAGATAGAAGCAGAAAGCGGGCTCTGGACCGAAGTTACAATCGAGTGGCCGCCCACCAATAGTTAGTTCACTACTACTTACAATGCCGCTTTGCTGGCGGCATGGGGAGCCGAGCGCTCCCCATTTTGCATTCTGAAATTATTCGGTCGGAAAATTTGAGACCGCGGCGAACTACTCTTTCTTTTCTCCACCCTCGGCCGGCTCAGCGCCGCCCGCCTGTGTCTGCGCTTCGGCTTCTTCCATCGCCTTGCGCGTCTCCTCGGCACGTTTGGCGCGGACTTCGGCGCGCTTCTGGCGCTTTTCATCGAGCACCTGCTCGCTACCCAGCAGTTCGATGAACGCCTTTTCGGCGCCGTCGCCCTTCCGCCAGGCGGTACGAACGATCCGCAGATAGCCGCCCTTGCGGTCGCCGAAGCGCGGAGCCACGGTATCGAAAAGTTTGCGGACGGCTTCATCCGTCATCAAATAGGCCGCCGCCTGCCGCCGCGCCGCCAGATCGCCCTTCTTGCCGAGCGTGATCATCTTCTCGACCTGCGGACGCACCGCCTTCGCCTTGATCACGGTCGTCTCAATGCGTTCTTCCATGATGATCGAAGTGACCATGTTGCGCAGCATGGCGCGCCGATGCGATGTGGTTCGTCCTAACTTGTATCCTGCAACTTTGTGACGCATGTCTAAACCCCAGTGGTCAGTGGTCGGTGGCCAGTGGCTTCTGGGGTCAGGGTTGACTGACCACCGGCCACCGACCACTGACCACTTGGTTCTATAGATCGTTGTCGCCGTACGCCGAAGCGGGCAGCACCTGGTTGGAAGTCGGTCCGGGCACGGCGTTCCCGTGCTCGTCGATCTTCATACCCAGGCTCAGACCCATCGAGGAGAGGATCTCCTTGATCTCGTTCAGCGACTTCCGCCCAAAATTTTTCGTCTTCAGCATCTCGGCTTCGGTCTTCTGCACCAGTTCGCCGATCGACTGAATGTTGGCGTTCTTCAGGCAGTTATAGCTGCGCACCGAGAGTTCGAGTTCCTCGACCGAACGGTTCAGGTTCTCGTTCTTGATCTCCGGCCGGCGCTCTTCGGTCGCCGACGCCGTTTCAATCTCTTCTTCGAAGTTGATGAAGATATTCATGTGATCCTTCAACAGCTTCGCCGACAGTCCAAGCGCATCGCCGGGAGTGATCGAACCGTTCGTCCAGACCTCGACCGTCAGCTTGTCGTAATCGGTCATCTGCCCCAAACGCGCCGCTTCGACGGTGTAGTTGCACTTGCGCACCGGCGTGTGCACGGAATCGATGGGAATGAATCCGATGCCCAGATCGTCCTCGAAATTCTTGTCCGCGGAAACGTAACCGCGGCCGC
>Ga0187865_1002331_pt1 | contig 18396 bp, 14 predicted proteins | sample June2016WEW_11_1_2_FD_132989 | JGI IMG/M metagenome (GOLD analysis project Ga0187865, IMG submission 132989) | Peatland microbial communities from SPRUCE experiment site at the Marcell Experimental Forest, Minnesota, USA - June2016WEW_11_100 | ecosystem: Environmental > Terrestrial > Soil >...
TCCGTCCCTTCGGGTTGCGGCGAAAATCCGGCCATACTTCGTTGCCGGCCTCGACGGTGGGGCCTGCCACAGCCTTCGGCCGTCGCCTCGTCTGGCCGAATTTTCGCTCGCAACGCCATCCACCCCAATAGTGTGAACAGGCCCTAGCTGGAAAGCGGACTCTGAGGATGTCTAAGGCGGATTCCCTTGCTTGGCGAGCAAGGCTGGGCGATCTCGCGACCCTTGAAGGATTCGCAACCGTCACCCCCCGCTCGCGTACAATGAACCATACTCCAGCCTTGGAGGCTGAAGCCCTGATCGCTGCATTGCTCATCCCTCTGCGCGTTTTCGCCGTCCCCGTCGGGGAACGGCTGCGGTCGGTCGCCGCGTGGCTTGCCTTCGACCCGCAGAGCGGCTGGCGCCACTACTTAAGAGAGCAGTACGCCGACCAGACCTTCAAGGGCCTCTACCACTGGAACCTCTTTGACGCGTCGATCCTACTGCCCTACTTCGCGGTGATGATCCTCCTGTCTTTCTACGGCATCCACCGCTACACGATGGCTTACCAGTACTTCAAGCACCGGAAAAATTACGACCCCAATCCGCCCTGCCGCTTCGACGAGCTGCCCCAGGTCACCATTCAGTTGCCCATTTTCAACGAGCAGTTCGTCATCGATCGCCTGATCGAGGCCGTCTGCTCCATGGAGTACCCGCGCGAGAAGCTCGAGATCCAGGTGCTCGACGACTCAACCGACGAGACCTGCGAGGTGGCTGCGGCAATCGTCGAGCGGTACGCCGCGCTTGGCCACAACATCGTCTACATTCATCGCACCAACCGCTACGGCTTCAAGGCCGGAGCCCTCGACGCTGGCCTCAAAGTGGCCAAAGGCGAGTTTATTGCCATCTTCGACGCCGACTTCGTCCCCCCGAGCGACTGGCTCATGAAGGTCATCCACCACTTCGCAGAACCCGAAATCGGCATGGTGCAGACCCGCTGGGCGCACCTTAACCGCGACTACAGCATATTGACCCAGGTGGAGGCCATTCTGCTCGACGGCCACTTCATCCTGGAGCACGGCGCTCGTGTCCGCACCGGCGAGTTCTTCAATTTCAACGGCACTGCCGGCATGTGGCGCCGCGAGGCCATCTCCGACGGCGGCGGCTGGCAGCACGATACGCTCACGGAAGATACCGACCTCAGCTACCGCTCCCAGATGGCCGGCTGGAAGTTCAAATACCTGCCCGACGTCGAGTGCCCCTCCGAACTGCCCATCGAGATGACCGCCTTCAAAACCCAGCAGGCGCGCTGGGCCAAAGGGCTCATCCAGACCAGCATCAAGATCCTGCCCCGGGTCTTCCGCTCCCAAACGCCGATGCGCAACAAGATCGAATCGGTGTACCATCTCACGGCCAACCTCAGCTATCCCCTGATGGTCGTTATGTCGGCGCTGCTGATTCCCGCCATGATCTGCCGCTTCTACCAGGGCTGGTTCCAAATGCTGCTCATCGACTTCCCGCTATTCACGGCCTCTACTTTCTCCATCGCCGTCTTTTATGTGATGAGCGAGCGCGAAATCTTCCCCAAGACCTGGAAAAAGACCTTCTTCTATCTGCCGTTTCTCATGGCCCTCGGCATTGGCCTCACCGTCACCAACACCAAAGCCGTCATGGAAGCGTTGCTGGGCATCAAGAGCGCCTTCGTGCGCACGCCCAAGTACCGTGTTGCCAAGAAAGGCGAAAAATCGCAGGCCGCAAAGTACCGAAAGCGCCTCAAACTCACCCCCTGGATCGAACTCGCCCTCGGTCTCTACTTCGCCGCCGCCATCTGGTACACCTTTATCAACAACAACTACTTCACCGCACCGTTTCTCATCCTTTTCGTCGTCGGCTACTGGTACACCGGCCTCATGAGCCTCCTCCAGGGCCGCTTCGAGCGCTGGCGCACCGGCGTCAACACCGAGGAATCCAGTCCTAAGCCCTTTCCGGTGGGCGTGTGAAGCGGATCGATCCGGTTGAGCGGCACTGCCGCGCAGGCCGAATGCAACGCGCAAGAGGTGCCAGTTGCAATCCAGTACGATCGACGCATTCTTGAGCACGCCGCTTGGCCTCGCTATCTTTTTCATCACTCTATGGTGCGCGGTTTCTTTCCTGGCCAGCTTCATCGGCGGCTGGTATTCTCTGAGCAAACGGTTCAAACGGCAATCCGAGCCGTACGGAGAAACCAAATCTGCGGGGCCGTTCTTCTACACGGTTTATATGCGCTTTTTGGGCCACTATTCCAGCGTGATCCGCCTGACTGCTGCCTCCGACGCGCTCTACGGTTCGGTGTTGTTCCCGTTTCGCATCGCTCACCCGCCGCTGCGCATCCCCTGGGACCAAATCCGCTTCAGCCGGACGAGATTCTTCTTCCGGACCTATTGCGTTCTCACCCTCGGCAACGAGGAAAAGATCCCTTTACGCATCCCGGTGCGCATGGCCCGCAACTTGGGAATTCTGGAAAGATTCCAGGCTCCATAATCGGTTCGGCTTACCCGGCTGCGGGGATCCCGATTCTGCATCCGGATCCTGCAGCGCTGTTACACGCCCGGTACCCCAGTTTCTCCTGTGGCGCGGCGGCTACGTGGTTTCAGGTGCATGTTGTGCTACATTGACGCCATGATCTGGAAGAACCCGGGCGTTGCCGCGGCGTTTTTGCTGGTGGCGCTTGCGCCCGCAGCGAGCGTGGCGCAGGCAAGGAATCCAACCGCTCCGCCTCCTGCTGCTCCGGGAGCTGCCACGCATCCCGCGCCGGCTCCGGGCGCCTCAACTGCTCAACCGGCAGCCCAGCCATTCGCGGCCAGTCCCGACGCTTCGACCTCAAGCTGCCAGGGCGGAGCATGCGATGCACAGCAGCCGCATATCACCATTGCCACTCCGGCGCCCGCTCCCGCTCCGTGGCCTTTGCAGGAGCGTATCAGCTGGGTCGCCAGCCTGCTTCTCGCGCTGATCGCGTACGTGGGAATCCTGCTCGCAGTCTCTCTGCTACGCAAGATCGAGCGTCAGACTCGCCTGAACGAGGCCGTGGCCCAGGCAGCCGCCGATAGCGCCAAAGCGGCATTGATGTATGCGGAAGCCCAGGCGCAGGCGCAGCGGCCATGGATCGTCGTCTCTGCCGAGGCCGAGCCGGGCCCCACCGACAGGTTCACGATCGTGGCCACGAATCGAGGGCGCAGTCCGACGAGGATCGTCACGCTTGTCGATGAGATCGCCATCGCGGAGGATGAGTCGCACCTGCCGCCTGCTCCCACGTTCAAGAACGAACCGCGCCCCCCGCGGGTTCCCATCATCCTGCTGCCGGGCGAATCCACGGAACTCAAGTCGTTCTCCCGCGTCGATGTGAAAGCAGTCTGTGAATCGGTGGAAGACCTGCGCCGCTTGGATGCGTGGGAGCTAAAGATCTATCTCTATGGCGCCGTCACCTACGTGGACTTGCGCGCACCCGCCGAGAAGCAACCGTATGAAACCGGGTGGTGCTGTTGGTACATCCACGGCCGCCAAAAGAGCGGCCTCGTCATCGCCGGCTCGCCCGAATACAACCAGCATACGTAGTCGCGGCGCCTCCAAATGTTCGCGCCGAAAAAGGAGATTCTAGTGAATAGAGGTAATTCCATATCAGGTGAAGGTCGACTTGCTCGCGGTGCAAAGCCTTTTGCTTCGAGGATTGCATCGGCGGCCGAAAAGTTCTCCGAAATCATGTGTTCAGAGTCGGAGATCGGCTACCGTCGATCCGGCCTTGCCTTGCTTGCAGGCTTTTCGGTTCTCGGCGCTCTCCTGGCCTTGCTTGGTGCCCCGTCTTTTGCAGGAGGACCATGGGACATAGTCTGTCTGCTGGATGGGGGATGGCGGATCGTGAACGGGCAAGTGCCGCATACCGACTTCCACGTCCCCGTGGGATCACTCACCTACCTGCTTGCGGCATTCGGCATGAAGATCGTTGCGCCGTCTGCATCTTCGCTCACATATGGAAGTGTTTTGTTTGCGGCGCTTCTGCTTCCCTGTGCATGGTATATTGCGTCTTCGCGTCTTCCTTGGGCTCTTACCTTTATCTTTGTCCTCTTTGAAGGATTTCTCCTTCTAACGCCGCGGCCGCTCGGTTACCCGATCGTTTATACAACCTACGCAATGATCTACAACCGGTACAGCTATGCATTAATCTCCATATTCTTACTGTGCGTATTTCTGAAACCACGAAACGCCACTCAGGAGTATGGTTGGCACGATGGATTGCTTGCCGGGGCGCTTCTCGCATTGATGCTCTACTGCAAGATCACGTACTTTCTTGCTGCCGTTGCGCTCTCTTTTCTGGCAGTGGTACTCGACGCTAAACCGCGGCGCTGGTTTTTCGCGCTCGCAGGCACCTTCGCGAGTGTGTGCGCGGTGTTCTTTGTGTTCTTTCACATCAGCCTGTATTCCTATGCGTTAGACATCGTTTCAGCCGGACGTGTGCAGTCGCCGGCAATGCGTACCATGCTCCTTTCGCAGGCTCTTCACAATAATGCTCTAGGGATCTACCTGATTGTTTTCTGCATTGGCCTGTGCACCTCGGCCGGCGGAGGGCTCGCAAGGCAGGGGTTTTCGGCCTTCCGGCTATGGCTCATCGCAGGATCGGTTGTGGCCGCTGGCCTGCTTCTCGTCTCCGGAAACGCGAATCAGGGCGGAGGAGTGGACGATCCAATGTATTTTTTCGCAGCCGTGATTTTTCTTGAACTATTTCGGCGGCAAAACAGGGAACAGGTTGTGCAATCCCATAGCACGGCCCGGTTAGCGTACACAGCGTCGTGGGTACTTATGTTGCCGGTCATCTGCGGGACCATTCTCGCTCGAGACGCTGCGTCGAGTGCATACGCCGTCAAGTGGGACCTCAGAGGCCGCCCGGTATACGCCTACTCTCTGCGTATGCACTCGATAAACTTGCGGGATTTCTATATTTCGGCGTCAGTTTGGAAAATTACAGCATATTGGCCTGTGCGTGATTTCCCAGCAAGAATCAATGATGGCATTGACTTGCTGCAAAGGAGCTTGCAAAAAGGCGACCGCGTGACAACCGTCGCCTATGCAAACCCCTTTTCATTTGCGCTCGGTCTGCCGCCGGCCAGTGACGACCTTCTCTTTTGGGATGTGAATTACTCTTTCGACCAACGTCACTTCCCCCTACCGGAAAAGTTCCTGGGAAGCGCCCCGCTCGTTATTGTTCCACGGCTTGCCGATCGTAGTTCGGGATGCTGCTTTCAGACCCCGGATCTGATGCTGGAGATATATGGAGGCTACCTGCGCTCTCACTTTCACGAAATTGCGTCGACGGACACTTGGGTGCTCTATCGGCGCAATCCTTAGTAAGAAGCAAGGCGAAGGGAACTTTCGCGAGAAATCCGTCTGGGACAAAGAAATGCAAGGAGGAAATCCATGATTTACTGGTGCACGAGTATCGTGCATCCTGCCACGGCAGTCACGCCTCTTCCTATCGCCCGGTTCCCCCCACGGTCATCCGGTCCAGCTTCACCGTGGGCATGCCCACGCCGACTGGCACGCTCTGCCCGTCCTTGCCGCATGTCCCGATGCCTTCGTCCAGCTTCAGGTCGTTGCCCACCATCGACACGTACTTCAGCGCCTCCGGCCCGTTGCCGATGAGCGTCGCATCGCGAACCGGCGCGGTCACCTTGCCGTCTTCGATCAGGTACGCCTCCGACGCCGAGAAGACGAACTTGCCGTTGGTGATGTCCACCTGCCCGCCGCCGAAGTTCACCGCGTAGAGCCCGCGCTTTACGCTGCGCAAAATATCTTCGGGCGCATCGTCACCGGCCAGCATGTAGGTGTTCGTCATGCGCGGCATGGGAATCGACTGGTAGCTCTCGCGCCGCCCCGATCCCGTATTCGACATCCCCATCAGCCGCGCCGAAAGCTTGTCGGTCAAGTACCCTCGCAGTACGCCGCCTTCGATCAGCACAGTCTTCTGCGTCGCCGATCCCTCGTCGTCCACGTTCAGGGAGCCGCGCCGCCCCGCAATTGTGCCGTTGTCTACCACCGTCACCTTGGGACCTGCCACCGCCTGCCCAATCAATCCCGTGAACGCTGACGTCTTCTTGCGGTTGAAGTCGGCTTCGAGTCCGTGCCCCACCGCCTCGTGTAGCAGAATCCCTGGCCAGCCTGGGCCCAGCACAACTTCCATCTCGCCTGCCGGCGCCGGTACGGCGCCCAGTTGCAGAATCGCCCCTCGCGCCGCCTCGCGCGCCAGGTGCTCCGCACTTTTACTTCCTGTAAATTGTTCGAGACCGGCGCGGCCTCCGCCTCCTGCCGAACCTTTCGTGACCGTTGCGCCGTCCTTCGCGATAACAAACACTCCCAGCCGGCACAGGGGCTGCGTGTCGCTGGCGAACGACCCATCCGACGCGGCCACAAGAATCCGCTTCAGCTCTTCGCTGTAGCTCGCCCGCACCTGCACGATGCGCGAATCGAACGCCCGTGCAGCGCGGTCCGCGCGCAGGATCAGCTCGAGCCGGGCGGCCAGGTCCAAATCGTAGCCGCCCAGCGGAACGGGATAAAGATCGGCGCCGCGCGTCTCCGTGAATCCCTGCACCGGCTGCTTCGCCGGCCCCGAGGCAATCAACGCGGCCGTTCGCGCCGCATGCAGCAGGCGCTCAGGGCTGAAGTTGTCGGTATATGCATAGCCGGTGCGTTCGCCGCTCAGCACGCGGATACCGCATCCCGCGCTCGTTCCCTGGCTGGCCGACTTCACAATCTGCTCGTCTACACCCAGCGCCGTCGCCGTAACCGACTCGAAGTAAAGGTCCGCGTAGTCGCCTCCGGCGCTGAGGGCCTCGCCCAGGCATCGCTCCAGCAGCCGCTCGGTCAGGCCGAACCTCTCAAAAAAGTAGCGCCGATGGCTCGAAGCGGGGGAAGTTTCCGGGTACGTCATCGTAATCTCAGTGTACCCTTGCCGCGTCTGAATCACCGGTGCTCGCGTCTGCCGGCCACATGTCATTCCCCTCCGTTGTTCTTTGGATACGTGGGTGACTGACACGCCTTCGCAGGCAATGGAAACCATGTTAGGATTCGTCCCATGAAGAGAATTCTTGCGACAGCTCTGCTGTTGATGGCGTTCGCAAGTCCGGCTTTTGCTTCCGGGTCACACCATCATCATCACCACCACAGCCATCATCACCACCACCATCACTACGTCTGAGAATTGATCCCCCACGCTCTTGCGGCCCAACAGCGGGCAAAGCCGGTCACGCGCCCATTCCGCAAGCGATGTTCCAATGCGGCGGCCAGGCATGGTAAGTTTTTGCCATGACCGATCTGGACAATCTGCGTTACCCGATCGGGCGATTTCGTCCGCCCGCCACGAGCATACCCGGCATTCGCGCCGCGCAAATCGAAACTCTGCGTTTGCTCCCAGAACACCTGCGCGCGGCCGTGGCCGGCCTCGATGAGGCCCAGCTCGATACGCCCTACCGCGACGGCGGCTGGACCGTGCGCCAGGTCGTTCATCACCTCGCCGACAGCCACGCCAACACCTATGTGCGCATCAAGCTCGCCCTCACTGAGGATTGGCCCACCATCAAGCCCTACGACGAAGCCGCGTGGGCGCGTCTGCCCGACTCCAGCCAGGCTATTGAGCCTTCGCTCGTCTTCATCGACGGCCTGCACCAGCGCCTGGTCGCGGTCCTGGAGTCGATGTCGGAAGAGGATTTTCAGCACGGTTTCAACCATCCCGAACGGGGCCGCATGACTCTCGCCGCCAACCTCGCGCTCTACGACTGGCACTCCCGCCACCACACGGCACACATCACCAGCCTGCGCGCCCGCAAGGGCTGGTAAAGAACGTCATGGCCTCCGGCTCTCCACCCCATCGACAAAGACCCGTTGCCGGGGGCCCCGGCTCTCCATCCCATCGACAAAAATCAATCGATGGGGACCCCGGTGCAGAATCCGCCTCGCCATCGCGCCTGACGCAAATTATCGAAGCTTATCTCGCCGACTACCCGGCAGCCGCGCTGCTTGAGGACGGTCGCGTCCTCTTCGACATGCGCACCGCTCATTACTCGGTCGGCGATTCGCATGGCCGCTGCCTGCTCCAGCTCTGGAGCGATGAGCGCAACCTGGTGCGCACTGTTGTGGAAGTGCGGCAGCGCGCGCAGTGCCTGCGCCTGATCGCGCGGCGTATGGGCGCGGCCAAGCCGCAATCGCTAGAATTAGTGCCCACCAGCGACCGGCGCACGCCTTCAACCCGCGACACCGCCCGCCGCAATTACCAGCGCCTGCTCGAGCGCGTTCTTACCCGCCATTTCATCGGCGCCAAAGTCGACGGCCTGCGCACGGCCATGGATCTGGAGCACAGCTTCGGCCCCGCCTACGTTCGCGGCCGCCTGCTTAAGGGAACCGCCGCCGATGCGGTCATCGGCGTCAGCGCCGCGGAGTCGGCGTCCACCATCGACGGCGTCCTCACTCTGGGCATCCTCTGGCTCGACTACTGCCGCCAGCACGCTGAAACGCGGCGCCACTTCGGCGGACTTAAGGTCGTCGTCCCTGCCGGAGCGTGGCGCACCACCGCCGAGCGCCTGGCTTGGCTCAATCATGGTGCTGCCGACTTTGCCTTGTTCACGCTCGATGAGCGCAGCGAAGAGCTCGCGCCCGTCGACTTCCGCGATACCGGCAATCTTGAGTCGCGCCTCGTCCACGCCTTTTCCCCGGCTGCCGCGCTGGAGCGCTGCAAGTCTGGCATCGGCCGCTTGCTCGCGCTCGTCCCCGACGCCGCGCGCAATCGCGTCGAAGTCCTTCCCCGCTCCGCCGCCGAAGCCGGCCTGCTCCTGCACGGCCTCGAGTTTGCCCGCGTGCGCCAGGGCGCCTCGGCCCACTCCTTTGCGCGCGAGGACGAAATCACCTTCGGCGCGGGCGCAAGCGAAACACCGCTCACCGAAGAAAACGAAGACCTCTGCCGCGATCTCTTCCGGCGCCTCTTCTTGGGCCGCCACGCAGACGGCGCGTATACCGATCCGCTCTTCCGCATGGCGCCCGAACGCTGGCTCGAGTCGCGCCTGCGCGCCAGCTTGCCCGAGCTACTGCCCGAGCTGCGAGGCGATCTGCTCTACACGCAGGTGCCCGCGCTATCGACCGGCGACCGCGGCATGCTCGATCTGCTCACGCTCGACGGCAACGGCCGCCTCGTAGTTCTGGAACTGAAGACCGAAGAAGACCTGCAGCTCCCATTGCAAGCCCTCGACTACTGGATTCGCGTGCGGGCCCTCAACGCCGACCGGCAACCTGCGCCATCCGCGACCGCGCCGCTCTCCGCCTTCGAGCGCAACGGCTACTTTGCAGGCGCCGAGGTCTCGCCGCTTCCGCCGCGCCTGATGTTCGCCGCCCCGGCCCTCCGCATTCACCCAGCGAACGAGCAGGTCCTTCGCTATCTGTCGCCGGAGATTGAGTGGCAACTCATCGCCATCGCCGAGCACTGGCGCCGCAACCTCAAGATCGTCTTTCGCAAGCGCCCCCGCGACCTCAACTAAGTCTCCTTTTGCGTGTTTTGCACCGGAAGTGAGCGCCACAGGTCACGCTCTTGAAACCTGGAAGGCGCTCCGCATGAATCGACCGGCTACGAAACCTTCGCTCTTTCGGTTTTTTGATGGGGGAACCCCAGAGCCTTCCGAATACTTTTCTTGGGAACGCTGTCGAGGAGAGAATCAGCCGCGTGCGCTTCAATTCTTGGCCAGTCGTCCCTGCTCTGCGCGACCATGCGACAAATGGTCCAGCCCTAACCCCCTCGCGCAAGGGAGCAGAAGGCTGGACCATGAGGAACAATAAGTTAAGGAGAATAAGGCAATCCCAAAATCCAATAGGATTGGCAGACAGGCAAACTCACGTGATGCCGGCCGTTCTGCGGCCGTCAAGCCTTTTTCTTGTATTGTCCACGCCGCGAGGGCAAAATCTGCACCTCGTCCAGGGCCTGCCCGTGTTCTTCTTTTTCGGGACTTTTTCCGCGCCGCGCGGCATTGCCGTTGCCTGCACGCTGCTCCCTGTTCTTGGCGGGCGTCGCACGCTTCTGAGGAAGGAACCTGGGCTGCGCCGTAACCGATCGCGATCCATCGGCCTGCGAAAGGGCTCCGTTCGTCGCGGCAGGCACAACCCCGGGTTCGGGAACCGGAATGAAGGTCCGCACAGGAACCGCGATATCGGGCTGCTCTTGCGGCACGGGAGCCGGCGCTGCGCTCTGCGTTGGCGCCATTTGCTCAATTCGCGGTTCGAACGGCGCGATGGCGTTCATCAACAGCCCAGTTTCGGTGCTAGGCGGCTCGGAACGCCTTGCCTGCTCCAGTTCCTTGAGCCCATCCGAGAAATGCATGCCTCTGAGTTCGCTCAACCTCGGCAGCTTCACATGCGGGGATGGCTCCATTTCAGGTTTCGCCGTCTCTTGCGCCAGTTCACTACCGCCTGAGGCGGAGAAAGCTGGCTGTCCGGCTTCAGTCCGCGGCGGTTGTGGCCGCGTAAGGGCCGTATCGGAAAGCGCAGGATTTTCGATGAGCCCCCAGGGAATCTCACCGGGCGGCAGAGCCGCACCTCGCGGCGGGGGCTGAGATTCTTGCCGCAGCGAGGACACTGGCGGCTCTTCCTCTGGTTCGGGCTCTGCCACGATAACCTGAGTGGCCTGCTCGGCGCCTGCAGCAGGCGGCATCGCCTTTGCACCCGGGTATGCCGCCGTTTGCCCCGCTATGGCAGACTCGGGCTCCAGGCTGGCGCGGCCCGATTCCACCGCAAAGCGGAGAGTGCGAAGCATCCGCTGGTCCGAAGGGGAGTTCTTGTCGTGCAGATTCCATTTCATCTCCTGCACCGAATCGCGGAAATCCGGGTCGGCCTTCGCCCACCGCACGCGGTTGAGCACGAACCCCACATCCTGTGCGTTGAGACGCTGGAGGATGGCGGCCGCCGCCCGCAGTTGCGCGCGCGTGGTTACCCCGGATTCGATCACCACGATCGTGCAGTCGGCATGCCGCACCAGGTTCTCTGTTTGCGCCGAAACCATGAGCGGCGCCGCATCGACAAGAACCAGCTCCGCTTGCCGGCCCTCCACCGTTTTGGCCACGTGCTGGATGGTGTCCCTTCCGGCGCCCAACCTGCCGTCCGGCGCCGCTGTTGAAAGTCCTCCGGCATCCACGACCACCGCCGCCCAGCCCAGCGACTGGAGCAGCTCTTTCATCCGGGTGGCAATAGCCGTCACGCCGCTTCCGTGGCCGATTCCGGTAAATACACAATTTCTGAGGCTGCGGCGCTTAGAAACAGATTCGATCTTGGCGGCCAGCCGCAGGAGATACTCTTCGGTTACTTCCTCGGGAACCTCCGTAAAGTCCGGCAACTGCGCCATTGGCGCGAATCCCAGCACGTGCTCGACATCGGTTGCGATGTATACCCGCCGGTTTCTTTTGCGAGCGATTCCTGCGGTCACGGCAGCCAAAGAGATCAACCCAAGAAGCACGAAAAGAGCGCTGCGGATCGGGCCGGAATCCGCAGGATGCAGAGGGACTACAGCAGCGGCGAGGTGCGCCGCGCCAGGAGCGTTCTCCTCCAGCATTTGGTTCCGGAATTGCCCCTCGACTGATGCGTAGCGGTTTCGCAATCGCGCGGCTTCGCTTGCGAAGACGCTGGATCGCTGCCGTTTGGGTGTAGCGGCAACCGCAGCCTTGCTCATCTTTGCGGTTAGCGCATCCGGCAGGGCTTTCATTACCGCGGTGCGACCAAGATCCGCGCGTGACGGCTCCGCGAGGTGCAAGCGTGGGGCCGTCTGGACGCGGAGCAGGTTCTGAGCCGGATAAAGGGACCAAAATGCGAGGAGAGTAACCGCGGCAAAGACCAACCCCGACAAAGTGAGTCCAAGCGCCCGGCGGGGGTTCTCGAGGAGGCGGTGAAGGGAAATATGAATCATCGGCCACGCTGCGCCACGGGCAGGGACGACGTGCGGCGCTGAACGGAAGGCAGCAGAAGTGCCGCCGGTGTGACGAGACGAATCCAAGAGCGCGATTTGCCCGTAATGCCGGCTCATAGAACCGCTCCCCCGCCCGGAAAAGCCGAACCCTGCAGAACGCGCTCTATTTCCACTTGCATCACCCGCCTATTTCCTTAGCCATTCATGAGCAGCGGCGCGATGGACGCACTTCTTGAACTAATGCAATCTGTTGCGCGCATGGCCCGCGCATACATCCGCGCTCCGCCTTCTTCGCGAAGAACCGTATCTCCTGCCCAGTGTTATTCGCGCTTTGGTGTTGTCATCATTCGGCGTTGCTATACAGCCGGCTTGCAGGTTCATTGCTCCAGGTCGGTGATGAATCGAAATTAGTTATTTGAACCAACAAGCACAATGCCGCAAAGGTGGGACTCAGTACGGCAGGCACTGAAGCCTAAGAGACCTTGGAATTCAGCAGGCAGGTAACTGGGCAAGATTACCTTGGTCCTTATTGAAGGGACCGATGTCGAGGATGGCACACGAGTCGCGGAGCAGCCACAAACGGAGTTGCCTGGTTCCGAGTGGATCGCGAAGGAAGTGTCTGGCGGTTGGCCCAGCGCCGGATTCATGCCTCGGTCATTTCGCAGCCCCGCGCTTCGCGGCCCAATGCCGCCAACCCTGCCAGCGTCAACGCGACCACAACCACCGTGATCGCAAGCACCGCGGGATAGTTGCCCCAGCGCTCGGCCGCCAGTGCCTGGCCTTTTCCGTTCCACGATGTGATGAGCGCGCCCAACTGGTAAGCCAGGCCCGGAGCCGTAGCTCGTACAGGGGCCGGCGATAACTCCGTGAGATAGGCCGGAACTACGCCCCAGGCGCCCTGCACCATAAACTGCATCAACACCGCGCCGGCGCCCAGCGTGACGGCGGAATGCCCATAGGCGTAAAGCGGAATCACGGGAATAGCCAACAGCGCCGCGGTGACAATCGCCCGCTTGCGGCCCCATGTTTCTGACAGCGCGCCAAAGGCTATGCCTCCGGCGATGGAGCCTATACCATAAAGAACGCCGATCAACCCGATTGTCTCAGGCGAGAGTTTGGCCTGCACGGCAAGAAAGGTCGGATACACATCCTGCGTGCCATGCGAGAAACTCATGAAGGCCGTCATAAGCACGACGAGAAAAAGAAATGTAGGCAGAAAATGGGCCAACTGCCGCGGCCACGCCGGCCTGGCATCAACTGCAGTCCGCGCCATCCGCTTTCTGGCTCCGGCCAGCCATACCGGAGACTCCGCCACACGAGACTGCATATAAAACGCCAGCAGCGCGGGCGTCGCGCCGAGAATGAACAGTCCCCGCCAGCCAATCCCCGGAATCGACACTCCATGCCAATGGAACCCTGCAAACAGCAGCCCAAAAGCGGCCGAGGCCAGGATCGATCCCACAGCGTACCCCTCCTGCAGGATTCCGGAGAAGGTGCCCCGCCCATCTTTAGGCAGCGTCTCAAAGGCGAGCGCTGCGCCCACGCCCCACTCCCCGCCCATAGCGATGCCGAACAGGGCTCGCAGCGCCAACAGCACATGAAGCGATGGTGCGAAGGCGCAGGCCAGCTCGATGACGGAAAAGCCGATGATGTTCGCCATCAGCACGGGACGGCGGCCATAGCGGTCGGCCAACATGCCGAATAGCAGGGCGCCGACGGGGCGGAAGGCCTGCGTCAGGAACACGGCTCCCATGACCGCGGAGGGTTGAGTCCGGAACTCGCCGGCGATCGCTCGAACACAAAAGATGAGCAGAAAGAAGTCAAGGCTGTCGAGCGTCCAGCCCAGGAACGCTGCCAGGAAGACGTGGCGCTGCGGCGGCGTGAGCCGCTGAACCTGAGCGAAGACGGACATTGGCGGCAGCATAGCAGACTGGCGCCGCGATCCGTCGGAAGGCGCGCCGGCGTGCGGCTTCAACACGGCGTCCGCGGCACGGCACAGGCAAATCGTTTCAGGGAACGGAATCGGAACGGCAAAATATTTGTTGCGACAAGTATCTGGCCGGAGCATCCTATTGCTGTGGCAGGGATCTGAGCTGACGCCGAGGATTCCCGCGTACATCCGTGAAAGGATTCGATGGCATCGTCTCCCTTCAGAGCCGGAACAGAAACTCCCTGGAGCGTTTGGCGATGGCAAATCTGAAGCAAGAGATCAAACAGAACGCGCCTTTCTCCAGCTTGGAAGAAGAGGCGTTCCTGAACCTGTTGCGCACCTCGGACTGCCTGCGCCGCGGCTTTCATCGGAAAACCCGTGGCTGGGGTCTGACCTCGACGCAGTACAACGTACTGCGCATCCTGCGCGGCGCGCAGCCCGCCGGGCTCGCCTGCGCGGCCATCGGCGCCCGCATGGTTGCCGCGGATCCCGATATCACACGTTTGCTGGCGCGGCTGAAAGGCCTCAAGCTGATCCGTCAACATCGCGACCGGCACGACCGGCGTGTGGTTTGGACACGGATCTCGGATGCCGGGCTGGAGTTGCTGCGGGCCATGGATCCGGTCGTTCAGCGCGTCCCTGTGGAGATGCTCGGGCATCTTAGCCGAGCGGAACTGACGGAGACGATCCGGCTGTTGGAGCTCGCGCGGCGGTTTTGCGTTGAAGCGCGTGCGCCCGGGTAGGGCGAGAAATCCGAATGCAGTGGAGAATCTTGCGCACCGCGCCGACTGGCGCCGGGCGGCGCTAACTGGTGACGATCTTTTGCGCTACCGCCTCTTCATCCAAGTCGGATTGGATAATCTTGTTGTGCAGGCAATAGAGGGCGAGTTCCAACCGGTCTGACACCCCCAGCTTGTCGTAAATCTTGCGCAGGTAATTCTTGATCACCTGCTCCGTGGTCCCCAACTGGAAGGCAATTTCCTTGTTGCGCCTGCCCTGAGTGATACATGTGATGATCGACATCTCCTTGGGCGAAAGGCGGGGTTGCTTGTGCGGACTGACGAGGGCGGCTGCCTGTGCGCGATACGCTTCGATGACCCAGTTGACCGACTTGTTGTCGATCCAGGTTTCGCCCGCGGCGATGCGGCGCACGCACCGGACCAGCAGATCGGGTGAGATCGACCGGGACACGATCCCCCGGACTCCACGCCGGTAAAGCTCCACGGTGTGGTCTTCGTCGGCCGCCACGGCCTGCACGATCATTTTCACATCGGGCGCCAGCCGCAGAAGCTCGGGAATCACGTTGGATGTGCCGGCCAGCATGTTTCCTTCCAACAGAACGATGTCGGTAGGATAGCGTTCAATGGCCGCGCGCAGGTTCTCCAGCGAATCGGCCTGCGCTACCACGCGGATATCGTCTTCCAAAGCGAAGACCTTGCGAATGCCGACGCGGTAAATTGCCTGGGAATCCGCGAGAATCACGCGGATAGTGCCCGGCTTTACCGGAGTACCGACGCTTTCGCCTTCGGGGTTATCTTTCAGGATTTCCATAGTCGGCTGCTGCCTGGCCAACCGGGCTCTCAGTGTTCCGCAAATCGATACTCGTCAATAGTGGCTGCGGCGAGATGCTCATTGTGGCTTGAGGAGCAGCGTACCACACGTCCCTTGCACTGGACCAGAACATCCTGGCGGGCGCCCAGAACCGCATGAGGCATTCGCATGGAAAAGCGGAGGTCGAGCCCTACCTGCAAATCCCTGTCCAGGGCGAAGAGAACCCCGCTCGCTGAGACGTTCCGCGTCAATCCTGCGATCTCGGTTTCTCCAGTAGAGAGCACCACCGGCAACGAAAGAGGAAATCGCACCGCGCAACGCACTTCCTGCCGCCCATGATCGGAGTCCGGAAGGGAAGTTGGATACGGTGAATGTGGCTTGAGTGAATTCATGGCTATGCCTGCTTGAGAATGGCCTAACTGCCAATGTAGCGAGTTTTGTTCATTTGGCCCACGGCACGAAAGTTTTCAGTCTGGTAACCATAAAAAGGCGTCTGCGGACCAGGCCGGTAACTTGCGAATCCAGGAGGCTCACGGCTCCTGCCGTCTTCGGCAAGCGCCCACGAACGGCGAAGGTTTTCACGGAAGCTGGGCAGTGCCTTGCATGTCTGGCTTGCGTGTCCCCTCCACATGGGCGCATTTCTCGGAAAATCGGCCTTGCGGCTAAGCGGCAGCACCGGGATTTCGGCGTCTAAAGCGAAGATAAGGCAAAACTTCGGAGAAAGTACCCACTATTAAGTTACCTTAGTTCCTGTGAAATGAGTACTAGCGGTGGAAAATTTTTCCGATACAACTTTTGTGCTAGCGCGACTACATAATTTGGGTTAGTCTTGTTTTGCACTAGTTCTAAGGCGGAGTTGTCTACCGCCGGGAGAAAGTCTCATGGGTTCGCGCAAGTTGAAAGTTCTTGGATCAGGCTTAATTGTATTGTTTTTAGTGTCTGTGGCTTCCGCCAGCACGGTTCCTGCTGGTCCGGTCAAGCTTCCGCCTCCGAGTGCAGTTCCGGCAGGCCCGGTGAAGCTGCCTCCGCCAAGTGCGATTGCCAGCGCGGTTCCTGCTGGTCCGGTCAAGCTTCCGCCTCCGAGTGCAGTTCCGGCAGGCCCGGTGAAGCTGCCTCCGCCAAGTGCAATTGCCAGCGCGGTTCCTGCTGGTCCGGTCAAGCTTCCGCCTCCGAGTGCAGTTCCGGCAGGCCCGGTGAAGCTGCCTCCGCCAAGTGCGGTTGCCAGCGCGGTTCCTGCTGGTCCGGTCAAGCTGCCTCCGCCATCCGCATAAACGGCCTTTCATCCCGGGTTCTTCAACAGCCCCGCTCTGGCGGGGTTTGTTGTGTATAGGACGGGTGCTCCTTGGCTGAAACCCTGTGCCGTTTCACCCGTATCGCTGCTAGACTCATACTGCTGCGCATGCGCGCATTGGCGGGACGCAGATTGTGAGCATCGAGAACGGATTCTGGTTTGCCTACATTGCGGTCGAAGCAGTTCTGATCGGGCTGATGCTCTATCGGTGCGTTTGGCGGGCTCTTCCGATTTTCTTCTCCTATTGCATTTGGGACCTCCTGAGCAACATAGCGGCATACCTGGTCAATTCCTACGCTGAATCGCGATACTTTCGAGTCCTTTTCGCAGAGACCATCATCGACTCCATCATGCTGTTTTGCGTGTTAGTTGAAGTGGCGTGGTCTGTACTTCGGCCTGTTCGCTCGTCGCTTTCTCGCCGCACGCTGTTCTTCGTGGGCATTCTCATCCTTATTGCAGGAGCCGTCATTTGGCCTTTCGCTGCCATACCCGGCCTTGCACAAACTACTACGAAAGCAGGGCTCCTATTCGCGCAACTGCAACAGACCGTCTCGCTCCTCCGCATTTTGTTCTTCCTGATACTCGCAGGTGGAAGTCAGCTGCTTTCCATCGGCTGGCGCGACCGTGAACTACAGATTGCTACCGGCCTCGGGTTCTACTCGATCATGAGTGTCGCCGTCACCCTGCTACAAGCGCATGACGCCTCTGCCTTACAGTTCAGACACCTGAGTCAGATTGCCCCTGCCGGGTTCCTATGTTCCATCGTGTATTGGCTCGTGAGTTTCTCTCAAAAGGAAGCCGAGCGCCGCGAATTTACGCCGCAGATGCAGAGCTTCCTGTTGGCTGTAGCCGGCTCTGCGCGCTCCACGCGCGTCGCGCTCACCGATTCTCGCTCGGGCGATGCAGGCAAGCGGAAGGATCAATGAGGCGGACGCGCCGGGCCGCCGGCTCTACATCATACTTTCAAGTTCCTAATGTCGGAGGCGAATGGTGAGCCTGGACGCGGCGGTTAATCTTACTTTTCTTGTGCTCCTGTCGGTGTTGTTGGCGGTTTTGGCAAGCAAGTTCGTCTTTCGTACTTCGCCCATATTCTTCGCATACATCACCTTCAATTTATTAGTGTCGGGATTCGCCGGGCAGCTGGTCGAGCGCTATCTCCCCGGATGGTATCTGCATTTTTACATTTTCATTATCGTGGTTGACTTCATCCTCAATCTCTATGTGCTCGCGGAACTGGGAAAGAACGTACTGCGCTTCAACGGGGCAGAGTCCTCCTACTGGCAGGTGGCATTTTTCCTTTTCCTGCCGGCCGCCGTAGGCATCTTTTCTCATACGGAATGGGCAGTTCTTCCGCACCGCTCTTTGCTCTCGGACATTTATTATCTCGCGATGCGCGTCTCCGAGGTTCTGGCGTTTGCGGCTTTCCTCGCGTTCATCGGGTGGAGCAGACTGCGCGGGCTCCGTTGGCCTGATCGCGAACTGCACATAGCGGCCGGCTTCGGATTCCTCAACCTCGCATGGTTCGTCGTCTGCGTCCTGCACACGCAGTGGAGTCAAGGCGAGGCCTACCACCGGCTGGATCAGGCGGGAGGCATGGCCGATTTAATCGTACTGGCGTACTGGCTCCATTATTTCTTTGTTGGGGCAGGCGGAGAAGCCGCCGTTCAGGCTGCAAATGCGGCATCCGGCAAA
>Ga0187865_1002332_pt1 | contig 18390 bp, 11 predicted proteins | sample June2016WEW_11_1_2_FD_132989 | JGI IMG/M metagenome (GOLD analysis project Ga0187865, IMG submission 132989) | Peatland microbial communities from SPRUCE experiment site at the Marcell Experimental Forest, Minnesota, USA - June2016WEW_11_100 | ecosystem: Environmental > Terrestrial > Soil >...
AAGCGACAAAACCAATCACCCCTCTAAGAATGAGGTGGGGCTGGATGCAAGTCACCACATCCACGTCTCCCCGGAGGGGAGGGGGAAGTATTTTTTTCTTGACATCCTCTTTCATAGGATGAGCGTAATCGGGATTTATCGACAACCATCCTTTTCAGACAGTGCCAACTCCACGGCTTTCATTGACTTGCCGGTTTCAGCTACGTAGAATTTGCCCCTAATGATCGGGCAGACCATCTCGCGCTACCGCATCGTCGAAAGGCTCGGGGGCGGCGGTATGGGCGTCGTTTACAAGGCCGAGGAACCAAACGGAGGGCATATGGGGATTCACGTTCATCTTGCGGCGTTGCTACTTCTGGCGACCTTGCCTCTATCTGCTGAGACCAGACCTGCGTCTACCCCGAACGCGAACAATGTCCAAACGCCCGCCCAGACTCTTATCGGGCAAGGGTGGGGCATCGATCACGTCGGTATTGGAGTTCGTGACCTCGCCCAAACCCAACACGACTACGAACAGCTTGGTTTCAAGGTCAGCAAGGGAGGCCACTTTCCCGGAGGCCTTTCCAATTGCAGCGTCAGTCTCCAAAATAACAGCTATCTGGAACTGCTCTCGGTCAGCGGAGGCACGCCTATCGCACACAGCGACGCCTCCGAGGTCGCTGAGTTCGTGACGAAGCACGAAGGCGCTATGTTTCTTGGCATCGACGTTTCGTCTGCCAAAGCTGCGGCAGACTACCTGAAAACCCACAACTTCGATGTGACGGGCCCAGACCCCGGCAGCATCATGAAGGAGGGTGAGACCACGCCGCCTCCCCCGATGTGGTATGACGTGAGCACCGCTGACAAGCCCGCAGCGAACAAAAAAGGATTCAACATACCCTTTTTCTTGGTCGAATACCTTTCCACCAATTGGAGGGACAAAGCCCGCGCTGAGGGGCGGATGGATCATCCCAACACGGCTCTGGGCATTCACGCGGTATGGTTTGCTGTGCACGACGCGGAAGCACAATTACAAACGCTTCGCGATGCTGGCCTCGAGGTCGGTGAATCCCGCGAGGCGAAGTTTCTCAGTGCCCACGGTCGGGAAGTGAAGGCTGGTCAGGGAGTGCTAGTGCTTCTGGGGTCGAGCGACAAGAACGGCCTGCTTACAAAGTATCTATCCGATCATGACGAAGGAATAATCGGCCTCAGCATCGAAGTGGCCGATTTGGGCAAGGCCCGCCAATTGGCTGAGTCCCGCATGGGAAGCAAGCTGGAAATTTACAAAGGCTTCTATGGCCCGAGTTTTCTGCTACCCCCGGAAGTCACGCATGGGGTGTGGATGGAAATGTTCCAGCCAGCCGAGCACTTGCACTGAAATCATTAAGAGGGTCATTGTTGCAAACAGGCGTTTACACTCAGAACCCCGTCAATGAGCTTTCGCCGCCAGCGTCCAAGCCTTGCCGTCGAAATGCGCGGGTAGCGCGAGGCCAAACAATTTCAAAATCGTAGGCGCCACATCCACAATCGCGGGCTTGTCTTCGATGAACTTGTGGCTCGAAAACAGAACTCCAGGAACGAGCCGTGGGTCGATGCAGTGGTCGCCGCTCCACGCCTTGGTATTGTCCTCGAAAACCTGCCCGGTAACTTTGCCCATCACCGAGTCCCACGAGGCGCGATAGCCGGCTCCGTAGCCGACCAGCAGATCGGGCGCGTTCTCCGTATACGGCCCACGATAAAACGCGTCCGTGATAAACACGCCGGTGACGCCAATAGCGCCAGAGGCCGGATCGACCAGCCCATTCAGCTTTTTTTGCAGCTCGTCTTTCAACGCCTCGGTTTCGCCCGGATCCACAATTCCCTGTTTCTCGCGGCCTTTGATATTCAGATAAAGTCCGTTGAGGCCCATGGTGTAAGCGCGAGTGCGCGACCAATCCACGTCCTCGAACCAGTCGCCGCTCTCGGTCTTGCCATCTTTCAGCGCCAGATATCCATTCTGATGCAGCCACGCATTCACGTTCATGCAGCGCGCAAACGACTTGAATCCATGATCGGAGATCACCATCAGCAGCGTGTCGTCATCAATCTTTTCCATCACGCGCCCGATGAGGCCATCCATGCGCTCGTACAGATCCTGAATCACCGGCGGATGCTGGCTGTGCGGCACATCGCGCGCCGCCGGATGATCTTCTTCCAGATAGCGCCAGAACATGTGCTGCACGCGGTCGGTCGTATCGAAAACACACGTGCAAAGCCCCTGCTTCGTTTTCTCCAGCGCATCAAAGAGCATCCGCTCGCGATCTTCGTGATTGCCGTAAGCCTGCGCCAGGAAGGCATCGTCATCGAGCACGTGCTCGTTGAGCGCCCACGTGTCTTCCGCCAAGCCGAGCGTGGCATACGGCCCGAAGAGCTTGGCCAGGTAAATCGAATACGTAACCGGGTGCGAGATGGGCAAGTCGGGATGTCCCGGATCGATGTTTACCGGCGTGACATAGACTTCAACCTCGGGCGAAAGTTCCTTGAGATAGAAGCGGCAGATGCCGTGCGCCGTGAAACCCATTCCCGCCTTGAATTCGGCCGGAATCCACTCGGAGTATTCTCCGACTTTCAACGTGAACTTTTCCGAACCAACCACAAAGCGCGCCTGCTTCGATCCTAGCTCCGGCCGAATTTCGAAATTCACCCGCAGTTCGGTGCCAGCTTTCTCCGCCAGCGGGCTGTCGGGCCCCGGAATATACGAACGGCAAACACCGTTCTTGCGCTCGATGGGTACGCGCACGCCGCCTTCGCGAAACTTGTCGCTGGAAGCGCGGGTCGTACACAGGCAAAACGTGCCCTGGCTGCCCTTCAGATCGGGCACACACATCCCGGAAAGCAGCACGCCCTGAAACTTTTCCGGCGGGAACGTGACGGGAACGCGAATCACGGAACTGAAAATTCCCGCATTGCCCAGCCAGTGCCAGAACGGCGTGCCCTTGCGCATCGCCTTGATTTCCGTTTTGCCGAATGGAATGGAATATTTTCCGATCTTGATGTGCCGCTTCGGCCCCTTGATTTCAGCCGACGAAAGAAACGGAAGATAGTTGCTGGTATCGCGCGCCAGAAAGTCGTAGATGTTGTGTTTGCCCGGGTTCACCCCGGTCATGAACGTTGACCATGCCACCGGAGAAATCGCCGGAAACGTCGTGCGCAGCTTGCTGAAGGTTCCTTTTTCCCGCAGCTTCGCCAGGTTCGGCAGCCTGCCTTCTTCCATAAATCGATCGGCGAGATCCGGATCCATCCCGTCGAATCCCAAAATCACCGCTCGTTCAAACGTCGCCTTTCCGTATGCGTTTCGCCGCCGGAGAAAACGGAACAACTGGCGGATTGGCCACGTCATCAGCGCATAGAACGAATAGAGGAACGCAACAAAGATCGCCCAAAACGATGACAGCACGGCAAATCCCGCACCCGGACCGGCGTAGGCATGACTGGCCGTTGGGAACAGTACGACCGCAAGCAGCAGGAATAAGTACCAATGGAGCGACGGGCGCCCCCGCCCGTCCCGCAACGCGATACGCTGCCCACACAGTCTCTTCATATTTGAATCCCCAAGAGTTCCTTGAAAATAAATCCTGCAACCATCGACAGGATGAAGAACAGCCAAATCCAGTTCATGCCATAGCCCGCGATCTCGATGTTGCGATCCGGGTAATTGATCGAAATGGACTCGATCGGACTATTCTCCGGCAGCGCCGACTCGGCCGACGAGAACATACGCTGCCAGAATTGTCCGCGCAAGCGGACAGTCGAAATTCGCGGCAGGTCACTTCCCACACAAACGGCCTTCTCAGCGCTCTGGCCGGCAGCGGCAATCTTCACTTCATATTCTCCCTCTTTTGAGCCGGCCAGTCGCCAGACAATCTCATTTTCTGCCGGAATGTGCACCGGAGGCGCGGTCATCGAGATTTCGGGCGGGAGGTCGAGCGCCACGTCATTCAGCACGTCGCTTGCGGTCGTCTGTCCGGCCGACGCTGCAGCTAGGTGAACCGTCAGAAGAAACGGCGCGTTCACGGGAAGCGGGTTTTGGCCCAGATAACGATCGATCTGCACCATCAGCAAAGTAATCGGAATGATGACGTACAGCAGCGGCTTGAATGCGAGTTTCAGGTAACGCCCTGTACCGCGCAGGATCTTGCCGTACGAGCCCATCACCACCGGAATCTGATCGCGATAGAGGCGCACAGCCAGCAAATGAGCCTTCAGTTGATCCTTCGCAATGCCGATTGCTTTCTGGTCCGATGTGTAGCCGAACAGGACCACCATCAGTAATCCAACGACCAGCGACACGATAACCACAATCGCCAGCGGACTCGTCAGCAGAAAGAGATTGAACGTCGCGATTACCACGGCATGACCGTCGATCGCCATCGGTTTTGAGAGAACAGTCAAGCTACTCGATGTACCCTAATCCGCGCAGCCGCTTTTGAATCTCTTCCTTCGACGTGCTGCTCTCGTCCGGCAGGATTTTCTTGGTTTCTTTTTCCAGCATGTGGATGACGAATTCGTCGATCGATTCGTATCCCGCGGCATCCGAACACTGCTTGACCTTCTCCAGCAGCTCGCCTTCGATCTTCACTTTGTGTGAACCAAACATGATCTCTCCCCGTTTGTACGCCCATCGCCTAGCGCCGTATCCCGCAAGTTTGTGGCATAAATCCACGCTGTCATCCTGAGCGAAGCGAAGGACCTATGCAGTGGACTGTGGAATGCACAGGTCCTTCGCTTCGCTCAGGATGACAATTCTAAAAAGTATCGCCATGCATCGCTCCATGCGGGAACTTCACGCCTAACGCGGCTGAAACACCGACTGCCCCATCATATCCTTCGTTTTCGCGATTCCGAATTCCGACAGAATCGTGGGTGCGATATCAGTCAGCGCCGGAGTCTGCGCTTCAATCTTGCGGTTGCTCAACAGCACTCCCGGCACCTTCGTGAAGTCCATGCAATGATCGCCGCTCCACGCATTCGTGTTGTCCTCAAGCACGTCCGCCGGGAACGCGCCCAGAATCGTTTTCCATCCCGCGCGATATCCGCGGTTGTAGCCAACGAGTGCATCCGGACCCGTGCGCGCGTATGGCCCCTGGTAGGCCTCGCTTGCCAGATCGATTCGCGTAATCACCTGAGAACCATCCTTCGGATCGCGGACCTCCAAAAGCTTCTGCCGGATTTCCTGCAGCAGCGCGTCCGCCTGAGCGCCACTTTCGACAATGCCCTCACGCTCGCGTCCGCGCATGTTCAGATAAAGTCCGTTCAACCCCAACCCGTACGCGCGCGTACGGCTCCAATCCACATCGGAGAAGGGCTCGCTCGCATCCCCGCTGGCGCCTTCCTTCCGCGTGATGTAGCCATTGTTCAACAACCACGTATTCAGATTGAACGAGTGCCGGTAGGAAGCAAACCCGTGGTCCGAAAGCACCAGCAGCGTCGTATTGTCATCGACCTTCGGCATCACTTCGCCGAGCACCTGGTCAATCTGCTCGTAAAACTCCTCCAGCGCCGTCCCATACTGAGCAGCGAGCGCGGGATTGTACGCAGGATGCTGGGGATCAGTCAGCCGCCACAGCATGTGCCCGTTCAGATCGAGGCTCGAGAAATAAAAGAAGAACAGTCCCTGGTGAAATTTTGGAAACTCGGCATCGAACGCGCGCCGATGTTCGGCGAGCACGGTGTGCGCCTGTTCCAGATACTCTTTATCGTCGAGCACGCCGGCGGTGAGCGCCTTCGTGTCTTCGGCAATGCCTTGCGTGTGGAATTCGCCGATTTGTTTCGCCAGATCGCTCGAGTAACTCGATGGCGTAGAGATGGGCAGAGCGGGATCTGCCGGGTCAATATTGATTGGCGATACGTAAAGTTGAAACCGTGGATGCGTCTGCTTGAGATAAAAGCGGCAGATCCCCTTCACATTGCCAATCACCGGCATCAGCTGAAATTCCACCGAAACCCATCCACTCCATTCGCCTTCCTTCAGAACGAACTGCTGGTCCTGCACGCCGATGCGCGCGACCGGTTCCAGCGGATCCACGTCAACCGTGAAAGGCTCGGTAGCGGGAGGCGAGTTCTTGCGAAACGTGTTGTCCGGCCCAATGAGATTGGTCGCGACGCGATTGTTCTTCACTTCGACCTGCACCACTTCCCCGCCCTCGACGGCTCCCACCGCTGCTGTCGGATCATCGGTGTAGAAGGTAAACGTGCCATACGTGCCGCGCAGATCGGGCGTGCCCATGCCGGAAAGCGTCTTCCCTTTCGCCGCGATCGGCGGGAAATTTGCCGGGATGCGGTAAACATAATTGGGCACGCCTTGTTCGTCCAGAATCTCCCAGAAGGCCTTGCCGTGCCGCAACTGTTCCGCCGAGCCGCTGCCGAGCGGGATCACCCAACTCCCGAGATGAAAACTATGCTTGGGCCCTTCGACCTTCGACGTGGAAAAATAAAGCTGAAAAGTTTTCGGATCTCGATGGATGAAATCAAAGATTCCGTGCCCGCCGGCATTCATTCCCGTAATCAAGTTCGACCACGCCACCGGGCTTTGCGGCGGGATGCTCGTCGTCAAACGCCGGAACGACCCCTGCGCGGCCAGCCGGGCGAAGTTTGGCATCTTGCCCTCCGCCATGAACTTCGTGAGCAGGTCCGGGTCGAGCCCGTCAATGCCCAGAATGATCAGCTTCCTCGACCCAACCGCTCCGCCCCGCGCGTGCTGGCAGGAGAGAAGCAGGCTCAAACCCGCGGCGCATAAGGCCAGCAGGCACACCAGCCGAAGACGTTTTCTGAAGGGCACGGTCACTGCAAGTATGATCTGCAAATATGGTCCAGCTTCACGGAGGCGGCATCGAGCCTTCCCGGCTACCGATGGGTGGTGTTCAAGACGTCACCACTAGAGGAGATCCCGAGGAGCAGGTACATAGATTGTACGCGGGGTTGCGTGGACGTCAAGACTGGGGGTTTTGAGGTAGTGGTCTAATTCCGTGTTGCTGAGCCGCGAGCTTCGAGCAAACCGGATGCCCGCAGCTCGCAGCTTATTTGCTAGGCAACACAGAATTAGCCCACTACAGGTTTTGATCAATGGCGGCGCGGCCTTTACACTTACTGTCATGATTCGAAAACTCGTTGCCGGCGTGAGTCTGATCTTTCTTAGTTTCTCTTTCGCCGCAGCCGCACCGAAACCCAACCTGGTGCTGATCACCCTCGACTCCACCCGCGCCGACCGCATGGGCTTCCTCGGCGCCAAGGCTGCGCTTACGCCCAATCTCGATCGTCTTGCCGGGGAAAGCATCGTCTTCGAGCATGCCTACGCCCAAGCGCCGGCCAGCGTGGTTTCGCACGCGACCATTCTTTCCGGAGCCTACCCTCAAAGCACCGGCATGAACGCGATTGGCGGTACGCTATCGCCATCCCTGCCTTACCTCCCGGAACTGCTGAAGACGCAAGCCTATCGGACGGCCGCGTTTGTTGGCTCCATTGATCTCGATCCGTCGAACGGCCTGGCACAAGGCTTCGACCGCGGCTTCCAGACATACGACGCAGGCTTTCGCCGGGCCAGTATAGGGACGGGCGCCTCGCCCGTCCAAGCCGAGCGAACCGGGGCCCCCGTCAAGCCCGGTGTTGGCTTGACGGGGTGGAGTAGCTCGGCAGCGAACGGCGGCCAGCGTTCTTCACTGACCCAGCGCCGCCCCGATCAGGTAGTCACCAGTGCCGCAGCATGGCTAACCCGCAACCCGCAGGCCCCATTTTTTCTTTGGATTCACATCGATCCGCGCCCGGCCGCTGCGTCCTACGACGCCGGCATCAAGGCGGCCGATGCGGCCATCGGCAAACTTCTAGCCATCCTGCACCAGCAGAAACTCGACTCCGCCACCGCCATTGTCATCGTAGCCAGCCACGGTGAGAGCCTCGGCGCCCACGGCGAAGAAACCCACGGCATCTTCCTCTACGACGAGACCATCCACGTCCCACTCGTAGTAAGACTCCCGGAAGCCCATCCTGCCGCCAAGCGAGTCGCCGCCAAGGTAAGACTCGTGGACATCGCTCCTACCTTGCTTGAAATCGCCGCGATCCCGGTTCCCTCGCAGATGCAGGGACAGTCGCTGTTACGCATCGCGAAGGCCAGTGGCGGCAGCGGTGGTGATCAGCCCGTGTACTCCCGCAGCGATCTGCCCCAGCGCGGATTCGGCTGGAGCCCGCTAGAATCCTGGCGCGCCGGCAAGTATCTCTACATCCGCGCCCCCAAGCCTGAACTCTACGACTTAACCACCGACCCGGGAGCCGCTCACAACCTGGCCCAGAGTTCGAAAGCCACGCTCGATACGATGGCGGCGCAGCTCGATAACTTTGATCGCCATTTCAGCGGCGAGGCCGGCAAGTCTTCCGCGGAGTTGAGCTCTTCCGAGATGCAGAAACTGGCGTCGCTCGGATACGTTGGACTGCAAAAGTCGTCGGGTTCCGCCGCCGCGGTTGCCGGAACCGACCCCAAGGACAAAATAGCGACCGCCAACAAGGTGATCGAAGCAGCATTGGATCGCGACCAGTCGAAGCCAGACCTCGCGATCGCCCGCGCCATTGCCGCACTCGATCGCGTCGTCTCCGCCGATCCCAACCTCTATCTGGCGCAGTACACGCTCGGTGCGGCGCTGGCCCGGAAAGGGCAATACGCCGAGGCGGTCAAGCATCTGCACAAAGCGATCGAACTCCAGCCCGACTCCGCCTGGGCGCACTACGAAATCGGCGCAACCCTGCTGAAAACCGGTGACTTCAAAACCGCCATCGTCCACCTCGAAATCGCCACCGGACGCCTGCCAGCCTTCGCCCCCGCACACGCCGCCCTCGCCCAGGCCTACGAACGCGTGGGGCGAAATGATGACGCGAAACGGGAACGAAGCAAGGGCGGACACGTAATTTACTAAAAGCAGGTCTCCGCGTCATGCTAATCAGTGGCAGTAGGGAGCACTAAACTTGCATGCCTTATCGTATTCTACTTTTGCCTGATTCGGACGGTGCAAGCGGTCGTATGCGATCGCCAAATTCAGATGAACCTCGGCCGCATCCGGTTTCAGCGCCAGGGCTTTCTTGTAGGCTTCTACGGATTTGTCCAGGCGTTGTGTTCGCCCGTAAGCAATGCCTAACGAATTTAGAATCGCAGGATCATCGAGCCCCAACGCGACGGCTTTCTCAAGATGCTTTGCGCTTTCCGCAAAGCTTCCTTCTTGCAGTTCCAGCATCCCCAAGTCCCTTAGCAGAGCAGCGAAACTAGGCTGGATTGCGGTTGCATTCCTGTAGTAAGCGATGGCACGCTTGCGATCCCGCTTGGATTCGAGGAAGCCCAATTCGTACAACGCCTGGTAGCTTTGCGGATTTAGAGCCAGCGCCTTCTGTGCCCATTCTCTCGCTTCGTCGGTCTTGCCCTGAAACATCAGAGAACGTGCCAATCCGGTCATCGCCTGCTCAAACTCCGGGCTGAGCTGGAGGCAATTCTTGAGCTCGGCAGACGCTTCGTCCCACTCCTGCTGGGCCAGCGCCGCCTCTCCCAGGTAGAAGGGGACAATATACATGCGAGGATCTTTTTCACGGATTGCGTTCAGCAGAATACGCCCGCGAGCGAAATCTCCGGCATGGACCGCGTCTTGCGCCTCCAGAAGAGTATTGAACTCCGATAACTTTGTTTTTGGATCTGCCAATCCCGCCAACAACGCCGTCTGCGGAACTGGTGAGCGATAGGAAAAATACCCCAGTGATCGCAGCTTTTGCTGCGCCTCCGGTGAAAGCGTCGATGCTGTTCCCGGCACAGCCTTGTATGAATCCGCCTGCAAAACGGCCTCCAGTTTCTGTCTCAAGACAGCTACCGTCGCACCTTGCATCGGAGCGAGATTGTTCTTTTCCTCGGGATCCGCTAGCACATCGTAGAGTTCTGCGGTCGGTGCATCGATGAAGTGGAATCGTCCACTCTGCAGGGAGTGTAAAGGGCTCCAACCGAACGAATTGAAAGGATAAAAAGTCTCGCTGTATGCCCCTCGCGAATCGCCCGCACCACCTGCCAGCGGCAGAGCCATCTTCGCCATAGGGTCGGCAAGTCCCGCGATGCGCAGTATCGTCGACGATATTGCCGAGATCTCAACCACATTTTGATGCCGCCCAGGCTTGTACCCCGCCCCTTCCGGAGGCTTGATAATGAGTGGAACGCGCAGCGTTGAATTGTAGAGGAAGAATCCGTGTTCCTTCTCCCCGTGATCGCCCAAGGACTCCCCGTGATCGCTGACCACAACGATGAGAGTCCGCCCATACAACTGAGATTGCTTCAGCCAGTGGATGAGGTGGCCAAGTTCATGATCGGCGTACGCAATTTCGCCGTCATAGAGATGGCCCGCGTATTTGCTCTGGAACGGCTCCGGGGGATTGTAGGGGCTGTGGGGATCGTACAGGTGCAACCAGAGAAAAAATGGCCGTCTGTGAGTCTTTTGTAACCAACTCAATGCATGCTCGACACTCTCCCCAGCCTTGCGTTCGACCAGGCCTAGCTCTCGCTTGTTGTAAGATGCCTGCGAAAATTCGTCGTCATAAAAATCAAAACCGCGGGCGAGCCCCCAGCTGTGATCGAGGGCAAACGAACTCACAACCGCACCCGTCGAGTAGCCGTGTTCCCGCAGGGCTTGGGCGATGGTCCGAAAGCGAGAGTCTAACGGCGGACTCGTAAAGTCCTGGGCCCCGTTCTGGAAAGGGTAGCGCCCAGTCATGATCGATGCGTGGGAAGGGAACGTAAGCGGCACCTGTGCGATCGCCCGTTCAAAGACAATCCCATCGCCAGCCAAAGCATCCAAGGTCGGTGTCAGCACTTCAGTTGCCCCGTAGCACCCGACGTGATCTGCTCTCACTGTATCGATTGTGACGAGAATGACATTCGGTCGCGGAGAGCGGGAGGGAACCCTGGTCGCCAGCAGCTGCGTGCTTACCAGGAACGCCGAAATCACCACCTTGAGCATTAACTTCATCGAACGGAGCTCTTAGTCAGGCGGCGCTGCCTTCGGGCGAAGCACTACCCTTCGTTCACTCCAGCCAAAGCGTAGCACAAACGCACGGCACAGCTTTCGTTTCAAACATTGGAACAGCGCCGTCTTCACAGGACGCACTGGGTGTGCTCGGCATTCCAGCTTCTCCCAGAGACCGGCGGCTCCTGACTCCAGACCAAAAAGGCCGGCCTTTCGGCCGGCCCCAGGTTTTGTTCCAGTCTTGTTGCGCTCAGAAATCTAAACGCAACGCCAACTGGACAACGCGATGCCCTCCCGAATCCCCAAGCGTCGACAGCGACTTGCCAAACGTCGACCCATAGTCCTGGATGTTGACGTCGGGGTTGCTCCAGTTCGGGTGGTTGAACAGGTCGAAGAAGTTCGCCTGGAACGTCACTCCTGCACGCTCGTTGATTTTGAATTTCTTGCTGATATCAAAGTCAACGTTCGTGAGCGCCGGACCGATGAGGCTGTTACGTCCGATTGGAACATCGCACCAGTAGCCGCCATTGACCGTCAACGGGCAGCTCCCGTGGCCATTGTTGAGACCCTGCGGATCGTACAGGACCCACTTATCTGCATTGAAGTAGCCGTTACCCGGGCTGCTACTGAGAATCGTGCTGCTCGGGGTCCCGACTGGCACTAACCGATCGGTGTAGTAACCATCCTTGTTCAAGTCGTAGCTACTGGCACCAGAATGCGGCGACGCGGGGTGGCCGGTTTGCCAGGAAACAATCGTGTTCACTCCCCAGCCCCCGATCCACCGGTTCCCTTTCATAAACGGCAAGTCATAGCTGACAGTGCCGACCACGCGTTGGGTCGAGTTGAAGTCCGCTGGACCGTAGTCATAGTGGATGTTCATGTTATCCGTCGGGTGGGCACCGGCACGGTTGTTGAACAGGTCGCTCATCGTATCAAGCGCCTTGGAGTAGGTGTAGTTGACGTTGAGACCAAGCCCATTCGAGTACGTTTTTCGAACCGTCATTTGCAGAGCATGGTAGTTCGAAGAGTAGCCATTGCTGCGGTAGTTGTCCGCCCCAATCTTGTCGTTGATGCGCTGGCTTTTCGAGCACGCCAAACCGTTAGGGACGGCGGTGCTTTTGCAGACCGCAGCAGCACCGCTCACTGCCGGAGTAGCCGAAGTTCGTCCGTCAAACGTGTTGATGTCACTTAGCCCAATCAGCTTGTGGCCGAAGGTTCCGACATATTCCGGCTGGAATACGTATCCCTTGAGAAATTCCCACTGGAAACCGAGGTGGGCCTGCTCATAGTAGGGGGTTGCCATGTTCTGATCCATGTGACGCGGATTCGGTTTTGGACTGTATATCGGATTGTTGTAGAGCGACAGTGAAGTGAATGGATAAGTCAGCAGCCCCGGGCTCGAAATCGGTCCCGCGGGCACCCCATTGAAAGTCGGTCCAATTTGGTTGTCCGAGAAAAGGGGCGGATTGAAGCGGATGTTCTCGAACACGTTGTTGTAGATGCGGTCATACATGATGCCGAAACCAGCGCGCATGATCAATTTCTGGTGACCAGTTACGTCATAGGCAAACCCGACGCGTGGGCCAAAATTGTTCGTGTCCTTGTTCCAGATGGAAGCATTGCGCATCTGGAACACAGCCGTCGACACTGACGCGTAGAACGGGCTGGTGGTCGGGAAGAACGGGTTCGTGGAACATCTCGGCTGATTTGTCCCACCGCATGAGGAACTACCCACGAAGGTCGGCACCGGCGTGGCCGTCGACCCGAAGTAAAGGTTCGAATCGATGTTGGGTTGGAAGTTGTGCGGAGGCCCGAAGTACTCCCAACGCAGTCCGAGGTTCATGGTCAAGCGGCTGCTGACGCGCCAGTCATCTTGCACATAGAAAGCGACTTCGTTCGCCCGATAGCCGCGGTAGTAGTCCGGCGACTGCCCGGTCGTTGGATTGATGGACGCAGACATCAAGTACGCGCCACCATATTGAGTACCACCAAGGTAATGGTTAAATATGTCACTGAAAGCCAGGTCGGTTACCGTGTCTTCCACGCCCCATGGAAGGACGCTGCTGTACTTGTCGTTGAAGAACGTCGACCCATTACGCGTCCGGCGGTACTCGCCTCCCACCTTGAAGTTGTGCTTGCCCTTCACGAACGACAGGCTGTCAAGATACTGGAACTGGTTGTCCGTGAAGAACTGCGGAAGACCAGAATAATAACCAAGGTCCACCCCCATACCGTCGATCGTGTAGTACGCCGGCGTGCCCAAGGCCTTCGGATCGGCCGGGAAGTTAACGCGATGCCTTAGAAAGCCGGCCTTGAAGGTATTGAGAATGGTTGGCGTAAACGTGTGGTTCCAGCTGGCCACCCAGGTTTGCCCGCGTCCGTCTTGCGTGTACGCCGGACCAAGCGCATTGTATCCGCCTCCGTACGTGTCGGTATAGAGGGCCTGCTGAAAGGCTAGTACCGCGTTGACCGAGTCCTTATCGCTGAAGCGGTGATCTACTTTCACGCTAAAGCGCTCTTCGTTCTCCGCCTCCGGATCTGCCACCGTGACTTGTCCGTAGACAGGAACTGGCGCCCCGGTGGAATCGAAGTAGTTCAAACCGGCCGTCCAGAAGCCAGCACCCGCAGAAGAAAACGTGGATGCGTTGGTCGCGACGGGATATGGTGAGACAGCTCGCAAGGCATTGAAGACCGGGCCCAAGCTTGTCGCGCCCGGAACTCCAGCCGAAGTAAACAGTCCGGGACAAGCAGCACCGGTGTATGACCAACACAGGCCTGGATTCGAATTGTTTTGATAAACCGGAGCATTGCTCTCCGCCCAGGCAGCAAGCCCACCGTTATTCACGAAATCCAGGAACTGCTGCGTGGTACCTTTTGTCGTCAGCGGGACAGACTGGCGCACGCGGTGAATCTCCGCAGTGCCGTAGAAAAAAGTCTTGTCCTTTATGATCGGGCCGCCGATGGAGCCGCCGAACTGGTTACGCACCAAGTGGTCCTTCGTCTGGCTGGCATTCGATTCCCAATCATTTGCCGTCAGCGCCTGAATACGGTTGTACTCGAACGCCGATCCGTGCCATTGATTGGTACCGCCCTTCAAAACGGTGTCGGTGATGAAGCCGCCACCCTTGCCGTATTCGGCTGAGTAGCTATTGGTGATGACGCGGTATTCTTGGATAGCATCGGGCGAAATGCTCGTAGCAGCGCCGCCCTGATCGTAGTTCGAAATCTGCCCGCGCCCGGCTTGGCCTTGTTCATTATTGTCAGCGCCCTCCATGAGATAGCTGCCAGCGCCTTCACGGGTACCGTTGACCGCCGCGCCGCGGTTATTGCCCGTGTTGTTCTGCGGAACTGCACCCGCCACCAACTCAATGAAGGAGTTCTGGTTGCGTACTTCCAAAGGCATGTTCTGCCAGATGTTGCGATCCACCAACTGCGAGACGGCCGAGTCGGTAGTCTGGACGGTCTCTGCGCTAGCCTCGACGGTAACTTGCTCGCTGGCCGCGCCCAGCTCCAGTTTCAAGTCTGCTGTAGCGGTGACGCCGACGCTGACCACGATCCCTTCAATCTTCGTGCTCTTGAAGCCCTTGGGCGAGACCTGAACAGCATAGGTGCCGACGACCGGCAGCGCTGGGAACCGGTAGTTTCCGGTTGAACTTGTAACGGTCGTGCGCTTTTCACCAGTGGCGCTGTTCATGAGCGTCACTGTCGCCCCCGAGATCACGGCGCCGGTCGGATCTGTGACCAGACCCGCAATCTCTCCTGAACCTTGCGCCCATACGGTTCCCGTCAATAGCGCCAGAACCGCAAGGACAAGCAGAAAGCGTGTCCATGTATAACGGAAAGTAGATTCCATTTGATTTCTCCTGTCTGAATCTGGAAATCTAAATGCAGTTAATCGAGTTACGTTGATTGGCCTGACATCGGCACACAACCCCAGGAAAAGTCTTACAAGATAACCAGCGCTTAATTGCAATCTGTATTCCAAAAGCGAATCAAATAACGATCATGTTTTTCAATGACATAGACTTCGCATCCAAGGGCTCTACATTTTTTTGGATACGCACCATCGATTAATCTATGAAAACATGTAGATTGTCAGTCAGAGCGACGCAATCGGTCGGAGCCAGCCCGCTATGAACATGCCGCCCAACCACGGCGACTTCAACAGAGGCGTCGATCTTTCAACCACGCCCACTTTTTCGGCGCTCATGAGGTTCTCGAAGACGTCTGGCGCTCTCTGCCCCGCGACCGGCCCTCGCGTCGGCATCTGCGTCTGCATATCCAAGGCATGGTTCAGCTGGCGGTCGCTTTTCATCACGAGTCCAAAGGCAACCATGTGGGTGCGCGCTCGGTTCTGGAGCGTGCCATGCGCAATCTCAACGGCGCGGACGGCTCGTTTCCCGAGCTCGATCTCGACCGGCTGCGCGCTGAGTTGGAACTCTGGCGGCGGTATCTGGATAATCCCGAGGGCGCGGGGGAGAAGAAAGACGAGAAGAAATTGAACGGGCGGGACGTCCGTCGCCATGCTGCCCCGGCCCTGCCGAAGATAATGCCGCTCCGCTAGATCGCGGCTATATCTTAAAGGTTGCGCACCGACCGCGCCTGCTAGAATCTTGTTGTTGTGAACCCCAGTCTCTCATCTCCACGCAAAACGCCACAAACGACGACACGAAACACCGCGCCCAAGTCCGTTCCTCTGCTTGACTTGCGCCGCCAGTACGATGGCATCCGCGAAGAAGTGCTGGCCGCCATCGCTCGTGTGTGCGATTCGCAAAGTTTCATTCTCGGTCCGGAGGTCGAGGCGCTCGAGCGTGAGATTGCCGCGCTGACGGGAGCGGCCTCCGCCGTCGGCTGCGCGTCAGGAACGGAGGCTCTCTGGCTGGCGCTCGTCGCCGCGGGCGTAAGGCCCGGAGACTCGGTCATCACCACGGCATTCAGCTTCTTTGCCTCGGCCAGCGCCATTGTGCGGGCGGGCGCAACGCCGGTCTTCGTGGACGTCGATCCCGGCACGCTGAATCTCGATGCGGCGCTCGTTGGTCGGCACCTGCGTGGTCGGCAACTCCGCACAAAACGACCCGAAAATCTTTGCGCGATTCTTCCCGTGCATCTTTACGGACAGTGCGCCGACATGGATCGCTTCGACCGCATCGCGCAGGAATTCGGAGTCGCAATTGTGGAGGACGCCGCCCAGGCGATTGGCGCCGAGTGGAGCGGGCGCGGCGCGGGCGCGCTCGGTGTAACCGCCGCCTTCAGTTTCTATCCCACCAAGAACCTGAGCGCCTACGGAGACGCGGGCATCGTCACCACTACCTGTCCGCGGATGGCCGAGCACATGCGGCAACTCCGCAACCATGGCAGCCCCCGGCGCTACTACCACGACGAATTTGGCTGGAACGGGCGCATGGACGCCATTCAGGCAGCGGTACTGCGCGTGAAGCTTCCACACATCGCGGACTGGAACCGGAACCGGCAGCAGCACGCCGCGACCTATGACCAGTTGTTGGCCGGCGCCGGGCTGACTTCCGGGCTGACTTCCAGCCAGACTTCGAACCAACTCGCGCCGGTGCGCTTGCTGGCGCGGAGTCCGCAAGCCAAACATGTGTTCCATCAGTATGTGATTCGCGCCCAGCGGCGAGACGAGTTGCGCAAATTCCTCGCGGAACGAAAAATTGGGTCGGAGATCTACTACCCGCTGCCGCTGCACTTGCAGCCCGTCTTTTCCTACCTCGGACTGAAGGCAGGAGACATGCCGGTCTCCGAACAGGCCGCCAGGGAAGTGCTGGCCTTGCCGATGTTCCCGGAGTTGACCGCGGCCGAGATCCGGTGTGTGGTCGAGAGCATTGCGGATTTCTACAGTTGATTTAACCGCAGAGGACGCAGAGATCGCGGAGGAAAGAAAATCCAAAAAACCTCTGCGCGCTCAGCGTACTCTGCGGTTAAAGGTTCTCGTTTACCGCTTGCGCTTGGGTTTCCTCACCGTCCGCACCGGCTGTTCTCCCGGCCTATACACTCGACGCACAATCGGCGTGTTGAGCTTGTATTTGCGCTCGGTCACGTTGCCGTTGTCGTCTTCCACACGAATGGTGAATACGGGCAACAGGCCTTCCTTATCGAAGTTTTCTTGTGAAACGGTCACCGGCAGGACGCCTTCCATGCGCTCGCGATAGGCCGTCTCATAGCGATGACGCTTCACATTCCAGGTGAAGACGCGAATCTGGTTGAAGTCAAACGGCAGGCCATCCTTGGGTTCGGTGAGGACGGTCAAGTACTGCCCGACCTTCTTGTCCGCATCCTGAACCTGATTCAGCACGAAGAATGCGACAATACGCTGGCCTTCCGCGTATTGCGCGACGTCGAGCGGGACGTCGAGATCAATCATGCGGGCGAGCACCCAGCCGACACGGTTGTGGGAGTCGCGCACCAGCCACCAATCCTCGATCACCGGTACAGGCTGTTTCTTGTCCTGCTGATTGCTGCCCGCCGTGGTGGAGCGCGACGGCGGCGCAACCGCGCCTGGCTTTTCGGCTGTGCCGCGCTTCAACAACGACAGCTTCTCGCCGGAAGAAATCTGGTAGAGATGTTCGGTATCGCGTCCCGGTTCAACGTGCAAGTTCGTGTCGTTGCGCGTGATGCCTTGCGCCTGCACGGGATCGTTCTGGTTGTCCGCGGTCAACTTCTGGATCCGATCGAAGACTTCCTGACTGACGAGATATCGCTGTTCCATCCATCCCGTCACACCCGTTGCGGTGCGCACTTTGACGAAGCGGCGGTCACGGTCGAGCACTTCCACGCGCTCGCCGTTCTTCACCACTCCGGTTTTCTCATACACTGCAGCCACGTGGTCGCGCAGGTTAGCCTGGACGCCGGAGACGTAGGCGATCTCGAGCACGCGCCCGCGGCCCCGATTGCACGCTGACAACAACAGGAGAAAGAGAAGTGGAATACACAACAAGAATTGATGGAGGATGCGTTTCACGGGCTCGCTATCCAATATAACGCGAGCCCGCTTCCGCCGGCACTTGTTCGATCAGTGCGTCTGCGATCACTGCGTTTGCAAGAAATCAAGCGCCACATCGAGTTTTTCAGCAGCCAGAGCGGCTCGCTTCCAGCGCCTCTTTTTTCCCTTATTCCTTGCCTGTTTACTCCGAAGGTATTAACCCGTGTTTACCAGTACCCCCCTCCCCCCGGTCTTTTGGAATCATAGGGTTAGGTGGCCTAACTCCGCCAAAATCTAGAGCGCAAAGGACTTATATGGAAAATATTCCGGAATAAGGACTTAGGTTGTCAAAGCGCGCTGAAAATGGGTTTGGGGCAGCTTCGAGGGCCGTCTTGGTTGACGGGCACAGCTCTACACTGCCCCAATCAGTTCCATATTGTCGCACTGGGCGGGGCTGGA
>Ga0187865_1002334_pt1 | contig 18384 bp, 18 predicted proteins | sample June2016WEW_11_1_2_FD_132989 | JGI IMG/M metagenome (GOLD analysis project Ga0187865, IMG submission 132989) | Peatland microbial communities from SPRUCE experiment site at the Marcell Experimental Forest, Minnesota, USA - June2016WEW_11_100 | ecosystem: Environmental > Terrestrial > Soil >...
ATCTCCTGCGCAATCTCCCCGGATTTCTCGGCGAGCCGGCCCACGCCCTCCGCGAGCTGGCCGGTCTGGGCAAGCGCCTTCTGCCGCTCCTGCCGCTCGGCTTCGACCTGCTGCTTCGCCTCCTCGAGGTTTTCCCGCAGCATCGCCTTTTCCTGCTCGGCGACCTTCATGGCCACGTTGAGGCCCTCGATGCGCTGCTGCGCCTCGGCCTGCTGCTTCTCGAACGCGGCGATCTGCTGCTGCTGGCGGCCGGCCTCCGCCTGCTTGGCCTCCAGGTCGCGCAGGATCTGCGCGAGGCGCTCCTTGGTCATGGCCGCGTCCTGCGAGGCGGCGGCGACGCGCTGGTTCAGCTCGCGGACGCTCTGCTGCGTGGCGGCCAGCGACGATTCGAGCTCGGCCTTGGCCGACTGGAGCTGGGTGAAGTTCTGCTCGCGGGCCTGGAGTTCGGCCTGCGAGGCCTGCAACTGTGCGGCGACCTGCTCGCGGGTGCTGTGCTCGTCCTCGAGCGATAGACGCATGAGCTCGACGAGATCCTGGTCGCGCGGCGTGTTGCCGGCCACCTCCGGCACGGGCGCCTGCCGCGGATGGATAGGCTCCGCCTTCTCCCAGCGCGTGAGGGCGATGAGATTAAGGAAGAGGAAATCGATGATGATGAGCAGCAGCGTCTTGTTCATGACGCGAGCGGGGCGGACGGGCTGACGGGCACGGCAACACCCTGGGCGGCGAGAATAAGCCGCCGCTTGTAGCCACGCACGTGGCGGATTTTGACAAAGGCCACGCACACGATGCCGAAAAGGTTCGAGGAGTAGGCCGCCAGCAGGTTGGGCGCGATCACCCCCAGCACCTGCAGGACGAGGGCGGCGGCCGTGCCCATCATGCCGACGTAGAGACCGCTGTCGAAAAGGTTCTCCTCGTTTTCCATGAGCCGCAGCTTGAGCTGCGGGGGCATGTCCTGGCGGTCGATCTCGCCGATTTTCAAAAGACAGGTCAGATAGGTGGCCACTTGCAGCAGGGCGAAGAAGCCGATGGAGACGATGGTGGATGTGTCCATGGTGGTATGACTGGGGGTTGAACTGGGAGCGGCCGGCGTGGCGACATTGGCCAGCAAGGGAATGACGATCTTGAAACGGTACTCCGAAAGCGGCGCGGCTTTGAGGAGAAAGGGTTCGGTGGTGATGATGATCACGAACGAGATGAGCAACGCCATGGCGCCACTCTGCACGCGCGGCAGCAGGTGGGCATCCGCCACACTCCGGGCGGCGCGCCGCAACGGGGCGAACAACCAGCGGTCCAGTCCGCGCAGGATGAGGAACGCGCCGAGGAAATAGCCGAGGTATTTGGCGACGAGCGTGAGCTTCGGGTGCAGCAGGGCAAACGCCCCCGCGAAATCGAGCGGCGCCGCCATGCCGCGATTGATCGGCACCTGGCGCAGCAGGAGCTGCCGCACGGCGCCCTGCCCATAACCGAGCGCGAAGCGCAGGTCCCCCGCGCCAGCCTTGCCGTACAGCAGCAGGTAGCCGACCACACTGTCGGCCGACCGGGTGAACAGCGCCGCAGCGTACAGGAGCGGCAGCTGATCGGGCGCGACCTGCGCCAGATGGGCAAACTCGCTCACGGTCTTGGTGTCGTTGGTGAGGCGGAGCAGCTCGCCCAGCTGGATCCAGTTGAGCCGTTTGCCGAGCGCCAGGAGATCGAGATAGAACAACTCCAGGTCGTCGAGTTCGTGCGTGCGGACCGCCTCGTCGGCCAGGCGCTTCACCTCGCGCTGGAGCGAGGGCGAGAGATGCTCGCCCTGGTAGAGCAGCGCGGTGAGCAGGATGACGGCGTCGAGGGGCTGGCCGCCGGGCCGCGTGGCCGCCACAAAGCGCGCCGTGCGTGGCACCGCGCGCGTCTGCAGCACGGCCTGCACGCCGGGCGAGCGCGAGTTGGCGAGGTAGCGGCGCAGCGAGTCGCGGGCGCGTTCCGTGATGAAAAACGTGAGCACTGGCGTGCTCTCGGTGCGACCGGTGTTCTCCTTGAGATTGAAGAGCGGATCGAGAAAAGGATCCCAGCCCCCCCAAGCCATGAATTCCCGCTGGTGCGTGCTGAACGCGGTCAGTGCCTCCGCCAGCCGGGCGGCCTGCGGATCGCCGACGGTCCGCGCCGCCGCCAGCACCAGCGCGGCCGGACCGGGCTTTTCCGACTCGACGAGCTGCAGGCCGAAATCCGTGAGCGAAGGCGTGCCCCGGCCCGCCTCGCGCAACAGCGCGGGATTGATCGACTTCAGGTTGACGGGCAGCGCCCACGCGCCCGCCAGTAGCACCATTCCGGCGAAAATGAGCGCCAGCGCCGTCGTTGTTGGCGAACCGGCCTGCTGGGGGACGGAAGGGTTCATAACGGACCCAGACATGGCGGAACTTTCAGATGGAAACAATTTAATTGCCGAGCCGGAGCGTAAAAAGCACGCTTATCGCCCCCATCGACCCATGTTGCTGAGAATTGTTCATTACAACGAGCCGATCCTGCGCAAAAAGGGGGATAAAATCACGGGATTCGATGCCGCGCTGGCCCGGCTGGCGAACGACATGATCGAGTCGATGCATGAAGCGGCAGGCATCGGACTGGCGGCCCAGCAGGTCGGCCGGACGATCCAGCTCTGCATTGTCGACCTGCGGCAGGCCCAGGCCGAGTACACGTGGCAGCTCGACGGCACGAAGCCCCCCAAGGAACTCATCATGCCGCTGGTTCTCGTGAACCCCAAGGTGGCCGCCGAGCCCGAACCGACCAACGTATCCGAGGAGGGCTGCCTGTCTTTTCCCGAGATTCGAGGCGATGTTCTGCGCCCCGATCGGGTCACCGTGCAGTATCAGGACGTGCAGGGCCATGCGCATACACTCACTTGCACCGGCCTGCTGTCCCGCTGCATCCAGCACGAGGTCGATCATCTCAACGGCATCCTTTTCATCGACCGCATGGACAAGAAGACCATCGCCCGACTCGAGCCGGCGTTGAAGGCGCTCAAGAAGCAGACCCGCGAGGCTGCCGCCGATCGAAAAGGAAAGAGGGAAGAGGAAAGACGGGCGGATCACCCTTAGATCCGCCGCCATGTGGCGGTGCAGCAGCCCGCCGGCAGGCTTTCCACTGAGCGCCTCATGCAGGACAATCCCATGAGTCAGAAATCCGACGGCATGAACTACGCCCCACAAGGCAGGCCCAGCCCGGTGGTGAAACCGGGTGAATTCATTTTCGCGGCGGCACACCTCGACCATGGCCACATTTACGGCCAGTGCAACGGCCTGCTCGAGGCCGGCGGCGAGTTGAAATGGATCTACGATCCCGACCCGGAAAAGGTCGAAGCCTTCCGCACCAGATTTCCGCAGGCCAGGGCGGCCCGCACCCTCGACGAGATTCTCGCCGATAAAAATGTTCGTCTGGTCGCGGCCGCCGCCGTGCCCTGCGACCGCGGTCCCCTGGGCTGCCGGGTGATGGAGGCGGGGAAGGACTACTTCACCGACAAGACGCCCTTCACCACGCTCGATCAGCTCAATCAGGCCCGGGCTGTCGTCATCCGCACCGGACGCAAATACATGGTCTACTACAGCGAGCGCCTGCACGTGGAGTGCGCCATGCACGCCGGGGATCTCGTGCACGGCGGTGCCATCGGCCGCGTGGTCCAGGTCATCGGCCTCGGTCCGCACCGGCTGAGCAAGGCGTCGCGGCCCGCCTGGTTCTTTGAGCGGGCGCGGTACGGCGGCATCCTCTGCGACATCGGCAGCCACCAGTTCGAGCAGTTCCTGCATTACAGCGGCGCCACCGACGCCACGGTCACCTCCGCCGCCGTCGGCAACTTCGCCAATCCCGACACGCCCGAGTTGGAGGATTTCGGCGAGGCGTCCCTCCTCGGCAACAATGGCGCCACGAACTATGTCCGGGTTGACTGGTTCACCCCGGATGGCCTCAGCACCTGGGGTGACGGTCGCACGTTCATCCTGGGCACGAAGGGTTACCTCGAGTTGCGCAAATACGTGAACGTCGGCGCCGACCGGCAGGGCGACAATCTCATTCTCGTCGATGAGAAGGGCGAGCACTTCATCAACGTCGCGGGCAAGATCGGCTTCCGTTTCTTCGGCGAACTGATTCTCGACTGTCTCAACCGCACCGAGCGGGCCATGACGCAGGCCCATGCCTTCAAAGCCGCCGAACTCTGCCTGCTGGCCCAAGCCGCTGCGCGGCGCATCACGCCGTAAGCATTGAACAGCCGTCAGGTTCGTGGTTGTGTCATTCTGAGCGAAGCGAAGAATCCATGTCTTGTAGGAAGCCCGCTGGCGGGCGATAACATGAATCGGTCGCATCCGCCGTCGCCAAGGCTATGGCGGACGCGAGCAACCTTCCGACAGGACTCTTCGTTGGCACTCAGAGTGACAGCAAAAAATGTCTTCAAGCCGCTCCATCTCCACCCGCACCGGTGACGACGGCACGACCAGCCTCCTCTACGGACAGCGCGTGCCCAAGGACCATCCGCAGATCGAGGCCGTCGGCAGCATTGACGAGTTCAACGCCGCGCTCGGCCTGGCCCGGTCCACGTGCCCCGATGCCCGCCGCAAGACCGAACTGGAGCGCATCCAGGAGGATCTCGTCGCGCTCATGGGCGAAATCGCCTGCGCCGAGCCCGACGCCGGGCGCTACGCGGCATCGAAGTTCACCAAAATCGGCGACGGCGAACTCGCGCGCGTCGACGCCGCCGTGGCCGCCCTCGAATCCAAAAAGGTGAAGCACGACGGCTGGGCCACGCCCGGGGCCAACCAGCACGCCGCCGCGCTCGACCTGGCGCGGGCCGGCGCGCGCCGGGCGGAGCGCCGGCTCGTCGCGCTGCCGCGGCATGGCAAAACCGTGCGTCCCCTGCTCCTGCAATATTTGAACCGCGTTTCCGACCTGCTCTGGCTCATGGCCCGCGCGGCGGAAACGGGATCCTGAAAGAGGTGGTCGGAGCCAAGTTTGCTGGCCTGCGTCGAGGTTGCTTGCGTTTGTAGGAGCTTGCTTGCAAGCGATGGTTTTTGTCGCCTGTAAACAGGCTCCTACAGATCATTCCGCACCCTCGTCCACTGCGGCTCCGCCCATCTTGAGGCTGAGGAAGCCGAGCACCACGAGCCCCGCGCAGGCGGCCACAAACCAGTCGCCGTGCTCGACGTAGAAGCTGGGGCGGCCGATCCAGCGCGCGTCGCGCTTCACCGGGAGGGTTTTGACACCGCGGTAATAGATGCTGCCCCGGTCGTCGGTGAGCACGCCGCGGATAACGCCGAATTCGTCGATCCAGCCGCTCCAGCCGCCGTTGCCGCAGCGCAGCACCGGCCGGCGGGTCTCGACGGCGCGAAGCACGGAGTGCGCGGCATGCTGGTAGGCGGCGCCACCTTCGCCGTACCAGGCGCTGTTGGTCGCCACAAAGAGGAAGTCCGCGCCGTTGCGCACGTCGGCGCGGGCGAGCGCCGGGAAGATGTCCTCGTAGCAGATGAGCGGGCCGACGGCGAGCGAACCACGACGCATGGGTACGAGCAGCGGGCCGGCCGCAAGTCCGCGGCTGAAATCGTCGCCGATCGGCACGAACTTGCTCAGCCAGCCCAAGAGAGGGCGCAACGGCACGTACTCGCCAAACGGCACGAGGTGGCGCTTGGCGTAATAGGCCGTCTGGAGGCCGAGGTCGGGGGCGACCACAAAGACGCCGTTGTACCAAGCCTCGTCCGGCCGGCCCCGGTTTTCGATGGCGATGGAACCGAACACGAGCGGCGCCCTGGCGCGGACGTCGAGCGACTCGATCCATTCGCGCACCCGCGCATCCCCGCGCACGGCCCAGGGCGTGGTGGCTTCCGGCCACAGGATGAAATCGGGCTCGCTGACGGCGGCCACGAGCGTGGCCTTTTCGAGCGTGTCGAGGATGGACGGCCCGCGGGCCGGATCCCACTTCACCTCCTGCGGAATGTACGGCTGCACCAGGGCCACGTCCGCCAGCTTGCGGCTGAACGGCCCGCGGTTGAAAGCCTCCGTCATCGGCAGCATGGTGCCGAAGCCAAGCACGAGGAGCGCCACGCTGAATTCCGGGCTGCGGCGCAGCAGGCCCCGCTCGGTGCTGGTGTACAGCTTCCAGGCGGAGGTGGCGAAGCCGAGGTTGAAGAAGATGAGGATGAAGGAGACGCCATAGGCACCGGTGAACGCCGCAATCTGCAGCAACGCCGTGCGCTGCCACTGGCTGGCGGCGAGCGGCAGCCAGGGAAAGCCGCCCAGGAACCACGTGCGCAGCCACTCGAGGATCACCCATCCGCCCGCCAGGCCAAACAGTCCGACAATCCGCAGCAGGACCGGCCGGTCCGCCAGCCGTGGCATCGTCCACCACACGGCGAGATACCACCCGCCGACCCAAACGCCGATGATCGGACCGAGCAGGAAGAGGCCGGCCCACGTGACGTGGCGCAGCCACCAGAGCAGCGCCGTCCACGCCACCGCCTGCGCCGCGAACAGCGTGCCGGCGTAGAGCCGGAAGGACGGACGGCGATAGGCCCAGTAGATCGCCGGCACGGCGAAGGCGTAGGCAAACTCCGGGATGTCAACCGGTGGAAACGAAATGACCGTCAGCAGCATCGTCAGCGCGCCGACGCCGGCCGCCCACACCCAGTCGGTATGCCGCTGCCACCACGGCAGGGGCTGAACATAAGGATCAGAAACGGGTGAGGAGATATGGGAGTCAGTAGACACGCTTGCGATGTAGGAGCCTGCTTGCAGGCGATTCTGGAATCAGCGGCATGCTTTGTAGGAGCCTGTTTACAGGCGATGAGAAGAATCGCTTGCAAGCAAGCTCCTACAGACCGGATAAAAACACAGAGTGGATACTCGCCTGCAAGCAAGCTCCTACACGGCGAGCCATTGCGGCGGCGGTCGATCCGTATCCAAGTAGTCGCGAAACCACGTCCAATCGTCAGGGTGACAATGAAACCAAGGCCAGGATTCGGTGCGTGCGCAGAGACCAGCGCGGTAGGGATTGAGATAGACGTAAAGAAAAACCTCCAACCTGTCGTCATCTGCCCGTAAGCGGTGATCAAAGAAACCACGCTCCCAACCGAGCCCGATGGCACGCAGGCCAGCCGAGGTCTTGGCTTTCAACCGAGATACCGCTTTCTCAAGCGAGAGCTTCGCTCCGAGTTCAACTAAAAGGTGAAAGTGGTCAGGCATGATCACGGCGCAGCGCACGGACCACACACCGTCGTTCTGCGCCGCCTGCATCTCGCCGAGGATGTTCGCCCCGACCTCTGCTTCGGTCAGGCCGGAGGCGCGTTGATCCGTACAGATGGTCAGAAAGTAGGCAGCATTCGGCGTCGAAACACGACCTCGCCGAAGAGCCGCATGACCTTTTGCCGGATCTGACGGCATGGGGATGTAGGAGCCTGCTTGCAGGCGATTGAGTTGATAGATCGAAAGGGAATGCGGTCGGAGGATCTGATCGCTTGCAAGCAAGCTCCTACATGGCGATCCAGTGTCGCCTGCAAGCAGGCTCCTACAGGCAAGGCCTCACTTGCCGTGGCAATGCTTGTACTTCTTGCCGCTGCCGCAGGGGCACGGGTCGTTGCGGCCGACCTTGGGCGTCTCGCGGCGGACGGTGATCCGAGGAAGCTGGATTTCCGGCTTGCCCGACGCCGGGGCCGCTGCGTCCTCGTCTTCAGGGATAGGCTCATTGAGACCGCCACCGATACGAGGCAGGGACGCGGCGGCAGCGCCAACGCGGGTACCCTGCCCGCCCGGCGGTCCGGGCGGACGCAGGCGCGCGACGGTGCCGGCCGGCGGTTCATCCTCCGGGCCCTGCAGCCGCGCGCTGCGCGACAGGACGGCGAGCATGTTCTCAAACGCCTGCAGGTTCGTGGTCGAACGGAAGAGTCCGGTGCAGATCTGCAGGCGCACGTTGTTCATCAGCTCCTCAAAGTAATGGTAGGCCTCGGCCTTGTATTCCTGCAGCGGATCCCTCTGGCCGTAGCTCCGCAGGCCGATGGAGCGGCGCAGTTCCTCCATCTCGGTGAGATGCTCCTGCCAGTGGTGATCGATGGCATTGATGACGACGTAGCGTTCGAGCGCGCCCAGCGCCTCGGGGACCTCGACCGACTCCTTCACGGCATAGGCTTTCTTGACACGCTCGACCACCAGCGTCATGGCGTCCCGGCCAGTCCGGCCGCCGAGCTCGTCGAGCTTGAGCGTGATGGGAAAATGCGAGTTGGCCCAGCCGACGAAGCTCTCGACGGCGGTGAGCACCGGGCCGGTCTTGGTATCGAAGCCGGCGGCCTCCAGCCGCCCGGCGATCTCCTCCTCGACCATGTCAAAGATGGTGTCCTTCGTCCGCTCGTTGTGGATGGCGCCATTGCGGATGCCGTAGATGACCTCACGCTGCTTGTTGAGGACGTCGTCATACTGGAGCAGGCGCTTGCGGATGGCGAAGTTCTGCTGCTCGACCTTCTTCTGGGCGCTCTCGATGGAACGGTTGAGCCAGGGGTGTTCGAGCTCCTCGCCCTCCTTCATCGTGCCCTCCATGAGCCGGGAGGCGAGGTTGCCCTGGAGGAAGATGCGCAGCAGCTCGTCCTCGAGCGAGAGGAAGAACTTGCTCATGCCGGGGTCGCCCTGGCGCGCGCAGCGGCCGCGCAACTGGCGGTCGATGCGGCGCGACTCATGGCGCTCGGTGCCGATGACGTAGAGGCCGCCGACGTCGGGGATGCCCTCCCCGAGTTTGATGTCGGTGCCGCGGCCGGCCATGTTGGTGGCGATGGTGACGGAGCCGCGCTGGCCCGCGCGCGAGATGATCTCGGCCTCCTGCTGGTGGAACTTGGCGTTGAGGACGGAGTGCGTGATGTTGGCCCGGCGCAGCATGCGGCTGAGCACCTCCGACGCCTCGACCGACACCGTGCCGACGAGGACCGGCTCGCCGCGCTCGTTGGCCGCCTGGATCTCCTTGACGACCGCATTGTACTTGTCGCGCCGGGTCTTGAAAATGGAGTCGTTCTTGTCGAGGCGGACGCACGGCTTGTTGGTGGGAATGACGACGACGACCAGCCGGTAGATCTCGTTGAACTCGGTGGCCTCGGTCTCGGCGGTGCCGGTCATGCCCGCCAGCTTCTCGTACATGCGGAAGTAATTCTGGATGGTGATGGTGGCGTAGGTGCGCGTCTCGCGCTCGATGATGACGTCCTCCTTGGCCTCGACGGCCTGGTGCAGGCCGTCGGACCACCGGCGGCCGGGCATGACGCGCCCGGTGTTCTCGTCGACGATCAGCACCTTGCCCTCCTGCACGACGTATTCGACGTCGCGCTCGTACAGCGAGTAGGCGCGCAGGAGCTGGCTGATGGCGTGGATGTCCTCGCTGATGGTTTCAAAGCGCTGCTGGGCCTCGAGCCGGCGCTTCTCCTTTTCCTCGGGCGTGAGATCGTGTTTTTTCTCGAGGTCGCTGAACTCGGTGGCGAGGTCCGGCATCATGAACGCGTCGGGGTTTTCCGGATGGAGCTTGGTGCGACCGATCTCGGTGAGGTCAGCCTGGTGCTGGCGCTCATCGATGACGTAGTAGAGCTCCTCCTTGAGGTGGAAGAGTTCGTCCTTGTTGAGGTCGGAGTTCATCTCCGTCTCGACCTTGTCGAGCAGCTTGCGCCACTCGGGCGTCTCCATGAGCCGGAGGAGCTGCTTGTTCTTGGGATGGCCCATCTTGACCTGCAGCATGCGCCGGAGGGCGAGCAGCCGGTCGTCCGGGGTCGCGTCCTTTTTTTCGAGGAGTTCCCGGGCCTCGGTGATGAGCCGGTTGCAGAGGCGCGTCTGTTCGTTGACGAGCTGCTCGACCGAGGGCTTGACGAGGGTGAACGGCTGCTCGCGCTCGATCGGCGCGGGACCGGAGATGATGAGCGGCGTGCGGGCCTCGTCGACGAGGATCGAGTCGACCTCGTCGACGATGCAATAGTAGTGGTCGCGCTGCACCTGGTCCTCCCTGCGCGTGGCCATGCCGTTGTCGCGCAGGTAGTCGAAGCCGAACTCGGAGGCGGTGCCGTAGGTGATGTCGCGGTTGTACATTTCGCGCCGGAGGTCGTTATGCATGAGCTGCTGGATGCAGCCGACGGTCACCCCGAGGAAATTGTAGATGTAGCCCATCCACTCGGCGTCGCGGCGGGCGAGGTAGTCGTTGGCGGTGACGAGCTGGGCGTTGCGGCCGGAGAGCGCGTTGAGGTAGAGCGGCAGGGTGGCGACGAGGGTCTTGCCCTCGCCGGTGGCCATCTCGGCGATCTTGCCCTCGTGGAGCGCAATGCCGCCGACGAGCTGCACGTCGTAGTGCACCATGTCCCACGTCAGCTCGTGCTCGCAGACGGTGATCTTGCGGCCGTAGAGCCGGCGGGCGGTGTTTTTGACGACAGCAAAGGCCTCGGGCAGAAGCTGGTCGAGGGTTTCGCCGGCCTTGACGCGGTCGCGGAACTCGCCGGTCTTCGCCCGGAGCTGGTCGTCGGTGAGCGCCTGGCAGGCGCGCTCCAGTTCGTTGATGCGGACGACGACGGGCCGGCACCGCTCAAGGAATTTGCGGTAGTGACGGCCGGAAAACTTCTTCAGGAGCCAGGCAATCATGAAAAGAGGGCGAAGCTAAATCGGCACGGAGAAGCTTGGCAAACGGCAAATGCCAGTCCCCTGCCCGCCTGCAACCCGCAGGCGGTCCGGCGCGGGCGGCCCGTCACACCCGCCCGCGGAAATAGGCGATGGTCCGTTTCAGGCCTTCCTCGAGCGACACCGCCGGCTTCCACTTCAAGAGACGCCGGGCCTGCGCAATGTCGGGCTGGCGCTGTTTCGGATCATCGGCTGGCAGCGGCTGGTGCACGATCTTCGCCTTCCCGCCGACGAGCTTGAGCGTGAGCTCGGCCAGCCGGAGCATGGTGAATTCGTTGGGATTGCCGAGGTTGATCGGACCGACGGTCCCGGTCTGCTTCATGAAGCGCACCATGGCATCGATGAGGTCATCGACGAAGCAGAACGAGCGCGTCTGCGTGCCGTCGCCATAGACGGTGAGATCCTCGCCGCGCAACGCCTGGACGATGAAATTGGAAACGACCCGGCCGTCGTCGGGCAGCATGCGCGGCCCGTAGGTGTTGAAGATGCGCGCGACCCGGATGTCGACGCCGTTCTGCCGGTGGTAGTCGAAGAAGAGCGTCTCGGCGCAACGCTTGCCCTCGTCGTAGCACGAGCGGCGGCCCACGGGGTTGACGTGTCCCCAATAGGTCTCGGGCTGCGGATGCACCTGCGGGTCGCCGTAAACCTCGGAGGTGGACGCCTGGAACACGCGGGCCTTCACCCGCTTGGCGAGGCCCAGGCAGTTGATGGCACCCATCACCGATGTCTTCACCGTCTTGATGGGATTGTACTGGTAGTGCAGCGGCGAAGCCGGGCAGGCGAGGTTGTAGATCTGGTCGACCTCGACCTTGAAGGGATCGACCACATCGTGCCGCATGTATTCGAAACGCGGGTTGGACAAGAGATGGACGATGTTTTCCTTCCGGCCGGTGAACAGGTTGTCGAGGCAGATGACCTCATGACCGTCGCTGATGAGTCGATCGCAGAGGTGACTGCCCAGGAAGCCGGCGCCGCCGGTGACGAGGATGCGCATACATCGGAGAGTGATAGAGAAAGCGTCGGCATTGGCGAGTCTGGTTTGGAGCCCGGACCAAACCCATTCCGACCAAGCGGAACGGCGAAACATTTTCAGATTTGCGTCGTCTTAGCAGAAGATCTTCCCAGCTGCACAATAACATCGATACGAAATCCACCGATTATGAACAAGATCCTCTTCAGCATATGCTTAGCCGTCATTACTGGCGCCTGTGCCCTCGCACAGTCGGAACCGCCGCAGCCACAGCCCACGGACGACAAAAGCCCGGCAGGCCTTCTCGGCAAAGACTACCTGTCCGTCGGCCCGACCATGCAGGATTTCCGCCACAGCGATTCGAAAAAAGGCTGGGGAACCGACCTCGATTTTAACCTGCCGGTGGTCGACAACTGCGACATCGGCCTCAACTATGGATTTGAACGCGTGGCGAATACTCCGCGCATAACTGACAATACCATCGGCACTTCTGTCACCGGCTACTTTAAGGCCGGCGGAGTCAAGCCGTTTGCCGACATTGACTTCGGCTATCTATGGAGTCGAACCAAGCCCTCGGATGTCACCACGAGGTATGATCGCGCCACCTGTGCGGTGGGCACGGGCTTGGAAGCACCGTTCACCGATTCCACCGCCTTGGTCGGACGCGTCGCCTACAACAACGAATTCCGGCGCGGCACTCCCCGAGAAATGACGTACACCGCTGGCTTGGATCAGAGCTTCTCCGACCATGTTGCCGGGATGATCAACGTGACCTTTCACGAGGGGAATTCCGCTGTCTACAACCTCGGGGTGGTGTTCATCTTCTAGGCAGCCTTCGAATTATTCTCCGAAGATGAAACCCGTGGCGAGTCGAAGTCCCGCGGGTTTTTCGTTGGAAGGACCGGTGGCTCCGCGGCCGCGCACCCCGGAAAATCACTGGCGCGCCGCGGTCCCCGTCCCGTAGCGCTCGATCCACGCGCGATGCCAGGACCCAAAATCGCCCGCCTCGATGTGGACGCGCGCCTGCGCCATGAGATCGAGATAGAAGTGCAGGTTGTGAATGGTGAGCAGCGTTCCGGCCAGCATCTCGTTGGCGAGCGACAGGTGCCGCAGGTAAGCGCGCGAAAAGTGGCGGCACGTGTAGTTGTCGAGTCCCTCGACGACCGGCCGCGGGTCGGCGCGATACTGTTCGTTCCGCAGGTTCATGGGCCCGTCCGGGGTGAACACCTGGCCGTTGCGGGCACAACGCGTCGGCAGCACGCAGTCGAACATGTCGACGCCGAGCGCGATCATTTTCAGCACCTGCGGCGGCGTGCCGAGGCCCATCGTGTAACGGGGCTTGTCAGCCGGAAGGTGCGGCGTGGTGGCAGCCACCTGCCGGAACATCTCCGGCTCGGGTTCGCCCACGCTCACACCGCCGATGGCATAACCGGGAAAATCGAGCGCAGTCAGCGCCGCCGCCGCGTCCCGCCGCAGGTCGTCGAAGATGGAGCCCTGCACGATGGCAAACACCAGCTGGCCGGCGACCGGCACCCCGTGGTCGCGCGCCGCCGCCAGACACTCGCGCGCCCAGCGATGGCTGCGCTCGACCGCGCGGAGGCAGGCGTCGCGTTCGCACGGCCAGGGCGGGCATTCGTCCAGCACCATGGCGATGTCGGAACCGAGGTTTTGCTGGATGGTCATCACCTCGCGCGGGCCGAGGAAGACGGTCGCACCGTCGAGGTGCGACTGGAAGCTGATGCCCTCGTCGCCCACGCGGCGCAGCTTGGCAAGACTGAAAACCTGGAAGCCGCCGCTGTCGGTAAGGATCGGCCCGGCCCAGCCCATGAAGGCATGCAAACCGCCGAGGTCGCGGATGAGTTCGGAGCCCGGCCGCATGTTGAGGTGATAGGTGTTGCCGAGGATGATCTGGGCGCTGATCTCACGCAGTTGGGCCGGCGTGACGGCTTTCACCGTTCCCTGGGTGCCCACCGGCATGAAAACGGGCGTCTCCACCACGCCGTGACGGGTGGTGAGACGGCCGCGTCGGGCGGCCGTGGCCGGATCGGTCTTGAGCAGCGTAAAGTGCCCGGACATCAAAGTGCGCAGCTTCGAATGCGGTGTGGGTGAACGCAACCGGTTTCACGCCGACGGAGGCGTCCAGCGCGTCACGCCGGCCGTCAGTGGCGCCGCGGCGAGCCGGGTTCGCGCTTCGGTCCATTCGGGCCGGTCAAACCATGGCACGCGGGTGAGCAGTTCGCGCAGGGGCACGGTGATGAACGCCCGTTCCCACATCCGCGGATGCGGCACGGTCAGTTCCGGCCCGGCACGCGTCTCGCCTTCATACAGCAACAAGTCGAGGTCGAGCGTGCGTGGCCCCCAGCGCACCTCCCGCTCGCGCTGGCGGCCCGCGGCCTTTTCCAGCTTGTGCAGCACGGCCAGCAGTTCCTCCGGTGTGAGCGTCGTCTCGACGCCCAGCACGAGATTAAGGAACTCGGGCTGATCCACCACGCCGACGGGCGCTGTCTCGTAGACCGCCGATGCCTCCACGGCTTTTATGCCGGGTTCACGCGCCAGTGCCGCCATGGCGCGGCGCATCGTGGCCCAGCGATCGCCGAGGTTGGCGCCCACGCCGATAAAGGCTTGTTGCGCTCGTTGCACCATCAATTACGCGGCCGAGGGCGCGCCCGCCGCACCCGTACCGCCAGGCCGGCGCTGGTGAAGTCCACCGGCGGCTTTAGTTTGACCACCTCAACCTCAACCGCCTGCACGACGGGAAACACGCGCAGCAGTTCCGCCGCCACGGCCTCCGCCAGTGCCTCGGCGAGCTTGCGGGGCGGCCCTTCCATGACCGTTCGCACCACTTCGTATACCGCCCGGTAGTCGACGGTGCGGGTGAGATCATCGGTCCGGCCGGCCTCGGCGAGCGGCAGTTCGAGTTGCACGGTGATTTCAAAATCCTGACCGCGTGCCGTCTCCTCGGGCAGCACGCCATGGCGGCCGAAGAAATGCATGCGGGCTAAGGTGAGCGTGTCAGAAGTCATAGTTTCCAAGCCAGACCGGCCCTGATTGCATCGGCCATCCGCACGAAGCGCAACATCGGTGCCACGTCATGGACGCGCACCATGTGACAGCCCTGCCGGATGCCCCACACGAGCGTGGCGCCCGTGCCGTCCAGCCGGTCGTTCACCGGGGCGCCGAGCACGAGACCGATGGTCGATTTCCGCGAGGTGCCGAGCAGAACCGGGCGACCGAGGGCCACAACCCGGTCGAGGTGCTTGAGCACTTCGAGATTGTGCTGCGGTTCCTTCGCGAAGCCAAAGCCCGGATCGAGCCAGAGCTGGTGTTCGAGCACGCCTGCGGCCCGCGCCACCGCCATGCTCAGCCGCAGGTCGAGCAGCAGGTCGGCCCAGAAGTCGCCGTAGTTCCGGTCGGGCCGGTTGTGCATGAGGATGACCGGACAGCGGAGCGCGGCCGCCGCCGCCGCCATGAGTGAACGCGGCAGGGGTGGTGCGGGGGTGCCGCTTAGCAGGGCCTCGATTCCGCGCCGCCGCTCCTCCGCCGTAAATCCGTGCAGGCAACCCCAGATGTCGTTGACGATATCCGCGCCAGCCTGCACGGCCGCCTCGGCCACCGCCGCCTTGTAGGTGTCGATGGAGATGGCCGCACTCGGGAAGGTCCGCCGCAGCGCGTCCAGCGCTGGCAGCACGCGATCACATTCCCCGGCCGCACTCACCGGCGCCGCGCCCGGCCGCGTCGATTCTCCGCCCACGTCGAGCACATCGGCGCCGGCCATCAGCATGGCGCCGGCGCGGTCCACGACCGCCTGGACGGACGGCAGTTGTCCCCCGTCGGAAAAGGAATCGGGGGTGAGGTTCAACACGCCCATGACGAGGGTGCGACCGCCCGGCGCCGGCAGCGGGCGGCCGTGCGGGCTTTGCCAGGAGTGGAAAACAGTTGATTCGGCGGGTTCCACGAACGGTGCATGACTTGCATGGTGTGCGCCGACTGGCAAGCCCCGGCACTTGACCCTTCCTCCCTCCTGTGGGTAGAGTACCCTGTGCTGCTTGTCATCGACAACTTCGATTCCTTCACGTTCAACCTGGTCCAATACTTCGGCCAGTTGGGCGTGGCGCAGCGCGTTTTTCGCAACAACGAGATCACGCCGGAGCAGGCGCTGGCCCTCAACCCCGACCGGGTGCTGCTCTCCCCCGGACCCTGCTCGCCGCGCGAGGCCGGTGTCACCCTGGACATCATCAAGGCCTTCGCCGGTAGGAAGCCCATCCTCGGCGTCTGCCTCGGACACCAGGCCATCGGCCATCACTTCGGCGGGCGCGTGGTGCGGGCCGGCCGCCTTATGCACGGCAAGCTCTCGCCCATCCTGCACCGCGGCACCGACGTGTTTCGCGGTCTGCCCTCGCCCTTCCATGCCACGCGCTATCATTCGCTGCTGGTCGAGCGTGCCACCCTCCCCGACTGCCTCGAAGTCACCGCCGAGACCGCCGAGGGCGAAATCATGGGTCTGCGCCACCAGACGCTGCCCGTCTGGGGGGTGCAGTTCCACCCCGAGTCGATCGCCACCGAGCACGGAATGAACATTCTGCAAAACTTCCTGTCGCTCAATTAACCCGTCCGCGCCCACCCCCGACACCCCACACCTTCCGCCCCGTTTATGCGCTGTCCCAAATGCACTTCCATCGCGGACAAAGTGATTGACTCCCGCATCACCAAGGAGGGCAACACCATCCGCCGGCGTCGCGAGTGCCTGGAATGCGGCCATCGCTATACCACCATCGAAACCCTGGTGCGCGACGGCATCATGGTCACCAAGCGCGATGGACGCCGCGAAGCGTTTGACCGGGAAAAACTCCTGCACTCCATCCGTGCCGCCTGCCACAAGCGTCCGGTCGATCTCGAGCAAATCACCATGATCGTCGACGACGTCATTGACGCGCTGGAGGCCCAGTACGAAAGCGAAATTCCCAGCCGGGCCATCGGCGACGAGGTGATGCGCCATCTGCGCCGCATCGACCAGGTGGCTTATGTGCGCTTCGCCAGCGTCTACAAGGAGTTCCGCGACCTCTCCGATTTCATGGAGGAGATCAGCCATCCGGAAGAGCCGAAGCAATGACCAGCAGCGACCATCTGCGCCGTCTTCACTTCATCAACGCGCTGTTCGCGGACCTCACCGGCGACGACCTCTACCTCGCGCAGCAGATTCAGGCAGCCATCACCACCAGCCTGGCCGAGGCGCTCTGCCGGCCGGCAGAGCGGCCGTCCACCGGTGAGGAATCTGCCTGCCCTGAGCGCGTCGAAGGGGTCGAATCCAGCGATCCGGCTTTTACCGCCGCCGCCGCGCAGCTGCTGGAACGTCTCTGCGACAACCGGGGGGATCACGGCTTTTTCCACTGGGACGCAGCGGAGTCCACCGCCGCCGCCACGCCGCTTTTCGCCCGCGAGCACATCCTGAAGGGCCTCCGGCGCCTGGCGCGCTATCGCGAATCCACCCTGCTCGTCACCAACCTCCGGCCGGCGCACTGCCCGCCGCGCCGCCGCTGGACCGCCCGGCGCCAGCGCGAGTACCGCGAGTCGCTGGCGCTCATCCGCGACCTCGCCGCGGCCCGCAGCCGCCGCAGCGCCAGCCTGAATCTGCTGTTTTTGTAGTTTTGTTTTTACAGGAGGCAACCGAGGAAACAGAGAGGACTATGCATCCTCTGTTTCGCAAAGCGGATGGCTTGACGGAAAAAATCATTGCAGCGGCCATCGAAGTCCATCGGGACAAAGGACCAGGATTGGTCGAATCGATCTACGAATGGTGCCTGCTCCGTGAGCTCGAGCTCCGACAGTTGCCGACATCCAACCAAAAGCTGGTCACGATTTCCTACAAAGGATTCACCCGGGAAGAGCCGCTCCGCTTTGATGTTCTCGTGGATGACTGCGTCCTGATCGAGGTGAAATCCGTCGAGCACACTTTACCGGTGCACAAGGCCCGGCTTTTGAGCTACATGAAACTGCTCAACGTGCCAGTGGGCCTTCTGATGAATTTCAACACGCCCAAACTGGTCGATGGTATATCCCGTCTGATTCTTCCCGGATCTAATATTTGACCGCACCTCCGTGCCCTCCGTTTTCTCCTGTAAAAATTGATTCCCATGGCCAAAACCGTCTTCCAGCGCATCATCGATGGCGAGGTTCCCGCCCGGATCGAGCACGAGGATGAGCACTGCATCGTCATTCACGACATCCATCCGCAAGCCCCGGTGCATCTGCTGCTCATTCCGAAGCAACGCATCGCCCGGATCGGTGATGCCACCGCCGCTGATGAGGCCATGCTCGGCCACCTGATCGCCACGGCGGGCGTGGTTGCGAAAAAGCTCGGCCTCGCCGGCGGCTACCGTCTCGTGATCAACAATGGTCCCGACGCCTGCGAAAGCGTGCCGCACCTGCACGTGCACCTGCTGGCCGGCCGCCAGATGGGCTGGCCGCCCGGTTGAGCCGCGCCGCGGCTCAACCCGATTCAAGATTCAAGAGGGAAGACGGAAGAACGAACTGTTTGCTCCGTCTTGATCTTGAATCTTCGTTTTTGAATCGGCGCCACGTGCTGCTACGCGCCGCTGCGCGCCTCGAAGGCGCCGTCGGCGCGCTTGACCACGAGCCGCTTCAGTTCGAGCAGCATGAGCGTGGCGCCCAGCTCGTGCGCCGGCATCTGGGTGAGCCCGATGAGGGCATCGATGTTGAGAATGGAGCCGCCGCGGAAGCATTCGAAGACGCGTTGCTCCGTCTCACTCAGTCCACCC
>Ga0187865_1002338_pt1 | contig 18340 bp, 11 predicted proteins | sample June2016WEW_11_1_2_FD_132989 | JGI IMG/M metagenome (GOLD analysis project Ga0187865, IMG submission 132989) | Peatland microbial communities from SPRUCE experiment site at the Marcell Experimental Forest, Minnesota, USA - June2016WEW_11_100 | ecosystem: Environmental > Terrestrial > Soil >...
CGCCACCTTCGCCTTGAACCTCGGCGTATACTGCTTTCGCGTCGTCGTCATCGCCCTTCTCCCTCGCGACCGCCGAGTCCGAAATTAACTTATTGCGTGGTCCAAATTCTGGGGGCCATTATAAACTTCGGGATCGAGCTAGTCTTAGCCGTGGCAGCCCCCTCGTCTGCCGTGGCTGGACTTTGGTTTTGGGACACCACATACGGCAAGATCGCTTGGCAGTGTCTCGGCATCGTCGCGGCCGCCGCGGCTATCCTTAAGCCGCTCCTGGGCCTTGCAAAACGAATCAAGGAATATGAGAGCGTGCTGTCCGGATATCGCATGCTTGAATACGACCTAATGGAAATTAAGTGCCTCATCGAGCAGAGGCAGAAATATGATTCCGGACTGCAATCCGAATTCAGAAAGACGCTTCAACGAGAGAGGACCCTCGTTGGGAAAACACCTGAGACCCGCGAAAGCAAGCGCGTAAAGAAGATATGCGAGATTGAAGTGAGGCGAGAACTGCCACCCGGTTCTTTCTTTATTCCAGAGGAGCACAACATTGCCACTACATGATGCCCGCTCCAGGCCAACGCCACCGCGCCCGGAGCCAACGCCGCCACGCCCGGAACCACCGCCGCGCCCCGAACGGCCGCCGAGTCCAGGTCCATTCGGACCTCCTGAACCCCAACCGCGTAGGGACCGTCCACTTCCCGAACATGTTGAGCCGGAGCAACCTTGGCCAAGGAGATAAGGCGCCCATCCTTGAGCTTCCGCGGCCCGTCCCGCTGCCTACGTCCAGATAGTAGCTCATCCTGAGCGAATGTCTCGTCCGGGTTCGGCCCATAAATGCTCCGGCATCCTGAGAACCACATGGCGGGTTCGTCCCCGTTCCGGACTTTCGCCACGTCGTGCGGATACGGCGATCTAAAGAACCCCACCCCGCGTTTCCGCCCATTGCCCGATTCCCGGTCACAGAAAATCGCGAAATATTTTTACCCCTCCTTATCAGTGACTTACAGCCGCCCCGCTCCTTCTTGCCCCCCGGCCCATCGCCCCTCGCCTGCTATTCTCCAATTGGATACAGGTCTGCGCCGCCACTGCCGCAGGCCCAACAGTTCTCTTCCAGGCCTGGAAGCGTTGCTTTTGAGGTGGTACTGAGTTCTCCGTAGGCCCGTGAACGGCCGAACGGCATCCACCCCCGGGAATCGGGGATGGGTGGACGGCGGGGAAATCTTGGGACTAGTCCTGAAACACTGGGGGGCGAGGCCGGGCGAACCCTTTGGGTCACACACCGACACCAGCCCCAACAGCTTCAGCGAGCACGCTATCGAGTTGGTATGAAGCGCCATCCAGCGCTTCCGCTGTCTTCGAAGATGCGGCTCCAACCATTGGCGGCCGGGCACGCACGGCGAAAGTCCGAAGCCCCCGGCCGCCGCAACGAGCCTCTTTCACCCCTTCCGCTCAGGACAAGTGTCTCCATCTTCGCCGGGCACGCCCGGCCGTGCCCCGGCCGCGCTACGATATTCTTATGCGCTGGATCACACTGACACTTGCAATCGCGCTGGGATGCGCGCCGCTGGCCGCGAAGGACGAAAAGAGTAAGACGGCCGGGAGGCTGGACGATGCGGCCACCCTGTTTTCCGAAATCATGGGGGCGCCGGACAAATCGATTCCGCAGGACTTGCTGGATAAGTCCTACTGCATCGTGCTGGTGCCCGGCTTGAAGAAGGCTGCGTTCGGCTTCGGCGGGAAGTACGGGCGCGGCTTCTCTATTTGCCGCAACCCCAATGAACCGGGTTGGGGACCGCCGGCCGCCATTCGCATTGAAGGCGGCAGCGTCGGCTTCCAGATTGGCGTCTCCTCGACGGATGTAGTCCTGCTAGTCATGAACGAGGGTGGAATGAAGCATCTCACCACCAGCAAGTTCACCATCGGGGCGGATGCCACGGCGGCCGCCGGTCCGGTGGGCCGCAACGCCACTGCCCAGACGGACGCCCTGATGAACGCCGAGATTCTCTCGTGGTCCCGTTCACGCGGCGTCTTCGCCGGCATCTCGCTGGACGGCGCCACGCTGCGCAACGACATCGACGAGAACCAGGCGATGTATGGCCAGCGCTGGGAGAGCAAGCAGATTCTCGGCAGCGGCGCAAAACCACCGGCGATGGCCGCCAAGCTGCTGGCCGTGCTGAACAAGTACTCGTCGCGCAGGACCCATTAGGGAAGGCGCCACTCTCCGCGACCACTGAATTCGACATGAGCACTCCATTCCAAATTGCGGTCTGTGGAGGCATTGTCCCCGACCCGCTGCAAACTCTGGAGCCGGTCATCGGCCCTTCAGGCCCGTCCCTCAAGAATGAAATGATGCTGCCGGCCGTGCTGGACCCGTGGGCCGGACATGCCCTGTTCGAAGCGGCGCACCTGGCGCGCTCGACGCCGGGGAGCAAGGTCTGGCTGGTCAGTCTCGGCCCCAAAGCCAAGCTTCAGCAGGTGATGATGACGGTGGCGCAGAAGGTTCCCTTCGAGCTGGTGGCGCTGGATGGACCGGCTTCGGGTTTCACCGATTCCTTCGAGACGGCGGCGGCGCTGGCGGCCGCCATCGCGGCCATTCCGGGACTGGACGGCGCGAAGCTGCTGGTGTTCGGCGGATGGGAATCGGCTTCGCGCGGCGCCTGCTCGACGTTGCAGATGGTGGGTGAGCGCCTGGGGATCGCCGAGCAGTTTCAGGGCGTCGATCAGGTGACCGTTCGCGAAGACGGCGGCCTGGAGATCCTGGAGCGCATCGAAGGCGGCCGGCACCAGGTTTCGGTGTGCGCCGCGCCGCCGGCGGTGCTGGGTTGGGCCACCGGCAACTTGCCCGAGCCGCGCAACAATCCGCAGATCGGGATGGCCAACATGCGCGCCATCATGCCCGCGCTGCAGCGCGCCAAGGCCGCGCCGATCCCCAACACCGGCCTGTCCTTTCACTCGGTGAGCCTGCCCAAACAGCAGAGGGAGACGCGCATCGTAAAGGACACTCCGGCCCAAGAGATTGCCCGCGAAATCGTCGCCTGGATGGCGGAGGAGTAACGTGGAAACCATACTGCTTCTGGCGCATACGGAACCCGATGGCGCATTGGCCAAACCGGCGCTCGAGTGTCTGACGGCCGCGCTGGCGCTGGGCGGCCCGTTGACCGTCGGGCTGGTGGGCGCGCGCGTGGACGCCGCCGCCAGCCAGATCGCCGCCTGCGGCGCCACGCGATTCCTGGCGGTTACCGGCGAGGCGTTCGCGCAACCACGCTACTCGACCGACACCGCCGCCGCCGAAGCGCTTTGCCGCACGGCCGGCGCGGCCATCGCGATGGCCCCTTCGACTTCGCGATGGGCGCGCGCGCTCCCCGGCGTGGCGTATCGCCTGGGCGGCCGCGTGGATACCCACGCTACCGGCCTGGCGGTGGAGAATGGAGCTCCGGCGGTCACCCGCTGGTTCTACCGGCAGCGCATGGAAGCGGTGCTTTCGCGCCGGGAGCGGCCTTGGGTGATCCTGCTCGATTCCGGCTGCTTCGCCCCGTGGAGCGGGCCCGCGGGAACAGCCAGCGTGGAACCCGTGGCGGTCGCCGTGCCCGAGACGCGCACCACGGTCACCGGCGTGCGGGCCCCCAAGGCCGACGAGCAAACCATTCGTCCCGACGCCAAGCTGCTGTTTGTGGCGGGCGCGGGCTGGACCAAGAAGCAATCCGACGGAGCCGTGCATGCGGCCGAGGCGGAGACCCTGATCCTGGGATTCCTGCGCGCGGCCCAGGCATCCCTGGGCGGCAGCAAGTCGCTGGTGGACCTGAGCGGCGAGGGCGAGGCGGTGCTGCGCTTCATGACGCACCTGAACCAGGTGGGCCAGACCGGCTCGACACCGCGCCATCCCAAGGGTCTTTCCACGTGTTGCCACGGCGAGGAGCCGCACGTGGTGGGTTGGCGCTTTGTCAACCAGCGCCGCGCCATCAACCTGGACGCCAACTGCGGCTGGGCGCGCGGCAAAGCCGACGTGCTCTACGTCGCCGACGCGTTCGAAGTGATGCGCCGCGTCAACCGGCTGCTGGGGGCGTGATTCCACGGTATGTGAAACTTAGCTCCAACCAAAAAGTCCATCGCGCCTATCGATTTTTTCTATTTGGAAGAATGGCGGGCTTGTCTTTAAAATTGAAAGGGTTCATGTGTGGCTCGTCCAAGGGTTTTCGAGCCGCCGCATCCAAAGTTCGTCTATCAGCAGAAATCCTAAGGAGATACAAGTGAGTCCTACTGAAGTGTTGGAATTTGCCAAGAAGAACGATGCCAAGCAGATCGATTTGAGGTTCACCGATATCCCTGGCTTGCAGCATCACGTTTCGTACCCGATCGGCGAGCTGGAGGAAAGCAGCTTCGAAGAGGGCTTCGGCATGGATGGGTCGAGTATCCGCGGCTGGGCGGCGATCCACGAGAGCGACATGCTCCTGATCCCCGATCCGGACACCGCGATCATGGATCCTTTCGCCGAGACCCCCACGCTGGTGATGATCGGCGACGTGAAGGACCCGATCACCAAGCAGCGCTACGAGCGCGACCCGCGCTGGATTGGTCAGAAGGCCGAGCTTTACCTGAAGAACAGCGGCATTGCCGACACCGCTTATTTCGGCGCGGAAGCCGAGTTCTTCATTTTCGACAATGTGAGCTTCGATCAGAATCAGCATGAGGGCTTCTACTTCATCGACGCCGAGGACGGACGCTGGAATTCGGGCCGGCGGGAGAACAACCTGGGCTACCGGCCGCGCTACAAGGAAGGCTACTTCCCGGTGCCGCCGACGGACCATTACCAGGACCTGCGCAGCGAAATGGCGCAGACCATGATCAAGTGCGGAATAACCATCGAGTGCCACCATCACGAAGTGGCCACCGGCGGCCAGGCCGAAATCGACCAGCGGTTCGACAAGCTGGTGAAATCGGCCGACAACATGATGCTGTTCAAGTACATCGTCCGCAACGTCGCCAACCAGCACGGCAAGACGGCGACGTTCATGCCCAAGCCGCTGTTTGCGGATAACGGCAGCGGCATGCACACGCACCAGAGCCTGTGGAATGGGGGCAAGGCGCTGTTTGCCGGAGACGGCTATGCCGGTTTCAGCCAGCTCGGGCTGCATTACATCGGAGGACTGCTGAAGCACGCGCGGGGGCTATCGGCGATCATCGCGCCCACCACCAACAGTTATAAGCGGCTGGTGCCGGGGTACGAAGCGCCGGTGAACCTGGCGTATTCGCGGCGGAACCGGTCGGCGGCGTGCCGGATACCGATGTACTCGGCGAGTCCAAAGGCCAAGCGGGTGGAATTCCGTCCGCCGGACCCGGCGGCCAACCCGTACCTGGCGTTCGCGGCGATGCTGATGGCGGGGCTGGACGGGGTGCTGAACAAGGTCGACCCGGGCGATCCGCTGGACAAGGACATATACGACTTGTCGCCGGAAGAGATGAAGAGCGTGCCGTCGATGCCGGGCTCGCTGGAAGAAGCGCTGAGCTGTCTGGAGGAAGATCACGCGTTTCTGCTGCGGGGCGACGTCTTCACGGAAGAACTCATCGAAACGTTCATCGACTACAAGCGCAAGAACGAAGCGGATGCGGTGCGTCTGCGGCCGCATCCGTACGAGTTCGCGCTGTACTACGATATTTAACGGAAGCCGCTCCGCGAGTCGTCGAACCGGATGTGCACCTACTGACTCAGCGTAAAGTTCACGTCGATCTGAGTCACCACCTCCACCGGCTCACCGTTCAGCAGCGTCGGCTGGTAGACCCAGTGTTTAACGGCGTCCAGGGCGGCCTGAACCAGAACAGGCTCTCCGCTGATCACCTCGAGATTCTGAATGGCGCCGTCTTTCCCGATGAGGGCGTTGAGCTTCACGACGCCCTGGATGTGCGCCAGCTTGGCTTCGGGAGGGTACGTCGGGCGCGGCTGGGAAACCAGCTTGGTCTGCTGCACGTTGCCGCCGATCCTGATCCTTTTGGTGTCGGCGGAGGCCTCCGGAATCGTTCCGGCCGTTGTCCTTATGCCGCCCGGGGCCATGATCTCCAGCATCACTTCATTACTGCCTGCGGAGGGCGTCGAGATTGACAAATGCTCGTCGAATGCCCTCGCCACCCGAGCGATGTTCACGAGCGAATCCACCGAGAGCGTGTCGCCTTCGTGTACCGGCAGTTGCGAAAGCAGATCGGCCCGCAACTCGTCCGAGAGACCGAACACGTTGATGGCCTTGACCTTGCGTCCCACCCACGGGAGCTGAGGCGCTGCCCGGCGGGCGGCGGCCATGGCAGGGGGTTCGGTGGGAGCGGCCGCCGCAGTGGCGGGGGCCTCGCTGGGAGCGGAATCCGGCAAGCGGAACGAAATGCTCACCTGCCGCGAACTCATCGCCAGGTTCTTCATCAAATGCCACTGCAACACGGATTGCAGCGCGGCGTTCCGCAACTCGTCCGGCCCGCTCACCACGTGCGCGTCGCCGACGTTGCCGTTGGCGTCCAGCTTCACCTCCACCACCACCGTTCCCTGCACGCCCTGTTTGCGCGCCGCCTCCGGATAGGCGACACCCGTCCGGTGCATGACCCCGGCGCCGCCCAGGTCCACCGTCACGCCGGGCGCGTCATTCACCACCTGCGGCGCCGCCGCCAGTGGGAAGGCGCCGGTTACGAACCAGCACGCCGCTACCAGAATTGCCAGCCCCGCGGCTAGCGCGGATATTAAACGCGTTCTCGACATACGAACCTCCTTCAAGACTGAGATGACTCTTTGCTTCAAGTGCCGCTTGCGCAGGAACAGCGGGGCCGGGGCCAGGTCCAGCCGCGGCCGGGCGCCCGCGATAGCCAGCAGCGCATCCACGTATTCTTCGCGCGAGCTGGTCATCTCGACCACCTGGCGATCCACCGCCTGCTCGCGCGCCAGGCCAATCTCGCCCAACAGCCACCAGATGGCCGGATGGAACCAGAAGACGGCGCGCACCAACTCCTCGACAACCGTGAAAAGCCAGTCGCGGCGCCGCACGTGCAGAATCTCGTGGCAGAGGATGGCTTCCCGCATGTGCGCTTCGAGTAGCGGAAACCGCGCGGGCAGCAGAACCACGGGTTTTCGCGCGCCGAACGTCACGGGGCTGGCCACGTCGCCGGAAATCCGCAGGTCGGCCTCGACGCTCCAGGAAGACGCCGGTTCGAGCGGCCGGGAATGGCGCCGGTATTGGCGCAGCTTCCAGAACCCCGCGGCCAGCCAGCCCAGGCGAGCCAGCGCGCCCGCCGCCAGCAGCAGCAAGGCGATCTCGCTCGTCGGAAGGCTTCGCCGCGGCGCCGGCTGCGCGGGCACAACCACCGCCACGGAGGTGGAAACCTGCACCGCGCCGGCCGCCTCCTGCTGCCACGGCCGCACCGCCGGAAGCAGCAGGCAGGCCGCCAGCAAAACGTGCCAGTAGACCAGCCTGGCGCCCGGCAGCCGCAGCCGCAGGGCCGCCGGAACAAACGCCGCCAGCCCCACCAGCAACCCGATTTGCAGGCTGTACGCCACCAGGTTGGCCCAGATCAGGTTGGCGCTCATGACTTCCTCCGCAGCCGCGCGATCTCTTCCCATTCTTCGCGGGAGAGGTCATGTTCCTCGACCAGGTGCACCAGCAGCGGCTCGGCCGAGCCGTTGAACACCCGGTTGACGAACTCCCGGACCATGGCGCCGATCACCTGGCGCTGGGGCTGCGCCGGCCGGTAAACGTACGCGCGGTCCGCCTGGCTCTTTTTCAGGTATTTCTTCTGTTCCAGGATCTTCATCATGGTCATGACCGTGGTGTAGGCCACTTTGCGCCGCTCCAGCAACGCCTCATAAACGTCGCGCACGGTGGCGCGGTCGCGCTCCCAGACGATCTTCATGATCTCCAGTTCCTGCCCGGTAAGGGTCGTGCTCGGCTGCCTCATACTAATTAATTAGTACTAATCGAAGCGGATGTCAAGAAAAAAAAGAACGCCGAGACGAATCTCGGCGTGGCAGCCAGGAGTGGCTGCGCTACAGATGGCCGAGTACGACGGCGATGGCTTCCATCAGTTGGTTCACGGTGTAGGGTTTTTCCAGAAGACCGGCCATATCTTTCCCGGCGAAATGCCGCGCCGCCTCGATTTCGCCGTAGCCCGTCGAGACGATGACCGGAACAGCCGAGCGGATGGCTTTGATGCGGTCCAGCGCCTCCTCTCCACTCATAACGGCCATGGTCATGTCCAGGATCACGACGGTGATGGTGTCCCGGTGCTCCTGAAATAACCGAACGCCCTCGGCGCCATTTTCCGCCAGAAGCACACGCCAGCCGTTGCGCTCCAGCGCCGATTGGGCCAGGCGCCGCAGCGCTTCCTCATCGTCTATGAAAAGAACCGTGCCGGCCGCGGGGGTTTCGATGGGCAGCATCCGAGGGCCGCGGTCCGCCGCCTTGGCCGCAACCGCCGGGAACAGGACCTGAAACGAACTCCCACGGCCGGGGCTGGAGTACACGCGTATGGCGCCTTTTTGCGTCCTCACGATGCCGGAGACCGCCGCCAGCCCCAAACCCCTGCCCTGGAACTTGGTGGTGAAAAAGGGATCGAAGATCCTCTTCCTGGTGGCCTCATCCATACCCGAGCCGGTATCGCGAACCTCCATGCTGACATAAGAGCCTGGACTCAGTTGATCGTTGGGAAACTCTCTTCGAATCTCCTCCGCATCCAGATCGCGAGTTCCCGTTCGGATCAGCACCGCGCCCGGGTTACCCTCTCCAATGGCCTCGGCGCCATTGACGATCAGATTCATGACGAGTTGCTGAATCTGCCCCGGATCCGCCTCGATGGCGGGGAGGCCCGCTCCCAGGTCCAGTTGGATGTCCACCATCTTGTTGGGGATGGAAGTGTGTATCAGCGGCTCGATTTCCCCGACCAGTTGCGACAGGTCGATCCGCTCCAAGACAAACCGGCCCTTGCCCGCGTAGGCGAGCAACTGGCGCGTCAAATCGGCGGCGCGTTCGCTGGCGCTCACAATTTCCCGGAAATATCTGCGAATGGGAGCGGAGTCGGGGAGTTCCGCCAGTCCCAGGCTGGCGTTGCCCAGGATGCCGGTAAGCAAGTTATTGAAGTCGTGCGCGATGCCCCCGGCGAGCAAGCCCAGGCTCTACAACTTTTGAGTGTGCCGGAGGTGACGTTCGAACCTTCTGCGGTCGGTAATGTCGCGAACGTTGAATTGAATTACGCTGCGTTCTCCTTCCGCGTACTGGTTGGCCACCAGTTCCACATGCACCGCGTGTTTGCTCTTGGATTTCAGCGGCAGGTCGGGGAAGCGGGCCACGTCTGGCGGACGCATCCGCTCGAGCGTGGATTTCACGTCGGGAAGGCCGCGGAGAGGTTCGATTTCCCACCATCTCCTGCCCACCAGTTCCTCGCGCCGGTAACCGAACAGAGCCTCGAGGTGCGGGTTGGCATCGGTGACTTCGCCGGTGCGCACATCCGCTATCAAGATGCCGTCTTTAGCGGCCTCGAACAAGCGGCGGTAACGGGCCTCGGCGGCGCGTTTGCGCTCGGTGATGTCCTCGAACGCGAGCAGGATCAGTCCGGCCTCTTCCTGCTCGATGCGGCGCGCGTTCAACAATATCGTCTTGCGGCCAATCCGTTCGAAATCGCGCTCGATCTCCACATCCTCGATGCTGGAATTGGTTTGAGCCGCGCGAGCGAGTAAATCGCGGAGCTTGGGGAAATCGAACTGGCCTCCGCCCACCTCGTAGATCGGTTTTTTGAGGTTTTCTTCCGGCGACGTGCGGAAGGTTTGAAAGAAGGCCCGGTTGGCCGTCTCGATTTGCAACTCCGGGTCGAGCACGATCAAAGGTTCGCGGACCGTCTCAACGATGGCCGAGGCGTAATCCCGCGCGTGCCCGACCTGCTCGAGAGTCTTCTTCGACTGATCGATGTCGATCAACTGGAGGACGGCGCCTTCGATGCGGTTCTCGCTGGTGCGATAGGGCCGCTCTCGAAGGGAGTACCACCGTCCCTCCCGATCCTGCACCTCCCGCTCGTCGGGAGCGAGTGTATCGACGACTTGCGAGACGATCTCTTCCAACTGGGGCAAGTTAATCCTGGGCTGCAGGTCGGAAACCGGTCTCCCGATATCGGTCGAGATCAAGTTGAGCAGGTTTTCCGACACTTGCGTGAAGCGCCGGATGCGCAGGGATGCGTCCAACATCAGAATGGGAGTTTGCAGGCTGGCCAGCAGGTTGAGCAGGTCGTCGGTGAGGATCTTGAGTTCCGCGTTACGGCCCTCCATTTCCGCATTGAGCGTATGCAGTTCCTTGTTGGAGGCTTGCAGCTCCTCCTTGGCGGTCTGCAACTTCTCGTTGGAACTCAGCAGCTCTTCATTGGTAGACTGCGCTTCTTCGTTGGCCGACCGCAGTTCCTCGATGATGGATTGCAGATACCGGCGCGTGGAGGTCAGTTCCGTTTCCAACTGGGAAATGCGCCCCAGGGGATCGGGCTGCTCCTCCGGAGCGGCCGTCCCATCCGTCGAGGCCGCCCCGGCTCGCGGCTCGTCTTCGAAGGAGATCAGGAAGTGCCGCCCTAGATCGGCGGTGGAGAACGGTGTAACTGCCAGAGCGATGGTTCGCGGCCCGCCTAGGGAGACGGGGATGCCTTCCACCCGGACGCCCATGTTCTTTTGCCGCGCCTCTTCCAGGGCCGCGCCCACATGCAACACCACATCCTCGCGCAGCATGCGGAACAGACCCAGATCGGCTTCGCCCGCGTGCGGGGCGAGGTACGGCCCCACGCGGCCGCGGAACTCGACAATGCAAAGACTGTCGTCGATCAGCACTGAAGGTGGCGCGTATTCGGCCAGCAGCAAACGATCCACCTGCTTCTGCAGAGGGCTGAGCGGAGCGCCTTCCCGCACCTTGGATGCGCCAGCCAGGGAATTATCGTCCTGCTTGAAGACCGGGAACATGGCTACGCGGGCGGGCAACTCGAATGCATGCCGGTCCGCCGGCGGTTTCCGCGTGTAAATCCTGTGCTGGCTATCGAGCGGAGTAAAGTACTCCGCCAAACTCCCGGGAGTCTCGGTGCTGCCGAGCACCAGGCAGCCGCCGGGCTGCAATGCGTAGAACAGCGTACCGAGGACACGTTGCTGCAAAGCCGGTACCAGATAGATCAACACATTTCGGCAACTGATCAGATCCATGCGGGAAAACGGAGGGTCGGAGGCCAGGTTATGAACGGCAAACACACACCGGTCCCTGACCGGGCGGACGATCTGGTGTCCCGCGTCCACTTCCACGAAAAAACGCTTCAACCGCTCGGGAGATATCGCCGTCGAACTGCCAGGACTGACAATGCCAGCCCGGGCCCTCTGGATGCTCCTCTCACTGGCATCGGTGCCGAAGATGTGCATCGGAAAGTCCAGTCCGGCGTCCTGCATGTATTCGATGAGGCAGATGGCGATGGAGTAGACCTCGTCGCCCGTGGAGCATCCCGGAACCCAGACCCGGATTGGCTGGGCCGGTTGCCGTTCCCGCACAATCGCGGGGAAGACGCTCTCTTTCAGCGCCTCGAAGACGGCTGGGTCGCGAAAGAACTCGGTGACACTGCTGAGGAGGTCCTCGGAGAGTGCCCGGACCTCGACGGGGTTTTGTTGCAGGATCCGAAAGTAGTGATCGGGATCGCCGGCCTTCTGCAATACGATCCGGCGCTCCATCCGGCGCAAGAGCGTGTTCGGCTTGTATTGTGAAAAGTCTACTCCGACGGTGGTCTTGAGCAGCCCTAAGATCCTCTGAAATGCGCGCGTCTCCTGGAAGTCGGGCGCCGCGCCACCCCTGCGGTATGGATGACCTGCAATAGCGGCCAGCTCCCTGGCAATTCCATCCGGGGGCAGAACGAAATCCACCACTCCCGCGACGACGGCGTTACGCGGCATCCCGTCGAACTTGGCGGATTCATCCTGGGCAAACGTGATCCCTCCCTCCGATTTGATGGCCTTCAGGCCAAGAGTGCCGTCGGTTGCCGCTCCGGACAGGATGACTCCAATAGCCTTGCTCTTCTGGTCCACCGCCAGAGAGCACAAAAAGAAGTCGATCGGCATGTATCGTTCGCCGGCTTCGGGACGCGGCGTCAGGCTGAGAGTGCCTCGCGCGATGGTCATATTCGCGTTGGGAGGAATCACGTAGATCCGATTCGGAAGCACCACGGTCCCCTGCGATACTTCGAGCACGGGCAATTTCGTCCGGTGACCGAGCAGCTCAACCAGCGCGCTGGTGTGGTGCGGGTCGAGATGCTGAATCAACACGAAGGCCATCCCGGTGTCGCTCGGGAGGACATTCAGCAGCTCGCCAAACGCCTCGAAGCCTCCGGCCGAAGCTCCTATCCCGACCACCGTGCATGCCGCGGCGGGCGACGAATCGGGGTCGCCGGCGATGTCACCCGCGGACCCTGGGCCGGGATCGCTCTGGGCGGCCTCATCTTCTGGGGGTTCATCCGTTTGGGCCGTGGGGTAGCCTCTTCCGGTCGGGGTGACCGTAAGCCATCGTAACGCACCTGACGCCGCGGTGGGGCGGACACAGGTTCTCCGAGTGCTTAACGGTTTGGGGCTTTCGGGGCTTGGACGCGGAATCTGCTCGCTGGCAGCAGCCGTGGTCATGGGTCTTTCACCATGGGGAAACACCGGGGGCCGGCGCGGTCAGGCGGGCCGAGCACGCCACCGGGGAGACGCATCTGGCCGGGTATGTGGAGTTGTAATTCATGGCGTTGTAAGCCGCTGTTTTTCAATGGGTTGCGGCAGTGGCTCGAAGTTGGGAGACGCATCGGGAGGGCTTTTTTTGCAAGATGCGTCTCCCGGGTGGTAGGGATCTCGACGATTTGGGTGGGTTGGTGTAAGTAGCTTCTGTAAACACCGGGGACCGACGCGGTCAGGCCGGCGGAGCACCCCGTCCGGGTGACGCATCTGTTCGGGTGTGTGGAGTTGTAATTCATGACGTTGTAAGCCCCTGTTTTTCAATTGGTTGCGGTGGTGGTCCGAGATTTTGTGACGCATCGGGAGGGTCTTTTTTGCAAGATGCGTCACACGGAGGGCACGGGGCCGGGGGCCGGGGGCCGGGGGTCGGGAGCCGGGGGTCGGGGGCCGGGAGTCGGGGGCCGGGAGCCGGGGGCCGGGGGCCGGGGGCCAGGGGCCAGGGGCCGGAAACAGCGTCAGCCTGGGCGGGCAAGAGGCCGCCAGCACGGCATCCGGCGCGACGACAGACGGCGTGGCGGTGGGCTGGGTGGTGGTTGGTTTCGGCTTCCAAGTGATTGAGGATAGCATTGGTTCCCCCTAATCCCGGTATAGCAGGCCGAAAGTGGCTAACGGGCTTTGAAACCCGGAAGTGATTGAAATGGTTCAGAAAACTTTGGGGGGAAGTTTGGTGAACGGGATATTCTGGGGGGGGCGGATTCGAGGTGTTTTTGGGTGGTGGGGCGGGTTGGCGAAGGAGAGTGCTGGCTTCGTGGAGGTGAAACGGTGTCCGGCCCGCACCAGCCGCCGGTGCTGGTTCGATGGCCGGGAAGAGGGTCGGATGTGGTTCCCGTTGAACAGCGGGCCGGTGCAGTAGCAGACGGGGCCTGAGGCGCCGGGAACGCGCCGCTCCGTGCGATGCCGGCGACGCTTGCGCCGCGAGCGGCGAGTCACGGGAGGGGAGGGATCCGCGCAAACCGATGGAGGTTGTTCCAGGATGCGAGGCGACTGCCGCAATCAGGTGGACCAGGCCGCTGGCGGCAACTATCAGAGCCTGATTAACGACGCCCTCCGCCAATTCATCGCGGGCGCCCAAGAGCCTTTGGAGGAGACGCTACGCCGCGTGGTCCGCGAAGAGATCCGCCGAGCCAGCTAGGACTGGCGTCGCGCCGCACATCGTGGGACTGAAGCGGACTTAATCCGGCCAGACTTCCCCGAACGCGGTATCCGGGGAGTTCACCGGCGACCGGTCAATTCAACGAGTCGGCGACGTTTCCTCGGAGTGAGCAATAGACGCTACGGCGTCGGTGGTGGGCAATCCGGGCAGAGCACGCCGGACGCGCGATTATCGGAAGCCCAGGTGCGCAAGGATGCCGGTCTTCGCGTTGAAACCTTCCAACAGCCAGAGATTGCTCTTGGTTTTGCCAATACCGTAGACGAAGCTCTTGCCGTCCGGCGCCAGGCTGAAGCGGATGCCGGGACTGAGAGAACTGCCGGGACGAAATTCGGCGCCTAAATCGCGGATGATTTTTTCAGTGTTGCCGGCGATGTCCACTGAAAACAGCAGATTGCGGTCGCCTTCCGGCCGGATGCCATAGACCAGTTTGCCGTCGGCGGAGAACATGTAGTACATGCTGCCGTGCGTGCCCAGGGGCCGTACGAACTTGCCATCGGGCGAGATCAGCTCATCGCGAACGGCGATCCATTCACCAGTCGGCGACCACGAAGGTATCCCTACGCGTACGCGCGATTTGACCACCTCCGGCGCTGCCTGACCCGTGGCCCTGACCTTCATCAGTTCGGGCGAGTCTTCCTTTCCCCGGATGTACGTGAACCAGGCTCCGTCCGGGGACCAGGAGCCGGGGTACTCCGCGACCGTGTCATTAGTAAGCGGGATGAGAGCGCCACCCGCCGTCGCGGAAATCCAGAGACGCGAGTTGTCGCTGCCCATCCGTTTGTAGACGACCCGTTCGGCTTGGGGTGAAAGCGCGGGACCCATGAATCCAATCGTCGTGCCCGGCGGGAAATCGCGCGCCGTCACCACCGGCCGGTCGGCGTTGCCGCTTCGAACCCAGATCTCCTGGGGACCGTTCCGATCCGTGACGTAGACAAGGACGGGCTGCTTCGCCGCCCAGGCGGGCATCAGTTCGTTGCGCTCGGTAGCGATCAGCGGCGTTGGGGCAGACCCGTCCAGGAAGGCGGAAACAATGTCGTAATTGGTGACTTGTTGGGTAAAGAGAATCCGCCGGCCGTCGGGTGAAACCGCCGGTTGAATCGCATGGCCCGTTTCCCCCAGAGCCAGGCGGCGTTTCCCGGAGACCACGTCAGCCTCCCACAGTTGCCCGAGGGTCATCCCCAGCGAAAGTACGATATGGCGGCTATCAGGCGCCCAGCCAAAGGACGGGATGAAGCCATACCCCGGCAACTTCGGAAGTACGGGCCGCGGGGGGCGCTTCGGATCGGCGGGGTACGGCAGGAGCCAGGCCTGCCTGGTCTTGCTGATGAAGTCGTCGAAGAGGAGAAGGATGCTATCGCCGTGCGGCGAGAAGCTCAACGCCGGGCGGTTGGTCACCTCGGCCGTGGCGAACGGCTCGGGAGAGTACCTTTTCAGCGGCGAGCCCAGCGGCGAGCTGATGCACAGGCCCCAGACTCCACGCTCGTCCCGGCAAAACACAGCCGCGGCTTTTCCATCCGGCGCCACGACGACGGGGGGCTGTGTAGGATTGAAGTCGAATGCGAACACCGGTTCCGGGTCCCCGCCCACCGCCGCGACCGACCAGATGCCGCCGGGCCGGCGGGAACTGACGAACAGAATGCGATGGCTGTCGGGCCTCCAGGCAAGCGGACTGAAAGGATTCACGGCTTCCGGGATATGCGTGACTTCGACCGGCACATCGGAGTCCAGTCTCCGGACAAACACCTGAAGGGAACCTTCGCCACCCCGCGCGCGGTACGCCACCGCCTTGCCATCCGGGGACCAGACCGCGCCGCTCTGACCGCCCGGGTCGAACGCGAACGGGGTGAAACGGTATTGCGATTGGTCCGGCATGTCCGAACTTGCCACGAAAACGCCGGCCGCGAACGCCAACAGCAGGGCGCCCAGGCCCGCGGCGGCCAAAGCCCAGCGGCGCCGGGCGCGGGGCCGCTGGACTGCCTCCGCATGTTGTGCGGCCGCTTCCGAAGCGTGGTCGCGGATGTCCTCCAGTTCCAGCTTGACGTCTGCCGCCGACTGCCACCGACTGGCGGGATCGCGCGCCAGGCATAGCTTCACCAGGCGTTCGAATCGCGGCGGCACACCTTCCATCGGGCGAGGCTCACCACGCATCACTTCCGCGACCGTCCCCGCCTCGCTCCTGGCCTCGAACGGCTTCCGGCCGGCCGCCATTTCATACAAAAGCAGCCCAAGCGCGAAGATGTCGGTGCGGGGGTCGGCGGCTTCGCCTTCCAACTGTTCGGGGGCCATGTAAGCCAGCGTGCCGACGAAGGCGTGGCTGCCGGTCAGCGTTTCGTTCGATGCGGCCGGATGGTCCTCGCGGCTTTCGACCTTGGCCAGACCGAAATCGAGGACTTTTACGCTGGATGAGCCGCCGGAGGTCCGGCCAAGCATGATGTTGGCCGGCTTAAGATCGCGATGGACGATTCCCCGGGCGTGCGCCGCCGCCAACGCGTCCGCTACTTGCGCCCCGCAGGCCAACACCTGTTCGAAGGGCAGCGGTCCCTTGCGCAACCGCTCCGCCAGCGTCCTGCCGTCCACATACTCCATCACCAGGTAGAGAATGCCGGCCTGCTCTCCGACATCGTGCAGCGCGCAAATGTGCGGATGGTTCAATGCCGAAGTGGCGCGGGCTTCACGTTCGAAACGCCGGCGAAACTCGGGCGCCTCGCTCAAAACGCCGCGCAACAGCTTGATGGCGACGGTGCGATCGAGCCGCGGATCGCGGGCCTTGTACACTTCACCCATACCGCCGGCGCCGATCCTTTCCAGAACCTGGTAACGCCCCAGTTGCGCCCCCGGCGCCGTGAGTTGTTCGACTACCGCCGCGTCCCAGGCGGGCCGGTCCAGCGGGCCATCGCTGGAGGATTGCCGAAGCAGGCGGTTGATTTCGCCGCGGAGCGCTTCATCGCCGCCGCAGGCCGCCCAAAGAAAAGCGTCGCGTTTCTCGGGTCTGCGCTCCGCGGCCGAACTGTACAGCTCTTTGATGCGCTGCCAGCGGGCCGGGGATGTGGGATCGGACGGGGTCACAGGGTGCGTTCCGCAAGCTCGGCGTGCAGCCACGCGCGGGCGACCGCCCAGTCGCTCTTCACGGTGCGCGACGAGACGCCCAAAACCTCCGCCGTTTCATCGAACGACATCCCGCCGAAGTAGCGCATTTCCACGATCCGCGCCTGGCGCGAGTCGAAGCGGGCCAACCGGCCGAGTGCTTCGTTGACCGCCAGAATGTCTTCAAACTGGATGGTCTTTCGAGACAGTTCCAGCGGCTGTCCGCCGGTGGCGTCGGGCACTGCTCCGCGTTTGGAGGCGGCACGCCTGCGCGCATGGTCCACCAGGATCCGGCGCATGATCTGCGCGGATACACCCATGAACTGAGAGCGGCTCTGCCAGGCGGCACGATCCTGACCGATCAGACGCAGGAAGGCTTCGTGGACCAGCGCCGTGGGCTGAAGCGTGTGACCGGCGCGCTCTTTCCGAAGGTAGCCACCAGCAAGCCGGCGGAGTTCCGGGTAGACCAGCGGAAACAGTTCGGCGAATGCGCCCTCGCGGCCGAGCCTCATTTCGGCCAGCAACCTGGTCACCTGCCCGGAAGAGTTGGTCATGGGTCGATGGTTAACCGAACGGTATTCTACATCACTTTCGGGTTCTTTGCACCGAATCTCTCGTAATTGCGCGTTAAGTTTGAAAGGATCGGCGGCTGCCATCGACGGCAGCCCCAAAAAAAGGAGACTCACATGCGATTGGCGATAGCGACGATTTTCATGACACTGGCGCTGGTGCCGGCGTGGGGCCAAGCGTGCTCGAATGTTACCACCAAGGGAGTATACGGCTTTGTGTGCTCGGGGTTCATCAGCCCGGCGCCGGGCGCGGCGCAAGTTCCGTTCTCTGCCTTGGGGACGGTATCCGCGAATTACGCGGGCGTTTTCACGGGCGGCGCCAAGGCGAGCGTTGGCGGCGCCATAGTCGATTGGAGTGTGGTTGGCACACAGAATCTCAACAACGACTGCACGGGAACCATTACCTACGCCCAGAAGTTCAACGGCCAACCCGCGGGCTCGATCAATATCAACTTCCAGGTACTGGACAGCGGCAGGGAGATCCGGGGCATGCCGGTAGACCAGGGGACTACGATCATCTGTAACCTGCGGGTGATGACTCATCAGGACTGACGGTCCAACCTGGCCGCCGGCCCGGTGAACTGGCCACCTGGCTAATTAACACCCTCTCCGCACCGACAACCACTCCCTGACGGCCGTGGCTTGGAAGGGCCTCGCCGTCAGCGAGCGGGTCAACCGCCAAATCAGACGGATCTTACCCCTGTGCAACTGTCTTGTGAGTTGATCTAACTCATTGACTCCTCGGCCAGAAGGGATTCCACAGACTGTGGTATATGTACCCATGTAAATATGACAATTTCCCTTGTA
>Ga0187865_1002342_pt1 | contig 18329 bp, 18 predicted proteins | sample June2016WEW_11_1_2_FD_132989 | JGI IMG/M metagenome (GOLD analysis project Ga0187865, IMG submission 132989) | Peatland microbial communities from SPRUCE experiment site at the Marcell Experimental Forest, Minnesota, USA - June2016WEW_11_100 | ecosystem: Environmental > Terrestrial > Soil >...
CTATGGTTCTTCCCCCACCGACGGCCCCGCGGAGAAGAAGGCCGTCATGCCTTACTTTCCGTGGATGAAAAGCTTTTATTTCGAACTGATGGGCTGGGACCCGGGCACGGGGAAACCTTTGCCCCAGACCCTCAAGGCCCTTGGACTGGATAAGCTCATCGGCACGTTCTGAGGCTCCTACGGGTAAGCTGCTCTATGAATTCCTCTAAGGTCGAATTGCGACTATGGATGAGCGAATGGCCTGGCGGGGCTCAGGCCGGGCCGATGGTTATCGAAGAGCCCATCGAGGAAGGAGAATCTCTGCGCCGCCTGCTGAATCGATTGGCCGAGCGGGTGCCGCAACTTCGAGAGACCATTTTCGACCCGCTTACCCAGAGCATTTCCAGCGAGATGGCCCTGGTGATCAACGATCGGGTTGAGAGTCCGTTCCAGGGCCTGGAGACCCTGCTTAAGGATGGAGATCGGATTTTATTCTTTCCCTATTTGGCCGGAGGATGAGAAAGGGATACACATGGATCAAATGATCGGGATGGCATTGGGCCTGGTGGTGATCGGGGCGGCTCTGGTGCCGGGGGCCTTGGGGCAAACGGGGAGCGGCCGGTTCCCGCAGCTTACCAAAGAGGCGCTGAACGAGGACCAACAACGTGCTGCCGCCGAAATCCTGAAGCAGTCCACAAGCGGCCTAGGGGGCCCGTGGAATGTTATGCTGCGCAGCCCCGAGATGGCCGACCGGCTGGCGAAGCTCCTCGACTACATCCGCTTCAAGACTTCTCTGCCTCTCCGGCTGAACGAGTTCGCGATCATGATCACGGCACGGCACTGGTCATCCCAGTACGAATGGTGGGCACACTATCGGTTGGCGAAGGAGGCGGGGCTGTCTGAGGAAGTGATGGCCGACCTGGCGCAGGGCAAGCGGCCGGAGACGATGCAGCCCGACGAGGCGATCGTCTATGATTTCTGCACCGAGCTGCACCGGACGCATTTCGTCAGCGACGCCACCTTCAAGAAGGCGAAGGACATGCTAGGCGAGCAGCCGTTGGTGGACCTCATGGCGGTCAGCGGAGCATACACGCTGGTCTCGATGCTTTTGAACACCGCCGAGGTCATGCCGAAGGACGGGTCACGGCCACTTCCACCACTCGGCAATCGCTGATCCGTCTGAAACAAGAGTAAGAAATGCGGGGTACGCTCTACCCGACCATCGGTCGGATCCGAAAGCGTCCCCGGTTCCCGGGAATCGGAGAAGGCATTCCCTCATGGCTGCCTTCCCCGGGGAGAGATTAGATTGATGGCTCCATCCGGCTTTTCGCCGTTCAAGGCCTGGAGAATATGGCGGGCAGCCTCCAGGGCGATCGCCAGTCGAATCTCATCAACGGCCGAGCCGAGATGGGGCGTGAAGAAGGTATGATCCGTATTGTCCAGGAGGGCTTGCGGAATGGAGCGGGGCCGGTCCACCCTGGCCCAATCTTCCATCTCAAAGACATCGGCGGCATAACCGGCCAGATGGCCTGAGGCCAGCGCCCCGGCTACGGCCACCTCGTCCACGATCGAGCCGCGGCTGATATTGATGAGGAAACTGCCGCGCTTCATCCGGGCGATGGCCCGGGAATCAATCAGATGAAAAGTGTCCGGCTTCAAGGGGAGAAGCGGCATGACAAAGTCACTCTTTTCGAGAAGCTCCTCCAGAGGGGAGCGGGTTAATTTCCAGGCCTCCTCCTTTTCCCCCGGCAGAGGAACGGTATCCTCATATAGAACCTTCATCTCCAATCCAACGGCACGCCTGGCGACGGCCTGGCCCACCGCGCCCATTCCGATAAGGCCCAGCGTTCGGCCGGACAACCCCATCCCATAGAGCTGAGGCCGCCAGCCCATGAACTTGCCGCTCCGGATGATGCGGTCCCCGGCCAGCAGGTTCCGGGTTACGGCGATCAAAAGGCCGATGGCCAGCTCTGCCGTGGGAACCGTTAGGGATTCTTTAACGATGGCAAACCAAACCTCGTGACGCGTGCAGGCTTGGACGTCGAAGTTATCGTAGCCTTTCAACGCTGCGCTGACGACCTTCAGATGCGGGCAGGCCTGCAGGAAGGCCTCGTCGATGGAATCCGGCATAAAGACCATGATCGCCCGCGCGTCCTTCGTGCGCTGAAGGATTTCTCCGGGAGGCAAGGTTTCGCGGGTGGGATTGGAAATTACGTCGCATTGTTCACTTAAATACTCGATGACTTCTGGGTGCACCCAATGGGTGATGACGACTCGGGGTTTCATCTTCTTACTCCCTAACCCGGCCTAGCCGGAACCAAAAAGCCATAATGCCCAGCAATCCCCCCATCCCCCCTTTGTCAAAGGGGCAGGGGAGATTTTCCTCTCTATCCAATAAAATCACATTCCCTCTGGGTTTTCAACTATCCCTTTATCGATCCATCACCCTATCTCCCTTGGCATCTTGAATGGTTGGGATTATACTTTAGTTTCGGCTCAGGTGGTGAAGGAAACCTAAAATCTTTATCTTGAGCTTTTGCAAACAAGGGGGATTTCTCGATGAACTATGAATGCATCCAATGTAGCCTGGACGACCGAATTCTAACGATGGTTCTGAATCGGCCCGACAAGCTGAATGCGGTTACGAATAAGATGCTGAAGGAAATGATCGATGCTTTCGATCATGCGGATAGAGATGATCAAGTGCGGGTTATTATTGTAACGGGTGCCGGCCGGGCTTTCTGTGCGGGAGCAGACCTTAGCAACCGGGAAAACACCTGGATGTATGATTCTGAAAAACTGGAAGAGCATCGCGATGCGGGAGGTCTCGTTACGTTGAAAATCTTTGAGATGAAGAAGCCCGTGATTGCCGCCATAAATGGCGCCGCAGTTGGATTCGGCATTACGATGACGCTACCGATGGATATCCGGGTCGCCTCGGAAACCGCAAGGATGGGATTCGCTTTCACCCGCCGGGGAATCGTTCCGGATGCATGCTGCACCTGGTTCTTGCCGCGTATCGTGGGAATCAGCCGCGCAGCGGAATGGACCCTAACGGGAAGAGTATTCTCTGCCCAGGAGGCCCTGCAAAATGGATTGGTAAGCAGAGTTGAGCGGCACGAAGAACTTCTGAAGACCGCCCAGGAAATCGCCCGGGAAATCGCGAACCATACCTCAGCCGTATCGGTTGGCCTGACGCGGCAGCTCCTGTGGAGGATGCTGGGAGCGGATCATCCGATGGAGGCCCATAAGATTGATTCCCAATGTATGTATTACATGGGAAAATCCCCGGATAGTTCCGAAGGGGTCATGTCTTTTTTGGAGAAAAGGCCTCCCAGGTTTCAAATGAAACCAAGCAGCGATATGCCCGAGTTTTATCCCTGGTGGAAGAATCGTCCGTTCAAATGAACGGTAGATTCCTGACCTTGGGAAATCAAAAGGCACTTCGACATGAACTTTAAGCCTTTAAGCTACATCCCCTGGGCCTACCGATCTTGGGCCAGAGAAATGGACTTTTCTTGTTTCTAAAAGTGTGGTAAATGCCAAGAGAGAACATATTATAGAAAACCGACCAGGGCCGGCGAAGAGCCTAAGGGAAAGGAAATATCCAAATGGGAGAGAAGAAAATAGAAAAAAGGGATAAGAAGCCTCGGATCGGAATCGCCAGGTTTGAAAAGGAAGCCCGTGATGAGAAAGAAAAGGAAAAAAGAAGGCACCGCAGATTTCTATTGAATCTGCCCATCGAATATCACCACCTCGACTCACCCGTCGGCTACTCCTCCCACAGCATCAACGCCAGTGAAGGCGGCCTGTTGATCTGCCTTCATGAACGATTGCCAGCCGGACAACATCTAAATTTGAAAATCTTCTGCTCTTCCGGCTCGAGTCTTCTGACCATTGAAACCACTGTCAACGTGATGTGGGCCGATGAGCTTTCAGGGGAAGGGGGAGATTATCGTCATGGCGTCAGGTTTGTGAGTATGGCCCGGGAAGATCTGGAAAAATTTAGAGGGTTTTTAGATAATCTCTCCCCCCTTGTGGCGATCTGAACCAAACCCCGTCAATTCCCTAACTGCGGCGGTGCTCCCATACTTCAGGGTTGACCAGCCAGCGGGGGCGCCTGTTTCGCAGGGTCTCCAGGACTTCGGTAACTGCTCCCGTGTGCATGCGCCAGTTGCCTTCGACACTATTGGAGGCGGAATGCGGCGACAAAACCACGTTGGGCAGACGGAGCAGGGGATTATCGGAGGGGGTCGGCTCTTCCTCAAAAACATCCAAGGCGGCCGCGGATAAGTGGCCGGATTTGAGGGCCTGAAAAAGGTCGGCTTCAACCACCACTGCACCGCGGGCGGTATTGACAAAAAAGCTTCCCCGCTTCATCCCGGCGAAAAAGTCCCGATTGGCCATACCCCGAGTTTCGGCAGTGGCCGGGCAGTGGATGGTAACGAAGTCCGCCTGGCGCAGGAGTTCATTAAGGCTGGATACTTTTTCCGCCCCTTTGGCCGGGAAACGGTCATCGGGAATGTAAGGATCGTAAGAGATCACGCGCATTCTTAGCCCCCGGCTGAAAACTTCCGATACCCGGCCACCGATCCGGCCTAGCCCGATCACGCCCAGCGTCTTCCCGAGCACCTCCGTGCCTTCCAGCTCCGGGCGCGAAAGCCAGCGTCCTTCACTCAGCGCCCGATCACTCTCCTTGACCCTTCGGGCCAGCATCAGAATGAACGTGATCGCCTGCTCGGCCGTGGATTCAGTCGGAGCTTCCGGGGTGTTCACCACGCAAATGCCCCTTGCGGTGGCGGCTCCCACTTCGACATTGTCATATCCGATTCCTGACCGGGCCAGCACCCGAATGCGCGGCGCCCGGTCCATCCACGCCCCGTTACATTTCGGGCGGCTGGAGATCACGGCGCCATCCGCCTCAGCCAGCGCCGACCAGGCCTCCGGGACATCCAGCTTTGAAAACGGGCCTGAAACCTCTGCGCCTTCCTGCAACATGCGCAGAGCCTCGGGGTGTATCGGAAAATCCAACCAGATATTTGGTTTCCTCAAGGGGGTCCCTCCTTACAAGATATTTTGCGAAGCGATCAAATCTTTTCTGTCCATTGGCGGAAAAAACGATATCAGGTCTCCCTTCAAAATCATGGGCGCACCCAAAGAGAACGTCGTTGAACCGAACGATCCTGCCGGCAATCGATAAAAACTCACTTCCAGGAAAATATAACAGGAGAAAGGAGGAAAGACATTTTTTTTCTCTCCCTAGTCCCGCTACGGGAGGAGGGCCAGGCTCAAGGGCGGCCAGTAGGTGATGATGACCAGGACTAAGAAGAGGATGAGGATATAGGGGATGGAAGCTCGATAGAGCTCCAGAACGGGACGCTCAAAGCGGATACTGGAGACAAAGAGGTTAATCCCCAGCGGGGGCAGGGAAGCGCCGATTTCCAGATTGGTCAAGAGAATGATTCCCAGGTGAACCGGATGAAGACCGTAGGCCTGAGCGACGGGAAGGATCAGGGGCACCAGCACAATGAGGGCGGGGAACATTCCCAACAGACAGCCGGCTCCCAGAAGAAACAGATTCAGCCAGAACAGGAAATGCAGCGAACTCTGGACATGGTTTTGCATGAAATCCAAAATTCTTGCAGGGATCTCCTCGTTGATGAGCATGTTGGTCAGGCCGAAAGAGACTCCTAAAATAATCAGGATTCCCCCTACCAGGATGCTGGCTTTGATGATGATGGGAACGAGATCCCGGAGTTTGATGTCCCGGTACACACCCACCTCAATGATCAGCACGTAAAGAACCGTGAGGACGGCCGCTTCGCTGACGGCCACATACCCACCATAGATTCCTCCCAGGACCACAAAAGGCAGGGGAATTTCCCAGATCGATTCCCGGCAGGCGCTGCCGGCTTCCCGGATGGTAAACCGGGGGCGAACAACGCGGGCCCGGAATCCCTTCCAGGCGCTGTACAGGGAAAGGAGGAAGACCATCAGGAGACCCGGCAGAATTCCGGCCAGGAAGAGATGGTCGATATTAATCTGAGCAACGATCCCGTAGAGGATGATGGGAAAGCTGGGAGGAAATAGGATTCCGAGGGTGCCGGAAGTGGTTAAGAGGCCGAGGGAAAATTTCTCGGGATACTTCTGCAGCTGCAGGGCGGGAAAGAGCAAGCCCCCGAGGGCGATGATGGTCAAACCGGTGGCCCCGGTCAGCGCCGTAAAGACGGCCGAAACCAGGAGGGCAATCACCGCCAGCCCGCCCGGAAACCAGCCTAGAAGGGCGTTGGAAAAACGGACCAGGCGTTGGGGTGCTTTACTGGCCGCCAGGATATATCCGGCCAGGGCAAAGAGAGGAAGAGCTGGGAGGGAAGGGGTATGGGCCAGTTTATATAATTCAATGATGAGGGCCGAGGAATCAATCCCGTCAGAATATAGGGAGAGAAGGCCGCTGGCCGCGATCACGACAAAAAGCGGCGCCCCCAGCAAGGCCAGGACCAGAGCCATTATGCTCCCGAATGGACCCATGCCCCTCAGCCCGGGCTCACGGAGGAAATATTTCTGAATCCCTGCAGGAGGAAGCGTACTCCCAAAACCAGCAGCATCGCCGGCATGATCGCCTGGGAAAGCCACATCGGGATCCCCAGGGCCAGAATCTTTCCGGCCTGGTAATCATCCCGCAAGAATCGAATGGCTGGATGAACGAGGAGCAGACAGATTAGGGCGGAAAAAAGCTGGAGCCCCCCTTGAACCCGCCGCTGATGAGCGGGAGAAAGATATCCGGAAAGAATATCGATACTGATGTGCCGGTTTTCGCGAGTGGCGATGGAAGCCCCGAGGAGAGCGATCCATAAGACCAGGTGACGCACGAGGGGATCCACCCAGACGATTCCGATGGAAATCAGGTTGCGGAAAAGGATCTGCAAAAAGCCCAGGGAGACCATCAGGACAACCAGGAAGACCAGCAGAATCTCTTCCAGCCGTTCGTAAAAGGAGCCCAGCATCTTCAAAGAAAAAGAGCCGAATATCATTCTTGGTGGACTCGTAAAACTCAGAAATCGGACGGCAAAATAAAAAGTTTCAGGTGCAGGGTACGCAAATCCCTGTAGGGATCACGCGAGGCGCGTGATGGTTGCCCGATATTGAACTTTTTACGAAGCCGTCATTTTTCTTTGCGCAGGTTTTGCAGGAAAGAGCTGATCTCTTCCAGCGCCTTTTTGGAAAAATGCTCTTCTCCCAGAGTACTGATCCCTCGGATACAGATCGCCTGAAATTCCTTCACGTCGTTGGGTGAGGGCGTCACCACCTTAATCCCTTTACCGGTGAGTACCTGGATGGCCTTCTGGTTATCTTTCCGGATGCTGTCTTTCAGCGGTTCCAGGTTTCGCTTGAAGATCTCTTCCACGATTCCTCTCTGGAGAGGTGGAATTTTTTCAAAGGCGGATTTCTGCAGGACCACGGCACCCGCCGAATAGGCGAGAGGCACATCGGTCAGGTAAGAAACCTTCGTGAACCACTGCATGGAGATGGCGGCGAGGGGGGAGCTATAGACGGTATCGATCATCCCCGTCTGCAGGGCCATGAGGATATCGGGAATGCTAAGGGGAATGGGGTTGACCCCCAGTTCCTTGAAGACCGCCCGTCCCATGGCCGTGTCCTCCCAGATCCAGACTTTCCCTTTGCGAAGGTCCACGGAATTTTTGATCGGTTCCTTGGAAAAGAGGTAAATGAAGCCCTGCTCGGTCCACCCCAGGGACTTGAAACCGTTGTCCTCAACTCCCTTTTGAAAATAGCCGTCCATTTTGCCCAGCGCGGCGTCCACCTCATTGTAATTCTGGAAAAGGAAAGGGATGGCCAGAATTTTGATGTCCTTAAAGATAAGGCCCAGGCCGCCCCCGGTAAGCAAGGCTCCCTGGAGTTGCCCAACCTTGACTTTGCGCAGCATGTCCTCTTCATCCCCGAGAATCCCGCCGGGGAACAACCGCAGGCTGATCTGCTTGTTCGTTTTTTGTTCCAGTTCCCGGTTGATTTCGCGGAAAGCCTTGACCCAGGAAGTTCCTTCCGGGGCCAACGTGCCCAGCTTCAAAATCACATTCTGGGCCCGGGCAGGCTGGGCCGGAAACACCGCCAGAAGGGCCAAGCCGAGAATGATCAACCCGAAATTTTTCGAAACTTTCATTCAGCCCCCATTTCCATCATTTAAAAGAATTCATCCACCTGGGACATAAGCTTTTTGGCCCTCCGCTGGGCCAGGGTATTCGACAAAGTCAAATCCGGTTCGATACTGGCCGGGGTTTCCAGGACGCGCTTCAGCGTGGAAACAAAGAGGTCTCGATTGAGGGTCTGACGGGCATAATACTGGGCGTAATATACATCGGTCATGAAGAATTTTCCCTCTCCGTACGCCCGGGCCTTCTGAAAATGCTCTTCGGCCTTTTTCAGGTTCCCCCCGAACTGCTCTGGCCTGGCCGATAACAAGATGGCCTTGAATAAATGAACACCCCCGTAATAGTATCCGGGGTCGAGCTGCAAAACCCTTTCGATCAAGGCTTCCACCCAGGGCAAATCCGCCATGGCCTCGGCTCCTCCATTACTGGCGATCCAGCTGCCCCAGATATTGCTCACCCAGAAGAGCGTCGGAACGTCCTTTTTTCGAGTCTCTTCCAGCCTCTTTTGGAAGACGTCGAGGGGCTTGCCCAGGGTGTCTTTGAAAGGAGGGGTCAGCTCGAGGGCTTGCAGGGCATATTTTTTGGCCCTTTCATTCAGGTCCGCGGCCCGGTCCTGTTCGTCCTCTTCCAAAACGGAGGCGTAGGCGGCATAGGCTTGGGCACCGGCGAGAAGAAGATCCTTATGATTCGGGTAACTCTGGACCATTCCGTCTATGAGCATGAGGTAGGAGGGAATTCCCTGGCGGACGAGGACTACGTCCGATTGCCGGTTGGCGGAGAGGGCCACCTCGCGAAATAGGGCCGGCGCCTTCTCGGCCACGATTTGCTGACTGGAAAAGCAACCCGTGACGAAAACGAAGGCGGGCAGAATAAAAAAGATTTTTTGGCGAAGGGCGAAGGCCATAGATAAATAAAAAATATCATTTATCCAGGGGCAGGTCAAGAAAAGGGTTTGATATGGAGCATCTTGCGTACTTCTTCTGGCCTAGCAATGTCTCTGCCCAGCTCCCTGGCCAGCCGGACAGCCTTTTCCACCAGCTCGGCATTGCTCTTAGCCAGCACGCCCCGGGATAGGTAGACGTTATCCTCGAAGCCGACCCGGACATGGCCGCCGTTCAAGATGGACATCACCGCCATGGGAAATTCCTCGCGGCCAATTCCCAGGGTGGTCCAAACTACATCCTTCTGGGGTATAATCTCTTTCATGAACATAAAATTCTTGCAACTCGCCTCCATCCCCCCTGCCACTCCCAGGCAAATCTGATAAAGATACGGGGGGGGTACCAAACCCTCTTCGACCAGCCGGTTCGCCAGCAGGACATGCCCGGCATCGAAACACTCCAATTCCGGCTTCACGCCCCGCTCGCGTGCGACCTTGGCCCCGTAGGGGCCCCAGTCTGGGGGATTGATAAAGACCCTGTTCTGATAATTCATGCTGGCGATGTCCAGGGTGCACAGTTCCGGCCCAAGCGTGGTGGTGCCCAGCCGCCGCTCGATAACCTTCTCTCCGGTCAGGTTGGCGGCGCTGGTCGTGAAATTGAGCAGAATATCACACTTCGAGCGAACCCGGTCGCAGATCTCTCGAAAGTACTCCAGCTCAAAGGAAGGGGCCCCCGTCTTGGGGTCCCGTACATGGACATGGGAGATTGACGCTCCTGCTTCGAAAGAACGGACGATTTCATCCGCAATCTCCTCGGGGGTGTAAGGCAGGTTGGGATTATTCTTCCGGGTGGGGCCTGAACCCGTTACGGCAGCGGTAATGAAAAGCTTTTCCATATTCTTTCTCCTAGGACATCGGTTCTCGAAGGTGTCGAAGACGCGAAAGTAAGTCAACCCCAATGTTGCCTAATCTTAGTTCAGAAAGGGCTGCCAACGGTTGACAGAAGCGCATTGGAGCCCAATTTTCACTTCATTTTTCAAGTAGGCCGTGAATTGACTCCTGCTGGTCATCCCGGCCCTGCCTCGAAATGCTGTCCTTTTCCTCCGGATTTTTTTTTCGCGGAATGAGGTTTAGTGGTTAAGCTTATTTTATGTAACGTTTACATTAGCGATCGTCGCATTCTTTCTTCAGTCTTGATGGCGGGGTCATCGATATCGGATTGTGACTGGGGGGCCCCTGGAGCCGGATCAGTTCGCTGGGCAGTCACTATTTGGCCTCGACCCCTAATTCTTGGGCCATTTTGCGAGACAAAGTCTGGAACTCCCTGAACTTTTTCAGGGTCTCCTGGGGAGTGCGAAATTCGGCCCATTGTTCAACTCTTCTCAGGCCCTCCTTAATTTCTTTCGGATATTTTTGGATGGCCTTGTTTTGCGCATCCTGGAATCGATCGACGATCTGTTTGGGCGTCCCCTTGGGAAAGGCGAAGCAATAAATACTGGGCATCAGGATGGGGTATCCCAGTTCTTTGAACGTGGGAACATCCGGCAGTCCATCCAGCCGTTCCTCTTCGGCCGCGGCCAATATCCGGGCGGTGCCGGCGTCCAGGTGCCCCGCCGCCCCGGAGAGAATGCAGGCCTCGACATGCCCACCCAGGAGGGAGGTCATAGCCTCGCCGCTTGATTTAAAGGGCACGTTCACCTGCTTGATTCCCGCATATTTGTTCAAGAGCTCCAGGACGAAATCAGCGGCGGTGAGCTTCCCATAGGTCCCCACCTGGAAGCCCCCCGGAGTCTTCTTGACTTCCTCGATAAAATCTTTTAGCGTTTTCCAGCGGGCATCCTTTTTTACCACCAGCCAAATGGGTATTTTTGAGTAGCTCCCCAGAAGGATAAAATCCTCCAGTTGAAAATCCATCTTTTTCACGATGGGAGACAGGACTAGAGGGGTCACACTACCCACCAGGACCGTATAACCGTCGGGTTTTGCCTTGGCCACAATAGCCGCCCCCAGGGAACCGCCTCCTCCCGGCTTATACACGCTGATCAGGGGCTGCCCTAAAAATTCAGAAACTTTATCCGCCATAACCTTGCTGCCCAGGTCCGTACCCGACGCCGGGGCATAGGATACGATCATGTTGATGGGCCGGTTGGGATAGGGTTTTTCCGCAGCCCAACTCGGGGACGAATGTAGCCCGACCAGGGAAAAAGCAAGAGCCCCAAAAACCAGGGCGGCACTCATTCGTTTTCCTTTTGGTATTCCTATTTTCATTAATCACTCCTCCTTTGCAGATAGTCTCGGGAAGCATCCCCCAAGCTTAAACTCAATAAGCGGTCCTTGGAAAAAAGAGAATCTCCGAAGGGCTTAATCAAAATCTCCTCCTTTAGGGCGCTTTCTGAACCATGGAAGAAGCGGCATAAGCAGAAGAAAAAGGGCGCTCGCGATCAGGAACAGGGATATGGACCGGGTGAAAAAAATGGAAAAACTACCATGGGACATGATCAACGATTGCCGGAGGGCATTTTCCATCAATGGGCTCAGCACGAACGCGAGGATCAAGGGGGCCCCTTCGTAGGCAAACTTCTTCATGAGGTAGCCAATGATTCCGAAGACGATCATGATGATCACTTCGAATATGTTATTGTTGACACTGTATACCCCGATTAAACAAAAAAGGAGAATGAGAGGGAAAAGGATCGGGTAGGGGATCTTAAGGATCTTAACCCACATCCCGATCAGGGGGACGTTAAGGATCAGCAGCATGATGTTCCCGATATACATGCTACCCAAGATCCCCCAAAACAGATCGGGATGGTCCCTGATCAAAAGCGGACCGGGCTTGATATTGTGGATGAGGAGAGCTCCGAGCAAGATGGCCATCACTACGTTCGCCGGAATTCCCAGGGTCAAAAGGGGGATGAAAGCCCCCTGGCTTGCCGAATTGTTAGCGGACTCCGGGCTGGCTACGCCCTCTATGGCGCCAGTTCCAAACTTCTCCGGGTGCTTGGATACTTTCTTTTCCACGGCATAGGCCGCAAAGGAAGCGATCACCGCCCCTCCACCCGGAAGGATACCCAGAAAAAAACCGACAAAAGTCCCCCGTATTATGGGCAGGATCGAATCTTTCCAATCCCGGAGGCTGGGAAGCAGGTTGGCGATCCGGGTTTTATAAATTTCTTGCCTGGCAGCCTGGTCAATGTTCAGGAGAACCTCGGAGATGCCAAACAAGCCCATGATTACCGGGATCAAACCGATCCCGTCCATGAGAGTATAACTGTGGTAGGTGAATCGTTCGATGCCGGAGATATTGTCGGTCCCGATGGTGCCCAAGAAAATTCCCACGCAAGCCATCATGAGCGCTTTAACCATGGATCCACTGGCCAAGTAGGTCAGAACCGTTAGGCCCAGGAACATCAAGGAAAAATATTCCGGAGGCCCGAACTTGAGGGCAAAATTGGCCAGAGGGGGGGCAACCAGCATAATCATCATCGTAGCCAGGGTACCGGCAATGAAAGATCCAAAGGCGGAAATCCCCAGAGCGGGTCCAGCCCGTCCCTGGCGGGCCATCTGATACCCGTCGAGGCAGGTGATCACGGATGCCGCCTCTCCCGGAATATTTACCAGGATGGAGGTAATGGAACCGCCGTACATAGCTCCATAATAAATCCCAGCCAACATAATGATCGCCGAAACAGGGGTTATATGAAAGGTAGATGGCAAAAGCAGGGAGATCGTGGCGACAGGTCCCAGTCCCGGGAGGACTCCGATCAAGGTGCCAATCAGGCAGCCTACAAAACAGAAGAGCAGGTTTCCAGGCTGAAAAATAACGGAAAAGGCCAGTTGCAGGTTAGAAAGGAGATCCATGCTTAAAACCCCAGAATTCCCTTTGGAAGTTGGGTCTGCAACCATAGCTCAAAAACGACGTAGCAGGACACGGAAGCAATCACACTCCCCCCGATGGCCCAAAACCACTTTTGGGGTTCCATCCCGAAACGGAAGAGAAAGATCAGGAGCAGGAAGGTACTCATCAGGAAACCCAGATGGTCCAGAACCAGAGCATAGGCCAACAGAGCCAAAAGAACCCAGATTAAATTCTTCCACCTTTTCCGGGAATACCAGGATGCCTTCTGCTCCGTGGATTCTGCCATCCGCGCTTGCATAAAGCAGATGATTGACAGGCCCGCCAGAATGAGGCCCACCAAAAGGGGCAGGAACCCCGGCCCCGGATCGCGCCAGGATCCTAATGGCAATCGAATTGATTCAACGCAAATATAAATTGCAAAGAAGAACCATATCAAACTGCTAATTTGATCGTATCTTTTCATGATCCCTCTCCTGGAGGTGCCCCTCGCTTAGGTCCAGGACTTGCCCGGGCAAAATATTACTTAGCCGCGGTCTCCAACTCTTGCGCCATTTTGGAAACCAGACTTTCCAATTCCTTTACCAGGGGGAAAATAAGAAGCTAAAAAACAGGACTGTACCGGCCCGTTTCCAGACCCCCCTTGTATTCTTCTGATAGCAATTCAGTTTTTGGTGCTGTGAGTATACTTGGAGAGAGATTTTGCGTCAAGAAGATTTGAGGAAGCTTTGCCGTGGCTAGGTATATGGGAATTCTGCATTGTAATATGTGTAAATTTCATTTGCCATTTTACTTCGAGAAGAAGATTAACCGTTGAAGTCTCAGCCCAAGATCCCTTGAATGAGTGATTTCGCAAGAAAATGGAAAAACTTCACCTCCCATCCCCGTCGTTCGCCAAGGCGGAAGGCGTCGGGTGGCGTCCCCGAGAGACTGGATGGAGAGCGGGGGAACAAGGGTCAAGAGGTTTTTTCTTTACAGGTAAATCCCCGGCTGATATAGTACCGGAAAAAAATAAGGATCATCTCCAAATCAATTGATCGAATATTTTATGAAAGCCTGTCAAGGGCTTGGAACGAAAGGCAGATTGCGCCGCAAGCATCGGCGGGATATTGCTTTCTCTATCTACCTCCCTTGCCTTCCGCAAAGCGCAGCGGGGGAGGGAAAAGAAAGGTCGGGAGGATAAGGGAACACCCCCGCCCCAGCTAAGGAGAGATCCATGCCTTAGGATTGCAAGCAAGATGACTTTCGTTCCGAGCCTCTGAGATAACAGCAGATTTTACGTATACCAGCTCTTTGACCCTCAACTAATTTGGAGATGATCCAAAAATAAAAACTCTTCTCGTGAATTTTGATAAGTCGAGTTTGGGCTCTTCCATCCGACAAGCCCGCCGGAACGGAACCCCCCGGGCGGTCAATTTAGGCGGGATGACCCCGGTCGGGCCAGTTCGCGATTCAAGGAGGTTTTCCAATGGCTGGAAAAAAACTTTGGTTGGTACTGCTCATACTGTCCCTAGGCATTCATCTGCTGATGCCAGGCGATTCCCAGGCACAGAAATTCCTGACCAAACCCATTGAATTTGTCTGCCATGCCGGCGTCGGCGGGGGCAGCGATCTCATGGCCCGGATGATCCAGACGATCATCGAAAAAGAAAAGCTTTGCCCCCAGCCGGTCGCCGTCGTTAATCGCTCGGGCGGCGGCGGGGCCATTGCCTTCGCTTATGTGGCCGGGAAAAGAGGCGCTCCTCATTTCTGGCTTACCGCCACGACCAGCTTTTTGACCACCCCCCTTCTGGGAAAATCCAAGTACAACTATCGGGACTTTACCCCGCTGGTGAATCTTGCCTATGACGATTTCTTTGTAACCGTGAGAGCCGATTCTTCGTACAAAACCATGAAGGATCTGATTGAGGATGCCAAGAAAAGACCCGGGGACCTCCGGACCGGCGGGACCTATGCCCCGGGTACGGATGCCATCACCTCCCATCTCATTGAAAAAGCGGCCGGCGTGAGATTCAATTATATCCCCTTCAAGAGCGGGGGCGAGGCCATGATTGCCCTCCTCGGAGGTCACCTCGACATGTTTTATCCCAATCCGGGAGAGGCCCTGGCCCAGGTCGAAGCCAAAAAGGTGCGCATCCTGGCCGTGGCCAGCGAAAAGCGATTGGCGGCGGCCCCGAATATCCCCACGTTGAAGGAGCTGGGGATCAACGCAGCTTTCCAGCAGGTTCGGAGCATTGCCGCTCCCAAGGACCTGCCCCCGGAGGCCGTTCGCTATTATGAGGAGCTCTTCCGCAAGCTGGCGGATTCCAAGTTGTGGAAGGAAAAATATATCCAGGAGAACATGCTGACCTGGGATTACAAGAACAGCGCCGAGACGCTAAAGATATGGGAAAGCAACAACGAAAGCTGCGCCCGGGTCATGAAGGAAATGGGCGTAATCAAGTAATAGAAGGGTGGGCGATGAGAAAAGGTCTGATCACTGCAAGTATCGTCTTGATCGGACTGTCGATTTACGGGATCATCGAATCCTCCAGATTGGAGCGAACGATGCAGATGGGCATCGGAATCGGCTTTTTGCCTTTCTGCATGAGTCTGGTGATCGGGGTTCTGGCGGCTTTCCTTCTGACGGGCATCCTGAGAGGCAGGATTGAAGTCAAGGAGGGGCCGATCTGCGAGAAGGGCGGCGCCTGGCGAGTTTTGATATTGGTACTCCTCCTCATGGGGTACATGGTTTTGATCGAGATGATCGGCTACGTGACTTCTACATTCCTTTTCTTCTGCTTTACAGTCTTTTTCCTGGGCAAAGGGCGAATCGTGAGGACCCTGTTGACCAGCGCGGCCTTCACGTTCTTTCTCTTTGCCATTTTCCGGCTGTGGTTGAAGTCTCCGCTCCCCGTTGGTTTTTTGGGGATTTAGAGGAATCGGAAAGATGGTTGAAAGTTTGTTTGGCGGATTCGTGACGGCCATTTCGCCCAGCAATCTGCTCTTCTGCTTTTTCGGCGTGACCATGGGGACGATCATCGGAGTTTTGCCCGGCGTCGGCCCGATCGCCGGGACGGCCATGCTCATCCCCTTCACTTTCGGTATGAACGCCACCACCGCCATCATCATGCTGGCCGGCATCTACTACGGGGCCATGTACGGCGGCTCCACCACTTCCATCCTGGTGAACCTTCCCGGAGAATCCGCTTCGGTTATGACCTGCCTCGACGGCTACCAGATGGGCCGGAAAGGAAGGGCCGGGGCGGCTCTGGGCATATCGGCCATCGGCTCCTTCATCGCCGGGACCCTGAGCGTGATCGGCCTGATGCTGATGGCGCCTCCTCTGGCCAGTTTTGCCATCCGCTTCGGCCCGCCGGAGTATTTTGCCCTGATGGCGCTGGGGATGACCCTGGTCATCTCCCTGGTCGGGGAATCTCTGGTAAAAGGATTAATCGCCGGCGCTTTCGGGATTTTCCTCGGAACGATCGGCATGGACCCCACCACCGGCATCGAGCGCTTCTCCTACGGGATCCCCACGCTTTTGGACGGCCTCAGTTTTGTGAGCGTCTCCGTCGGGCTCTTCGCCATCTCCGAGGTTTTGGAGATGGCCGAGCAGTCCTCCCAGCCTCCTTCCTATATCGATAAAATTTCCAACCTGCTGCCCAACCGGGAGGATTGGAAACGGTCAATTTTTCCCATCCTCCGGGGAAGCGCGATCGGGTTTTTTGCCAGCGTCATGCCCGGGGCGGGGGCCACGGTCGCTTCCATGCTGGCCTATGCTACGGAGAAGAAAATCTCCCGGTACCCGGAAAAATTCGGAACCGGAGTCATCGAAGGCGTGGCCGCACCGGAGAGCGCTAACAACGCCGCCACGGGCGGAGCCATGATCCCGCTTCTCGTTCTCGGCGTTCCGGGCTCGGGCACTGCCGCGGTCATGATGGGGGCCTTGCTCGTCCACGGGATGCGCCCGGGTCCTTTGCTCTTCGAAAAACATCCGGATTTCTTCTGGGCCGTCATTGCCAGCATGTATATTGGAAATGTCATGCTGCTCATCCTGAACCTCCCCTTCGTGGGGGTCTGGGCCCGCATGCTGAAAATTCCCCATTCCCTCCTGATCCCCCTCATCCTGGCGGTCTCCTCCGTGGGCGTCTTCACGGTCAACAACAACTTGGTTGAGGTCTGGATTATGTTGGTCTTCGGGGTCATCGGCTATTTCATGAAAAAATTCGGCTTCCCCGCCGCCCCCGTAGTCCTGGCCCTCATCCTGACCCCGCTGATGGAAAACGCCCTGCAGCAATCCCTGCAGATGTCCCATCAGAGCCTGTCTATATTTTTCACCAGCCCGATCTCTCTGGCCCTCTTGATCGTTGCCTTCATCTCCCTGGCCAGCCCCCTGATCCGGTTCCTCTGGGGTAAGGCAAGATCTTCGGCCTGATATGCGGTGAAGTTTGGTGAATGGGTAAAAATCAATTTCCAAAATGTATTTTCGGGTTGGCGGGCCTGATGGAATTCCTGCTGAAATTCTTAGGGAGTTAGTACGGATGGTTCCAGCGACTCTTTGAGGCCAGAAGGGGGAAAATACGATTTAAGCTCTGCAAACGCCTATGTTCGGGATGGATTTATTGGGAAGCCATAGCCAACCCGTCTTTCAATGGAGGATCTCCGGCCAGTCATCCTCTATGCTTGATCCGAATAATTCTCCACACCCGGGCGCCGGTTGATTACAATTGCCTCCTCTTCGCCCGTTTTTGGAGACCTCTTAGGTTACATCCTTCACGCATAAAATCTGGAAGGCCCATTGCGGTCTATTTTTGACTACCTGCTGGGTTAGGGTAGAAATGATTGACCAAAAGGTTTTGGGAGAAAATTTCAGTGCCCCTTTCGTCCCTCTCAAGGCCTTCTATCCCAATATGCCAATGACCCGGAATCCTTTCTCCCTCATTTCTTCGACCGACCAACCGGATTTGTGAATTTGCAGTCTATTCCCCCCGAATTCTTGCTGCGGAAGAAGGCCATTGGGGGTAAAAATGATCACTCTCTTCGTAGCAATTTTCTCCATCATGGAGATTAATTGAAACCCCTCCTCTTTTTCCAAGTGCTCGATTAAATCTAATGCCAGAACGCAATCAAAGGATTTAGGGGAAAATGTTTTATCCAGATCAAGGGCATTCATCAGGAGATACTAGTCGTGGATCCCCTCCTTCTTACTTTCTTCTATGGCGGCGGCAAACATGTCGCAACCCACACCATGAAATGTTTTGGGCAAATGCTTGATGGGGGAGGATGAGCCACAGGCCAGATCCAACACAGATTCACAGCCGGTTAAAGCGAGGTCCAATTCATCAATGTATTCATAATAGGTAATTTTCTTAGGGTTCTTCCAATAAAATTTGATACTTCTTTTCATTTAATTCCCTGGAGATAAAATTCTTTCCTCGGTGCTGAACTTCAGTACTGGAACATC
>Ga0187865_1002354_pt1 | contig 18192 bp, 15 predicted proteins | sample June2016WEW_11_1_2_FD_132989 | JGI IMG/M metagenome (GOLD analysis project Ga0187865, IMG submission 132989) | Peatland microbial communities from SPRUCE experiment site at the Marcell Experimental Forest, Minnesota, USA - June2016WEW_11_100 | ecosystem: Environmental > Terrestrial > Soil >...
ATACCACTGTGACACAGCCAAAAACAGTTCCGGCTCTGCCACGCTGATGACTTCGTCTGCTTCCATTCTGATAGCGCTGCAGCCGGAGGCTGGAGCGACCGGAACGGCCACCACAACTCGCGCGGCCTTTCGCCGACGGATAGCTGCGACCGCAGCCAGAATGCTGCATCCTGTCGCGATGCCATCATCCACGAGAATGATCGTCTTCTCTGCTAGCTCTAGCGGTTGACGGCCGCCGCGATATGACTCTTGGCGGTATTCGAGTTCCTTCCGCGCGGCCGCCGCCACCTCCTGGATGTCCTCTTCCGACACGCCGAGTGCCCTGACTATAGACAGATCGAGTACCTGCACGCCGCCCTCGGCAACCGCGCCCATGGCGAGCTTCCTGTTCCAGGGGGTGCCGAGCTTACTGACCGCAAAGACATCGAGTGGGACATGCAGCGCGCCCGCCACCGCGAAAGCCACGGGCACGCCGCCCCGAGGAAGTCCCAGCACAATCACGTCGTCACGACCGGAGTATGCCGGCAGCTTGCTCGCGAGTACACGCCCGGCTTCGGCTCGATCCACGAATGGGAGCACTTCCAGGTCTTCGTCTTCCTCACGGAACAACATGGTCCCCCCTTCTCGAGCATGCGGCCTCAGGCTGCCGCTTGCGACCGAGCTTCCGCCTCAGCGGGGAACAGCGCGGACAACGCAGACAGAAGACCCGCACTGCCCTCTAATGCGTATACTCGGCTGGCCGCAGGAATCTCGGGGTCTCGAGCGGCCCCGCGCACTAAGAGAACCGGCGTGTTCGACTTCTCCTTGGCCTTGACTGCCAGCATATATTTTTCTTCCGCAGCAAATCGGTGGCCGACAATCACAGCGTCAAAGCTCTCACGACTCAGCAACTCCAACGCCTCCTTGACACGGATGGTTGGCGTCACGTCGTATCCCGCTTCCTTCAGGGTGGCGCACCGGTTTTCTGAAACCGTTCTGTCAAAGGAAACGCAGAGAATTCTTCGCTCGGGCATACCATACCTCCCCCGGCCCTCGGGCCGGGTGTTCGCTCCAGTACAGGTCAGTGCCGCTAATTGGACAGCAGCCCTATTACGCTGCTATCGCCGGCTTGCCAGGACGGGTTTCCTCTTTCTTTTCCTCCGTCACAGCAGGCCGCATGCTTGCAATCTTGGCAAGCGCTTTACCCGTCAGAACAGTCAAATGGACGGTCACGATCGCGCCCAAGATCGCGGGCACCACGTACACGTTCTCAACCTTCCAGAGCCAGTGTCCCAACACGGGTGAGCCTATCCATGCCCCAAACCAACCAACGATCAGCTTCCCGAACAGAGCATCATTGCCCTCAAGAAACCGATAGCGAATAACGTTGTGGTAGGCAACAGCAACGACTGCTCCGATGAGAGTGAGAACCAGAAAGGAAAGCAAGCTCATCCCCAGCATAACGACACCTCCTTGGGGACCAGGGGAGACCAGGGTTGGTCTTCGAAGAACGAGGTCCAGAACTGGGTCAAATGAACATTGCCGAATCAAGGTCCCGAATCGAGACTCGATCCGCAAATTGATCTTTTCATCTTTAATTCTAGGCCCGCGTGATCCGAGACTCAATAGTTCTGCAAGCGATCATCCGGGATTACGACGCCAAAACGGGATTCCGCCCAGTTTCAGCCTGTCTTCGTGGCGCTATCGACCTAGAATGCAGGAGTGGTTCTTTTGGTCCGTTTTGGCTGTGCTATGCCGATGCGGCAAGTTTATTTTCGATTTTACGCGGAGTTGAATGAACTGCTCCCGCCGACCAGGAGAGGTTCTTGTTTCGTCCATGGCTTTGATACCGCTGCCGCGCTCAAGGATGTGATCGAGGCTTTAGGCGTGCCGCACACCGAGATCGGTCTCGTCTTGATTAATGGTGAGTCCGTGGACTTCTCCTGCCCCCTGAACGACGGAGACCGAATCAGCGTTTACCCAATTTTCCGATCACTCGATATCAATCCGCTCACACGTGTGCGGCCCGCGTTTAAAGGGGAAAGGCGCTTCGTGCTCGACAACCATCTCGGCAAGCTAGCGGCCTACCTGCGAATGCTGGGTTTCGACAGCTTGTATCGCAATGACTATCGCGATGAGGAACTCGCCCGCATCTCCGCCAACCAACAACGAACTCTGCTAACCAGGGACCGCGGACTATTGAAACGCAGCATAGTGATCCACGGATACCTGGTGCGGGAAACACACCCGCACCACCAGATGATGGAAGTAGTGAGCCGTTTCGACCTGGCTGGATCGATTTGCCCATTTCGGCGCTGTCTCCACTGCAACGCCCCCTTGCAGCCGGTTCCGAAAGGGTTGATCAGCGATCGCCTGCCCCCAAGGACGAGGAAACATTACGACGAGTTCCACATTTGCCCAGGGTGCGATCGCATCTATTGGAAGGGATCGCACTATCAGCGCATGAATAGGCTTATCGAGCGTATGATTGACCCAATCCACCCGCCTGGCCTGAGCATCTAGCTCGCGGAGCGCCGAGAGGAACTGCTGTTGATCGGGCCCCAGCGTTCCCTGCTTGGGAGAGCGTCACACTCGACCGTGACGGGCCTCACGGATACCAGAACATAGTCGTGGGAACATCGGGGTAGAGGTGGGCCATGCCAGTCCTGATTTTGGCCATTGCCTCATTCCTGCTTTTCATCATCATTGTGGTTCTACTGTTGATTGCGGACACACTTGAATCGCGAGCACTTCGCCGCAAGAAAAACCTAACCCTGGCGAAACCGCTGGCCCTGCTCTCGATTACCGAAGCATTCGATCCCATCTACTCAGTTCTTTGGGAAGCGCCCGTTGCGGCTTTGGAGCTTATAGATTCTGCCGGGTCATCCGGCACTCCGGTTGCGAGATTGCGGCCGATCTATGAGGAAGCCGCTGCTCGTTTCCCGGAGATTTATGACGGCTGTGGCTTCCTGCAGTGGCTTCAGTTCCTGGAGGAGACTCAGCTCATCTCATGGCACGGCGACAAGGTAGTGCTTACCCCTGATGGGCAGGCCTTTCTCACGTTCCGGTTTGTGACCGACGCGATGGTCGAGGTGTGAGGCAAGGCGCCATCGATCCACTGGATGACGCTGCAGATCATGGCAACGAGTTCCGATTTCAAGCAGCTGCTTTGAGCGTTCCTGCGCGCTCCTCTTCTCTTTTGTCTTTAACCATACCTTCGTCCGGCCATCTGAGCGAGAAAGAGAATTGTGACACACGCGTTTGGAGCGCGCCGATCCTCTAACCAGGTGCTTGAATCTGCTTGGTTCTACGCCCGATACCAGTCTTCCCGGGTCAGCGGCAGACCAGTCTCCCCGTGCAGTGGCTTGACAAGGAGGGTCTGGTACACGTTCAGACGACCGCTCCGGAATCTATGCGCGGCGCCAGCCATGTAGAGGCGCCAGATCCGGTAAGTAGTATCGTCGGTAATGCGACGCGCTTCCTCTGCATGAGCCTCCAGCCGCCGGACCCAGTGGTGGAGCGTCAAGGCATAGTGCTCGCGCAGACTCTCGACGTCTCTCACCTCAAAGCCTTTCAGTTCCGCCGCGCGAAGGCTTGCACTGATCGGTACCAGTTCGCTGTCGGGAAAGACATAGTGGTCAATGAACGACGGTCCCCGCCTGCGATACGTGGCGGAATGGGCAATTCCGTGGTTCAGGAATACGCCACCCGGCCGCAACAGATCCCAAGCTCGGCTGAAGTACTCCGGCAGGAGCGCTTCACTGACGTGCTCGAACATGCCGACGCTGACAAGCTTGTCGTACTGCTGGCCGTGGTCAATGTCCCGGTAGTCCGAGACTTCCACGCGGCATCGATCATTCAGCCCTGATTCGAGCAGGCGTTGTCGTGCCCGTTCCGCCTGCGGCACACTAAGCGTGATGCCTACAGCTTGCACGCCGTAGTGCGCGGCCGCGTGCATAATCAATCCACCCCAACCGCAGCCAATATCGAGGAGACGCTCGCCAGGGCGGAGCCGCAGCTTCCTGCAGATGTAATCCAGCTTGCGCTCCTGGGCAGTATCCAGGTCTTCTTCTGGCGTGTGGAAATAAGCGCAGGAGTAAACCATGCGCTGATCCAGCCAGAGCGCGTAGAACTCGGCTGGGAGATCGTAGTGGTAGGTAACAGCCTGCCGGTCCCGATCTCTGGAGTGAACCGGGCCACGCAACTTGATGGGATGGAGACCTGCTTGCGCGTGATCACTCGCTGGCAGCTTCCGCAGTCGCTCCCTAAGATCAAGACTCTCCCCTGGGCTGCGCTCTTGACCAAGCAGACAGTCGGCCAAGTCGAAGGCGGCTTCGATGTCGCCCTCGATGTCGAAATCATCGTAAATATAAGCTTCTCCCAGGGTGAGTTCGCTGGGGGAGAGAAACATTGCACGTAGCGCTCCCGGGTGTTTGAGAACCAGCGTGAAGAGCGCCTGCTTTTCAGTTCCCCAAGTGGTGCCGTCCCACAGTCGAACCTGAAAATCACGCCTTGGGTAATCTGCCAAGAGAGCCTCAAGGAAATCAGTGGCGACCTGGAAGGACGTCTCTGCCAATAGAGATTTGACCAATAGTGCCATGGCCTCTTCCGTTGCGCTCCCGCAGTGCTCCGCCGGCATAACTTCGGCGTGACTCGCTCCAGTGATTCCAACACACCCCAGGGCCGAGCATTCGCCATCTGCGGGAAGACCTCAACCGGGGGTCGCGCGTGCCCAACCTATTGCAGCGTGCTAGCCACACTAGAAAATGCATTGTTGGCGTTTGAGCCGATCAGCCTCAGCGTGCCAACAACAATCACCAGAATCACCGCCAACATGACTGCGTATTCGGCGATGTCTTGGCCTTCTTCCTCTCCCCAGAGTCTGCACAGAAAGCTAGCCATACTGTCCTCCGGACCACGATTTGGGCCCACATCGGCCTCGCTCGGCTTTTCCTTTTGGTCGCTTGCGGCTCGCGGGTTTGTTTTGGGCTGCTAGCCTGAAATTCCGTGCTGCAGCTAGGCAGCGCCGCCTTTCTTTATCGTTGTCAGAGTGTGCTGCCAAGTCCTCCAGGAACTGAGCCGTCGTTTCGTATTGGTCCGTGGTTCCTGCAGAATCCCCGTCTCATTTCTGCAAAGCACATTTCATCGCACGAGCCTCCAGGGCCTGCGCTGCGTGACGCACACCCTGCGAGCAGGCGTGGATGATCACTTAAGCCGCAGTGGCTGCAGTTTCGACCTTCTGCTGGGCAGCTTTGGGGAGTTCGAACTTGAGCAGTCCCGCCTGCAATTCGACCACTGCGCTCTCTGGTATCACCTCCGTTGCAAGGTCAATGAACTGCAGGATCTGGTCGGGATACCAGTTGATGTACTCGACTTTCCCTCCCGCAGTTTCCGTCACACTCACCTCCTTTTTGCCCATAATCGTAATGCAGCGCGGCTCGATGCTGACTCTAAGTTCATTCTCTTCATAACCGAAGACATTAGCGCGAACACTAATCCGATCATCCGACTCCGACATGGAAACGGAAACTGGGCGCAGAAGCTCTGATTCCGCTCGGAACCAGTCTTCCCAGTCGTGACCGTGTTCACAGCCACGCGTCTCAAACAACTCATAGGCACGACGTGCGATCGCAAGCTGCACCTGTTGCATCTCCCAGCGGAGATCCTCGACGTTCCGCAGACTTAACAATGTGCTGGGTGGATCAGATTGCTGCGGTTGGAACGCCCTTGTGGATTTCATAAGATCCTCCTTCGGATGAGTCGCAGAAGGAGCATCGCCCGGCCTTTTGTCGCAGGCGGCGCAGGCGAGCCGCTATGGATGGTCCATTGTGGAAAGAACACACTCCAACATTTTCATTCTCATCACGGCCCCCCAGAGGTGCAGTGACGAGCGTCACCAAGGCACGTGTCAGCACTCACGAACGGCACCGCTCCGTTCCGCCAGCGTCACAATGTGGGGGCGCTAGGTTCGCGCCTCCTAGGGAAAATCAATTTCGTCTACTTTCAGGCCGCAACGGCAACGTGCGGCACAGTGATCGTGAACGGTCTTTGGTGTTCGAAAGCCCGCTCCCGACGGCCCACGATCGTGTATTTTGGGCTCTGGGTCGGCGGCAGGAAGGCGGCGATTTCATTACGGAAGTGGTGGTAGCCACCGGTGAATCTGCCCTTGTCCCAGACTCTCAGCAGGGTCTCAGTAAACAGACCATTCTTGGTTCCATCCATTGCCACTTGGTTGTCTTGACAAGCTGAGATCAGGACGACACTGCTCTCCACGTTGACTTTCTCTCTACGCGGAGTCTTCTTGCGAATGTCATCGTATAGTGTTGCCCGCTCCTTGTAGATCTTCGCCTGCACCTCAGGAGGCAGAAACTTGGGTCTGAGGTTTTCACCTGCGCTCGCACGTACCCGTGCCTCCAAACGTGGGAGGTACGAGGCTGGGTTTAGGAACATGGTTTTTGTCATAGTCCCGCTGTGACAGCTGTCCGACAACACGACAACTCGTAAGCCGGGCCGGAAACGCGACCACATCGCGTACAGTTCATCATCGACCAGCTCGCGGTCGTAGAGCACCCACGTCTCGTCTAGGCCGTCGGGCTCATCATTGTTAACGTCATTAACTTGGCCGCCGTGGCCCGAGTACGTCAGCAAGAAAAAGTCGTCCTCGATCAGTTCTCTGGCGGCCTTTTCGATTACACCCAGCAGCGCAGTCGAAGTGGCAGCTTTCGTGAGCAGCGATTGGGCAACGAAGCCCTGACTCCTGGCAATCGTTTCCATGTCACGGGCGTCGTTTTCGCAGGCGACAAGTTCTCCTTTCCAGCCTGCATAATGGACAGGGTCAACTCGATTCAGTCCGATATGGAGAGAAATTCCTTTTGGCTTGGCTCCTCCTAGCATGGTTCCTCCTTTTACAGATCGAAGTTACCGAAGCGCCGGCAAACTGATATTTCCGTCGCGCTATTGCCAGCTCTTCTAGTTTTTGTGTGGTGAGCAACTGCTGTTGCCCCAGCAGCTTGGTGACGAGTGCGATCCTGGCAAAATGTTCCACCAATTCCATTTTCATGTACGCGTGGAGCAGATCTTCGCCGTACGTCACCACGCCGTGGTTAGCCATTAAGATGGCTTCATGCTGCGGAATAAGGGGACCGAGTGCTTCGGCTAATTCCGGAGTACCAGGCGTGGCGTATTCGGCCAAGGGGACTCCTCCTAGGCCGATGACCGCTTCGCAGACGAGTGCAGGATTAAGGGAAATTCCTGCTGCAGCATACCCAGTGGCGACCGGCGGGTGGGCATGGACTACGGCATTAACCTCCGTGCGCATTTTGTAGATCAGCAAGTGCATGGCGATCTCGCTCGACACACTTCGTCGTCCGGCGAGCTTGTGTCCCTGCATATCGACCACTACCAAGTCCTGCGGCCGCATCATACCCTTGCTGATACATGTTGGGGTGATGAGGATCGACTGGCAATCGAGTCGCACCGACAAGTTGCCATCTGTGGCAGCGACGTAGCCACGTTCGTGCAAGAGCTTTCCGAAGTGGACGATGTCCTGTCTATATTTGACTTCCTCTTTCATGACGCACCTCGAGCCGCTCCCTAGGCTGTACCTGCACTCACGATCATCTCGACTTGCCAGTACGTCAGAAAATTGCTTCGAGTCCTGCCATTACGCCCACCTCTTTCTGGGGGTGGTTGTTATAGCTCAACGCCTCCAAAGCAGTTGAACAAACTCGTCCGGACTGAGCTGGAGCTTACGAAGAGAGTCGTACAGGGTCGCTTTGTGCAGTGTGTCGCCCGAGTGAGGCTCGTGAAAGGAGACCAGGTTTGGGCTGCGCGTAGGGTTAAAGAACTGCCTCACCGACCCCCGGTGCGACTTCAGCGGACGATAGCCGAGGTCACGAAGAAGGCCGACGAAACGCCTCCACGCAAGCTGCATGGGAAATCCGGACATTCTTACAACTCCGTTGAGACATACATGAACCTGCGCGCGAGCTCTGTCCTTTACCTCGCCGACGGGACGAGCATCAATACGATCAGCACCGCTAACACGAAGCTCGCCATAAGCGAGAACACCGCGTGCAACGGGTGCAGGTGGAAATAGCTGTTCCCGTGCCTCTTAAGATGTATTGGGGTCTTCATGAAAGCCCCTCGCCGACAGCGGCGGATCCTTTCAAGCCCCCCACCACCGTGCAGAATCTCCTCTTTCATTAGGCTCCTTTTCTCCATGAAATTGCAATGATGGCTGCAGGTCACTGATTTTCTTGCGTGAACTACTACACTTAAGAGTGTGAAGACGGGCCCAACAAGATTTTCTTCAGCCGATCAAAGCGCAGCTCATCACCAACGCGATATAGCATTTTGTGATGGGCGGTCAGCCTCGTCCTGAGGTTCTGGGACAAGCTGACCTTTGCTCCAGACGGACTCGTCCGAGTTCTTCGATCACGCGAGTTGGTCGTATGCGCCCCGAGTGGGCAACGCGAATCTCCCTTCAGAACCTCCGCCCTCTAGCCAGTTTGTTTTCCGAGGACTTGGCTATTGACTTGGGAACGGTCAATACGCGTGTCTATGCCCGAGGTCGGGGCATCGTTGTCAACGAGCCCTCAGCCGTTGCTCTTGACGACAGCACTGGGGAAGTGCAGGCGGTGGGCAGAGAGGCCAAAGAAATGCTGGGGCGTACGCCAGGCAAGATCAGAGTGATAAAGCCATTGAAAGACGGGGTGATCGCCGACTTCAAAGTAACCGAGAAGATGCTTAGCTATTTTATCCAAAAGGCGCATCAGCGCAGGACACTGGTTCATCCGCGCGTCATCATCAGCGTCCCTTCCGAGATTACCCAGGTGGAACGGCGCGCGGTGACAGATTCAGCCTATCGAGCCAAGGCAGCGGAAGTTCACCTCGTTGAGCAGGCGATGATGGCTGCCATTGGCGCCGGGCTTCCCGTTACCAAGCCTGGCGGTAATTTGGTTGTGGACATCGGCGGTGGTACCACTGACGTCGCCGTCATTTCAATGTCCGGCATCGTCTATTCGCGCTCACTGCGCACCGCTGGTAATCACATGGACGAGTCCATCATGAACTACGTGAAACGAAAACATAACCTACTGATCGGTGAGCGCACGGCGGAGCAGATTAAGATTGAGATTGGGTCGGCATCCGCTCTCGAGAAACCGGTGACAATGGAGGTCAAGGGGAGAAGTCTCATAGAGGGCATTCCCAAGACGATTACCGTGGACGATAGCGAGATCCGCGAAGCGTTGAACGAATGCGTGGCCACAATTGTGAACGCAATCCGTGCGGCCCTGGAGCGCACCCCACCAGAACTCTCCGCCGATATCAGCGACCGTGGCATTGTCCTTGCCGGTGGCGGTGCGCTCCTGAGAAATCTGGACAAGAAGATCAGGGATGAAACCGGCTTGCCCGTATGCGTCGCTGACGATCCCCTATGCAGTGTCGTACTAGGCACCGCTAAGCTTCTCGACGACTTCAAACTATTGCGTCGCGTTGCCGTCGACTAGATCTGCTTCTGTGGTCTCCGCATCCCGGCAACGAGCAACCGTTAGGACCTGCGCTGGTTACGTGGAGAGACGTCGAGCAGCAGTTTCCAGGGGCACCGGGTTGTAGAAGAACCAGGAGGCCCGTTCGAATCGGTCAGTCGAATGAGTTGCAGCAGGATTTCCAGTGCCAGTGAAAGTCCTCTTCGATCGTCTTCACAGTAGCCCGCGTCATCTCAGTCCGCAAACCGAGTGGTTGATGGGTTTTCTCTGTTTCCTTCGTCGTTCATCGAGCCATGCTGTACGTGTCGCTACAGGGGTACCAAATTACGATATGTCCGGAACATTACCGTGCCTTTTCCGGAAGATGACAATTTGTTCATCCACGAGCTAATCGCCGCATTTCCCCTCCCAACTACGGCTATGATTTCACCTACGCCACCGCCAAAGCCGAGGTGTCTAGGTGAAATGCATTCGTCAAGTGATTCGGGCGGTTCTTCCTGATGTTCATCTGCGGTGCAGGGCTTTGGGGACAAATCCTTAGGACCAGACCAACAGAATCCGTTCTACAACCATCCAATTCCGTTCCGTTGCCAGCACCGGTCAGTTCAATTCCCCTGACAGTTTCGCCAGGTACTCCACTGAAGGTGGCTCTGGACCAGGAAGTGCGCATCCGAAGGGTTGGGCAACCGGTTCACGGAAGAGTTGTAGAGCCCGTTTACTCTTTCGATCAGCTCGTCGTCCCTGCTGGCAGCGAAGTCATGGGTAAGATCGCGGGCATCGACGGTGTCTCAAAAATGAATCGCACCGCTGCGGCCATGAATGCCAATTTTTCGCCGTCTCGGCAAGTACACATCGAGTTTGACGAATTGGTGCTCGCCAACGGCAGACACCTCCCACTGCAAACCATTGTCTCTCCCGCGTCACAAGGCGTATTACAGTTTGTCCCTGCGAACGCCAAGGAAAATACAAGTGTGGCGGACGAAGCCAAGAACGCCGCCTCGCGGAAGGTGAGCGAGGTGCGGCAAGAAGCCAAGCGCCAATGGGATGCGGCCAAGGCCCAGCTCCATACGCCGGGAAAGACGCACCAGCTGAAAAGACTCGCTGTGGCCCAGCTTCCTTATCATCCGCAGTATATGGATCCCGGCACCAGCTTCAATGTGGATCTGCAGCAACCCCTCGATTTCGGAACTGAGCTCTTGAAGGCGGACGCGCTCTCTGTTATCGGAAACCCGCCCCCGTCCGGCAGCGTCGTGCATGCTTTGTTGGTCACGCCACTGAACTCGGCCACCACCAAAAAGGGCGAACCGGTCGAGGCAGTCATCAGCCAACCCCTCGTCGTCTCGGATCACTTGTTTCTTCCAGAAGGCAGCCACATTAAGGGCTCGGTATTGCAGGTGCGACCTGCCCGCAGGCTGAATCGTAACGGGCAACTCCGCATTATGTTTCGTCAGGTGGTTCCTCCCAGCGGAATCGAACAGAAAGTCGAGGCTAGCTTGGAGGGCGTCGAGGTGGCAAAAAGTGAGCATCTGAGCCTTGACGCCGAAGGCGGAGCGCAGGTCACCACCCCCAGAACGCGATACCTGACCACCGCAATTGCCGTGGCGCTCGCTAGTTCCTCTATGTCGCCGGACCACGACCGCGGCTTGCACGCAGGAAGTGGGGGAGACACTGGCGCAGGAGCCGCCAATGGAGCTTCCGGGTTTGGTCTAATCGGCACACTTGTCGGAGCGTTAGCGCGCTCAAGAGCTGTCGCCTCGGGATTTGGAGTTTATGGGGCAGCGATGTCGGTTTATTCCCATTTCCTCTCGCGAGGACGCGACGTGGTCTATCCTAAAGACATGTCCTTGGTGATCGGGCTAGGAACTCGCGACACCAAGCCAACTAACGCCGCAGGATCATCTGCGCGGTGAGATCTGAGATGCTGAAAATCGCGACCGCTGCGGGTTTACGTGTCAAGATAACTTTAAGCAGAGATGCCCGCGGGCGGAGTCTGATGTTGTTCTACCGGCAATCGGTGTCCAGCAAACGGATTGGCCGCGTATGAATTCAGTGCAATATGTCGCTGATACCGGTCTCAGTGTTGCATCGGTATGCCTGCGCTCTGAGATGGTGCTTTTGGTTCTGTTCGCGTTCGTTTGCCTGGCATTGGCGGCCCCGCAGCAACGAGCAGCTCGTTCCATTGTCATAGATTTGTCGGTGGTGGATGACAAGGGCCAGGCCATTCCACAGGCGCGGATCGAAATCAGTGCTCAGGGGCATCTTCTAGCCACTGAATTAACCGATACCGCTGGGAAAACAACAGCCACTCTTCAACGACGGAATAGCTTACAGCTGACCGTTAGCAAGCAAGGCTATCTCGCGACAAGTGCTGCCTTGGAGATAAAAGCAGATACCGAGCCCGAGGAAGTCGAAGTTGTTCTAACGAAGGCCGAGCTGAGCCAACAGAGCGTAGAAGTCCACGGCACGGCCTCAAACCCGGTCGTCGAGGAGTCGAGCAGTCCGGCGACAATAGCGCCGGCACAAGCTAAAGAAGCACCAGGCCGGCCGGCGACTCTGGCAGATACATTACCCCTGGTTCCCGGCGTCGTCCGTGCTAGCGATGGCAGTGTGAGAATCGCAGGTTACGGAGAAAGTCACAGCGCCCTCCTGGTCAACTCGGTGGACGTAACCGATCCCGCTACAGGTGCGTTCGGGCTGACCGTGCCCATCGACAGTGTCCAGAACATCTCGGTTTCCGAGATGCCTTACCTCGCGCAATATGGAAAATTCACCGCCGGTGTTGTCACAGCGGAAACGCGCCCGGGAGAGGAGAAATGGCACTACGATCTTAATGATCCGCTGCCCGATTTTCGCATCAGAAGCGCCCACCTGCAAGGTATCAAAGATGCGTCACCCCGGCTCAATCTTAGCGGTCCTCTCGTCGCCCGGAAACTTTATTTCTTGCAAGACGATGAATACGCGATCAACAAACGTGAAGTGTATACGCTTCCGTTTCCTTTCAACCAGACCACGTCGACCGCGATCAACTCTTTCACGCAGTTGACGGCGATCCTGTCTCCCAACCAGACGCTCAGCGCGAGTTTTCATCTGGCTCCGCACCTGTTGACCCATTCGGGACTGGACTACTTCAATCCTCAGCCAGTAACGCCCGATATCAATGTGCACGAGTCTACCGGCACCATTATCCACCGGCTGGCCATCGGAGACGGGATACTGCAAAACACGCTCGCCATCACGCATGTAAGCACGGGGATCGATCCGCAAGGCACCTCGGAAATGATCCTCACCCCAACCGGGAATCAGGGCAACTACTTTGGTCAGGAGTCGCGCCTGGCCACACGGGTGCAATGGATAGAAAGCTGGCGGCCACGCAACCTGCATTTCATGGGAGACCACACTTTGCAGATTGGTTCGGTTCTCGCGCATGCAGAAAATGCGGGGAACTTCAATGCCCGGCCAGTCTTGATCGAAGACTCGACGGGGCACTTGATGAGCCGCATCGATTTCGGTGGCGGACAACCATTTGCAGTCAGCGACCTTGAACCATCCTTGTACGTGCAAGATCACTGGGTGCTGCGTCCCTCGCTCGCACTCGATCTCGGAGTGCGTTTGGAGAGCCAGACCATCACGCATACGGTTCGGAGTGCCCCGCGCGCAGGTTTTGCGTGGACGCCTGACCGGAGCCAAACGACTGTCATTCGTGGGGGCATTGGAGTCTTCTACGACAATGTGCCCCTTAATACCTATGCGTTCAGCAATTATCCTCAGCAAACCGTTACGATGTACAACAGCGCGGGCGGGGTGATCGGCAGCCCGATCCAGTACATCAATCTCACGCAGCAGGCTGCGGAGTCAGGATTTCCTTTCATTGACAGCACACAGAAAAGCGGGAACTTTGCTCCCTATACCGTCGGCTGGAATGTGGAGCTTGACCGTAGCTTTTCGCACCTGATGACGGTTCGGCTCAAGTATCTACAGAGTCAGGCTCACGACATGCTGACGATCCAACCTGAGATTGTTCAAAACCAGCATGCATTGGTTCTCGGTTCATCAGGCTTTGGGCAGACTCGGCAATTGGAATTCGTCGCCCGCTTTGGCAGCCAGGAGAAGCGCCAAATCTTCTTTTCCTACGTGCGCCAGTATGCTCGTGGAACAGTCAACGATGCGAACGGGTATCTTGGCAACCTGCCGTTCCCCATCGTGAACCAGAATCTGGTCGCGAGTTTGCCCAGCGAGATCCCGAATCGGTTTCTCCTGTGGGGGATGTACAGTTTGCCAAGGAAGTTTCGACTGACTCCAAAGGTCGAATATCGAAGTGGGTTTCCCTATCAACCCACAAATTTACTGCAGCAGTACGTTACTTCCATTCCAGGTGCCCAACCCCGCTTCCCGCGCTATTTCTCATTTGACGTTCGAGCCTCGAAGGACATTCAAGTCACACCCAAACACGCCATTCGGCTGTCCACAACAGTGATGAACCTGACCAATCATTTCAATGCGCTGGAAATCCACTCTAATGTGACTGATCCGCAGTACGGACGTTTCTTTGGCAATAACAATCGGAAGGTGCTTTTTGATTTCGACTTTCTCTTTTGACATGGTTGCATCCCCGGGGGCGTGGCGCTGTAATCAGCACGTACGTTTGCGACGGATGTGACAGTAATCGCACTGTATTTACTAACGCAGAGATGCGAGTCTGCAGGTCTGCAAACGATCGATTCGTACTGGTTGTCATTTTCATATTCGTGTTTCCGTGCCTCGCATTGGGGCAAAGGAAGGCTTCTCCGAACCGCCAACTTATACCACGCCTTCACTTTGCCGCTTCTGCAAATCACTCTTCGTCCCGTGATTGGGATTGAGCCAAGAACTTGGAGGCAACCATTTCTTGGGCCGCCGGATTCTTAATTGATGTTACCCTTCCAGAGAGACGTCCCATGATGAGGCGTTTTCCCGCTTCGGCTTTGCTTCTCTTGCTCTTCTGCCTGCCGTGGTTCGCAATGGCTCAGACCGCCTCCATTAGCGGGACGGTCACGGACAGCACTGCGGCGGTTGTGCCTCAGGCGAAAGTCACTGCCCGCAGCCTGGCAACCAACGCCTTGCGCAGCACTGCGACCGACGGGTCCGGGAGCTACCGGATCACCAGCCTGGTCCCAGGAGTCTACGATGTGCTCGTCGAGCGGCCGGGCTTCAAGACCGTGGAGTATTCCCGCGTGGAACTTACGGTTGGCCAGGTCCAGGACCTCAGCCCGACGCTGGTCCCGAGCGCGACCGCTGAAACGATCACGGTCCACGGCGAAGAGGTCGCGCCGGTGGATTTGGACGATGCCGAAATCGGAAACCTGGTCAGGAGCGAGCAGATCGAGAATCTGCCTATGATTCTGCGCGATCCGTATGAACTGATGTTGCTCTCTCCGGGCGCAATTCAGAGCAATTCGATTTTGGGTGGCCTCTCGGTGAATGGTTCGCGCGAGCGCAACAACAATTTTCTGCTGGACGGCACCGATAACAACGACGCCGAGATTCCCGGCTTGACCCTGCCCCAGCCGGGACTGACTTCCCTGAATCCCGATTCTGTCCAGGAGTTTCGCGTCATCACCAGCAGTTTTCTTCCCGAGTTTGGCCGCAATACGGGGGCGGTGATTGACATCGTGAGCAAGCGCGGCAGCAACGAGTTCCATTCCGACGTCTACTGGTTTGGGCGATTCGACGCTCTGGGCGCCCGCGACTATTTCAACCATGAGACCAATGCGGCCGGGCAAGTCGTGCCCAAGGATTCGTACTCGCGCAACACGTTTGGAGTTTCCGCCGGAGGGCCGCTGCTGCACGATAAGACTTTCTGGTTCGCAAACTACGACGGCGAACGATTCTCCACGACCCTCACGAACACAAGCATCGTGCCGACCCAGGCGTTCAAGAGCGGCAGCTTCACATACGGCGGTCAGGCCATCGATGTCAGCACCCCTGCTTCGCCGAATAACATCTTGGGGTTGCCGCTGGATCCGACGATGCAGAAGATCCTGGCGCTCTACCCTGCGCCGAACGGCCCCAGCGTGGACGACGCGCGCGGCCTGCTCTTCTATCCCAGCCCAGCTCAAACGACCGGCGACAACTTTAGCGTCCGCCTGGACCACAATTTCTCGCGGAGCGAAATCCTGGCCGTGCGCTACACCTTCAACCGGTACCAGGACCCCAACTTCGATCACACCGATTTTCTTCCTGGCTTGGGAGGAACCGGAACTTCGCAGCGCAGACAGAACGCCTCTCTTCAACTGACCTCGGTGATCGATCCCAAGCTGGTGAATAATTTTCGTCTCGGCGGCAACCGCATCAATTTCCCGCTCACCTGCGAAGGATTGAACGTTCTAAATAGTCTTGGCCTGACGGATTCGTATGGACGTGGGCTTGATCTTCCATTGCCGGGTGTCGCTGGGTTCGGCTGCCTGCTTATCGTGGACAGAAACGGCTCGCAGCGGTTCAGCGGCACCTATACGATCGGGGACGACGTGACCTGGGCTCGCGGACGTCACACTTTCAAGTTCGGCGTCGAAACGCGCGATGCCTACTCCAACAGCACGAATGACTTTCTCTCGCGGCCCACGGTTGACTTCAATAACTTCGCAAACTTCGGCGGCGTCGCTGCCTTTGTTACCGGCAATCCGACAGTGGATTCGAACTCAACGCTGCAGGACCTGGTGTGGTCGCTCTTCGGAACTGTGGGATCGGTGACCCAGGCACAATTCTTCGACAAGAGCGGCAATCGTACCGCCGACGATCTCCGCGGTTTCCGCCAGCAGGACTTCGATGCCTTCGCGCAGGACACTTTCAAAATCCTCCCCAACCTTACGCTGAACTACGGACTCCGCTACCAGTTCAATGGTGTTCCCTTCGAAGTGAACGACTTGCTTTCCACTCTTTTTGCCGACCCCAGCGGGCAAGCGCCGTTCACTTTCACGATCGCTGGGCAGAAGGAACACGGCCTGCCGCCGCTGTACAGCAACGACTGGCACGACTTTGAGCCGCGCATCGGAATCGCATGGGACCCTTTCAAGAACGGTAAGACCTCGATTCGCACGGGCTATGGCATTTTCCACGATCGGCTTTTTGGTCAATTGCTGGGGCTCACGCGCGGGAACCCGCCCTTTCAGCAAATCTTGTTCCAGCCGTTCTTCGGTTTGCCGCCTTGTGCTCCACCGGAGATCCAAACTCCCCTGGGGTTTTGCATCGGCCCGCCTGTTTCCGCTCTTCCTTTGCCGCCGTCGCTGTCCACCTCGGCGGTTGTGAACCAGGGAGCCGGCGATTTGCCGTTTATTATCGATCCGCACCTGCGCATGCCCTATAGCCAGAGCTGGAATTTTGGAATACAGCGTGAATTGCGCGGCGGCGTGCTCATGGAAGTGAACTACGTAGGGTCGAAGGGAACGCGCCTGCTTCGCCTGGTGGATGGCAATCCTCCGCAACCGGCTTTAGTGGCCCAGTTGCTGGCCGATGGTGTTCCGCCGCAGGCACTGCAGTTCGACAATCTTTATTTTGGTGCCGAAACCGGCGGGTTGCCGTTCGATGCGGTCAACAACAACGCCTTTCTGCACGCGGAAGTTTTCAACAACGCAGCTTCGTCCATCTATCACGCCTTGCAAGCGAACCTCACGAAGCGGATGTCGAAGGGCCTCACCTTCCAGGCGGCGTATACGTGGGCGCATGCCATTGATAACTCCTCCGACCCGCTGACCCCTTCACTCGGGAACCAGGAATTCCCGCGCAACTCTCTCGACCTGGCCGCCGAGCGCGGTAATTCCGACTTCGACGTGAGGCAAAGGCTGGTGATCAACTACTCCTGGGCGCTTCCACTCGGTCGCGGGCATGCCCACCTGGCCGAAGGGTCCGCGGGCAAAATCTTCGAAGGCTGGGAAGTGGCCGGGATCACGACCTTCTCCGGCGGACTTCCCTACGATATTTTTACCGCCACCGATACGGCTCACACCGGCCAGCAACAGCGCCCGGACTACAATGCCGCGGGCGTTCCTCTCCCCGTGAGCTATCCGCGCACGCAAACCGGGCCCAATCTGGGATTGTTCTCCAATCCGGCGTGGGGCAGCGCGGGCAACCTCGGGCGCAATCGCTTCTACGGTCCCGGCGTTAACAACTGGGACATGGTTCTGCAAAAGACCTTGAGCCTCTCCGAACGTTTCAAACTGCAGCTCCGCGCAGAGAGCTACAACTTGTTCAATCGTGTCCAGTTCGGCCAGCCCGGAAATCTCACGTCGAATCCCGGCACCTTTGGCCAGTCGACCATCCAGGTGAAGCAACCCGACCTCACCACCGGCGCCCGGCAAATCCAGTTTGGGATGAAGCTGAGCTTCTGACAGAGGGCTTCGGCAAACCAGATCGGAGACAATGTCGCACTGAGGTCACGCTGCCTGCTTTCGCGCGTCCTTCCGAGTGACCGAAGATTCATTAATCCCGGTTTGTCGGCAACACGGAAACGATCCACAAACGGGGTTCTGGGAAGTTAGTCTGGGCAGTGCGTCGATCCTCCGCGCGACGCTCGCTAGGTGTCTCGGGACCTCCGATTCCCCCTCGATGAACGCTAGTTAGATCTTCAGTGAGCGCTACGTGAACCACAGGTTCTACGAAGCCGGAGAGGCTGGATTTTGCAGGGTGGCCAGGCGCGCGGCCTGACGGAGTTTCCACTGATCCGGCAGCCAGGCCGGTAGTTCGCTGCTGC
>Ga0187865_1002357_pt1 | contig 18170 bp, 27 predicted proteins | sample June2016WEW_11_1_2_FD_132989 | JGI IMG/M metagenome (GOLD analysis project Ga0187865, IMG submission 132989) | Peatland microbial communities from SPRUCE experiment site at the Marcell Experimental Forest, Minnesota, USA - June2016WEW_11_100 | ecosystem: Environmental > Terrestrial > Soil >...
TAGCAGCATGCTGAAAAACTCTTTTTCGTGATAACTATATTGCTAGCCTCGCCTGAAAACAAAGGACTTACAGGTGCCGAAGTAGGGAAAAACAGGCCGCTTTTCGACTTTTTCAGCATCCTGTTAGTGATTCAGCGATTTGAAAACACCAATTCCTCGCGTATTCCCCGCGTGCCTCATTTTGATCTCGCTGTGTGCAGAGATGAACCAAAAATTCGAATCAACTCATTAGCTTCTGTCAACAGCTTTTCTAATTGGGTCTTGCGAACAATGCCTGTCTCAACCAACAGCTCAAGCCAGAAAACGGTTTCGTCAGCTTCCTCAGTCACCACGGCCAGCTTCGAAATAAAGTCTGCCCGAGAGCGGGACCGGCACACGGCACGATAGTTAGCAGCCACGGACGTTCCTGACCGCAGAACTTGCTTCCCCAGAACACGCGCCTCTTCTGTTTTTGGCAGCGCGCGGAACAGCTTCACGATCCGGATCGCGAACTGCTTGGTTCTCTCTCGTAACTCTTCCGGTTGACTTGGCATGCGCGCCTCATAAAGGATGCTGGATCAATAAACCAATCACCAAATCGCTAAATCACTTAATCGCTAAATTTCTCAACGGCGGGCTGGCGCCTCGATGTATCGGGGCGACCGGTCCCCGATTACCAACGAAGAGCCGCGGACGTACCAAACAGGTCGCGTTACGCCTGCTTGCCCCGCAGGGGCAAACTGTGAGTAGCCGTGGGTGAAACCCACGGAATGGAAACCCAAAATCCTTGCCGGCCCTGAAGGGGCCGGACTTATGGGTCAACCCCGTTGGGGTTGGGTGTTTCGCTACGCGCCGCGATCCGCACGTTGAAACCTGCGGCTACTCACATAAGGCCCCTTCAGGGCCTCTGACAAGCAAGTGCCGGTAGTCCGTCGACGCAGCCGATTGTATCGAGGAAGTAGTGTGGCAACTAGCGCTCTTGCCGTTGGGCGGCGACGGCATCGGACAACGATCCGGAGATTGTCGACAAAGCCTCTCTGGCATCGTCGCGCGTGATGCGGTCGTGGGCGGCCTCTGCCCATTTCTCAGGCGCGAAATATCCGGCCAGGTCGTCATCGGTGGCAATCGAATCCATGATGACCACGTTCACCCGCTGCATCTCGGCGAGCGATAGTGGCTCATCCGGCTGAAGCACTCCGTCCTTGTACACAGCCTGAAATATCTTTTCCATAATCGCCAGTTTAACTGATTTTTCCCCAAAACTCGCGTAATATTCGATTTGTGCGGGCTGGCACAGACCTGATTTAAAAAGTCTGCGACTGCCCCCAGTTGCCACCGAAAGGCCGCGGACCTACCCGACAGGTCGCGCTAGGCTTGCTAGAGCCGAAGCCGCTCGCATCGGTTACCTTGCTGCGGTCCATGCTGCTTGAACAGAAGCGCCGGTATTTTTCGGAAGCTCACGGCGCAGACCACAGCACTTTGCCGTCCTTGCCAGACATGACTAGCGAGGCGGCTGACCGCTGGCGGCTTTCGCCGGTTTTGTCGATGGTAAGCAATGTCTTTCCTAGGCTCGCGGTAAAGCCCTTATCGTCGGAAAGCTCAACGACTGGAGACTCACTGTTCAGGAGAATAGCGCTTCCGCTTTCTGGACTTCCATACAGCCAGAGGGACCCGCCCCCACCTTTTCTATGCCCAATATCGCTGCCCAACCGAACAGATACCCCGCTGGACCCGTTCTCAAATTGCAACGTGTCATCAAGTAGGGTGGCATGTATTGACCCTTTCTCATCCCTCATTGTCAGCACGCCAGCCCCGAGACCGCTTCGCTCTATTCCATTCTTGTCCAGTAGGCGGACTACTGGGTATCCGTCGGGGCCAGTGTCGTAGAGGAGGGCAACTTCCACCCTAATCCGACCTTGCTTGTCACGCAGGATAAGCCTGTCGGCGTCTACAGTACGACTGTGCCGCGCCTGGCACATTCCTAGTACACCAGCGGCGGCCAGAACAATGACAACAAGGGCGGTCCGTCTCAGCCGTCTGTTCGCCGTTTCAAGCGTCTTGATTCTGCGAAGGATGGCCTGCAATTCAGGCGTGTCGCTTGTCATAAGTCCCCCTTGCCTCTGAATTTCGAGAAGCTCTGTGCAATTAAAGCTGAAAATGTCGGCTCACGCTCACATGCAATCTATTTCGCTTTGCAGGTCCAGCACTTCGCTCACGAATCGGTATACGCCGTCGAATCGGCTAACTGCATCCCTTAAGGTTTTGAGGTCAACATACCGACTTTGGTCCAGGTTCGATGCTCCCTTTGTATCAAATGGATATCTGAAGGACTCTGAGGTCGGGTCCAGCTTTGAGAATTCTTCGATTAACTTCTTTACGTCGGTGACATCGTCCTTGACGGAACGTGGTAGTTCACCGAGAGCTTCTTCTAAGTCGGCCCATAATTGGCGGAGATTGTGTTCCTTTGGAACCTTTCGCTGTCCCGGGTTAGCGCTGGTTTCGATGAGAAGGCACTTTAGGCACAGCTCAAAGTAGTGTCGATATAGGAAAACTATTGGAAAGATAGAGTAGTCAGGCCCCCCACCGGCAAGTGCGCTTTCAATGAGCGTATCCCCAGCCCTTTTGTATGCGGCGGCAAAGCAATGCAATCTGGTAACTGGGTCATTCCTGTTGAATCTGTCCTCCCCCAGCCATAACCCCTCTGCAAGCGTGTGCGGAGGGACAAATGCTCGTTTCGTCCCTCTCTTTGAGTAATGTCTTTCCGACATAAAGCTTCTCCGTGACCTTTATGGCTTCGTCATTTACCCGAATTTGCATTTTGACTTCCCGGTCGACCTAGCAAACAGATCTGAGCTACGCTTGCTGCATCAGTGAACCAATCACCAAATCGCTAAATCACTTAATCGCCATATCGCTCAATAGCCAGCGCCGCCATTCACATTGGTCTTGGCGGGGTCGAGGCCTAGCTGTTCCATCACGGCGATGGCCTGCACGGAGAATTAACCCTCCAAGGCCCGTTGTACGCCTTCCGGGCTGCGAGCGATGACCGTTAGATAGGCTTGCGTTGGCTGATCGGGAGTGGCACGCCCCTGTTCCCAATCGCGCAGCGTGCCAAGGGGAATATGATACCGGGTGGCAAATTCTCCCTGCGTCAAACCCAAAGCGCGGCGAATAACCTTTATCTGTGGCGTTCGTTTCATGCGCTTGAGGTCGGCTGGGGTCAAGGGGCGTGCATCAGGATCAGCAAGCGCCGCGCGTTCAATAGCGCTTTGTGTCATCGAATGAAGTCCCCTGTGGTCCTTGCTGGAAGTAGGCTTCCTCCTCATGCTTTGTCGCCCTCCGGGCCGATATAATTCTGATAACCTCGTTTCGCTCAGTATAGGCCACATAGAGAAGGTGGTCGTCAACCATGCCTATAATCACGAATCGCTCTTCACCGTAATCCTGCCGGTCATCAAGAAACTCAATGGCAAACGGGTCTTTAAACACGCCTTTTGCCAGGTCAAAGCTGACGCCGTGCTTGGCGCAATTGTTCTTTGCCTTGGGCTTATCCCATCCAAATTTCAGATTCATAGGGTACGGGAAATCAGTAGCTCAGTCAAGGGGCGCCATTCACCCGCGACTGCAACCTTCGGTACCGCCGGAGAGCCCTCACCCACCGCCTTGCGGTCCCCCCTCTCCCTCCGGGCGAGGGCTAAAATCTTTTAGCACAAAACCTCGCGTCAGGATCGCTCCACCGCTAACGCCACGGCGTTTCCGCCACCTAAGCACAAAGCGGCTATGCCGCGCTTCGCGTTGCGCCGGGCCATTTCGTAGAGCAGCGTCACGAGGATGCGCGCGCCGGAGGCTCCGATGGGGTGCCCTAGCGCCACGGCGCCGCCGTTCACGTTGGTCTTTGCCGGGTCGAGGCCCAACTGCTCCATCACGGCGATGGCCTGGACGGAGAAGGCCTCGTTCAATTCGAATAGGTCCACGTCCTCGGTTTTCCAGTCGACCTTTTTGAGTAACATGCGCACGGCGTCCACCGGCGCCATCATCACCCACTTGGGCTCAACGCCGCTCACGGCCTGCCCCACGACGCGCGCCAGGGGTGTCTTCCCCACTTCACGAGCTTTTTCCAGCGACGTGACCACCAGCGCGGCCGCGCCGTCATTCGTGCCTGGAGCGTTCCCGGCGGTCACCGTGCCATCCGGTTTAAATGCGGGCCGCAGCTTGGCAAGCGTTTCCAGCGAAGTATCCGCGCGCGGAGATTCATCGATCGAGAACTGAATGGGGTCACCCTTCTTTTGCTTGATGGAGATGGGCACAATCTCGTCCTGGAAGCGGCCATTCTTGATGGCATCGATGGCGCGGCGGTGGCTCTCCACCGCATACGCATCCTGGCGCTGGCGGGTGATGCCGTATTTTTCCGCCGTAAGCTCGCCCGTCATCCCCATGTGGAAGTCCTCGTAGGCATCCCACAGGCCGTCGGTGATCATGGAGTCGAGCACTTTGCCGTGCCCCAGCCGCATCCCCGCGCGGGCCTGGGGCAGCAGGTATGGGCAGTTGGTCATCGATTCCATGCCGCCTGCCACAACGATTTCAGCATTGCCGGTTTCGATGGCCTGCGCGGCCAGCGCCACGGCCTTCAGGCCCGAACCGCAGACTTTGTTGATGGTCATGGCGGCGACGCGATTGGCGAGGCCGCCTTTCAGGCCCGCCTGCCGCGCAGGATTCTGGCCCAACCCCGCCGGCACCACGTTGCCCATGATGATTTCATCCACCAGGGCTGGATCGATTCCCGCCCGGCGCACCGCCTCGCGGACGGCGACAGCGCCCAAATCCACCGCGGAAAAAGGTGTAAGCGAACCCTGGAATTTTCCAATAGCCGTGCGGCATGCTGAGATGATGACGGGCTCTTTCATAGGGCCTCCAATCCAATCAAAGAAAGTTTTGGAAAATCCTGTGCGTAAAAATGGGGGTCAAAAGTAAGCAGACGATCAGCGTTCAGTGACGCGTGTGCGCCGATGAGAAAGTCAATCACCAACCGCCTGGCCTCGCCACCCGCCGATTTCCTTCTGCGGCGGGCACAGCCAGCAAACCGCTGCGCCGTCTCGCGCCACACCGCCTCATCGAGCGAAAAGTCCACTTCCACGCGCGTTGCGACGAGGAACTGATCAACAAACTGCTGCGTGACTTTCGGATGTGCGACAAGTTCCGCATAAACAGGCGCGCACACCACCAGTGCACCCTCCGCCGCCAGGCGCCCGAGCAAGGCTGTCACCTGCGCAACGACCGGGCTTCCGGACCAGAGAGCGGAGATAGCGTTGGTATCGATGGCGGTTCTCACTTTTTGTCAGGCTCCTCGTCGCGAAGGCTCCGAACCCAAGCGTTGATATCCGCGATTCCACCGGGGAAAGTTCCCAAAACCCCAGCGTATTTCTCAAAAGGGTTCCCAGCAGCTCTAGCCGGACGAATGAGCGTGTCATTGCCTCGAACGACGAACTCCACCCGATCGCCCACCCTCAGTCCTAACCGAGTTCGAATCTTTTTCGGCACGGTGACTTGCCCCTTGGTGCTGATGACGCTGGAATTTGCCATTTCCTTACCCTCCATCCCTACAGTAAGGATATCAATCCCTACATTTCAGGTCAAGCCTTTCTCGGAAGGAGCCGAGGGTAGCCGTGCCTTATTGCCTACCGGACCGCCACCTAGGTTCCCGGTCGTGGCCCTGAGCCCCGCGTCCCGACTACGGAGTCCCGACCGTTCGGCCCGTGCCATTCGATGATCAAAAACCACTGCTAACTCCTTGCATATCATAAGGTCATCGTGGAAATTCCGTAACTTGTTTATTTTCTTCAACTCCTGAGGAGCTCTTTTTTTGCCCCTTTGTTTTCAATAAACTCTGAGGAGCACTCTTCATTTTTAACATCTTTTTGCCAGTACCTCCGCCGCCTCGATGTCTGCCTCGCGAAACATGCCCACGGTTTGGGCCAACAAGCGGTGCGCGGCCTGTTCGGGAGTCAGTATCGCCCGCGCCACCCGGTCCACCGAGCAGGGCGGGGCGTCGAGCAGGAGTAGGAAGAAGTTTTCATGGAGGGCCGAACGGGTTCCGGTCCGCAGGCTGTTCATCCGTGATTGAGCCTTCCCCCGCGCCGTGCGCGGGCCCGTCGATTTCTGCGCGTTGCGGCGGTTGGCCTCGAGCCGGGCAGGAGTCATGGTGGGGGACTTGCGCAGCGACATGGCGGCACCTCGCGCCTAACTACTATTCTAGTGTACACCATAGCCTAAATTTGTCAAGAAACAAATGGTCTCGATCGTGGGTCATTTTGGTTTTTTGGGCAGGGGCACGCCATGGCGTGCCCCTACAGCAAACTGGCCCACCACCTCGATGGGCCACCGCTTGCAATTCCCACTGGCATTGATGTCGCGGTTTTTGGTGGCTTGGCGGGTAAGGGCCGGGTAGAATGAGGCTCTTGCTTCAACGAAAAAGAATTCGGCGGCGACGCGTCGATGGAAATGGAGCGGTCGAAGCGGGCATTGAGGAGGACACATTGAGACCGGCAGGTATCGAGTGGAAACAGGCACTGATGACGCTCCTAGCGATTTTGGTGATCTTCCAACTCACGGCGGCCGCCCAAAAGCCACCAGGTACGGCGAAGCCTCCCACGGCGGCCTCCAAGCCCGCAGGTGGTGCATTCCCCAGAATCTGGCACTCCGAGTCCTCGCATAAGGACTTCCGTGTGGAAGTGACGAATGATTTGTTCCGCGCTGCGTGGGTGAACATACCTCCCGCCGCGGCGAAGCAAGGCGCTTACATCCACACCGAGTGCCGCCGGGCAGGTACAAAGTGGGTGGGCTCTTCCAGCGTCTACCAGGGGATAGCAGTTTCCGGAGCTCCCGCCGGGCAAGACGTCAAGATGTGTCATCTTACCGTAAGATTTGAAGTGGATTCGATTACCCCACAGAAGATCATCTTTCACTCAGAGGCCATGCGGAACTTCGACGCTGCCAAGTGTCAGCTTCTTCAGACGGCATGGGAGGAGTTTACCTGGATTCCGAAGAAGTAAGTCGTAGCGCTGACCCTTAGCTCAGCAGGTGCCGACCTAAAGGTCGGCGCTACATCAGCGCGTGCCGACCCTTCTCTCCGCTCAGGGCAGGCTCTAAAGGTCGGCGCTACAAGCTTCTTCATCAAACTTCTATAAGGCTGCCCCGATGGCTGCTACCGCGGTCCGAATGCGGCCTGCCCAGGCAAAAGCCACATCACCAGGCCCAGCCCTGTCAGGACGGAAATGAAGTAGGCGGTAGTGGCCCGGCTGGGTTTAGGGGGTAGATCCTTGGTGAAGATGCGATATCCCGCCCCCAGGGCGACCAGGAAAAACACGCTTTGGCCGAGCAGCAGCCAGAGAGCCACACAAGACGTTAAAAGCCACACGCGCTCCTGCTTATCCATCGCTACGGCGGCTTGGCCGCCATCCAGCACCCACACCGGAATCAAGTTGAGCACATTCAGCCAGGCGCTGGCGCGGGCGAGCGCTGCCCAAATGCCGTTGCCCGTATGCCACCAGACCAAGGCACACGCTGCCGCCGCAAGGAGTCCTGTCAAGGGTCCGGCCAAGCTCACGGCAGCTCTTGTCTCTCGCGAAACCCCCAGTGCCTGCCAGCGCACGTAGGCGCCCAGCCCCGGCAGAAACACCGGCATTTCCGCCGGCAGGCCTCGGCGTTTTATGTCGATGAAGTGCCCCATCTCGTGAACGAGAATCAGCGCCACAAACCCTAAGCCGAATCTCGGGCCGTACAGAGCCCAATAGACCCCCATGAAGGCCGCCAAGCTGAGCAGGAAATTCAGCTTGAAGATGGCGAGGAGAACCTTGGCCTTAGACAATGCAATGGCCAACGGCGCGAGCGGCCCCAACTTGCTTACCCATTTGTTTCTGGAATCCGGCTGAGCCGCGGGCCGCGCCGCCAATGCCAGATGCCGCGCGTGGTCGCGCACCCATTCCGCCTGCGAGGATTCTGCCGGCAAAAACCTCAGCGCTTCCAGCCAGCGCTCGCGCGCCTCCAAGGGTTTGCTTTGATTTTCCAACTCCCTGGCTTGCGAGGCCATTCGCTCTAACGTCTCGGCATGCACCAGGGCGTGGCATTGCGGGCATTCCAGAACCCCGGGCGGGAGTTCGCCCGAGCAGCCGGAGCAGAATCGCGACGGTGGGAATAGTGTGGAGGACACGGTATTGGCAGCGCTGACTAGCCGGCACTTGGTTGTCCCGCCGTGGGCGTGGACAACTTGAACGGCCCGAAGATTTGGAGTGATATTCCTCGAGTGATCTTCCAAGCAATCTGGATTCCCACAAAAAGGATCACCAGGCCGATCAGCCCGTGGAAAGGATCCGCCAGTTCGAGGAATGGGGAGGCCAATCCCACCAGCGCCAGTATCACCAATGCCGCCCCCACATTTGGGTGGCGCTTGGGCGCAGGTGGGTTTTGCTCCGGCGCAGGTGCGACATTCCCGGAAGATTGCTCTCCCGGATTGTGCACAGATTGGGATTGTTCCGTTGGAACTGCCTTGTGGGTTTTGGACTCTTGCGCAATATAAATCGGAATCGCCGCAATGGAGACCGCGGCATAAGTCAACACCACGGCGGCAATCTGGTATCGCCGCCCACCTATTCCTCCCGAACCCATCATCATGGCCTTGCCCACGATATACCCGACGGCCAAAGAAACGTATCCGACCATCAATCCTGTGACGATGCCGAAAACGGCGTAGAGAATCAGTCCCAGGATGGCGCCTCCCACGCCGAACAGCAGTCCACGCATGAATGCCGCATGATTATCCTTGGGAATTTTGAGTCTTGCCTGCTCAGCGCAGGCGGCACACGCCATGGCGCTATTCACGCGATAATAGCTTCCCGCAATGGTCTGGTTGCAGAATTTGCAACGGTCGCTCCCGGGTTGGCCGGGATATTCGGCCGTTTTGAACTGAGGAGGAGTGTTGGGGATGGTTGGGTTTGACATGGGCGGACGATACCATAGAAATTACCTGACTAAAAGGGGGAGTGATTAGACGAGGGTTTAGATTTCGCGCAGTGTGTAGCGCGGATCTGTTTAGGTCCGCGGCTTTTCGTTGTCAATAAGCACAAGCCGCAGACCTTCAAAGCAGGTCTGCGCCAGACCGCGGGTTTCGTTGTGCGCGGGAAGTGGACATTCCTTGATCCTCAGTCTGCCGGCTGCTTCGCGTGGCGAGGTTCAAAGCTGATGAGCAAGCGAGTGCCGGTAGCCCGCGCCAGGCGCTCGAGAGTCCGCATCGAGGGGCGCGCCCGCCCGCCTTCCAGCCGGGCAAGGACCGGCTGGGTTGTCCCCATCTTCCGGGCCAATTCCGCCTGCGTAAGGCCGACGCGGTTCCGGGCCTCGAGCACGGCTTTGGCTAGACCAAACTCTCCCTCGAGAGCTTCGTACGCCTTCCGGTACTCCGGCTCTTCCATCCACCGTTTGTGCATGTCGGATATACGCGCCATGGGCACACCTCCGTCATTGGACCGCTTTCGCGCGGGCCAGGGCAAGCTCGATCTCGCGTCGTGGCGTCTTCTCTGTTTTTTTCACGAAGACCCGCACAATTACGACTCGGGAGCCAGCGGCCGCCACATACAGCGCCCGCGAAATCCCACTGCGACCCTTGAGCCGCATTGCCCATAGGCGACCTTCAACGTGCTTCACGTGCGGCTCGCCCACATGTTCGAGACCCATTTCCTCAATCAGATCGGTCAGCCGCGCCAACCTCGCCCGCATGTCTGCCGGCAACGCTTCGACCTCCGCACCAACCGTTTCATTCAGGGTCTCGACCGTCCATCCCATATGCTAGTATACCAAAAACGATATAATCGCAGCAACCTATTTGTCTGCTGGGTTGAGCGTGTAGCGCCCCGATGCATCGGGGCGGCTCTTCGTTGTCAATGGGGACAAGGCGCACTTGCGCCCGTCTTATGCTTTCACTCTCTTGATTTCCTCGATCAGCGGGGGAACGATTTCAAAGAGGTCGCCGACGATTCCGTACGTGGCGACTTCGAAGATGGGCGCTTCCTTGTCCTTATTGATCGCCACGACCGTGTTGGAGCCCTTCATGCCCACCATGTGTTGGATGGCGCCGGAAATTCCCAGCGCCACGTAGAGTTTGGGGGCCACGGTTTGTCCGGAGCTTCCGATTTGACGGTCCATGGGCAGCCAGCCGTTGTCGCAGATGGGGCGCGAGGCGCCGAGTTCCGCGCCCAGAGCGTCGGCAAGCTTTTTGGCGAGATCCACGTTTTCAGGCGCCTTAATCCCGCGACCCACGGCGACGATCAGTTCCGCCTGGGTCAGGTCCACGGCCTGCTTGGCTTCACGGAAGCGCTCGGCGGGTTTGGCGCGAATGGAGTCCGCGGCAAGTTCCACCGCCACGGGGGTGATGGGGGCCACGCTCGAGCCGCGCTCGACCGAATCTTCGCGAAACGCCGCAGCCTGAAACGAGACGAAGTAGGGCGCTTCACCCGCAAATTCGACATCGGCGCAATACTTCCCCTGGAATACCTGGCGAACGAAGATGAGCTTCCCCTCTTCATTCCGATAGCCCAGGCAATCGCTCACCAAGCCGCGATTGAGCGACGCCGCAAGCTTGGGCGCGAAGTCGCGCACCTGATATGTATGGCTGAACACCACGAAGCGCGGCTTTTGCTGCTCGATGACCGCAAGCAGGGCGAGCGTATAACCGTCCGCCGTGTACGCTGCCAGCAGGGGCGAGTCAACCGTCAGGACTTCCTGAACCGCGGCAGCAGCAAGGTCCGCCGCCAGCGACGCGAGATTGCTTCCCAAAAGCACGGCAGTGACGGCAGTTCCCACGCCCTGCGCAAGGTGCTGCCCCGCCGCCAGTGCCTCCCACGTGGGACGGGTCAGCTTGCCGCCCTGGTGTTCTGCGAAAACCAAGATGTGATTAGCCATAGTATGAATCCTGCTCACCGCCGAGGCGCGGAGGCGCAGAGCAAAGGAGGTGCCAGGTTCCAGGTGCCAGGTGCCAGTGAAACCCTAACACCTGACACCTGATACCTGACACCTATTCCGCGTCTCTGCGGTGAGGCTTTTAATTTAGATCCGCAACCTACTCCCCTTCCACCGTCGGTCCCGTGAATGCCGCCGGGGATGACTCCGTGGGGGCGGATTCTTCCGGTTCCGCCTCCTCGGGCAGCGCAGCCTTCTCTGCCTTTTCCGGCTTGCCGGTTCGCTTGGGCTTTGCCAGGACCGCGCTGAAGGATTCCAGTGCTTCGCACACGAGTTCGAGCGGAATCGTCTTGTAGTACTTGCCCGCCTCGAAGCGCTTGATCTGTTCGCGCCAGAGCGGATTGGTGCGCGCCTGTTCCAGGGCCTTCTGGTCCCTCCAGAACACCAGCCACAGGTACTCCGGCTTGCGCGCCCCGGAGATTTTGATGAAGTGAGCTCCCACGCAGCCATCGATCTTCTTGAGCGAGGGGAGCGTTACCTGACGGCCGAATTTCTCGTACTCCGCAACGCGCTTCTTGCGAGCTCGCATTCTCCAAATGTGAACAAACATGGTGAACCTCCTTATGGTGTAGGGCCGAGCGGCGCTCGGCCGTTGGGCGAGCGCCGCTCGCCCCTACGGCTAGATTACCCGCGCGTCGTTTTTGAGTTTGTCGACGAGGCGCGTGGCTATTTCTTTGGGGCTACCTTGCAAGAACTCCGTTTGGGCAGCCTTTACGGGGGTATAGACTTTGGCGATGCGCAGGCGCGGGGCCAAGTCCTCGGCGGTCAGGCCGAGGTCCGCCGCGCTCAGTTTCTTCACGGGCTTCTTCTTCGCCGCCATGATGCCTTTCAATGTGGCGTAACGCGGCTTGTTGATGCCGGATTGAATGGTAATCACGGCGGGCAGCGGCAAGCTGATCCACTGGAACCAGCCGCCCTCCAATTCGCGCTTCACGCGCAGCGCGCCACCCTCCACTTGGATTTCCATGATGATGGTGGAGTGCGGCAGACCGAGGAATTCCGCCAGCACCACCCCGGTCTGGGCGGCTCCGAAATCGTCGGACTGCAATCCGGTCAGAACGATGTCGGGCTTCTCTTTTTCGATCGCCTTGCCCAGAGCGCGCGCGATGCCGAAAGCATCGAGCGTGGCGAAGGCAGGGTCGTCGAGATGCAGCGCGCGGTCGGCCCCCTTGGCCAGGGCCTCCTTGATGGCCTGCTGGGCGCGCGCCGGTCCGAGCGTGGCGAGCACCACCTCGCCGCCATGCTTTTCCTTCAGGCGCAGCCCTTCTTCCAGCGCGTAAATATCCGGCTCATTGACTTCAAAGCTGAGATCGGTTTCCTGCACCCAGGTGGCAGCGGCATTCAGCCGCAGCACGGAGTCTCGGGCGGGAACTTGCTTGATGCACACGACGATTTTCACGGCGACAGGTCACTCCTGCAAGGGATCATCCAATTTCTTGCAAAGCCAAGGAATGAGTCCGGCGCGGGCCATTATATGCGAATTGGGGCAGGGGCGCAGTGGTTTAACAGGTTCCTAGCGAATAAGGGGGAAGGGCGGGGATGAACGGCCTGCGAAAAAATCCTTCCATGCGTCATTCTGAATCTTCCGCTGTAATCCTGAGCGAAGGGCCGGACGGATCACCAATCCGCAACGTTGCTGGGTTCCCGCTGGCTTACGGCGTCAAGTCTGCGCCCGCATCGTGCGCGAATACACCTAATTAATAGTATCCAATTGAATCCGGCTAAGTATGACAGGTGGAAAGGCGTGATCCAGTCCCCATTGTAGTAACCCCCATATTGCGTTGTAGAGTTTGGCTATTCATAAGGCAGGCTGTGTATCAGCTCTTTTTCTGATGAAGAGGGTTGCTTGTTCCCAGAACCGGGCCCAGGAAGGCTCCTCTTGGTGAGTAGAGAAAATTCGCTTTCCCCCACCCCTCGCAGGGAATCCTCCCCCCGCCAGGGAGGAGAAGCCTCCAACCGCTCAATCAAACGACGTTGCAAAATCTTGACTTCATCCTGGTAGCCAGGAGACAGGGCAAGGTCCACGTTTTCCAAAGGGTCGGTGGTCCGGTGGTAAAGTTGCTCGTTTCCATCAAAATCCCTTATGAAATGCCACTCGGGGGTTACCAAACTGATGGATTCTTCAGAGGAGTATTCGGAGACCACCAGGGGCTGCGCATCGCAAGTGACCGGAGGAAAGGTCCAATAGCAGCGCAAACTCTTTGGCTCCGGGGCCGGACTCGCACCCTGGGACAAATCGAGGATTGTAGCGAACAGTTGTTGAAGACTTACCAGATCAGTAATCCGTCGTCCCGCAGGGATTCCAGGTCCAGCAATGATCAGGGGGACATGCAGCAACTCCCAACTGATCCCCCATCGGTGACCGTAATGGCCGTGGTCGCCCAGGCTTTGGCCATGGTCGGCAAAAACGACGATGTAGGTATTCGACCACTCAGGAGAAGCTTCGAAGAGGCGCAGAAGGTTGCCGATCTGCCGGTCTTCATAGGCAATCGCACTGTCATACCCAGCGACAACCGTCGCCCGCTCCGCGGCGGATTTCGGGTCTGCAACGAGGTGCGAGAACCCGTGAATTTCTGCGTTGACACGCTGGGCCAAGCTCGTGTGCGCGTCCCCGAACTCATCCCCTATTTCGCGGATTGGGCTATAGGGTTCGTGAGCATCAAAGTAATTAATGAAGAGAAAGAAGGGCTGCTGCGAGTGATTGCCGAACCAATGCATGACGGACTGGCTGACCTCGCGAGCATCGCGGCGCCGGAGGGGGTCCACACGGACGAGAGGATGATAGAAGAGATATAAAAACAGCTTGAACGCACCAATGCTGTCCAGGTCGGAGCGGAACGAGTCGTCGCCATCTTCGTAAAAGTCAAATCCTTGCGCGATCCCGGTTCGTCTCGTCCCCATCACGAAGTTCGCATTGAAACCCACGGTGCTGTAACCACGGGATTTCAGTATGGAAGCCAGCGTCAACAACCCGCTTGCCAAAGGCACGTTGCCGTCGGCGGCGTGCTGATGGGGCAAAAGACCCGTAAATACCGACGCAAAGGATGGCAGTGTCCAGGGAGCGGTAGCCACAGCCGTCTCAAAAAGCACCCCTTTTTTCGCGAGGTTGTCCAGATTGCTTGTCGTCGAGCGGGAATAGCCATAGCTGGAAAAGTGATCCGCGCGTGCAGTATCAAGCGCAATCATGATGATGTTGGGTTGATTGGCCGTTGCCCATCCTGCAAGCACGGTTGAGCCTGGGAGTGTAGCTCGCGCGCCGATCAGGGAACTCACAAAGGCGAAAAGAACGGTTGCGGCAAGGGACGCACCGCCGAACAATATCGCCAGCCAGCGAAGCCTTGGAAAGAACACCGCTGCGCGGGGGTACCGTCGGAGAGCTGGCCAAAACCACACTGACGCGATCGCGGCAATGAGACCCCCGAGCAGTGAGTAACTCAGGACAGACAAACTCCTAATACCGTGGGTCCATCTCCAGAATACCGCATAGACTGCCACAATTGAAATGTATGCGCCGGTGACGAAACAAATGATTGCCACGAGATAGGAGGTGAGGCGGAGATTGTTCCGATGACCGAGTTCTGCAATGATACCCAGAATCAGGCCGACGAAGCCAAAGGCCAAGGCGTCAACCAAAGGGGCAAGAAACAGGACTGCGGGTCCAGGGCGAGCTACGGAAAAGGTGATAAAGCTGATACAGCTCTGCACATGAAGGAAAATTCCTTCACAGGCGCCCAGACACACACCCAGCAACAAAGCCGCTAAGACCCAGCGTGCTGTGACCCTCCCAGATGACACGTGTACACGCATGGCCGCTCGGTTCCACCCGATGTGGACAAACTCTGGAGTTATTGACCCCGCAAGAACAAAAAGTCTATCACCGCAAAATGCCGCCAGACAAGGGGTTTGTCGATCCCGTCGGGGTGTCCAGTTCACCGTTTCTCGTTCTTGCCATCCCCTCGTTGTACGCCTTCGGCCCAGCTTCCATCAAACGTAGCTTTTCAAATCGGGACACTACTCGTTCTCCTGAACCCGGAAGGCTTTGACCGCTGAGTTCGCCGAGGGCACAAAGCCCCCCGCTCAGAGAACATGCCGTGGCCACGGGCTTGTGCTACATTTCCTGTCGGAAGGAGGATGCGATGATGAATCAGCGGCTCGACGGGCGGGTGGCAGTGATCACGGGCGCCAGCAAGGGCCTGGGCAAGCACATGGCGGAAGCGTTGGCGGAGGCGGGGGCCACCGTGGCACTGGTGGCGCGCAGCGGCGATTTACTGGAGAGCGGGCGGGCGGAAATCACCGGCCGCGGCGGCAAGGCCTATGCCTTTGTCGGCGACGTCAGCGTGGAAGCCGACGTGGCGTCGCTCGCCGGCGAGGTCCGCAGGCAAGCCGGCGTTCCCGACATTCTCATCAACAACGCGGGCATCAACATTCGCAAGCCGCTCCACGAGTTCACCCTGGAGGAGTGGCGCCGCGTGATGTCCACAAACGTTGACGGCCCTTTCCTTTGCACTCGGGCCTTCGTGCCGGGCATGATCGAAAAGAAATTCGGCCGCATTATCAACGTGGCCTCCACCATGGCGCACGTCTCGCTGCCGCACCGTGCGGCGTACAGCGGGAGCAAGTTTGCCGTGCTTGGCATGACCAAAGCCCTGGCGCTGGAATTGGCGCCTTACAACATCACGGCCAATGCCATCAGTCCCGGGCCATTCGCCACGGAAATCAATCGAGCTCTGATGCAAGACCCCGTGCAACTGGCGGAATTCAATGCCAAGATCCCTTTGGGCCGTTGGGGCAAAATGGAAGAGATTGGAGCACTGGCCGTGTTCCTGAGTTCCGACGCCTCCGGTTTTATTACCGGCACCGACATCGTCATCGACGGCGGATGGACGGCGCAGTGAATCTGCCCCACGCGTAAGGAGTGGTCAGATTGCGCGGCCGTCTAAGCTGGCGGAACTTTTGATCTCTCCACAAGGCAGGCATGTCTTCCACGGCGATTCCGGCACCGTACTCGATGTCCCACGCGATTATATTGCGCAGGAGCGTGCTCTTCCTAACGGCGCTTTTGCCAAAGACGACGATGTGTTTCCGGCGAGCGGCGGGGGGTGGCGAGGACGCGCCGGGAGCCGAAGGCGTCGTCTATTTTGCCGGTGGGGAGAGGGTGTATTGTCTTCACTTTAAAGGTCTTATCAACACATGGCGGCAAGAGTGCGAGGTCTTAATACCTTTATTATTCAAAAAAATAAAAAATTCTTGACAATGGATATATGTGCTCATACAGTGTTCATCGGGAGCATATGCATTGTGTATGCCTTATAGTAAAGACTGCTTGTTTTTAGATCTTACCACATACCATGTGCATCCAGACTTTTTGAGGTGAACCCAATGAGCTTAGTCGCCCCTGCCAGCATGGAGAAAAAGAGAGTTAACTTTGTTCTCTCCGAAAAGGCTTATTCGGAGTTGGCGCTAATGTCCAAGCGGACAGGGCGCTCAATGACCGAGTTGGTTAGGCTTGGATTGGGCCTAATCAAGATTGCTCTTGAAGCCGAGGAGAACAGCCACAAACTTATCGTCACCAATGCAGACGGAAACCCCTTGAAAGAAATCGTCTTACCAGGGTAGCTATTCCCACCGCTCTGGCAAATCAGACAGATCTTCCACCTCCTGGGGGGACACGGTTTCTTTCGGGCTTTCTTTGACGACAAGAGCAGGACCTGTAACCGGTCTCGTGAGCTCCTCGGTTGAAGGTATGTCTCTAATTTCCAGAACGACATTCTCCAAAAAGGTTTCCGTGGCGTATCTTACACTCAAAAGGCACCCCCTGGAACCCATAAAAACAACACCACTGCCCCCACAATAGTTCTATCAAAACCCAAAAGCAACGTCAGTGCAAAATACATTCAATATGAGTGTATTTTATGTATAATGAAATGAGGGTGCGTTCAGTTCTTTGTGGGTCGCTTCCCGAGGGTCTTAATCAATTCAAGAATTGCTTCGTCTCTTTTGCCCTGGTCTGTTATTTGTCCTACTAAACTCAGAGCGTTTTCGTCCCGACGAATTGCATCGAGCCTGGCGACTGTCTGCCCAAGGAACCTCATCAGAAAAAAGCTGAGGACGTCCATTATGACTCCTGCGATGGTGGCGATTCCGCTCCCAGGGCCAAAACCACGATACATAGATGCCCCAACGCCACCGAAGAGAAGAAGCGTTCCAAGGATCGCCATGATAAGACCGACGTTAAAAGCGATCTTCGCTTGCCGAAGGCACTCTGCGTGAATAAACGGCTGTATCGGACGCTGGAGCTGTGCTGCTATAGACGAAATATCATCTATCTCTTGCTCTTGGAATTCGTCTTCTCGAGGGTCCATTGGAAGTCTCCTCGCGCTGGTTGGTGCCGAGTTATAACCCACGGCACTAAGGAACACAAGAAGTAAATGCCATCACTCGCTACCGCGCCGTCCGTTTCTTCGCGAAAAATTCTTTTTTGTCGTGCGCCCGCTCAAACAACACGGATTTCCACGCTCTGGCGACCGCCCAGCGAGAACGAGCATCCCGGCATAAGTGTGGCGCAGCCCCTGCGCCGCTGCGGGTTGACGATTGCCAGTTTGCGCTTGGATTCGAAAGCGCGAAACTAAGGAAGAACCGCAGACTTCAAATACGGAAGTCTGCGTTACGCTGGCTCCGAACACATCCGCATAACGCTATCGGCCTCGGCTTCCCTCATGCTCTGAGGCGAAAACTCGCCATCTGTGAAGTCAGCGCCAACCGCCCCATGTGCCTGTTGACTATCGAACCCCAATGAGGTGCACAAGTACCCAAAATGGGCACAGATGCCAACTTGTTGACGGCGACCCATGCCCTGCGGTAGAGGATCGAATCCCCGGCCTCAATTCAAGCGGCAATTGACGCCCTTCTGTCAGGTTGCTAAGATGGCAGGGATCAGCATATGGAAGGAGCCAGACCGTGGATCGCCTGCATCGCCGTCAATTGAAGCAAGATGAATTTAAGGACACGTTAGTACAATTCGAAGAATATTTTAAACAGCACTACAAGGAAATCCTAAACCTAGCGATCATTGTGGCCGTGGTGGTCGGGCTCGCCGCCGGTCTGAAGTATTACACCGACCGCCAGGAAGCTGCCGCCAACGCCGATCTGGGCGAAGCGCAGGCGACGTTCCGCGCTTATGTGGGCCA
>Ga0187865_1002358_pt1 | contig 18144 bp, 16 predicted proteins | sample June2016WEW_11_1_2_FD_132989 | JGI IMG/M metagenome (GOLD analysis project Ga0187865, IMG submission 132989) | Peatland microbial communities from SPRUCE experiment site at the Marcell Experimental Forest, Minnesota, USA - June2016WEW_11_100 | ecosystem: Environmental > Terrestrial > Soil >...
CCGTCTAGCCGTCGGCAGCCATGGAAGGGAACTACTTGATTTTCAATTGATTGCGGGACGGGCCGAAAAGCCGGCGTCGATGCCAGCCCTACCTGAGGCCGATAACTTGTAAACTCCCGCTAGAACACCTGAAAGCAGAACACCTGCTTGGAGCCTTCCGGACTGAGCGAGTATTCGCCGGGCTCCAGGCTTTCGTTCACCTCGATTCGATACAGGTCCGAGCCGAGGTGCGTGACCTCGACGCGGATGGCCTTGGGCGGGTGCTTGGGCGAGAACAGGATCTCGCGGCGGTCGCTTTTGGAATCGAGCTTGAAGAGCTGCAGGCGTTCGGGGGCCAGCTTGGCGGCCTGCAACAGGAAGATGGGCGACGCCAGCGGCGTTTTGACGGAAGAGTTGGCGCCCTCGATGACGTAGAGGGTATCTTCCTTCTTCTTCTCCTCCTTGGCGTCGGCGGCTTCGGTGGGGATGAGGTTCTCGGCGTGCTTCAGATAGGGGAGGTCCGCCTTGGGAGGGCGCGGACCGGCGTACTTCTGGGCCGTAGCCGTCAAGGCCACGGCGAAGACCAGCAGCAAGGTTCGTCGCAGCATAGCAGTTCGGATCTATCTTAAACCAAAACCCGGCCGCGGTTCGTCCTTATCGCGCGGCCGTTCGTCCATAATGATAAAGGTGATTACCCAAGCAGCATCCGAAAGCCGCGCAGCCAAGGCGATTTGGGGGGCCTTCCAGTCCGGCCGGCCACTCACGTACATCCGCACCGTCGAAGAACAGCGGGTCGCCAGAGTGCTGCGAGAGGTGGCTCTGGGCCTGTTCGCTTCGCCGGTCCCCATTTGGACGTGGAGTCTCACGGAGGGCCTCCGCCGCGATAACGAAGCAGCCGAGACCGGCACCCAGGCGCCTCGCCAGGCTCTGGACTTCATCGCCGCGCACAACGGCGCCGCTATCTTTCACCTCAAGGACTTCCATGAACCGCTGCGGGAATCTCCGGAGGTCCGGCGCCGTCTTCGGGACGTCTACGAAAACTGTCTGGACCAGCGGAAGTTTGTGGTAGTGACCTCCCCGGTGGCATTCATTCCGGAGGAAATCGAGCGGAGTGTGGTGTTTCTGGAGCTCCGGCCGCCCGACCGCGTCGAGTTGGTCGAGGTGCTGCGGGAAGAGGCTCGTGGCTCTGTCACCGAGGCGGCGCTCGACCAGATAGCGGGCGCCTTGTTGGGACTGACGCTCGACGAAGCTCGCTTCGCGTTGCGCCGGGCCCTCGCCGCGAACGGACTCCCCGGAGTCGATTTCCTGCGGCTCTTACTGGAAGAGAAACGCCTTCTGGTCGGCCGGAGCGGGGTGATCGAGTACATTGCCGAGGTGGCGGCCATCGCGGACATCGGCGGCCTCGAGGAGCTGAAGAAATGGCTGCTCGAGCGCCGGGAACTGTTTCGAATGCGCGACAACCTGACCAATGAGATCGTGCCCAAGGGGCTACTCCTCATGGGGATTCCAGGTTGCGGCAAGAGTCTGGCCATCAAAGCGATTGCGTCCGCGTTCGAGATCCCGCTATATCGCATCGACATGGTCGAAATCTTCTCCGGCAGACATGGCAAGCCCGAAGGCGCATTTGTCGAGGCATGCAGATTGTTGGAGGACATGGCGCCGGCGGTGCTTTGGTTCGACGAGATCGAGTCGGGGCTCTCGACCACCGATTCCGGCGGGGAACAGGGCAGGATTTTCGCGTTCTTTCTCACCTGGATGCAGGAGAAGGCCCACGGGCTGTTCGTCGCCGCCACCGCCAACCGAATCGACCTTCTCCCCGCGGAAATGATTCGCAAGGGACGCTTCGACGAGGTGTTCTTCGTGGACCTGCCGCGCGAGGACGAACGCATCGAGACCTTCAAGATTCACCTCATCCGCCGCGGGGTGGATGTGGCCGGATTCGACCTCGGAAAATTGACCCAGTTCACGGTTGGGTGGGCTGGCGCCGAGATCGAGCAGTGTGTGGTATCGGCCCTGACCAAAGCGCGGCTCGCAGGCCGGCCGGTGAGCGAGGAGGATCTCATCCGCGTCGCCGTGAAGATGGTGCCGCTCTCGCGCACCATGAACGAGCAGATCAATCACATCCGAGCCTGGGCCTTCGAGCGCGCCGTCCGAGCGTCTCTCCGCGCGGACTGAGGCACAAGACCGACCGCTCCCTAACCCGCTTTTCTCACACCGCCACGCCTCCCGCAGAAAGGTCCGCGAAAACCTGGGGACTGACGAATGCGTCCCAAGGCGCGCCCCATCCTTCGCCCAAACACCGGGGTGCCCTCTGGGCCCGGTCCATCGCCGCGCGGACGCATCCGTCTGTCCCCCGGTTTTCGCCCTTTTACGTAATCTCTCCTTCTTGGAGTGTGAGAAAAGCGCGCTAACGGTCGCGGCTCGGAATGAGGCCTCACATTGAGCCACGACTGTCAGTACCTACATGGTTGATTATGGATCCTTGTCAAGGCCCTGGGAGATTTGGCGGTTGAGGTTGTTGAGAATATCGACAAACTGAGGTTTCGAGATCTCATGATCGATTTTTCTTGATTTTTGCGACAAACTGGTGGAGAATACTCACGCTCCCAAACGGTAGAGCGCTATAAGAGGAGGAGGAGAACCTTGAGCAGATTCTTGTTTTCTGTCATACCATCGAATGATCTTGGGGCGCTTACCCGTTCGCTGCCAATTGCCCGGGAACTGAAGCTCAGGGGCCACGAGGTCGCTTTCTGCCACCCGGCGAAGGCCCCGCAAACCCTCATAGCCGAGGCAGGTTTTGAGAATCTGCTGCCCAATGATCCTCTCTATTCTCTCTTGCAGGACCGCCCCTTTCGTCTTCTCCGAAGGGGAAGACCCCTGCGAACCCTGAAGGCCTTGACTAGCCTGATAAGGGGAATGTCTGGCGGCACTGCCGAGATATGGAATGTTGACCACTTCAATACACGCCTCTTCGTTAGCGCAGAGATCACCCGTGCCAATGTTGAGGCTTTCGTGGGAATGATAGACTCTTTCCAGGCTGACGCAATCGTGGATTTCTGGAATCCGTGGGCCTGCATCGCGGCGAGACTTCTTAAGAAACCCCTGATCACCGTCATTCAGGCAGAACAGCATCCCCAAAGTCGAGGTTTCATCTGGTGGAAGAATCCCCCTCCCAACCTCCCGACGCCGGTCCCTCTTCTAAATGATGTTCTGACTCAATACGGCCTACCCCCAGTCAAGAGTTCGGGTGATCTCTTCGTCGGAGACCTGACTATGGTCCTCGGCACACCGGAACTCGACCCGCTGCCGGATACTGCCAACGTGACCTACATCGGACCGGTACTCTGGCAGAAACCTGAAGCCAAGGTCCCCGAATGGATCGCCGGGCTGAAGGCCAACAGGCCCGTGGTGTGGGTCTATCCCGGCAAGCTCCGATACGCCGGCAGTAGCCGCACTCAATTCGACTCGGAAGTCGTACTGCAGGCGTCCATCGAGGCGCTGGCAAAGGAGGACGTTCAGGTTGTCCTTAGTACCGGACACCACGAACTTCCGCGTTCATTTCTGCCCCTCCCGCCGAACTTCCGCTTCGAGCCGTTCGTGCCGGGACTTGCCATGGCGGCGAGAAGTGACCTTATGATCCACCATGGGGGGTATGGGTCGTGCCAGACAGGGCTGTACATGGGCACACCCGCAGTGATCATCCCTACTTACTCCGAGAGGGAAAGCAATGCCCGCAGGGTTGTGGAGCAAGGTGCAGGGGAGCTTGTCTTACCTTCCTCCGACGCATCTGGAAAAAAGAAGAAGGTAGACACGGCGGAACTGTCCGCTAAAGTGCGGAAGGTGTTGTCTACTCCTTCATATAAGGAGAACGCCGAGCGCATGGGGGCAAGACTTAGGGAATACGGGGGTGCACCGGAGGCAGCACGCCTTCTCGAAAATGTGGTTCAGTCCCGCGGGTTTACGAAGAGCCAATGACGCGAATTCTCCGCGGCTCCGCGTCGAAAAAGCCCTCCACATCTGGTTCCGGTTCTGCCGGGTCAGAGAGCGGTCGCCGCGTAAAAGCTCAGCGTGTTGTCGCCCTGCTTTACGATGCGGGTGCGGCGCAGGACTCTACATACATCGGCCAGCGCCTGCCGCACGGAGTGCTGCACCACGGTCAGCGCCGGCGGGTTCTCGGCGAGCAGTTCCAGCACGGAGGCGTATTCGCGCTCCAGATCGTAGGGCGGATCGAGAAAAACGATATCCGCGTGTTGCTTGGGCAGAGTCACCAGCACCGGCCCGGCGACCACCGTGGCGCGCGCCTCCAGGCCCAGCGACGCGAGATTCTGCCGGATCGCTTCCAGCGCCGCGCGGTTGCGTTCCAGGAAGAACGTGTGGGCGGCGCCGCGGCTGAGGGCTTCGATGCCCACGGCGCCGGTTCCCGCGTAGGCGTCCAGGAACGTCGCGCCTGCGATGCGCGGCCCGAGGATGTCGAACAGGGTCTCGCGGAGGCGGTCGGGCGTGGGGCGGGTGGCGGCGCTGGGGATGCTTTTCAGGCGGCGCGAACGGAACTCTCCCGCGATGACCCGCATCAGCCCACCGTCACCAGGCCGTAGCGGCGCTGCCAGTGGTCGCGGATGTAGGCGACGGCGCGCCGCAGATCGTCTGACGAAGGCGGACGGGCGATGAAATCCACGGCCTCGCGGCGCGCCACCTCGAGGATTTCGCCGTCGCGCAGGATGTTGGCCACCCTCAGCGACGGAAGGCCCGATTGTTTGGTTCCGAAGAACTCGCCGGGGCCGCGCAGCCTGAGGTCCATTTCGGAAATGTAAAAGCCGTCGGTGGAGTCCACCAGGGTGCGTATGCGTTGGCGCGCGGCGTCGTTCATTTTCTCGGTCACCAGGATGCAATAGCTCTGGGCGGCGCCGCGGCCCACGCGGCCGCGAAGCTGGTGCAACTGGGCCAGGCCGTAGCGCTCGGCCTGCTCCACCACCATGACGCTGGCGTTGGCGACATCCATCCCGACTTCGATCACGGTGGTCGAAACCAGAATCTTGATGAGGCCCTCTTTGAAGCGCTGCATGACCGCCTCTTTTTCATCGCCGCCGAGACGTCCGTGCATGAGGCCCACGGGGATATCGGGGAACACTTCGCGCGAGAGATGCTCGTACATCTTCTGCGCGGCTTTCATGGCCTGAGTTTCGGATTCTTCGATCACGGGGTAGACCACGTACGCCTGGCGGCCTGCGTCGATTTGCCGTTTCATGAAGCTGTAAACCTGCTCGACCAAGTCGGCGGTGGCGTGTTTGGTGACGATGGGCTTTCTGCCGGGCGGCATTTCGTCGATGACGGAGACGTCCAGGTCGCCATAAATCGTCATGGCGAGGGTGCGTGGAATGGGCGTCGCCGTCATCACCAGCACGTCGGGATGGACGCCCTTCTGCACCAGGCCGAGGCGCTGGAGGACGCCGAAACGGTGCTGCTCGTCGATGATGGCCAACCCCAGCTTGTGGAACTCGACGTCTTTTTCGAGCAGCGCGTGCGTGCCGATGGCCACTTGCGCCAGGCCCTCGGCCACCAGTTTCTTGAGCTGCGCCTTTTCGCGGCTGGTGAACGATCCGGTCAACAGCACCGTCACATAGCCCAGCTTGGAAAGGATCTGCTTGAAGTAGTAGGCGTGCTGCGCGGCCAGGATTTCGGTGGGCGCCAGGACGGCCACCTGGTAGCCGTTTTCGATGGCGATCACCGCGGCCTCGGCGGCCACAATGGTCTTGCCGCTGCCCACGTCGCCTTGCAGCAGGCGGTTCATGGGGTGCGCCTCCTTCATGTCGTCCGCGATTTCTTTGATGACCCGCTTCTGCGCCCCGGTGGGTTTGAAGGGCAGCATGGCCTTGACCCGTTCGCGCACGCGGTGGTCGATCTCGAAGGCGATGCCGGGCAGCAAGCGGGCCTTGCCGCGCTTCAGGGCCACGCCGCACTCCAGCCAGAAGAATTCCTCGAAAATGAGGCGGAACTGCGCGGGCGAGCGGAACGCGTTGAACAGGCGGAGGTCGGAATCGGGCGGCGGAAAGTGAATCTGCCGCAGGGCGGTCCAGCGGTCGGGCATTTTGAGGCGCTGGCGCAGATACTGCGGGATCTGGTCCTCGACGGGCGCGAGCGACTCCAGCACGCGGTGCGTGAAGACCCGCAATATGCGCGTGGTGAGCTTCGAAATCCCTTCGTAGATGGGGACGATGCGGCCGACGTGGAGCGTGGCTTCGCCGTCCTCATCGTCGCCGGAGAGGATTTCGAACTCGGGGTGCAGCATGGTCAGATCGCCCGAGTAGCTGTCGAATTCCACCTTGCCGTAGAGCGCCACCTTCATGCCGGCGGAGAACACGTTGGCCAGATAGCCGCCGTGAAACCACTTGCCCGCCAGCGTGGCGCGCGAGGCGTCGGTGAAGCGGACCTCGAACAGGCCCAGGTTGCGGCGGCGGAAGCCGGAGAGCTTGGCCGAGCTTACATCCGCGATGACCGTGGCCATTTCGCCCGGAGCGAGCTGGGCGATGGTCTTCATGTTGCTGCGATCTTCGTAGCGGAAAGGAACGTAGCCGAGCAGGTCTTCGACGGTGACGAGACCCTTGGCCCCGAGCATGGCCGCGCGGGCTGGGCCGATTCCTTTCACATAGGTGAGCGGGGTGGTGAGGTCCATGCGGTCTCGAACCCAGTGTAATGCAAAAGAAGCTCTCAACTACCAGCTTCCAACCGGGACCGGTGGCGTCGGAACCATTCTTGCGAGCCGCGCCGCGGGTAAAACGATGGCACGCTTGGCGCAGCAACAGGAACGACTATCTCGGCGTGCGGGCCTGACGCTGATCTCCCACGCTCCGTAGCGCCCATCAACCCATCGCTCGATTTCGGCGACGGTCATGAACGAGATCAACGTAATGCGACCGGCAAGTTCCGGATCGTAGCGGGAACCAAGGATTCTTGAAGACGTATGAAACGACGTCCGTATCGGCGACAACTTTGGTCATGCGGACGGGTCAGTTCGCTTGTGACCGCGCCATTCGCGGATCGTCGCCACGAATTCTTCGACGGATTCGTCTTCCGGCCAAAAGTCCCCGTGAAGCACGGACACGTCGGTGATAGGCCCCGTGCCCTGCTCAGCCATCAATTGTTCGATGGAAGGGTGCCCGGAGGAGGCATAGGGAACCGGCTCCGGTCGGACGTTCGGCTCGGCGTCTCGCTGCTGGCGATTCAGTTGGGTCACCCCTTCACCTCCACTACGAGCATACCAGCAGGACTTGAGACCATGCGGTCTCGAACCCAGTGTACAATGCCCTACGTGAGACCAACTCTGATTCTGCTGGCGGCGCTCGGCGCCTCGGCCGCCGATTTCCGGCTGGGCGTCATCGGAACGGACACGTCACACGTTCCGGCGTTCACCAAGATGCTGAACGGCGACCCGGGCGCGCCGGACCACGTGGCGGGCGCGCGCGTGGTGGCCGCATTCAAGGGCGGCAGCCAGGACATCGAGAGCAGCATTACACGCGTGGACCAGTACGCGGAAGATATCCGAACCAGGTGGGGCGTGGAGATTGTGGGCAGCATCCCCGCCCTGCTGGCGAAAGTGGACGGCGTGCTGCTGTCGAGCGTGGATGGCCGCGTCCACCTCGAGCAGGCGCGGCCCGTGATCGCAGCGCGCAAGCCGCTGTTCATCGATAAGCCGCTGGCGGCGACGCTCGAAGACGCGCGCGAGATCGCGCGGCTGGCCAAAGAGGCTGGCGTCGCGTGGTTCAGCTCGTCGAGCCTGCGCTATGGCGCCATCGGCGCCACCATGAAGTTTCCGGACACCACGGGCGTGGCCACCTGGGGGCCGGGGCCGTTCGAGCCGCATCACTACCTGGACCTCTCGTGGTATGCGATCCATCCCGTCGAGATCCTGTACACGTTGATGGGCCCGGGCTGCGAGACCGTGAGCCGCACTTCCGGGCCGGATGCCGACGTGGTGGTGGGCCGCTGGAAAGACGGAAGGATCGGCACCGTGCGGGCCATCCGGCCGTACAGCGATTACGGCGCGGTGGTGTTCCGCGCCAAGGAGGTGGTGGAGAGCCATCCGAAAGCGGAGGAGGCGGCCGACTATCGCCCGCTGGTGATGGAGATTGTGAAATTCTTCCAGACCGGCAAGCCTCCCGTGGCGAATGAGGAGACGCTCGAGATGTTCGCGTTCATGGACGCGGCCCAGCGGAGCAAGGAGCAGGGCGGCAGACCAGTGGCGCTGCGGTAGACTGAGATATCCATGTCCAAGCTGTTGGAGGGCAAACTCGCCCTCATTCTGGGGATTGCGAACAAGTGGAGCCTGGCGTATTCCATCGCCCAGGCGTTTTCGAGGGAAGGCGCCACACTGGCGCTGACCTATCTGGGCGACCGCCAGAAGGAGGCCATCGAAGAGCTGTCCACGGACTTGAACGTGGCGGCCATTCTGCCGTGCGATGTCACCCGGGACGAGGAACTGGCGGCGCTCGCGGAATCAATTGGGGCGCTCCGCCGCCCGCTCGACGCGGTGGTGCACAGCCTGGCGTTCGCCAACCGCGAGGACCTGACGCGGCCGTTCCTGGAGACGGGGCGCGCGGGCTTTCTGGTGGCGCAGGACGTGAGCGCCTATTCGCTGGTGGCGGTGGCGCGCGCTACCGCGCCGCTCATGAAAGACGGCGGCTCGCTGAGCACGCTGACCTACGTGGGGTCGACGCGCGTGCTTCCCGGTTATAACGTGATGGGCGTGGCGAAAGCTTCGCTGGAAGCCGCCATGCGGTACCTGGCGAGCGAGTTGGGCCCGCGCCAGATTCGCGTGAACGCGATTTCGGCGGGGCCCGTCAAGACGGCCTCGGCGCGCGCCATCAAGGATTTCTCGGCCGTCCTGGACGCCGTGGCGAGCCGCGCGCCGCTGCGGCGCAACACCGAACCCGCGGAAGTCGCCGATGCCGCGGTGTTTCTGGCCAGCGACCTGGGACGCGGCGTCACCGGCAATATTCTCTTCGTGGACGCGGGCATGCAAGTGATGGGGCTGTAGCCTGCCATAATGATAGGGGTTCTTTATGAAAGTAGAAGTCGTCCTGTCGGAAACGGACATCGCCGAGGAATTCGCTGAGGCCATCCAGGCTCGCGACCTGCCGGAGAAGTTTTTCTTCTGGTTTCCTCGTTCAGCCATGGCGTGGGCAACTTTGAGCCGGGACGCCGACCTGTATGGCGGGCTGCGGCAGACCTGGCAGGAGCTCTCGGCGGACGTCCCCGCCATGGTGAAGCCATTCGGCACGCGGGTTCCGGTGATCAGCTTCGGCGCCGGGGATGGAGCGCGCGACCGCGTGCTGATGGGCGCTTTGAAAGACGCCGGATTCGAGTGCCTGTATTTCCCCGTCGATGCCAGCCAGGCGCTGCTCGAGATGGCCTGCGCCGGAGCCGACGACGAGGATATTGAGACCGTGGGCATCAAGGCCGACATTTCCAGCCCCGTCCACCTGGTCTACGCGGCCGACGCCGCCGAGCCGCCGCGGCTGTTCATCATGTCGGGCAACACCATGGGCGCGTTCGATCCGCTGGGGGAAATCCGCTACCTGGCGCAGTGCATGAGGCCGGAGGACCGGCTGATTATCGACGGCGAGCTGTACGACGAGCAGAAAACCCTGGGCTATCGCGACAAACTAGCCACGCGGGATTTTGCGTCGGCGTTGTTCGCCAGCTTGGGGATCGGCCGCGACGATGGCGAATTCCGGTTCAACCACAAGCACGACGAGCGCCACGAGGGACTGCACCTGGTCACGCGCCACTTCCGCGCGGGCCGGGATCTTTCGGCGACCGTGGCCGGCGAGGAGATTCCCATGGAGCGTGGCGAGCGCATCGGGATGAACTTCGCCTACGCCTACACGCCGCAAGCCTTCCGCTGGTTGCTGCACGAGCAGGGCGGGCTGGAGATTCTGAAGGAATACCGCAGCCCCGACTCGCGGTTTCTGACGGCCGTGTGCCGGAAGTAGGGATGCCGGCTTCCGCCATACTCTTGATTCATTGCCCCGACCGCAAAGGAATTGTCGCCGGAATCTCCAGTTTTCTGTACGCTCAAGGGGCGAATATTCTCCACGCCGATCAGCACCAGGACAACGATCTCGGCCTGTTCTTCATGCGCGTCGAGTGGGACCTGGCGGATTTCGCCCTGGACGATGAGGGATTCCGCCAGAACTTCCAACCGCTGGCCGATAGCTTTCAGATGGAGTGGCGGCTGGCATATTCGGCGGCCCGGCCCGCCACGGCCGTTTTCGTTTCTCAGCACCAGCATTGCCTGTTGGACCTGCTGTACCGGCACGCCATCGGAGAATTGCGCTGCCACATTCCCCTCATCGTCGGCAACCACGCCACCGCCCGCGAGCTGGCCGGTTTCTACGGGATCCCGTTCCACTACGTGCCCGTGGATGCGGCCAACAAGGCGCAGGCGGAGCAAGCCCAACTGGCGCTATTGGAACAGCATGGGATCGAGTTGATCGTGCTGGCGCGTTACATGCAGGTGCTCTCGCCGGCCTTCGTGGCGCGGTACCGGCAACGCATCATCAACGTGCATCATTCGTTTCTGCCGGCGTTCAGCGGCGCGCGTCCCTACCAGGCGGCGTATCACCGGGGCGTCAAGTTGATTGGAGCGACCAGCCATTACGTGACGGAAGTCCTGGACGACGGTCCGATCATCGAGCAGGACGTGGTCCGCGTGTCGCACCGCGACCAGCTAGGCGACCTGGTGCAGAAGGGCCGCGACCTGGAGCGCATGGTGCTCTCCCGCGCCGTGCGATGGCACCTGGAGCACCGGATTCTGCACTACGCCGGCAAGACGGTGATCTTCGATTAGCGGGGCCGCCGGCGCTACGAATCATTCTCCGTAGCTGATTTCCAACTGCCGCGCGGAAATGGCGGAGTACACCAGCAGGATCAGCGCCACCGCCAGCAATCCCGGCACCGCGATCCAGAAGGGCGTGGGGTCGGCCTCAACCACCATCACGTTGAAGGGCGGCGGGATGGGGACCTCTACCGGGCAGAGGTTCTTCAGGTAGAAGATCACGCTGATCTTCTTCAGCAGCGTGGGGAGGAAGGGGTTCAGGTTTTCCCAGACCCATACCACGGCGGCAGCGATCATGGGGTTGCGGAAGAGGATGCCGCACATCAGAAAGACCGCGCCGTAACCAATGCACGCCAGCGTTGTCACCAGCACGTACGAGCCGAGCTGGCTCAGACCGGGGCCGTGCAATAGGTAGTCGGTCCAGGCGGGGCCGAAGTGGCGGCCGATCAGGAGGAACGATAACGCTGTGCTGCCCACGAACAGCACCAGCGCGGAAGCCAGGCCCGCCAGGTACTTGCCGGCTACCAGCACCTCGCGGCGCAGGGGCGTGAGGTAGTAGTAGTGCAGCGTCTTTTCCAGCATCTCGCCGCGGAATAGGTTCGAGAAAATGCCCATGCAGCCGAAAAAGATTCCGCAGCGGAGAAAGTAGAAGTGGTACAGGGCCGCGAACACCACGCTGTCTTCGCCCAGGCTGTGGCGTGCGCCGGGGTGGTTGATCTCCACCAGCCAGTGCATCAGCGACAGGAGCACGGGTGCGACCGCCAGACAGTAAATCCACCATCCGCGCCTGGAAAGGAAGGTCTTCTTCATCTCGATTCGCAGCACCGCGCCCATCTGGCTCATACCGCGCTCCCTTCGCCGCCGATCAGGTACTGATACACCGAGTTCACGTCGTCGTCCGCGGGCGCCACGGATTCCACCTCGAGGCCGGAATCCAGAATCACGCGGTTCAGCAGCAGGTAGAAGCTGTCGGCGTCTTTGGTGCGCAGCAGCAGGCCCTTGCCGTCGGCGTGGATCTTGGCTTCCACCACGTGGTCCTGCTGAAAGAGGCGCGCGGCCAGCATACCGGGCCGGTCGCAGCGGACCAGGATCTGCATGGGCTGGTCCTTCACCTCGCTGCGGACGTCCTGGATCTGGCCTTCGGCCACCACGTAACCCTGGCTCAGCAGAATCACCTGGTCGGAGATCTGGTCCACCTCGTGGAGGATGTGGCTGGAGACGATCACGTGGCGGCCCTTCTCCCCCCACTGGCGGAACAGCGCGATGGCTTCGGAGCGCGCCAGCGGATCGAGGCCGTTCAGCGGCTCATCGAGCACCATCACTTGCGGATCGTGGGCGATGGCCTGCGCCAGCTTGATGCGCTGCCGCATGCCTTTGCTATAGGCGGCTACGGTGCGATGGGCGGCGTCGGATAAGCCCACGAGCTGCAAGGCGGCCAAGGCGCGCTCGCCGCACTCGGCGTGGCTCATGCCGAAGACGCGCAGGTACGAGTACAGGAACTGGTATCCGGTGAGGCCCTTGGGGAACGCGTCGTACTGGGTGCAGTAGCCCGCCACGCGGCAAAGCTTTTCGGGATGGTCGGGGGCGATGCCCAGCACGCGAATCTCGCCTTCGGTAGGGCGGATCAAGCCGGTCATGAGGTTCATGAGGGTGGTCTTGCCCGATCCGTTGGGGCCTACCAGGCTGGTGATGCCGGGCGGAATGGTCAAGCTCACGTTATTGATTCCCAGCACTTCGCCGTAGAAGCGCGAGACGTTGTTGAAAGTGACCAGCGATTCGCTCACCGCACCACCTCCACGCCGCGGATCTTGCGGGCCAGCATGTACAGGCAGACCAGGCAGAGCACGGCCAGCGACAGCCAGCAACACCACGGAGGAAGTTCTTCGCCCTGCGCCACGCGGAAGAAGACCGCGCCATTGGTGGTGTGGGCGTCGCCCTCGAAGAGCCGCAGCCAGATGTTGCCAATCAGACTGCTGATATTGAGCAGGTGGCCCCACTTGGTGCGCTGCACGCCGTTGACCGCCGCGCCGAACCCGGCGGCCACGAAGAAGACGCCGAACATCAGGGCGCCGGCCACGGGCTTCCATTTCACCCAGGCGGAGAGCGCCAGCGCCAGCAGCGCCAGCACCACGATCCAGATCCACGCTCCGACGAAGAGGCCCAAGGCCAGGCTTGCATTGTCCACGACCCAGCTCCAGCCTTCCAGATAGCCCTGGAGCCCGAATAGCAGCAGGCCCGGCACCCAGGTCATCAGCGACATCAGGATCACCAGGACAGAGAGCTTGCCCAGCACGTATTCGAGCCGCGAAAAGGGCCGCGCCAGGTACAGCGAGAGCGCGTTGTTGGCCAGGTCGGGCGACACCTGGCCGGGACCGATGAAGGAGGCCAGAAACAGCGCCAACATGCTCTGCCATCCGAGCACCGACATGAAGAACGTCACGTTGATGGAGATCAGCCGGTTGGCGCCCGGCATGCCCACCAGGTTCAGCGCGCTGATGTTGTGCTGCACGTAGATGATGAGCGCGCAAATCAGCGGGTAGATAAAGCTGGCGATGAAGAAAATGGTGAGGAAGCGCGAGCGGTGCAGGTCCTCGAAGGCGTAGCGCGGAATCACCAGGAAGCGCGTCCACGACGACGTAAGCCCGCCATCGTACGGCCGGTAGGTCTTCTTATAAACGGCCATTGGCGGTCTCCATGGCTTTGAGGAAGATGTCCTCGAGCGAGTCGCGCTTGTGGCTGAGTCGGCGGATTTGCACGTTCTGCTCGGCGGCCACCTGGTAGAGGCGGCGAACCTCGAGGCCATCGGGCAGAATCAGCTTGACGCGGCCCTGCGCGCCGGGAGCGGTCTCGCAGCCCAGCTTTTCCATGGCTTCGAGGAAACACCCGTTAGGCCCGCCGCGCGTCTCGATCTCGAGGAAATTGCGGTTGGCGCGGCGCTCCTCCTCCAGGTTGCAGAGCGCGGCGACCTTGCCGTCCTTGAGGATCAGCACTTCGTCGCAGCACTCTTCCACGTCGCGCAGCAGGTGCGAGGAAAGGATCAGGTGCAAGTCGCCGCGGTCGCGGATCTCCTGAATGAGCTGGATCATGCGCACGCGGGCAGGCGGATCGAGCCCGTTAGTCGGCTCATCCAGAAACAGCAGCTTGGGACCGTGGGCGATGGCCTGCGCCAGCTTGGCGGCCTGCTTCATGCCCAACGAATAGGTGCCCAGGGCGCGGTAGCGCACTTCGCCCAGGCCGACGTAGAAAAACGCTTCGTGGGCGCGCTCGAGGGCGTGCTCGCGCGGCAGGCCCGCCAACTCCGCCATGAGCCGCACAAAGCGCACGCCGCTCATGTCGGCGATGAAGGCGTCGTTCTCGGGCATGTAGCCCACCAGCGAGCGCACTTCACGGGCATGCGTGCGGATGTCGCGCCCGAAAATGCGCGCGGTTCCCGCGGCCGGTTTGTGAAAGCCCAGCAGGGTGTTAATGAGAGTGGACTTGCCAGCGCCGTTGGGCCCCAGCAGGCCGATGGAGCGGCCGGTGAGCGCGGCTTTCAGTCGATTGAGGATGACACGCTGGCCGAAGCGAACTTCGAGGCCGTCGAGTTCGATGACCGGGTCCATGAATCTATCTAAACGCAGGTTGGGGCCGGCGTGTTCCCATCAATTGGGAGAAGGGCAGGGCGCCTCCGGCGATGCCGAGGAGGTTTCCGCTCAAGAGATCGGTCACGCTCTTGCCCAGCACATTCCGGTTACTGGCTACGGTGATCCGGTCCGGCTCGGCGTAGGCGGCTATGAGACTGGGTTTGAGATTGCCCAGGTCCTGGAGCGGATTCCGCCGGCCGGGCCCGGAGGGCACCCCCGCGGGGCCAAAAGCGTCCAGAAGCCCGGCCAGCGGGGCCAGCGTGGCGCCCAGGTTCTGGTAGACGACGGCGGAGAAGTTGACGTGGCCATCGCGCGGCGCCATGGAGAGGAAGCCGGCGGAGCGCGTAATCGAAGTTCCGGCGGCCTTGACCTGGAGCGCACGGGCCACCAGCGCCCGCGTCGGTCCGGCGACGAGGTAGCCGCCGGCAAAGGTGTAATGCGCCTCGGTCAGCGGGTTGGGGACGGCGGCGCCAATCATGTACCAGGTGTGGCCGTCGGCGGTCTCTTGCGAGGTGCGCAGCGGCTTGCCCCCGGACTTGGCGGTCTCCCGGTTGTACGCCTCCACCACCTTCTGCACCGTGACTTCGAAGCGGTCGGAGTCGTAAACTTCAGCCACCAGCTTCCACGAGGGCACCGGGAACGCGGGGCCATCGAGCACCACGGCGAATTCGCCGCCCAGGCTCGCGGCCAGGTCGGCGCGCACATCGAAGCCGGCCTGCTGGCGGGCGTCGGCGAGGGCTTTGTCGGCCGCCGCCGGCGAGCGCTGCTGGAGCGCCAGCGTTTGATCCACAATGGCGGCCGGATTCTTCACCACGAAGGCGGTGACCAGGGTGGCGTCCGGCGAGACGTAGTCGAGCGCGCCCATGGGCGAGGGTTCGGCCAGCCACGCGGCGATTCCGGTGCGTGGACCGTCGAAGCCCACGGTCGCGCGAGCCTCCATCTGGTGGTTGACTTCCTTCTGCTCGGCGATGATGTAGCGGGCGCCAGTGAGCGGCGGCGGCGCAGGCAGCCGCGTGAGGTCGGCGCACAACAGCAGGCCGGCGCCTTCGCCGTACCGCTGGGCGATGCGCGCGTAGAGACCGGTTTTTTGGAAGCCCGAATCCAGCGCCGCCGCGAACGCCGCGACCGCGCCGCCCGGCGGGCCGAAGGCCACCACACCGGGACGCGTTTCGATGGCGATGGGCAATCCCTGCCGCTTCAGAAATTCGGGAAAGCCTTCGCGCTTGACTTCCGCAAAGACCACCGGGCCGAGCATCTTGCCATCCGGGCCGGCGAAGGATGTGACGATGATCTCATCGCCGAGGTATTCGCTGGCGGCGCGCAGTTTCTCGATCATCGGCTCCACTTTGAGACCGCTGGCAACCCACCAGCGGCGCAACTCGGGGCTGTCCGGCATGTTCTGCTGGAACGTGGTTTGCACTTCGCCCAAATACTGCGCCAGGTTCGGAATACTCACCAGAAATGCCGTGGACGCAGGCAAGCGGCCGGCGAGGCGGCTGGAATACCGAAGATCGGGCAGGTGCAACTTTTCGAGACTGGTGCGGAGGGCGTCCAACTGCTTCAGCAGGCGGTCGCGGTTGCGGCTCCAGGAGATGTCATCGCGTACCGACAGCGGCTCGAGGCTGGCGTTGGTCACGGCCTGCTCGCCGGGATGGAGCACCTTTTCCCGGTTGTCTTCGGTCACCCGCACTTCACCCTGAATCACGGAGATGCGCGATCCCTTCACCCCGGCGCTCACGCTGAACACCGTGCCGGTGACGGCCACGCGGCAATCGGCGGTGGCCACGAACAGGTGGCCCGAGCGCCGCCGGGCGGCCTCGACGATGATGCTGCCGCGGTCCAGGTGAATGGTGAGATCGTTGCCGGCCTGCGAAGCCGAGTAGCCGGAGCGCTCGCGCAATTCCACCACCGAGCCATCGCGCAATTCCAGCATGGCGTCGGAATCCTTGGCGGTGCGGATCTCGACCCCATCGGGCAGATCCTGGCCCGCCGCCAGCACGCGGATTCCCGCCGGCGTGATCTCATAGAGCGTGCCGGTCGCGGTCTGGACGATGGCGCGTCCGGTGCGGCCTCCGAACTGATCGACGGCCACCCAGATGGAGAGGCCCGCGGCTGCCACCACCACGGCGGCCACGGCCCAGCGGACGGTGTGAACCGTGCGGCGCGCGGCGCGCGGAGCGGGGAACGTCACCACTTTGCCTTCAAACACGTGGCGGCAGGCCACGCACTGATGGAGATGGTCCTGAAGCAACATGGCGCGCGCTTCGGTGAGCCGGCCGGCGCGGTATTCGGGAATCAGCGATTGAAAATCGGCGCAGCCGCGGATGTGATGCTCAGCGGCCCCCGCCAGCCGCGCCCAGACGCGGGCGGCGGCGGCTTGGATGACGGCATCGTCGATCACTTCGTCGCGGATTTCAGTCACGGCTTGTTCCAGGGCAGTATCCATGGGGTTGTACTCGGTCATGCCACACCTCCCAGGTACGCACGGTACTCTTTCTCGAGCCTGTCGCGCGTACGCGACAACGTCACGGCCACGGTACCGGGCGTGGTGTTGAGCAGACGCGCGATCTCGGGATTCTCTTTTCCTTCGAAGAACCGCAGGATGAACATTTGGGCGATGCGCGGATTCAGCCGGGCCATGGCGCCGCGCAACCATTCGCGGATCTCGCCGGACCCGTGGACGCGATCCGGACGGCGGTAGGCAGGGTCGGCCAGCACCGGTTCCAGCTCGTCGAGCGGCACGCTGCGGATGTTCTGCCGCGAGCGGACCAGGTCCAGCGCGGCGTTCACGGCCGAGCGGTGGAGGAAGCTGGGCATGTTGCCGACCGGCTCCGCGCCAGGGTCGCGCTTGAGCATCCTGAGAAAGACGGTTTGCAGAACGTCCTCCGCGTCGGTGGGGTTGCCGGTGATGCGGTAAGCCGCCCGGAACACCATGGCATGGTGTTCGCGGAAGATCGGTTCCAGGTCCGCCGGGGACAGGCCAGCCGGTTCCATGGGTGCAGCCATCAGCGCTTTCATCCTATCAGGCTCTTCCAATGATGGGACGGGCGGGGAGGGTGGGGATTAGCGGGTAGCGCCGGGGGCCGGGGACCGGGGCGCGGGAATTGGGTTTGTTTCGTCATTCTTGCTTTCGGCTCCCTGGCGCTCCGGCCCCCGGACCCCTGTTCTTAGACAATTTGGCTTCGTTTCGCAGCGGATGGTCCTTGGGGGAGTGCGTCCCAATTGGGTTTGTTTCGTCATTCCCCACTTCGGCTCCTTGGCGCCCGGCCCCTGACCCACGTTCTTAGACAATTTGGCTTCGTTTCGCATCTCGGTTGGGGCCGCAATGCCATTGATTCATTGGGAGTTGCGTCCCAATTGGCTTCGTTTCGTCATTTTTGCTTTCGACCCCTTGGCGCCCCGGCCCCTGACCCGTGTTCTTTGATAATTTGGCTTTGTTTCGCAGCCCGAGGCCGGGCCGGCCATGGCCAGCCCCTACGGCGTTCGCCGTATGGTCGTAGGGGCGAGGCATGCCTCGCCGGGACGTAACTCCCAAAGAATCAATGGCTCTGGGCCCCTCTCCGGACAGCCTCCCGAACGGACCACTACCTGCCACCAGGGTAGCACGCGCCCAATCCGATTTGCGCGTAAGTGACTGAAACGGTTGAGAAAAGAGCTTGTGAATGGGTTTACTCGGTTCGGCGCCGGAAGCTTGGAGATTGGCGGAGC
>Ga0187865_1002364_pt1 | contig 18100 bp, 14 predicted proteins | sample June2016WEW_11_1_2_FD_132989 | JGI IMG/M metagenome (GOLD analysis project Ga0187865, IMG submission 132989) | Peatland microbial communities from SPRUCE experiment site at the Marcell Experimental Forest, Minnesota, USA - June2016WEW_11_100 | ecosystem: Environmental > Terrestrial > Soil >...
AAGCGGGGTCAAAGCCCAGGTCGCCGTCCAGGTTGACAATAAACTCCCAGTCCGCTGATTTCAGGGAATGAAAGCCGTCGAGGAAGGCTTGGACGGCGCCCACATCGGCGTCCCGGAAACCGCGATTAGCCTTGTGTAAAGGCTGAATCCATGAATAGAGTCCGGCATAGCGATCAAGGATGCCTCCCGTCCCGTCGGTCGAGCCGTCATCTACGATGACCCATTCGGTCGGGGTGATGGTCTGCTGTGTAACGCACTTGATGGTCTCTTCGATATGCAGCGCCTCATCACGCACCGGGGTGATGATGACGTAACGGGTTTGTTTACAAGGAGTTGCGGAGTTCATCTGCCTGCGATCCAAGGCTGACGAGAATTTGGCACCTGCTCACGATGTTAAGGGCTTATTATGCCTTATTATGCCTTGTAAGGTTTTGTAAAGATATTGGGGGCCGTGCAGCCAGTCGTAGGCGCCCTCGAGTTTGGCTTGGAAAAACGCGGGATCGTCCCAAGTGTTGACGGGCAAGCGCGGCAAAAACCACCGATTGGCGCCGGGATGGGCAGTCCCCAGGATGGTGGTTACACCGTTCTCGTAACCGCACTTGTTCAAGAGGTCTGCCAGCCTGCTTACAAACCGGCGGTCTGCTTCCGGGAACGCGAACGGGTAGGCGAAGGATTTGATGGGAGCCCCCAGCGCGTCCTCCAGGGTCTTTTTCGACCCGGATAGTTCGTTCTCCACTTCGTCCTGCGGCAAGAGCTTGAGATCGGGGTGGGTGACGGTATGAGAGCCGATGCTAATGCCCTGGGAATGTAACTCGCGGACTTCCGATAAAGTCAAACATTCCTTTCCCTTGAAACACGTCCTCTGGGTCTTCAGAAGCCCCGTGACCACGAACATGGTGGCGGTAAAGCCGTGCTCGCTCAGGATGGGAAACGCGTGGGAATAGAAATCCGCAAATCCGTCGTCGAAAGTAATGACCACCGATTTTAGGGAGCTGTCACCCTTAGTAAGGGTTTGTAAGGCTTTGTCAAGGCTCAGCGCCCTATAACCGTTTTCGTGGAGAAACTTCATGTGCTGGGCGAAAACCCGGGGAGACGTATTGGTCTCATAGTAGGGGTGGCGACCCTCTTGGCCTTCCCTGATGCTGTGATACATCAGAATCGGGATGCGCAGCCGGCGGCGGCCTCCGTTGCGCCCCCGCGTGAACGGGTGGCACAAGTAGACGCTGACGGTGCGGTCGATATGGAGATTTAGCATCGGGTTTCGGCTTGGACAACGGGCGGCGAACCTGCGGGCCGCAAGGGGAAGCCGGCGAATTCGTCAAGGATCCCTGGTGGAAGATCCGAAGAGCACCGGCCGGCCCTTCTCAGGCAGCCGCCGGGGGGCGCGTCTCTTCACGACGGGTCCCCAGACCCGTCAGCGAATCCACCAACTCAAGGTACTCATGCTTCTTGACCGCCCAGTTGTTTTCCTTCACATATTCCAAAGCATTGGCAATCAGACGCTCCCGGAGTTGCTGATCGCGGATGAGCAAAAGCATGCACTTCGCCAAGTCATCCACGTTTTCCGACTCGAAGAACATCACTCGGGAGTCCGTTTCGTAGTAGGTTCCGACTTTGGTCCGCGACTCCAGCACGGGGACCCCAAGCGCCATGAATTCCAGGACTTTCGTGCTCACCGCTTCGTTCCCGAAGGATTCAGCGCGTTTTGGAACCACGGCCAAATCGGCCTGGCTCATAACCTGGACAATGTCCTGCAATGGCCTAGTCTCGTAGAAATGAATTCTGCCGTTTAATCCCAACCTTTGAGCGAGGTCCGTCAGCATGGGCGCGGTTGGCCCTTCACCATAGATATGAAATTCCGCGTTGGGGGCCTGCTCAACGATCTTTGCGAATGCCTTGACCGCCACATCCAATCCCTGATGCCAGTTCAACGTTCCGGGATACATCATGATGAACTTGCCGTCAGTCCTGGTTCTTGGGCGTGGAAAGAAGTAATGCGGGTCAGGGTAGTTGCAAATGGGCGTGCACTTTTCGCGCTTTACCGATCGAGAGATGAGGCGTTCGTACCACAGGTGGTTGGCAATGATCACGTGATGCGCAAAGGCAATCGACCATCTTTCAATGCGTTTCAGGACCCGGAATACAAAGGACGATTGGCTTACCCGGAACTTGCTCGCATAGAATTCCGGAAGAATGTCGTGGATATCCAGAATGACTCGTGCCCCCGACAACCTGGGAATTAAGGCTGCAAGCACGAGGAAATCCGGGACCGAATGAATGTGAATGAGCTCATAGGGCCGGGCCCTGTACCACCTGGTCATAATGATCGAGGAGTGAATCAGGAAGCGAACGATCCTGTAGAGGTGAGTGAGTGGCCCGCGCTCGTCACGCCTCCTAACTTGGATCCTATGAACCTTCACGCCATCTACAATCTCTTCCGTCGGGTACCCTTCTCGTCTCAGAGCGATAACATCCACTTCGTCCCCGCGTTCCGCGAGAGCCCGGGCATATTGCTGCACCCGCGTGTCGCTTCGGTAAAACGAATAGGACAACATGCAGACCCGCACTCTTAGATCTCCTTCCCCGTGGGCTCCGGCCGCGCTGCTCCCCCGTGACCCATGCGGCTAGGGCTCGTATCTTCGTCGGATTGATGGATGGCGGCATCCGCAGGAGCGGCGTCTGGCATGCTTGGTTTCATTCCAGAAGAGTCTATTCTCCAACAGATGAGGGGGGTCGTTGAGATTCAGGACAACGTTCCGAGGTGTTGCTAGTCCCGTGCCCGCCTGGTTAGGTTCTTTTCGGAAGCGTTCGCAGTCAGCCAAAGCGCCGTGTGGGCAGGGCGGGTTCGGGACTTCTTTAGGCGGTCACATGACTAGCCTACGCTCGCGCTCATCGAGCCCAGGGCGGCGGGCGCCGCGGTGGCCTCGACAAACTCACCAGCCCGGGCGGCAACACGCCTCTGATCTTCCTGCCCAAGCTGAGGATACATGGGGAGCGAGAGGATTTCGGAGGCGGCCTTTTCCGTCACCGGGAAACTTCCCTGGGTGTAACCGAGATACTCGTAGGCCTTCTGCAAGTGCAGGGGGATCGGGTAGTGGATTCCCGTGCTGACATGGGCCGCGGAGAGATAGGCTTGGAGTTCATCACGTTTCCGAATCCGTATAACGTAGAGGTGGTAGTTCGACTTGGCCCAATTGGGCTCATAAGGAATCGTCAGGGCGTCGCGCAGTGATCCCAACAATTCGTTATATCGGGCGGCAATCTCCCGCCGCTGCGCATTCCATGCGGAAAGCCGCCGCAGCTTCACCGTCAACATGCCGGCTTGAATCGCGTCCAACCGGCCATTGTACCCTTCCACGTCATGGTAGTACTTTCGGGCCTGGCCGTGGTCGCGTAACATGCGCACCTTACGCGCAATTTGTTCGTCGTGGGTGGTAACGGCTCCGCCTTCTCCACAAGCCCCCAGGTTCTTCCCTGGGTAAAAACTGAACGCCGCCGCATCGCCCATGGACCCAGCCTTTCGCCAGCGATTCTCCTTCGCCGAAAAATACTCGGAACCGTGCGCCTGGCAGGCGTCCTCGATGACCATCAATCCGTAACGTTCCGCCAATTCGCGGATGGAATCCATCGCCGCCATCTGACCGTACAAGTGCACCGGCACGACAGCCGTGATGGGCCTCCCGGTCTTTCGGCTGAGGAGCTTGCCCGACAGCCGGTCCCGGTCGCAGCCCGTCTCCAAGTACACGAGCAGCTTGAAGGGATCCAGGTTATAAGTCCGCGGGTCAATATCCACGAATTCCGGGCGCGCCCCGGCCTGCGAGATGGCTTCGCTGGTGGCGATAAAGGTGTTGGGGACGGTGATGACGCTATCACCGGGGCTCACGCCTGCGGCCATGAGCGCGAATCTCAGCGCGTCCGTCCCACTGTTCACTCCGACACAGTAAGGTACGTCGCAGAACTTCGCGAATTCCCGTTCAAACTCCTCCACCATGGGCCCGCCGATGAAGCCTGCGGTCCGCAAAGCCTTTTTCACGACCGCCACGAGCTCCTCTTCCAGCTCGACGTGCGGCGAGACAAGATCTACAAAAGGAATACCGTTTGCTTGGCTCATCTGGGTGCACTCCTCTCGGGAGAAACTCGATGAATTACTCGTGTAGCTTGAACAAGTTGGTTGCGCAGAGCGCGGGGGTGAGTCCCGCGAAGCGGGATACCGTGAGTAGCCGTAGGTGAAACCTACGGAAATGAATGTCGCGAGTTAGTTCCGGCCCTGGAGGGGCCGAACCTGCGTAAGGTCAACCCCGTTGGGGTTGGGTGGTTGGGGGGCTTTGCTGTCCGTAGGTTTCACCTACGGCTACTCACGGTTGGCCCCTGCCGGGGCCTGCTCGGTCTCGGCATTCCTCCCTTTCGGCGGCGAGTTTCTGCCCATTATGGGCAGCCGAAAGGCTGTCAATGCTCAGGAGAGATATATCTCAACACGCGAGCGGGATTCCCGACGACGATCGCCCCCGCAGGGACATCTTTCGTCACGACGCTGCCCGCTCCGACAAGGGCGTTCTCCCCGATCACCACCTGGGAGAGAATCGTGGATCCCGAACCGATGGAAGCTCGCTTCTTGACCACGGTCGTCTCGACTTTCCAGTCGGCTTCGGTTTGCAGTTCGCCCTCTGGGGTTGTGGCGCGTGGATAAGTATCGTTGATGAACGCAACCCCATGTCCGACAAATACATTGTCCTCAATCGTCACGCCTTCACAGACAAATGTGTGGCTTGAAATCTTGCAGTTGCGGCCGATGCGGGCGTTTTTCTGGATTTCGACGAAGGCGCCAATCTTGCTGCCCTCGCCAATCTCACAACCATACAGGTTTATGAACTTGGAGAGCTTGACGCCCTTTCCCAACTTGACGTCCGGAGCTATGCATTGATACTCGTTCATAGCTGAACCTGTCTCCCACGCTGCGCGGCCGATTGATTTGCCGCCTCGAGCATTCTCACGACTCTTAAACCCGCCGCTCCATCGGTGATGGGAGCTTTGTCGTTCAAGATGCAGTCAACGAAGTGGGCCGCTTCGAGCTTCAGCGCCTCAGACTGCTCTACCTTAGGCGACCACATATCACCCGATCGGTAGCTCACGAGCAATTCATAAACCCCGCTGCCGTTGCTCACCTGCACGCCCCGGTCGTAGACCTTGAGTTTCTCGTCGGCTTCGAGGTCGTTCCAGACCAACATTTTCTTTTCCCCGCCCAGCAACGTCGTCCGGATCTTCACCGGGGAAAGCCAGTTCACGTTGATGTGGGCTATGACGTTGTCGGGGAAATAGGCCGTGATATAAGCCACGTCCTCATGGGAATTCAAGTGTGTGGCGCCCGTCGCGGATATGCCTTGGGGTCGGGGTTTGATGAGAAAATCCATAATCGACAAATCGTGGGGAGCGAGATCCCAGATGACGTTGACATCGTGCTGGAATAATCCCAGATTCACTCGGGTGGAGTCGTAGTAGTACAGCCGGCCCAAGACATCGTCATCGACAAGCTGCCGAATTTTTCTGACGGCGCCCGTAAAAATGAACGTGTGATCGACCATAATCTTCAGGTGCTTCTTCTCTGCCAGTTCGATCAGCTCTGCCGCTTGGGCCGAGGTGGCGGTGAAGGGTTTCTCCACAAGAACGTGCTTGCCGTTCTCGAGCGCCTTCTTGGCGAGCTCAAAATGCGTCCACACCGGCGTGATCACGGCCACGGCGTCAACATCAACCGACTCGAGGAGTTGGGAGGGATCATTCGTGTGCTTCAGACTGGGGTAAGCACGCTGGGCACGCTGGAGGGCGGCGGGAGCCAAATCGCAGACCGCCACGACCTGACAATCAGGCAGCCCCTGGAAATTCCGGACGATATTCGGACCCCAGTAGCCAAAACCAATAACACCAATCCTAATCATGCTTCACCTCGGGACCGTGCGGCACGATCTTCCACTCGACACCGCAGGGTCGGCTGGGAACAACCTCAGTACACGTAGGATACGCTTTTTCGGTGGGCGACGACGAACTCAAAGAGAGAATACTGTTTGCGCGGGGTCATCCCGCTCGTGCCGGGGGAGATGGCACGCAGAGGAGCGTGGCCAGTCTCAGTAGGCGCCTTCACCAAAGAGCACGGCTTGAGGAGTTTTCAGCAAGATCTTTATGTCCAACCAGAGGGACCAGGACCTCGCGTACCGCAGGTCCAGGCGAACCATGTCATCGAAGGTCGTCTTGCTTCGCCCGTTCACCTGCCAGAGCCCCGTTATACCCGGCTTGGCCTCCAGCACCCGGCGCCTGTGCCACAATTCATAGACATCACACTCGTAGGGGATAGGAGGGCGCGGCCCCACCAGGGACATCTCTCCCGTTAAGACGTTGAGCAACTGCGGAAGTTCGTCCAGGCTGCTCCTCCGTAAGAACCTCCCTACACGCGTCACTCTCGGATCGCCAACTAGCTTATAGACGGGAGATTGCCCGGGTTCACCTTCGTTTAAGTATGCTTTTCCGGAAATAAACCGCCGGATATAGTCTTCGTGGATGCTCGAATTGTTACGGGCATACATCGTCCGAAACTTAAGAAAGGTGAAGTTCTTTCCATACTGGCCCACCCTGGTCTGCCGGAAGAATACCGGACCTTTGGAAGTGAGTTTGATGAGAGCAGCAATCAGCGCAAGCAACGGCGATAGAAGGATAAGCGTGATCAGACTGCCCCCTACGTCGAACATCCGCTTTAGAACCAGACCAACCCGGCGGAAACCCTTCTGCTCCCGCAAGTCTGGATACAGATCCAATCGGGCGGGCGGCCCGGGCTTCTTTTCATCCCACTTATCCGGGAAAACGTGGAGGGTGATGTCAATGGAATCGACTTCTTCCGAATTCAGGTTTTGGCGCAACGCAGCCACAACCCTTTCCAAGATGGCTCCCGGAAAGGTCGAGGCGTCGGGTGATCCGACCTCGGTAAAGATGACACCGACGACGGAATTCTCTCTGAACCAACCCGTGACGTCCGTCTCCCTGGCCGAATTGGACAAGGATGAGAGTGTACTTTGAAGTGCCCTTTGCCGCCGGTCGGGCTGGAAGAGTTTCTCCCCCTCTAAGAGCATGAGGAGGAAAGGCTTCCGTGAACGCTCCGTCCTCTTCTGCTCCAAGGAAAGGGTCCTTTTAAATGACTCTTCAGGCACAATCCCGTAATGCCGTCTGCCCGAGGGGGGTGGGAGCTGAGAACGATGCGTGGCGTGTCGGCGAGGTTGTGGCTTGTCATTCAACGCCAAGGTGATCAACGGGCTGCTACCTATACTCATTCGTTATTCCCTCGCAATCTCAGCAAACGGAGTAAAGCGGTCTTTCACACCCGCGGTCGATCGGGCTCCAATTCCGGGCGCTGACACGCTCAACCATGGAGGCATCAATCTCAACCGCAACGGACTTCATCAACATATCCACAGACAGCACGAGCCGCAAGGCGTTCTTCTTACGGAGGAGAGTTCCTTCAATTCCCTCGAGAGGGCCGCAAGTGACCCTCACTCGGTCTCCACACCGCAGGAACGGATGAGGTTCAACTGCCAATGAACTTTCGATGACGCGCTTGACCGCGTCGATCTCGAATTCCGGGATAGGCTCAGGACCACCCGACGTTCCTACGATCGAATAAACGCCAGGAGTCATGAGAATCTGGAGCTTGCGGTCGAGCCGATCCCGCAAGAAAACATAGCCGGGGTACAGCGGTAGAGACAACTGCTTGTCCCTGTCTTTCCACCGGTGGACAGCCGAATACAGAGGGAGGAAAACTTGGAATCCCTTTCCCAACAGAAGGCTAGAGACTGTCTTCTCGTGTTGATGCCGGGTGTAAAGTGCATACCAAGGGGCGTCCGAGTTTGCTTCCCCTGTGCCGGCCGCAAAAGGCATCGACGACATATAGCTCCGCCCTGTGACTTACAGGAGCCCTCTCCGTAAGTCGCTTAGCTCCTTCTTGGGTCTTAGTGAAACTTCCAGACTGCCGTGGTCAACAGGTCTTCCCGCTTGAGCCCCCGACGCAATTCTCGCACGACCACATTGAGGCCACTTTGACCCCAGCAGTTCCTGTCCGGGTTGCACACTGCCAACGCCGGAACCTCGCAAGGGCAACCCCGCGCCGCACACCCGCCTGGTGGACTCGCAAGGCGGGGGCGCAACCTCGACCGCGCGGCGCTTGCCGTCGCTTCGGCTGGGTGGGTGACCCATTAAAATCTCCGGATTGTACGCCTCTGTTGGAGTAATACCCATGTCCGTATGCAGATATCTCCCGCAAACGATGGGCCAAACCTAGGCATTCAGTCTTTTTTTCTCTGACTTGTAGAGCCTTGATAAATAAGGTGGTTACGTCCGCGACAACGGCAGTGGAAATATCTAAAAAGGTTGTCGCCCTGGGAGCCACCAAAGCTTGCAAAGATTTGCAAATAGATGGCTCCCTGATTTCCCTTCTCGAACGGCCAGCATAAGCGCCGCGTGGACCTGGGTGCAATGAACCTGCCCCCGGCGCTGCAACTCCCTCTGGGCGAGACGCGCTTCGGACAGCGAGTCCCCCCGCCCCTTGGCTAAAGAAAGGGCGTACTTGCAGGCTCTCGCCGGCCAGGGTACCCACTGGCTGATGAGCAGGGTCGCGGGCTATTACGGCAGCACTCATACCTTTACGTCCTTGCCATTCCCTTTGTGGTGATTCCCCTTGCCGTAGTAATAATAGGAACCGTAGGTTTGCTGCGGCTCAACGCGGTTGAGGATAACACCCAGAAGTTGATTCCTCGGAAACTCCCCGCAGGCTTTCTGCGCTAAATCCAAGGGCGTCGTGCCCGCATTGATCAACATCAACACCCCATCGCAGAACCCAGCAAGCAATCTGGCGTCTGACACGGGAATGGCTGGAGGGGAGTCAATGATGATCCAATCAAAAACCGGGACCACTCGGTTCATCAGAAGCTCGAAACGGCCATTGCCGAGAAGTTCTGTGGGATTCGTTGCGGTTGCTCCCCCGGGAATGAAGAAGAGGTTTTCCGCGGTACCTCGCTGAATGATGGAGGTAAAGTCGAACCCGCCTGCCAAGTACTCCGATAGGCCCGGCACAGAAGGAGCTCCCAGTACGGCATGCAACGCGGACATGCGCAAGTCCCCATCGATCAACAGGACCCGACTGTCGGCCTGTTTCGCAAAGACCCGCGCCAAGTTCGCAGCTACGAAGGTTTTCCCCTCTTGCGGCAATGGGCTCGCAACAAGGAGCTTTTGCACCGGTCGCGCTTTGCGCATGAGATAGAGTCGCGACCGCAGGCTGCGAAATTCCTCGGAAACGAGCGTGTGGCGCCGCGCATCCACATGTTGAGTCAAGGCGGCGTCCGTGTTCCAATCCTGGCACGAGCAGCGTTCTACGAACGTCTCAGGGACCAACTCATCCTGCCCGGCCCCGCTCTCCGCGTTGGCGACGGCACAAGCGGTTTCCAGGTGATGGAGACCGGGCGCGGTGGGTGCCTTCGTCTCCACAGCGCTATCGGGATCACCCAGTAGCGCCTTCTCTTGTTCGGCTTTTTTCAGGGCATCGTGAACTCGGCTCATAACCATCCTGTCGCTATACGCTGACCTGGGCCCTCTAGCTACCCTTCCTCATCCGGTCCATGAGTTGGCCCAGGTTCTGCAGTGAATCAACAACCGGTGACGGACCGCTCTCCCCTTCGAGAGGCGGAACGACCATTCCTGGCGGTTTATCCAATTCAAATTCGTGCGCCACGGCTTGGATCGTGTCGGCAAGCACCGGCCTCTGCTCCTCAGCGAAGGCGGTGATCAGCGCATGCTCGCAGAGCAGATTGATGACGCGAGGAATTCCGCCTGAATATCGAAAAACCATTTCGACTGCGTCCGGATTGAAAATCGAGTCACCAATGGCCCCCGCGATGCGGAGACGTTCGGAAATGTAGCCCCGTGTGTCTTCAAGAGTTAACGGCGACATCTTGCATCTCAGGGTGATCCGTTGTCGAAGCTGGCGAAGGACCGGCTGCTTGAGAAGAATCTCGAGTTCCGGCTGACCGGAAAGCACGATCTGGAGAAGTTTTTCCGTCGAGGTCTCCAGGTTGGTCAGCAACCGGATCTCCTCAAGAACTTCCAGCGAAAGATTCTGTGCTTCATCCACAATCAGGACCGCGGTTTCCCCGGCGCGGTACCGCTCCAAAAGCCATTGATTAAGTTGAAGCAGAATCTGACTCTTCTTGTGAGATTCGCAAGGGATCCCAAAATCCGCCAGCATGAAGTGCAGGAATTGATTCACGCTGAGGCGCGGATTGAAGATAAAGGCTGTCGTCACGCGCTCCCCGCGTAATTGTTCCAGCAGCTTGTTGAGGAGGGTGGTTTTTCCTGTCCCCACCTCTCCGCTGAGCAGAATGAACCCTCTCCGGCGCTGGACGCCGTAAGCCAGACAAGCCAACGCTTCCTGAATCTCCCGCGTCTGAAACAGGAACCGTGGGTCCGGATTGACGTTAAACGGGTTTTCCTTCAGCCCGAAGAATCTCTTGTACATACACGAAGTCCTTAAACCCCCGCGGTACGCCCTTCCGCCATCCTGAGTTTCCCTGCCTCGCCAAGTTTGAACCGCTCTTTCTTCGGCGCCGTCGTGAGTGAAGGCACCATGGCAAGCGTCGGCAATCCCAAGCAGGCTTCGATGTCTTTCTCGTTCCGAAGTGCCTTGTCCCGCGCCTCCATGAGCCAAGCCAGAATGAGACCCAACCCCAAGCCCCCACCGAGCCCCCCTAAGGCAAACAAGGGTCGGTTCGGGAATATCGGATCCTTCGGCGTGTTCGCCGGATCCATGATCAGGAATTGCTCTCCCTGCTGGCGTTGCTCCAGATCGGTCGCCATCTCCGATTCGTTCCTTTTCTTCAGCAGGTCGTTATAGAAATCCAGTGCCATCTGATGATCGCGCGTGATTTGTTTGGCTTGTTGCTCCACCACCGGACCCATTTGGATACGCGACTGGAGGAGTTCGATTTGCCCCTGCAATCGTTGCTGTGCCTTGCTCTGAGCGCGAATGGCTTCTTCATAGGCATGAAGTTGATTGCGCATCTGTTGGATCTGGGGGGGCTCTGTTGGCGCGGGATGTTGTGGCTCTGCCGGGGTTTTTGTGTCGGGTGTAAGTCCCGGCTCGTGCAGTTTCTTCTTGAGCCCCTCGATTTCAGCTTTGAGCTTGATGACCTCGGGGTGTTCTGGTGTGTCTAGGGTCTCCAGCGCCACAAGCTGATTCTGCATGGCGGCCATCTGCTGCTCGAGCGTCTGGGGTTGCGGCTTATCACCTTGTCCCTGTTGTGCCTGCACAGCTTTCCAAGCGGCCACCTGTTGCGCAAGCAAAGACTCCAGGTAGGTCTTGTCTTCTTGCGTACGAGTGAGGGATTGAGTCGCCACGTCGAGTTGGGTATTCAGAGACGCGAGCAAGTTGAGGTTTGTTGGGGTCTCATCGGGAAGCTCGTTCATGTGCTTGCGCTTGAACTCGGCCAGTTTTGCGTCCTGCTCATCGAGTTGGCGTTTGGCCTCGTCGAGTTGGGCTTGAAAGAAACTCGTCGTGCCCCTGGCCGACTGTTCCCTTTGGCGGAGATTCTCTTCGATGAACATGGAGGTGATCTCCGCGCAAACTTGCTGGGCCAATTGCGCAGTGGAGAGAGTGACACCGATGGAGAAGCCAGGGAGGGTTCCTTCGCGTGATTGAATGATGGGTTTCACAGGGGTCAAATTGATGTCTCTGCGCAGTTCACTAACCAGCAACTCCATAGGCCGCCCGCCGGTGTTTTCCTTGAATAAGTTGTAACGTCTAATGATCGACTCCAACCGAGTTCGGCTCAGGACCTGCTCCTCCAAGCTGGCAACCCGCGCATTCAAATCCTCGGTGATAACGGACTGGACCATATTATTTGGAATTCTCTGGCGTTGGATCAGGATCAGCGTGTCGGACTCATAGCGGCTGGGCAACACCAGGGCGATGCCAAAGAGGATCACGGGACCAAGAAGGGCTGGTACGATGATCAGGAATCGTCTCCGGCGCCAGATGGCCAAGTAATCGTCCCACCCGAACTCCCTGTGTCCTATCATGAGGATTTCTCGTCCTTCCTGAATTTGAGGCTTCACCTGCGCTCAGTCGATCTTCACAGGTCGCGCGTGCCAATTAATGCCGAACCCCCCGACTTGCCGGGAGTATACCGTCGAGCAAGTAGCACCTTCACAAATGGCCGTGTTGGAGATTTGCCGCTGCACGTAATAGTTCAGGTACATGCTGATGTGCGGCCCCAATTCATGAGTTAGATTCGCCCCGGCTTGCACGTAATCATATGTGGGTCGAGGGCCACCGGATGAGCTCTGCGCCATAGCCCGATTGTTCGCATACGACACGTTCAGGCTCCCATGCACCCGGCGCCACAACTGCCGGCCAAGCGACGCCGCCACCATGGTCATTTCCACTCCCGCCTGGACCCCCGCGCCTCCGGTTTGGCTCCGGTCAAACCCGAGCGATCCATCCCAATGCAGGGCACGGTAGCCCAAGGAATCGTAGGTCCCTATGAAAAAATTGGTCGTCGCGCCGGTCGGGAGTGTGGTCGTCGCGCCGGTCTGGGGTACGGAGATCTCACGGGCCATCGGCGCCACGGAAAGCTCCACAGTGAGCTTGGGGCTGACTTGGCGGCCGTAGAGAATCGACGCCCCGCGAGTGAGCATTCCCCCCTGGGAGGCGCCGAAGTTGAAATGCATTTCTTCATAGTTCATTGCGAATGTGTTGCTCCGGCCGAAAGTGCGGTTGTAGCCCCCCATGAGGGTCCAGTACCTATCATCAGTGTTACCGGGCGTGAGGAACTGAAGGGTCCCGAACATTGCCGTGGCCGTGAGGGTGGTTCGTGGACCCACGACGAAGGTAAACTCACTCAAGGCTAGGTCGCTGAACCGCCGGTCCATGCCGCCGTAAATGGATTGGTTGGGCGAGAACGCGCTATTCAGCGCGGGCGCGCTGGCTATCGCCCCCCCTCCCATACCTCCTGCAAAACTCGATAAACCGGCACCTCCTCCGTATCCCATGGAGCCCTCGGGCAGGTAAGTGCCCTGATCCCCCACCAGCCAGTTCCACCGGCGCCCATTTACCCTCTCGAACACTGCCAGTCCTCCCTCGGTCCCGTCCCGCTTAGTCCCCGTCTCGTAGGGGCGGTTATAGTAGAAACCTCCGCCGGTGACGTCCAAGTTCAACTGGGTGCTCCTACCGACCCTTTGCAAGGTCAGGTTGCCGTCACATGAGGTTTGGCTGAAAAGACCCGAGTTGCGATTGATCCCGCTCGGACTGGTGGTGGCGTACTCTGTGCAAGCAAGTGCCGGTAGCATATAACTCTGAGACGTTCCCCCAAAGGTGGGGGCCAGCACTTGCACCCCGCTCAGAGGGGGCATGGGCGTGGATGCAGGGGGTTGTCCCTCGATCGGACTCGCAGCAGTCACAGGAGTCTGGCTCGGCCCGACGGGGGAAGTGGGAGAAGCCGTAGTCGATCCTGCCTGACCCGTCGGCGGGTTACCCTGTTGCGCCCACGACCTAGTAGTCCACAATCCCATTAGTGCCACCATCGCCAATAACCAACAGATCTTCCTCATCACCACAAACCCCTAAGGGACCACAATAGTGTCCCCAGCTTTCAGGACAATGTTCCCGCGCATGTCTCCGCGGAGCAGGGCACGATAGTTCAGCGGGTAAGTAGAATCCTTTCCCCCCTCGTGCCGCATCACATAGGCGCGCTTTTGATTAGCGAATTGGGTTGGTCCCCCTGCCGTGGAGAGCGCCTGGAGAGCCGTCATATTCGGGAGCAAGGCCATGGGCCCTGGCCGACTCACTTCACCAATCACAAAAACCCTCTGACTGTTGATCGCCGTAACCGTAACGGTCACCTGAGGGTTGGTCAGGAACTTTTTCAGCTTCTCGGTTATGGCGGCGGCGAGCTGCATGGGCGTCAGTCCTGCCGCTTGAATATCATTCACAAGGGGTATCGAAATCTTTCCGTCCGGACGCACGGGGACGCTTCGCGAGACATTCGGTTCCTGCCACACATTTACGTCAAGAATGTCTTCGGCCCCGATTACATAGGTAGCAGGCGCAACGTCTACTTCAGCCTTGGCTTGCGGGTTCTCTCCTCCAGCCCCGGCGCTGGTCTGTCGGTTGGCGGGGGCCTTCTGTTGCTGTGCGAACAGTCCGGTTAACCCCAGGCATAACAAAAGGATAATGACGGGGACGTGAGGTTTGCTCATAGGTCTTGTCCTTTGGGACCCGAAGACTCGGCCATATCTTCCATCCCGATTTGCTTCACTTTGTAAAGCAATGCCTTGTAACTGATTTGAAGCTCGCGTGCCGCACGCTTGCGGTTCCAGTGCGTCCGCTGCAGAGCCTTCAAGATCAACTCACGTTCTGCCTGGTGCGAGGCTGCCCGGGCTGCCTCCTTCAGGGAAAATTTTTGGACCGCCTCGCCGCGAGAGCCAGGATCGGCGCCAATCGACTCCAGGTCCCCAAGTGCCAATCGCTCGTCGCCCAAAGCGACGATGTTCCTCACCGCATTTTCCAATTGCCGGATGTTTCCCGGCCAAGGGTAGTCAAGGAACCTGCCCATCGCTTTCGTGCTGAAAATCGGCTTTGGCCGCCCAAATTGTCGTGCGTACTTCGTCAGGAAAAAATCGACAAGAGCCGGGATGTCTTCCTTTTGATGTCTCAGGGGTGGCAGCCGAAGGCAGACGCCATTGAGTCGGTAATAAAGTTCCTCCCGGAAGCGTCCGTTGCGGATTTGTTCCTCGATGTTTCGACTACTGGAGGAAATAATACGCGCCCGCAAGCAAGGATACTGTGACCCTGCATCGCCGTCCGGAAGAACGTGGAGCAGCTTTGGCTGGCAAGCCAGCTCCAAGTCGCTGACCTCATCCAGCAAAACTGTCCCGGCGTCAGACAGGCGCTTGACTATGCCGGCTGCCTTTTTCCCACCCAGAAGCTGGTCCAAATCGTTCAGAGAAAGACGGGCACACGTCAATTTCACGAATGGCTCATCTCCGCGACGTGAAAGCCGATGCACTCGCTGGGCGACCACTTCCTTGCCGGAGCCGCTTTCTCCTATGATGAGCACGGGGATGTTGGTCGGCGCAATCTCGACAATGATGCGCTCAAGGGGTCGTGCAGACGGACTGACAAGATTGACGAAGACCTGATCGTCGGGATCCACTGCCATGGACTTGCCGGTCGTCCCTGCTGCGTCGGGGCCGCTTAGTTCCCTTGCCACGTGACAGGCGTTCCTTTCTGAAATCTGGAGCTTGACGGTCTTCTGAATAGCAAGGGGCAGGCCAATGTTCCGGAAAGCGCACCAAGAAACGCGTTCGTCTCCCACAACGTCCTTGTTGTCGGCCAGATGCAGAATCCGCATCGGGTGTCCTAGTCCCGAACGCAGAGACCCAAGACTCGTCCACTTAGTGGAACGAGTTTTCCTTCATAGTGCAAACCAATGCAACCATGTTCACTTTCTTGGGAGGAATTAGGGTGTTACGTGCAACTGTCTCCGAAAGGGCAGATACCTGCTGTGGCGGGGCGCCTCCCGTGGGGATGGACTCCTCCTGCCAGGAAGGCCGCGGCGGAAACCCTTGCTGGAGCTAGGCAGTAGGTCACTGTGGTTGGGCTCTGATCCGAAACGCCCGATGGCCCCTTGCTTGGGAGCCATGGGAGGACTCCATCCGCGAAGTGAGAGAAGGTCGCTGCCTTGGCTGTGTACGTGCATTGATGAGGAGTTGCCATCGATACATAGCTTTCTTGGGGGGCGCATCGGTCCTTTATGTGGAAACTTGCATTCACAAAGAACAGACTCGGATCTTTACTCCCTTTCTTTCTGGGACTTACCCTGATCGTAACCTTCCTTGCGAGCTGCTCCTGGCGGGATCCTAACGTCAGGAAGCAGAAGTACTACAACAGCGCGGTGGGTTACTCCCAAAAAGGGAAATATCGCGAGGCCGCAATCCAGCTCCAAAACGCGATCAAGATAGACCCGCAGTATGCGGACGCTCACTACCAGTTGGCGCAGTGCTACATGAAGCTGGGAATGTGGCAGGGAGGTTACGTGGAGCTGACCCGGGCGGTTGATCTGGCTCCGCGGAATTGGAAAGCCCAAATCGATTTGGGGAGAGTACTGCTCGCCGCCCGGCAATCCCAGAAGGCAGAAGACAGGGCAAAACTCGTCCTGGCGGCGGAGCCGCAGAACGTGGATGCGCACACGCTCTTGGCAAACGCCATTGCGGCGACGGGCAATCCTCAGGGCGCGCTGGACGAAATGCAGGTGGCCATTCGGCTTGCCCCAAACCAGTCCAGTTCTTACATAAACTTGGCCATGCTGGAACTGATCGCGAAGCAGCCTTCGGCGGCAGAGGACAGCTATAGAAAGGCGATAACCCTGGACCCCCGATCATCGACCCCGATAATGGCGTTAGGAGCCTTCTACGCCGGACAGCGCCGGTTCCAAGAAGCGGAGCAGCAGCTCCAGCACGCTATCGAGCTGGATCCCAAGAACCCTTCCCCTCGCGGAGCCTTGGCGCGTGTTTACCTGGTGGATCAGAAAGAGAATGAGGCTGTCGAAGTCTTGAAGCGGGCGAAGCAGGCCTTCAGCGACAACTCCGACGGCTACCGGATGCTCGGTGAGTTTTACGTTCAGACTGGCAAGATGGACAAGGCCCTTGAGGAGTTTGGCGCCCTTTGCCAAGAGCACCCCAAGGATGTCAAGGTCAAAATGAACTACGTCCAGCTTCTCATTATGCGCAATCGGCTGGACGAAGCAACCAAGGTCAACGACCAGATCTTGAAGGAGAATCCAGCCGCCACCGAGGCCCTCGTCGCCAGAGGGCAGATCTGGGTTAACCAGGGGCGGGCGAACGATGCCATCCCCTTGTTCCAGGCGGCTCTCAAGACCGACCCGAACAATGCACCTGGGCATTACAACTTGGGCGTCGCCTATGTGAGGGCCGGCTATCTTGAGCAGGCACACACCGAGTGGCAGCAAGCCGTAAAGCTGCAACCCAACCTGGCCCCGGCGCAGCAGGCTCTCGCAAAACTTGGGCTGGAGCAAAACGACCTTGAACAAGCCGCGAGAAGCGCTGAGGCGCTGATTACCGCTCAGCCCACTTCCCCCGGGGGCTACAACGTACGCGCTGTAGTGGAAGCGCGTCGGCAAGACTTGGCCGGAGCGGAGGCGGACCTAAAAAAGGCTATCGAACTGGCGCCGCACGACCCGCTTGCTTATACGCGGCTGGGCGAGATCCGGACAGTTCAGAAAAAATATAAAGAGGCTGAGGCACTTTATGATCAGGCCCTCGGCATTAACCCCGCGTTCACAGAGGCTCTGGGCGGATTATTGCAGACCTATGCCATCGAGAAAAGGCCGGCCAACGTCATCATCAGCCGGATCCAGGACCAGATCACGCGGGCGCCGAATAGTAGCGCCTATTATCTGATGCTCGGGCAGGCTTTCTTCGGCCTCCGGAATTTCGAGAAGGCGCAAGCCGCTTTGGAGAAGGCCGTCGAACTCGATCGCAACAACGTTAGTGCCTTCCTCATGCTTGCCGATGCCCAAGCCGCCCGCGGTTCGCTCCCCCAGGCCCTGGCCAGCGCCGAGCGCGCGATCCAGCAGAATCCCCGCGATGTGCGAGCCTATTCGGTCTTGGGTGTTCTAGAAGAGAAATCCGGGAACTGGCAGAAGGCCGAGGAAGCTTATCAGAAGGCCATGCAGATTGATCCCGGGTACGGGTTAGGGGCAAACAACCTTGCGTTCCTGCTTCTCGAGCATGGGGGAAATGTGGACGTAGCGCTCTCCCTGGCACAGACCGCGCGCAACAGCCTGCCGGAGTCCCCGAGCACCGCCGATACCCTCGCCTGGGCCTATGTCATGAAAGGGGCCTACGGGTCTGCAATCGATCTCCTCCAGAAAGCCCTCACGCAGACGCCGGACAATCCCACCTTCCACTACCACCTCGGGATAGCTTATCTGCGGTCGAAGGATTCCGCGGCTGCCGCCACGCAGTTCCGGCAAGTTCTTAAATTAGACCCCGGATA
>Ga0187865_1002365_pt1 | contig 18095 bp, 27 predicted proteins | sample June2016WEW_11_1_2_FD_132989 | JGI IMG/M metagenome (GOLD analysis project Ga0187865, IMG submission 132989) | Peatland microbial communities from SPRUCE experiment site at the Marcell Experimental Forest, Minnesota, USA - June2016WEW_11_100 | ecosystem: Environmental > Terrestrial > Soil >...
CTCATGAAGCCTTGCGGGCGCAGCCCGCCTTGGAGTGCGGTAGCGCCAGCTACCGCCTTCCGCTCACTCAACCCTCCCAACCCTAAAATACGATCCGCAAAAGGCCTTCGCGCCGACCGCCTTCCCCTCACCCCGCAGCGATTATGCGCTTGATTCGCGCTCCCGAAAAGGCGGTAGCTAACGCTACCGCACTCCAAGGCGCCTGCGGCGCGAGACAGGCAAAACACCTTCCCACAGTGTAGCGTTTTTCCGCAGCCTGCAAAGCCCCGCCCTTCCAAACCCGTGGTGAGAAATCCGGGTCAGGCGGCGCGTTCACGGGCCGCGCGATGTCGAAGGCCCTTCTTAACGTAACCATTCTCACTGTACCAGCGAATGGCGCGCTCCAGGGCCGCTTCGAGCGGGCCAGATTGAAATCCCAATTCAAGTGTGGCCTTTGAGGACGCCAAGGAGGCTTGGAGCATCGCCCGTGTATAGCCCACGTTGTAGGCATAGCCGATGTAAGACCTCCCGCCCGGGTAATGGGACTTGAAACCGGCGAGTTCGCGGTCGGCCTCGAGCCCGCGGGGATGCTCCGGGTAGATTAAGCGGGGTTACTTCTCCCGGACCAACTCCTTCATCACGGCGAACAGATCCACTTGGCCCTCGTCCAGAAAGACTTCCGTGTATTTCTCGCGCGGCGTCTGTACGCGGACGTTGCGGAAGTGCATGTGATTGATGCGGTCGCGGCTTCCGAAATAGCGGCACACTGCCGCTACGTTGGAAGCGTTCAGCGATGAGCGCGATGCTACCCGGCTTGAAGCGTTCAATGGCCATGAAGACCATGCACCGGAGTCTACACCAGCAGGCAAACGTGGGGAATTGTCGATTTTCGATTGACGATTGTCGATTGCTCCGCTGTCTGCTCCAAGTTGCTAAGGTGCGAAGGTATACGGGCCAAGCGGAGCCGCTGAAATCCAAACTGGCAGACTTAAAGTGGGAAAGGACAGGGCTACATGCAAAAAGATCTCGACGCGCAAAACGAAAGTCGAGATTCGCGAATTCCCCCCCACCGAAGCGAAAATCGAACATGGAAAATCGAGAATCACCAATCACCAATCACCAATCGCAAATGGAAAATCGGCAATCGGCAATCGAAAATCGACAATTCCTTGACGCTCGAAGGAGGCGCGAATTAGAATGAGCCATTACATTTTGCACAGTGCGGCGAGAAGAGGGGGGCTATGTTGGACGGTCCGATTCCGGAGGGGCTAACTTTCGATGATGTCTTGCTGGTTCCCGGCAAATCCGCAGTCTTACCAACCCAAGTTGATACGCGCACGCGGGTGACTCGCCATATCACCCTGAACATTCCCATCGTCAGCGCCGCGATGGACACGGTGACGGAATCGCGCCTGGCGATTGCCCTGGCGCAGCAGGGCGGCATTGGAATCGTTCATCGCAGCATGTCGATTGCCCATCAGGCGCTGGAAGTGGATAAGGTAAAGCGCTCCGAAAGCGGCATGATTGTCGACCCCGTCACCATCGGCCCCAAAAACCTGATCGCCGAGGCGCTCGACATCATGAAGAAGTACAAGATCTCCGGCGTGCCCGTGACCCAAGAGGGCAAGCTGGTGGGCATCCTGACCAACCGTGACCTGCGCTTCGAGGACCGCCTCGACCTGCCGGTGGAAGCGGTGATGACCAAGGACAACCTGATTACCGTCGCCATCGGAACGACCCTGGAAGAAGCCGAGAAGATTCTCCATCGCCACCGCGTGGAAAAACTTCTGGTCGTCGATGAATCCTATAATCTTCGCGGGCTCATTACCGTCAAGGATATTCAGAAAAAGATCAAGTACCCTATTGCCTGCAAGGACGAGCAGGGGCGACTGCGCGTGGGTGCCGCCCTGGGGGCCACGGGCGATTACCTGGAACGCGCGGCGGAGTTGGTAAAGGCCAAGGTGGACTTGCTGGTGGTGGACACCGCCCATGGCCATTCCACGCGGGTGCTCGACGCGGTCCAGAACTTGAAGAACCGATTCCCTGACGTCGACCTGGTGGCCGGCAACGTGGCCACGTTCGCGGGCGCGTGCGACCTGCTGCAACTGGGCGTGGACGGCGTGAAAGTGGGAATTGGCCCCGGTTCCATTTGCACCACGCGGGTGGTGACGGGCGCCGGCGTGCCGCAGATCACCGCCATCGCCGAATGCGCGCGGGCAGCCGCGAAGGCCGACGTGCCCATTATTGCCGATGGGGGCATCAAGTTCTCCGGTGACCTTCCCAAAGCCATCGCCGCGGGTGCCAGCTCGGTGATGCTCGGCGGCCTGTTTGCCGGCACGGAAGAAAGCCCGGGCGAGACCATTCTCTACCAGGGGCGCAGCTTCAAATCTTATCGGGGCATGGGATCGATCGCCGCCATGACCGCCGGCTCCGGCGACCGCTACTCCCAGGAGCGGGAAGTGGCGCGGGGGGAAATTTCCAAACTGGTTCCGGAAGGCATCGAGGGACGCGTCCCGTACAAAGGCAATCTGGCGGAGCTCGTGGCGCAACTGGTGGGCGGCTTGCGTTCCGGCATGGGCTATTGCGGCAGCGCCACCATTCAGGAATTGCAACAGCGCGGCCGCTTCGTGCGCATTACCTCCGCCGGCTTGCGCGAAAGCCACGTCCACGACGTCATCATTACTAAGGAGGCGCCGAACTACTGGCTGGACTAATCCACGCCATTAACCACTTACGCAAAGACTAAGAGCACACCGGCGACAAAAGCGAGAAGGCTGGAAAGGGCAAAGGGCGCAGCGGGCGAGTAGCGTTGCCACATCCATCCCGCGAGAAGGCTCGCGGGAAACGCGGCAACTCCCACCACCCAATTGAGAACCCCGAAAACCGAAGCCCGCGAATCGCCCGGCGCCAGGTCGGCGATCCAGGCTTTGATCACCCCTTCGGTCAGCGCGTAATACGTCCCGTAAACCGCAAAGAGAAACCACACCAGTAGGGGGGTCCGCAACAAGGCGAAGCCCGCGTACACTGCCGAGTAAATCCAATAGCCCGCCACAATCAGCCAACGCCGTGGCACGCGGTCGGAGAGCTTCCCCGCCGGCCAGCTCAATGCCGCATAGACCACGTTGAAGAGCAGCCCCAGCGCGGGGGCTGTCCATGCGCTCATGCCGAGGTTCTGCGCGCGCAAGATCAGAAACAAATCCGAGGAATTGCCGAGAGAGAACAGTCCCACGGCGGCGAGAATCAGAACCAACTTCCCACGCGGCAACCGGTTAGAACGCTCCGCCGGGCGGGGGGAATGGGCCGAGGCGTTCGCAGGCCGGCGTACTTCTTTGACGGCGAACCACGCCAAGAGGATACACGCCAGGCCTGGAATCGCCGCCATCCAAAAGACGTCGCGAATGTTCCCGGCAAACAACCTCAGGAAAAGGAGCGCGCTCAGCGGTCCCACAATTGCGCCCGCGGTATCCATGGCTTGGCGCAAACCGAATCCGGCCCCACGATGCGCAGCGTCAACCGAATCCGCCATCAGTGCGTCGCGGGGAGCGGCGCGGAACCCTTTGGCGGCGCGGTCGGCGAATCGGATCCAGAAAACCTGCTTCCACGAATGTGTCACGGCCAGCAGGGGCTTCACAATATTGGCTAACGTGTACCCCGCCGCGGCCAAAGGCTTGCGCCGGCCGAGGAAGTCGGAAAGCCAGCCGGAAAGCAAGCGAGAAAAACTGGCGATGGTCTCCGCGGCCCCTTCAATGAAACCAAAGGCCATGGGTGGCGCGCCCAACGCGGTGACCAAGAACTGCGGCAGAAGCCAATAACTCATCTCCGTCGAGGTGTCGTTGAAAAACGCTACCCAAGCGAGGATCCACACGTTCCTCGGCAAGCGAGCATCCGGCTTCGCGGGCGCCAGCGCCCCAGCGGGTTGTTCATTTCCCATGGTCGTCTCGTCCCTACAAAAGGAAAATCCCGGCCCGAAGTAAAATCCTTCGGACCGGGATCGTCAAACTCAGGCCAGCAATCCGGCCACCCTTCCGGCGTCTATTTCTTCTCGTCGTTTTCTTCTTCGGGTGGGGGCGACTGCTCTTTGGCTTTGGCTTCTTCCGCGGCTTTTTGCTTAGCCTCAGATTTTTTGGCGCGCTTGGCGGCCAGCCGTTGGAGGACTTCACTGCCCACCAGCTCGAGCACGGCCAAGTCCGCGCCATCACCCCGGCGCCAGCCGGCGTGGACCAGCCGCGTGTACCCGCCTGCCCGCGTAGCGTACCGCTTGGAAAGCTCATCAAATAGGAACTTCACGGCGCTGGGATCGAGCAGGTAGCTGGCCGCCTGTCGCCGGGCTGCCAAGTCGCCACGCTTGGCGAGCGTGATCATCCACTCCGCCAGCGGGCGCGCCGCTTTGGCCTTGGCCACGGTAGTCTCAATCCGCTCCCGCTGAATCAGTGAGGTCACCAGATTGCGCAGCAGCGCACGCCGGTGCTCGGTGTTCCGGCTCAGCTTCTTTCCGTAATTCCGATGTCGCATATGGTCGATTACCTATAAGCAGTGGTTAGTGGTCAGTGGTTAGTGGTTAGCGGCTGTTGATTAGCGGTTGGTGCTCAGCCACTAGCCACTACAAACTAGCCATTGTCCTTCTAAACTTGTGGCTGAGGAGGCTCAGGAGCCGGAACCATGGGGTTGCCTTTTTCATCAAATTTCAATCCCAGACTCAACCCCATGGCCGTGAGAATCTCTTTGATTTCATTCAGAGATTTTCGTCCAAAGTTCTTGGTCTTCAGCATCTCCTGTTCGGTCTTCTGAACGAGTTCCCGAATTGTGGTGATGTTGGCATTCTTCAGGCAATTGTAGGAGCGCACAGAAAGCTCCAATTCTTCCACCGAGCGGTCCAGGTTCTCGTTGTGAACGGGCGCCGGACGGTCCTGCACCACTTCCTGCACCTCCGGCTCCTCCTCAAAGTTGATGAAGATATTCATGTGGTCTTTGAGGAGCTTGGCGCCCAGGCCCACGGCATCCTGCGGAGTTATCGCCCCGTTCGTCCAAACGTCCAGCGTCAACTTGTCGTAATCCGTCATTTGTCCCAGCCGGGCCGCTTCCACGGTGTAATTCACTTTGCGCAGTGGCGAATGGACGGAATCGACGGGGATGTATCCAATGGGAAGGTCCTCATCGAAGTTCTTTTCCGCCGAAACGTACCCGCGGCCGATCTTGACCCGCATTTCAATGTGCAGGCTGCCACCTTCGCTGACGGTGGCGATGTACACATCCTTATCGAGAACCTCCACGTCCGCGTCTTCCTGAAGCATCCGTGCAGTCACTTCACTCGGCTTGTCCACATTTAAGTAGAGGGTTTTGGGACCCTCCACGCTCATCTTCAGCGGAATCTGCTTCAAGTTCAAAATGATATCCGTGGCGTCTTCAACCACGCCCGGGATGGATGAGAATTCGTGCATAACGCCTTCGATACGCACCGCGGTGATGGCCGCTCCCTCGATCGAGGAGAGCAGCACGCGGCGCAGGGCGTTGCCGATTGTCGTTCCGAAACCACGCTCAAAGGGTTGCGCGGAAAACTGCCCATACTTGTCCGTCAACGTATCGGTGTTTGCTACCAGGCGCTTCGGTTTCTGGAATCCTTTCCAAAGCATCGCTTTCAAACCTCCCTTGGGGCCCACCTTGGCGGGCCACCTCTCGTGCACGCCGATCCCTACTACTTCGAGTACAGTTCGACGACCATCTGCTCCTGAATCGGGAAATTCACGTCCTCACGTTTAGGCAACGAAATAACCTTCGCCTTCAAGCCTGCGCGGTCCAATTGCAGCCAGGGTGGAACACTCCGGCCTCCGGAAAGATCCAGGGCGCGTTGCACCGCCGTCAGGTTGCGGCTAGATTCGCGCAGGGCGATCTCCTGACCGGGGACGACGGCGAACGAAGGGATATTCACCTTGCGCCCCGAAACCTGAATGTGGCCGTGGCGCACCAATTGCCGCGCCGCGGCGCGCGAAGAAGCCAGGCCCAGCCGGTAAACGGCATTGTCCAGCCGCCGCTCCAGCATCAGCAACAGGTTTTCGCCGGTTACGCCTTTCATCCGCGCGGCCTTCTCAAAATAGCTGCGAAACTGGTCCTCAAGGATGCCGTAAAAACGGCGCAGCTTCTGTTTCTCGCGCAGTTGAAGCCCGTACCCGACAATCTTGGGCCGACGGGATTTCCCATGTTGTCCCGGAGCGAAGTTGCGCTTTTCCATTTCGCACTTGTCGGTCAAGCAACGCTGTCCCTTCAGGAACAGCTTGATCCCTTCGCGCCGGCATAGCCGGCAAACCGCTTCACGATATCTTGCCAAACTGACCTCCTCAGGAACGAATCGCCCACTTCCGATATCGTCCTAAACTCTTCGGCGCTTAGGCGGGCGGCACCCGTTGTGCGGAATGGGCGTCACGTCTTTGATATTCCGCACTTCCAGCCCGGCGGTGGCCAGGGCGCGAATGGCTGACTCCCGTCCGGCGCCCGGCCCTTTCACCCGCACCTCGACGCTGCGCATGCCGTGGTCGCGAGCCGCGTTGGCCACGCGCATCGCCGCCTGCTGCGCGGCAAAGGGCGTGCCCTTGCGCGAACCCTTGAAGCCCAGCGAACCCGCGCTCGACCAGCAAATCACCCGGCCGTCAGAATCCGTAATGGCAACGTGCGTGTTGTTAAACGTGGCCTCAACGTGCACAATCCCGGTGGGGACAATGCGTTTTTCTTTCTTCTTGAAAACCTTCTTCTTGCCTGCTTTTGCCGCCGCTTTCGCCATAGTAGCTCTCAGCTCTCAGTTCTCAGCTCTCAGCTTCCAGCCGCCAGCTAACCTACAGGGTTTAGGCTGAGAGCTGAAAGCTGATTGCTGACTGCTTGTGCTTACGTCTTCGCCATGGACCGCTTCTTATTGGCCACCGTGCCCTTGCGCGGTCCCTTGCGCGTACGCGCGTTCGTGTGGGTGCGCTGGCCGCGGACGGGAAGACTGCGCCGGTGCCGCATCCCGCGGTACGATCCGACTTCAATCAGCCGCCGGATGTTCATCGCAGTCTCTTTGCGCAGATCACCTTCCACCGCTCCCTCTTCTTCCAGGATCTGGCGGATTTTGCTGGTTTCTTCTTCGCTCAGGTCCTTGATCTTCTTGTCCGGGTCAATGCCCGACCGCATGAGAATGGAAAGTGACCGGGCCCGGCCGATACCGTAAATGTAAGTCAGGCCAATTTCCGCGCGCTTTTTGGGCGGCAAATCCACACCCGCAATTCTTGCCATTTCAACCCTCCCGTCTCATTCACCTTCGGCGCAACGCCGGAAGAATCCAGGCGCGTGCCGCCGGCACGAATCATCCCTGCCGTTGCTTGTGCTTGGGGTTCTCGCAAATCACCCGCACCACTCCGCGCCGTCGAACAATCTTGCACTTGGAGCACATCTTTCGTACTGACGAACGCACCTTCATAAATTACCCTCGTTTAGTCTTAGGTGCTTGGCACCACGATCGAAACTCGAAAATCGAAATGGGAAATTCGGTATTCGTCCCACGAGTTTCGAATGTCGATTTTCGAGCTTCGTATTTTCCCTAGTCCCTCGCACCTGGGACCTAATCACCTACTTATACCGGAACACAATCCGGCCCCGCGTCAGGTCGTAGGGAGACAGCTCCACCGCAACCTTGTCGCCGGGGAGAATGCGGATAAAGTTCTTCCGCATCTTTCCCGAAATGTGGGCCAGGACCTGGTGCTTGTTGTCCAATTCAACTCGAAACATTGCATTGGGTAGTGCTTCGAGCACTGTAGCCGTAACCTCGATTGCGTCTTCCTTTGCCATACTTTTTAGCTCTCAGCTTTCAGCCTTCAGCTATCGGCTTTCCGCCGTCCCCTTCCAACCCTTCGTCCTTGAAAGTCACCTGGTGCCTTAGCTGAAAGCTGATAGCTGAGAGCTGACAGCTAGGTTACAACCGTGTCAAGATGTCGGGTCCATTCTGGGTGACCGCGACCATGTGCTCGAAATGCGCCGACAGCCCACCGTCCACCGTGACCGCTGTCCAGTTATCATTGAGGACGCGCACGGCAGGCCCACCGGCGTTCACCATGGGTTCAATGGCAAAAACCATGCCCGTTTTCAGCAAGGGCCCATGGCCCGCTTGGCCAAAATTGGGAACCTGCGGTTCCTCGTGCATCGCCTTGCCAATGCCGTGGCCCACAAACTCCCTCACCACCGAGTAACCGTTTTTCTCGGCATGCTGCTGTACGGTGGCCGAAATATCACCCAAGCGATTTCCCAACCGCACTTTTTCAAGCGCTAACTCCAGCGCTTCTTCCGTCACCTTCAGCAAGCGCTGAGCGGATTCGCTGATGGCTCCCACGGGGACCGTTAGGGCGGAATCGCCATAGTAACCATCCAGCACCACGCCCGTATCCAGGCTGACGATATCGCCTTCCTTGAGCGTGCGGCGTTCCGATGGGATCCCGTGAATAACCTCGTCGTTGATCGACGCACACAAGCAGCAGGGATAACCGCGATACCCCTTGAACGCGGGCCGCGCCCCTAGCTCCTTCAACCGCTTGGCCACGAACTTCTCAAGGTCAAGCGTGGTGGCCCCTGGCCGCACCTGGTCGCGTATCTCGCCCAAAAGCTGCCGGACCATCCTGCCACTGCGCCGCAGCTTCTCGATTTCGGCCGATGACTTACAGATAATCATGCCTTTGAAAGATAATCCAACAGCCCCCGGGCGATCGCCTCGGGCTCCTTATTGCCGTCCACTGCCAGCAGCACCCCCTGGCCTCGATAATACTCGATCAAAGGACTGGTTTGCTTATGGTACGCTTCCAGCCGCTGACGGATGGTGGCCTCGTTATCGTCTGCCCGGTGCAGCAGCTTTCCACCGTCCTTATCGCAAATCCCCTCGACCTTGGGCGGACTGAAGTAGATGTTGTAGATCTCTCCGCACACAGAACAGGTCTGCCGGCCGGTGAGGCGTTTCAAGAGCAACTCCTCATCCACCTCGATATCCATCACCTGCGACCGCCCTTGGCCCTTCGCGGCGAGCATCCGATCCACAAACTGCGCTTGCGCGGTCGTACGCGGAAAACCATCGAGAATGAAACCCTTCTGACAATCCGATTCGTTGACGCGCTCTTCCACGATGCCGCAAACCACTTCGTCGGGGACCAGCTCACCGGCTTCCATCTTTGCCTTAGCCGCCAATCCCAGCGCTGTTTGTTTCTTCACAGCGTCGCGCAAGATGTCGCCGGTAGAAACCTGTGGAATGCCAAAATGTTTGGCGACTTCCCGCGCCTGCGTTCCCTTCCCTGCACCAGGGGCTCCCAGAAAAATCAAAGCATGAGCTCGCATGACTTACCTCCTAACGCCTCATCAAGAAGATCGCCGTCCCCGGATCCTTCCCTTCTTCAAGAACCCTTCGTAATGCCGCATGATGAGCTGAGCTTCCACCTGCTGCACGGTGTCCATGGCCACTCCCACCACGATCAGGAGGGACGTTCCGCCAAAATAGAAGTTCACGTTCAGCCCGTGCAGAACCCATGTCGGCAAGTGGGAGTCGAACCATCCGGCGCCCATCCACCACGGAAGGTGATTCAGGCGAAGCCCCGCCAGCATAAGTTCAGGTATGAGCGCCACCAGGGCCAGATAGAAGCCACCCACCCAGGTGATTTTCGTCAGGACATCATCCAGGTAGTCAGCGGTGCGCTTGCCCGGCCGGATTCCCGGCATGAACCCACCCTGCTTGCGGACGTTATCGGCAACCTCGTCCGGGTTGTAGACAATCGAAAGGTAGAAGTGGGCAAAGAAAACAATCATTATGACGTACGTGAGCGTGTAAAGCGGCTCCCCGTAGGCAAACACCTTGGAAAACCAGCTCAAGCCTACGCCGAGATAACGGATAAGGATGATACTGCTCTGATCCAGGTGAAATAAACCTAGCGTTTGCGGAAACGTTAAAATGGAAACCGCGAAGATAATCGGCATCACGCCGCCGCTGTTCACCTTGAGCGGCAGGTGGGTGGAAACCCCACCCATGATTCGGCGCCCCACCACCCGTTTCGCATATTGGATGGGGATGCGCCGTTCACCGCGTTCCACAAGAACAATGAAGCCGACAATCCCCAGCATGAAGGCGAGAAGAAGAAAGAGCACAAGCAAATTCCAGGTGTGATTGACGAAGACCTTTTCATAAAGGTCGGCTGCGGCCCGAGGAAGACCCACTACGATGCCGGTAAAAATCAACAGCGACATCCCGTTGCCGATGCCGCGCGCGGTGATCTGTTCGCCCAGCCACATAATAAAAAGCGCCCCGGTCGTCAGCGTCAATACGGTGGTGAAGACGAAAGCAGGGCCCGGATGATTGACCAGACCGACCCCCAAGGCCGTCTGCTTCTCCAGGGCGATGGAAATGCCGAAAGCCTGGAACGCGCTCAAGAACACCGTCATCCAGCGGGTATAGTCGGTTATTTTCTTGCGGCCTAGATCGCCTTCTTTCTTGAGCTTCTCAAGGTGCGGTGAAACCACCGTGAGTAATTGCAGGATGATCGAAGCCGTGATGTACGGCATGATTCCCAAAGCAAAAACCGTCAGGCGCCGCAGGCTGCCGCCGGAAAACATCGCCAGCAGTCCAAACAGCGAGCCTCCCATTTGGCTGAACATCTGTTCGAAAACATCGGCATTGATACCGGGCGTGGGAATAAATGCCCCCAACCGGTACACGGCCAGCATCGCCAGGGTAAAAAGGATGCGTTTTCGTAGGTCCGGAATCTCGGTAATGCTTTTCAGGGATTCGAGCATTACGAAATGACCTCAGCCTTCCCGCCAGCTTTCTGTATCTTCTCCAGGGCGGACTTGGAAAACAAGTGTGCGGAAACGCACAGCGGCGACTTCAGTTCGCCGTCGCCGAGGACTTTCAGTCCCGCGCCCAGTTGCTTCACCAAGCCGCGGGCGACGAGCAGCTCCGGTGTAATTTTCTCTTCCGGTTTGAAGTCCTCAAGGTCTTTCAGGTTCACAACGGCGTAATGCTTGCGAAAAATGTTGGTGAAGCCCCGTTTGGGAAGGCGGCGGTGGAGCGGCATCTGCCCGCCCTCGAAGCCCGGCCGCATGCGCATGCCCGCCCTCGAGCGCTGGCCTTTCGAGCCGCGGGTGGCCGTCTTCCCGTGTCCGGATCCCATTCCCTGGCCGATTCGCTTGGAGCGCTTGTTGGCCCCGACCGGCGGTCGAAGTGTTCCAATGTGTGTCGCCATATGTCTTCAGCCTATTCCTTGCTCGCCTCCGCCGGCTCACTTCCCTCCGGCGCCGGCTCTTTCTCTTGACCCGCGTTTGCGGATTTGACTTCTGGGGTCTCAGATTGCGTTACCACCGCTTCGCCCACAGCTTCCGTTGTCACCACCGTGGTGGATTCGGCGGGTGCAGCGGGCGCCACCGCTGGGGCGTGAACCGTGTATTCCGCTACCGACGCCCAAGCCGGAGCCGGTGGCTCCGGTACAATCTCCAGCAGGTGGGGCACGGCGGCTACGATTCCCCGAATCTGCGGGGTATCGGGGCGCACCACAGTCTGGTTCAGCTTGCTCAAACCCAGGCTCCGCACGATGGTCTTCTGGTGGTAGGTGAACCCGATGCCGCTTCTCACCCACTTAATCCGAATCATCTTGAGGGTCTTTTCCGCCACAGTTCCTCAACCTCTGTGAAGCCGACAGCCCACAGTCACTCTTAGCTGTCAGCTTCCTTCTAAATTTCCTCCGCAGCTTTGCCGCGGGTATTAGCGACCTCTTGCAGGTCGCGCAACCGGAGCAGAGCATCCATGGTCGCCTTGACCACGTTGTGGGGGTTGGTGGTGCCCAGGGATTTGGTCAGCACGTTTTGAATCCCCGCCGCCTCCACCACGGCGCGCACCGCGCCCCCGGCGATCACTCCGGTTCCAGGCGGTGCGGGCTTCAGCAACACTCTGCCTGCTCCGTAATGGCCCATTACGGCGTGGCGAATCGTTCCCTGCGAGACGTTCACCTTGGTCAGCGACTTCTTCGCAGACTCGATCCCTTTGCGTATCGCCATGGGCACTTCGCGCGCCTTGCCGGAGCCATAGCCGACAATCCCGGCGCCGTCACCCACGACAACGAGGGCCGCAAAACTTAGGTTCTTTCCGCCTTTGACGACCTTGGTGACGCGATTGATGGAGATCACCTGGTCCTTGAGCTGCAACGCGTTCGGGTCAATCCGATTGGCCAAATCTTCCTCCCACCCTATCCCCTAGAATTTCAGCCCCGCCGCGCGAGCAGCGTCGGCCAGCGCTTTAACGCGCCCGTGATAGGCATAGCCGCCCCGGTCGAATACTACGCCAGGAATTCCCGCGGCGATGGCGCGTTGGGCCAGAACCTGCCCCACTACCTTTGCCGCGGCGACGTTCCCGCCACTCTTGAGCGTCTTGCGCACTTCCTTGTCGCGCGTTGACGCCGCTACCAGGGTGTGGCCGCTGGTGTCATCAACCACCTGGGCATAGATATGCTTGAGCGACCGAAAAACATTTAAACGTGGGGTCTGGGCCCGTCCGCTCACCCGGGCGCGGATCCGCACGTGAACCCGGCGGCGCGCCACGTCTTTGGAAACGATCTGTAACATCAGGAGTTCTCCGCTTTCCTCAGCCTCAAACTACGCTGGCTTGCCTGCACCACCGGCAGCCGCCGCCGCCTTACCGACCTTCTTCTTCAGGCGCTCGCCGGTGTACCGGATACCTTTGTTCTTGTACGGATCGGGAGGCCGCAAGCCGCGGATCTTCGCGGCCACGTGCCCCACCAGTTGTTTGTCCGCACCGCTGACGATGAGATGCGTTTGTTTCTCCACGCTGATGGCGACCCCGGCGGGAACCGGGAACTCGATAGGATGCGAATAACCCAGAGTAAACGTCACCGACTTGCCCTTGGACTCGGCGCGATAGCCGATACCGACGATGTCCAGGTGCCTTTGAAAGCCCTGGGTCACGCCTTGAACGGCGTTCGCGAGCAGGCTTCGAGCCAGCCCATGCAAAGCCGCCTGTTCGTCCCCTTCACGCTTCAGGAGCAAATGGCCGTCCTGCTTTTCGAGCTGGATTCCCTGGGGAAGAGGAATCCGCAAAGTTCCCTTGGGCCCCTTCACCGCCAACGACGGTCCCTCGGTCTGCACGGTGACTCCCGCGGGCAAAGCAATTATCTTTCGGCCTATTCTCGACATAGTAGCATCACGTTCCGTCTGTCAGTTCGGACTTCAGCAGCCGGGGTTTCGCCCCCGGAACCGATCCGCCTAGTCTCTTCGGTCTTTCCGCCGGAGGCTCGGAAATCGAACCTCCAACTCGCTTTCCCGCTCCGGACTCCGAACGTCGGACCCCGGACTCACCCCTTTAGGACACGCTACAGAGAACTTCCCCCCCCACTCCCGCCTTGCGGGCGGCCTTGCCGGTCAGAACTCCGCGCGGCGTAGTGAGGATGCTCACTCCCAGTCCCCACAGGATACGGGGAACCGCATGCGTGCCCACGTAGACGCGGCGGCCCGGCCTCGAAACTCGGTCCAGGCTGGAGATGGCGCTCGTACCGTCGGTTGCGTACTTCAAGAAAACCTTCAAGACTTTCTTCTTGCCTTCGTCGCCCACCTTGAAGTTGCTGATGTAGCCTTCTTCCTTCAGGATGCGCGCCACCTCCACCTTAAGCTTCGAGGAGGGCATATCTACGCGCGGATGACGCGCTTGAATCCCGTTGCGGATTCGAGTGAGCATATCGGCGATGGGATCAGTGACGGCGGACATAAGACTCCCGATTTTGCGCTGGCTGAACCTCTCGTCCAGGGTTACCAGCTTGATTTAATAACGCCAGGGATATCACCCCGGAGCGCCAACTCCCGGAAATGGAGACGGCACATTTTGAACTTGCCGAGGTAACCGCGCGGCCGCCCGCAAATCAGGCAGCGATTCCGGTGCCGAATCTTGAATTTCGGCTTCCTGCGCAATTTGGCCATCATGGAAGTGCGTGCCACGTTTTACCCCCCTGCCTTTTCGCTGGCCTGTACCGCGGCTTGGCGGCGTTGCGCTTCCGAACGGAAGGGCATCCCCATGTGCCGCAGTAACGCCAAGGCCTCAGCGTCGGTCTTGGCGTCGGTTACGATCGTAATGTTCATGCCTTTGGTTTTGTCGACCTTCGCGTAATCAATTTCCGGAAAGACCAACTGGTCCCGGAGTCCCAGCGTGTAGTTTCCCCGGCCGTCGAACGCGCGTGTGGAGACCCCGCGAAAATCGCGAACACGCGGCATAGCGACGTTGGTCAGGCGGTCGAAGAATTCGTACATGCGGTCGCCACGCAAGGTCACCACCGCCCCAATGGGCATGTTCTTCCGTAGCTTGAAATTGGCTATCGACTTTCGCGCGCGCGTGATAACGGGCTTCTGTCCGGTGATCTGCCCCAGTTCCTGGGCGGCCGAATCCAACAGCTTGGCGTTTTGGATGGCTTCCCCCAAGCCCATGTTGACCACGATTTTCCGCAAGCGCGGAACGGCGTTCGCGTTGGCGTAACTAAATTCCTTCACCAAGGCCGGCACGACTTCCTTCCGGTATCGTTCTTTCATTCGCGGAGCCATGTTTGCTTTCGTTCCTCCCGGCCTTTACTTGTCCAGAGATTTTTCGCACTTGGCGCAGATGCGCACTTTCTTGCCTTCCGCCATTTCGCGGTGCTGGATGCGTGTGGGCCCGCATTCGCTGCAAACCAGCGCCACATTGGAAACATGGATGGGGCCTTCCTTCTCCAGAATTCCGCCGCGAATCTGTTTGGCGGGGTTGGGCCGCACGTGACGCTTCACCATATTCACGTGCTCGACGTAGATCCGCTGCTTGCCGGGCTCCACTTCCAGGACCCTTCCCCGTGTCGGCTGCCCGGAAGGCCCCCGGCTTCGCCCCGCAATCACTTCCACGATGTCGTTCTTACGAATGTCCATGAAACATCCTCGCGCCAACAGCGCCGCCATCTTCGCGGCATGGCCGGCTGGAAGCCGGCGCTACTAACCACTCGCCACTAAACACTAGCCACTGCCCTTAAAGAACCTCGGGCGCCAAAGAAACGATCTTCAGGAATTTCTTCTCGCGCAGTTCGCGTGCCACGGGCCCGAAGACGCGCGTCCCGACCGGCTCGCCCGCGTCATTGATCAGCACCGCGGCGTTTTCATCGAAGCGGATATAGCTGCCATCCCGCCGCCGCTGCTCCTTCCGCATCCGGACGATGACGCACTTCACAACTTTGCCCTTGGGAATGGCACTGTCAGGAGCGGCCTCTTTCACCGCCGCGGTAATGATATCGCCCAAGCCCGCCTGCAATCCCACATCGCCGCCCAGCGGCAGGATGCAGGAAAGTTTGCGCGCTCCGGAGTTATCCGCCACCTGGAGAATGGTCCGCATCCCGATCATACTTCCACCTCCGCCACGGGCGCGGCCAACGTCGCCTTGGCGACGATTTCCACCACTCGCCAGCGCTTGCGGCTGCTCAGGGGGCGAGTCTCTTGAATTCTTACCGTATCGCCCACTCGGCACTCGTTCTTTTCGTCGTGAGCCAGAAAGTTCTTCGACCGCCGCACCACGCGTTTGTAGAGCGGATGGATGACCTGCCGCTCCACGGTAATCACCACCGTCTTCTGCATTTTATTGCTGGTGACTACCCCGACTTTTTCCTGCCGCTTCCCTTGTCCGGCGCTCTGCGCCTGTCCGCCCGCTGTTTCCGTCACCTTGCACCTACTTCGTTTGGGTTGCGCCGATCTGGCGCTCACGCATCAATGTCTTTACTCTCGCGATCCCCTTGCGCAGCTCCCGGATGGCGGTCAGATGTTCCGATTGGCCGCCCGCCATCTGGAATTTCAGCCGGAAGAGTTGGTCGGAAAACTCGCGTTCGCGAGTTTTCAGCTCGGCATCGGTCCATTCCCGCATTTTTTCTGCGGGCCACTTCCATCGTTTGTCCTTCTCCAGCTTCATGAGCTCCGCTCCACGACCGGTTAAACTGCCTGGGCGCGCGATACGAACTGTGTCGGCAGCGGCAGCTTGTGACTGGCTAGCCGCATTGCCTCGCGCGCTTCCGTTTCCGGCACGCCTTCCATTTCAAACAGGATTCGTCCCGGCTTCACCACCGCCACCCAGAACTCGGGCGCCCCCTTGCCTTTTCCCATGCGGGTTTCGGCGGGTTTCTTGGTCACCGGCTTATCGGGGAAAATTCGAATCCAAAGCTTTCCACCGCGTTTGATGAAACGCATGATGGCCACGCGGCTGGCTTCAATCTGCCGGTCGGAAATCCACCCCGCCTCCAGGACCTTCAGCCCGTAGTCCCCGAAGGACAGGTCGGAACCGCGCCAGGCCTTGCCGCGCATGCGTCCGCGCTGTTGCTTGCGAAATTTAACTTTGCTCGGCATTAACATGAGTTCATTCTCAGTTCTTGATATTCAGCCCGCAGTTGGGACGTCCAGGCCCCTTCCTTACAGGCCTGGATTGGCAACTGGGGGCTTCTCTTGCGCCACCGGGGCGGCGACCACAGGTTCTGCGGCCTTTTCCACCCGGCGCTTTTGCTCCAAGATTTCACCGTTGTAAATCCAGCACTTCACGCCGATCACGCCGTAGGTTGTCCGCGCTTCGGCCTGCCCGTAATCGATATCGGCCCGCAACGTGTGCAGCGGCAGCCGGCCTTGCAAGTACCACTCCGACCGCGCAATTTCTGCGCCGTTCAGACGGCCGCCGCAGCGAACCTTGATTCCTTTGCAGCCAAACCGCAGGGCCGAATCCACCGATTTGCGCATGGCGCGGCGAAAGGCAACGCGCTTTTCCAATTGCAGGCAGATGGCTTCCGCCACCAGTTGCGCATTCAGCTCCGGGCGGTGAACTTCCTGGATATTGATGGGCAGCACTTCGCGTCCCGTGCGCTTCTGAATTTCCTGCCGCAGGCGGTCAATTTCCGCGCCCTTGCGGCCAATGATAATGCCGGGCCGCGCGGTGAAAATAGTTACCTTGAGCTTGTTGCCAGGGCGCTCGATTTCAATCGACGCCACACCGGCGGCGCGAAGCTGGTCTTTGAGCCGCTTCTTGATCTTCAGGTCTTCGTGGAGCAGTTCGGCGTATTCCTTCTTGGCAAACCAGCGCGACTTCCACGTTTTGTTATATCCCAGGCGGAACCCGTAAGGATGAACTTTCTGACCCACCCTATGCCTCCTTTGGAGCTTTCAGCGGTCAGCCCTCAGCTTTCAGCTAAAGCTTTAGCTAATCGCTGACGGTTGAATGCCGATGGCTTCTTCCTTTTCGCCGCACGCACGCCGCCTTACCAGCAACCAACCGGGGGTGCAGGCCTTCCCTATTTTTCCGGCGCTTCCACCACGACCGTGATCGAGCTGGTCCGGCGCTGGTAACGAAAGGCGCGACCCATGGGAGCCGGCCGGACGCGCTTTTGCCGCGGACCTTCGTTGACGAAGATTCTGGAAACCACCAGGTCGTCAACGTCGAGATTTTCTGACTTCTGCTCGGCATTGGAAACCGCCGAGCGCAGAATCTTTTCGACGTCATGCGTCACGCGCTTTTTGGTGAAATTCAGAATACTGAATGCTTCGCTGACGCTCTTGCCGCGGATCTGGTCTACGACCAATCGAGCTTTCTGCGGCGAAATTCGCACGTATTTATAAGTGGCGCTTGCTTCCATCGATTCACCTGGATTTCGGGGTCAAAAACCCGAAAATTAGCTGCCGCCTCCTGTACCTGCCGGAGGCGCTGCCGCCTTCGGGCCGCCCGTAACCGGCGGGGGGGCCGCCGCCGCGGCAGCTTTTTCCGCCGCGACTTTTACCCCGTGCCCCTTGAAGGTACGGGTCGGTGAGAACTCCCCCAGCTTGTGTCCCACCATGTTCTCCGTGATGTACACGGGAATGAACTTCTTACCATTGTGGACGGCTACCGTGTGTCCGATCATCTCGGGCACAATCGTGGACCGCCGCGACCAGGTCTTTACAACTTTCTTCTCGAACCGCCGGTTGAGCAGTTCGATCTTTTTCATCAAGTGATCGTCCACAAACGGACCCTTTTTCAGCGACCTTCCCAAGTTGCCCTCCGTCTTTTGGGCAGTGGGCAGATCGGCAGTGGGCAGTGGGAGAAAATC
>Ga0187865_1002366_pt1 | contig 18077 bp, 16 predicted proteins | sample June2016WEW_11_1_2_FD_132989 | JGI IMG/M metagenome (GOLD analysis project Ga0187865, IMG submission 132989) | Peatland microbial communities from SPRUCE experiment site at the Marcell Experimental Forest, Minnesota, USA - June2016WEW_11_100 | ecosystem: Environmental > Terrestrial > Soil >...
CAGGTATCCAGCGTGGCGCGTTCGGACGCACTCAAGACAATGGCCGGGGACCTTCTACTCATCCACGACAGATTACACCCGGCCTAATATTATGTCAAGGTATTAGCGACGCATTACACTAGCCTCTCGCCAGCACCGTGACGGCCGCCCACTGTGGGCGGTTTTTTATTTCGGTTGGCCTCGACAGAAATTCGGGAAAGCTCATGGTTGCGTCATGGTTGAATATCTGGGCAGGCATGGCTCCGTTACCCAGATCGTGATCGCATCGGTCTTCTCCGACGCTGTGGGGTCGTGAGCCTAGTCGCTATCCGCTTTCTTGACGATCCACCCCAGAATCCAAATGATCCCAATGATCAGAAGGACAGGGAGCGACATGATCAGCATGACCAGTCCGGCAAATTCAAGCGCCCCCGTTCCATACAGGAAGCCGATCAGCCCCAACCCGACCCCAACGATCAGAACGATCCCCCACCTCACAAACCGGCGCTGGCTAGCCGAGGCGTATTGACGCATGTCGAGCTCGCGACGACGTTTCACGACGCACCATTCACTGAGCCCGAAACAGCTCTGCTCTGATCATACCTCTGCCCCCGGGCCGGGGAAGGGGGAAGAATTGCGGGGGGAAATCAAGCCTTCTTGACGCGCCACCCCTGCGCAGCGGGAACTGGCGGACTGATGTGTGTCTGCTCCAGCCCTTGGGGCTGAATACGCCTGCGCCTCGGCCCAGCGCTGGAGGAGGCCGGGGGTTTTCCTTGGACCTAATTTGGCTTCCTGGTGGATTCCTTTATGTTTGCGCCCTGATCGCTGGCAGTCCCCATCGCGGCCGGGCAAGATGCGGGCGGCTGGGCTTGGGGAGTGTCTTGAGATCAGGCCCACAGAGAACAATCCTGAGTCCTATGGTCGATGTCGATCGGAATCCTGTGAAGCATGAACCGCGGGCGACTTGGCAGCCGCCTTGGTCAGGCACCCAAGAGCTGGGTTGGGCGGCCTTTTATTGGGCGAAGATCTGCAGCAAGGTTGCAGGCACCCACGTCGGTCCAGTAGCGGTCTGCCGCAAGTCTCAGCACACCCCGGCCAACATCTCATTCATCGCATCTTGATAGCCGCCAGCAGCCTGCGTCATCGCTGCCAGACGAACGCACCACCTAATTACACAGTGAGAAATGGTATTGAGCAGTAGAATCGGCCCTATTCGGGAATCAACAATGAGGAGAACAGAATGCGCAGCGTTTACCGAATCACCTTTCCCATCCTAATGGTCGCTACCCTGGTCGCCTGCGCGATCACTGGCCCGGCGACGGCCAAGAGTTCTGCGGTCTCCACGGCGCCGCCTCAGGCGCCAACCGCTACTCCGACGGCCCTCAGCCCCCAGGCGACCAGTCCTGCGCCGGCATCAGCCTCTGGCGGCCAGTCGGCTTCCGGTGGCCTGGGCTTCAAGATCCAGGCGATCAAGTTCGTACTCACGACGAACCAGGCGTGGACGTTCAGTGACAGCCTCTCTGGTCAGCCAGCCTTTTCGGGCCAGCCCCTGATCTCGACTGCCACTCTGTCTCCCACGATGGTCGCAAGGATGAAGATCTCAGCGACCTACGGCAATGGGGTCTCAGTCGCGTTCTACGGGGCTCCATCCAATGTCGACGTGGTCCTAATCACCATGCCGTATAACGGGACAATGACATCCACAATGGCAGGTGGAGAAATTGCGTCCGTCGCGGTTGACTTTGTCCTGGTCGCCGCTAAGGCACCCAGCGATCAAATCAACAGTTTCCGCACCTGGTTCGCGCAGATGTTGATCTCAAAGGCGACAGCGCCGCAGACGACCACGATCGGTAATATCACGTACACCTTTACGATCAGTACGGACACCATGACGCTCGAGATGGCCCCGGCGCAGTAAGTCATGTCTTTTGCCTTTGTCCGTGGGTGAACAATCAGGAGATCATTGAACTGAAAATCGCGACCTTTGGGCCACAGGAAAGAAGAAGGACCCGGAAGCCCTCCAGTTCCTCGTTCTTTGGGGTGGGTTTGTGATGGTTGGTCTATTCCAACCAGGCAGTCAATTGGACTCGTGGATCGCTTTCGGTCCCCGAGCCAAGCGCCCCAAGGGCTGATGCGGCCCAGGGTGTCGTCGATATCCTGGATCGCGGGCCCGGTCTCCCTGATGTTCGGGACGCCGGGCCCGCCCTGTAGTCCCACATCTTTCCTTCGGCCGGGTTGCTATAGTGTCTGGCTTCTTGAGGATCCACCCCGCTTAGGCACCAGAGGATCGGGTCAGGCGCCTCCGCAGGATTACACCGGCGGCCTTCGGGGCCACTCCGATCAGTTCGAGGGCCTTTTGCCTCCGCTCGCGGTCCTGGTCTGCGATAACCTGGGGCGGCTTTCTGCCGGCAGGGAGGATGCGGCGCCCGTCATCGTCCATAAGCGCGTGTTCTTCTGCCTAGCCAACCCTTGAGACAAACTCATCCGAGGCCCATGCTGGGGCAGGCCGCGGCTTTCGAGGCCGCCATGTTCGGAAATCTGGGGTCTCGGTCGGCGGACCTGAGGCACGGATATTTCGGATCCGTCGGCACCAGCATGCCTTTCGGCTTGGACGCCCGAGGGAGAGCTCTCAACCCGTTGGCCAGACCAGTCCAGGCGTGGGGGATGTTGACCGCAGACCCCAGATCAAACCAGCCGCTGGAGAAGGACAGATAATTCGAGGGCCGAGGGCCCTTTGACGCACGCCGCCTGGTTCGACTTCAGGTTTGAGTTCTGGTTTGCACTGGCCTCTTGCTCGCTGGGACCAACGCGGGAGCCCTTTCCTCTGCAGCCCTTCTCGCCGGCTCCGGAACGGTTGCGCCTGTCGGAGCCGATGAGGTAGATCGTGCCACTTGTGCCGACGAAGACTTCGTGAAGCCCGCAGTCGGTCACGCTGTGATCGATTGCGCCGGCATCGCGGATCGATGCATCCAAGACCGCCGCCATGCGGACATTTGCATCGGCGTGGACGAGCCGTGGGGGGTCCCCGAGTTTCCTGGCTTGTCCTTTCACGGGCTGGCGCCGCCGAATCTTCGCTTTGTCAAGGGGGATAGAGCAGGACGTCCGAGTCCAATTCGGGGGTTTCCGAGCTACCACTGGAAGGCATGGCTTGGCGCAGAAGGGGACCTGCCGGACAGGAGTCGGAAGGGCGATCGAGGTGCGCGGCATTCACTCGCTCACGGTTGCGGTCGCCAGAGGAGCCAATTTGACTTTTCCGGAGCAAACTCCTGCATCGCCGTACCAGCACTTGTGAGGAGGCATGAGGCAACGAGCCGCCCGGTTCTCCTTCTTGCCTCTGACCTTAACCTCGGCTTCGTTTTTCCGGAAGTCTCCAGCCGCGGAGTCGGATTTGGAGGCGGCCATGAAGAGAGCCCCCTGGAAACACCGGATTCTCCTAGATCCGCTGACCGTTCGAAGCCCCGCAGGCCGTGGGGATGGCTCCCTTCCTTCGAGGATGTCCCTGTTTTCAGAATCCGGGCGCGCCAAGCGACTCCCATTTCGCTGGACCGCTGAAACGTCCAGAAAGATCTTGGGCCGACCGAAGGTTCTCTTTGGTGGTGATCAAACCATGAAGACGTCAGCACCAAACGCGGCAACCGGAACGGCCCCAAGACAGAAAGAGGCAACAGAGTCCCGCGACCCGCGTCGAGAGTGCCTCCGGTCCGCCCGGGTTTTGCTTCTGGTTCTTTCCCGCCCAGCGGCCATGCCGCAACGGGATCACGGCCAGGGAACCTTCACGGCCACGGAGTATCCGAGCTTGTCCAGGACGCGCACATCCCCGTAGGAACGCTGCGAGCAGCTCTGATAATCGGTCAGGGTGTAGGACAAGGCGGTGGTGGAGTACACCACATCCATCAAACCGCCTTTTCCGCAGACGCTCGCCTCAATCAGGTACGCCAGTTGCAGGGCGGGAGGGGCGGCGTTCCAGCGGACGGTCACGCTGGCCCCGCTGCGGCTGGCGCTGACGCCTGTGGCAGCCCCCACGTGAGGATTGGTGGGGAGGGGAGGGTTCACGTAGGCGAGACCCTTGACCGGGACCGACACGGTGACGGCGGGCGTCCAAACCCAGCAATAGAGCTTGGTATCCGTCGGTTGGACCCACAACCAGTTCCCGCCGTAATCGCGACCGTAGATCTGGGCGGTGCCGCCCGGTTCCAGCCCCCACATGTAAAGGTAGACGGGGTTTGGACCGTAGAGACAGGCGGTCTTGTTGATGGATGTCGCCATAGCGACCTGTGGTGTGGGCGTGCCCGCTGGGGTGGGCGTACCAGTCGCCGTTGGCGTTTCGGAGGGCGTGAGGGTCAGGGTGTCGGTGGCAGGGATTGTCGCTGAGGCCGTAGGGACGGTTGTCTCCGTGATGGTTGCCGAGGGTGTAATGGCTGGGGTCGTTTGCGGAGGCTGAGCGGAAGCGACAGGGGAAGTCCCGCTGCGAGTTTGGGAGGAGGCGATCAACCTGGAGGGAAAATTGCAGGAAAGGGCGAAAAACGCGATCAAGGACAGCCGCGCGATTTTCTTCATTTCAGGATTGCCTCCTCGAGCAGATCTGGGGGCCCCTCCAGCGGGCGTCGGAAGGCCTTTCAAATCTGTTGGGCTGAGAGGCCCCTCGACGAGGTCCGTTTGAGGTCCGGTGGAGAAAAACAAGGAGGCCCTTCTTGTGTCAACCTGGCTCAGAAAGCGCTCCCGGACTCCATGAACCTCCTGCAACCGCCCTGGGCTTTTCTGCGCAACGCAATTGCCGCTTGGATGGAGCTGGAGCTTTATTCACCCCGTGCCACCGACTCAGGTAGCACCGGAAGCCATCCAGCGCTGTCGCCTGACCTTCAGCCAACCTGGACGCCTCAAGGAGGTCACCAGACCAATCGGGACCACCGGCCAGTCCGGACTCCTCGCCCTCGAGCCGCGAAGGTGCCCAAGGCGGTCAACCCCCTCAGCTGGGCAGCCTTACCCAACCCGGCGCTTTGAGGTCCGGAGGTCCATCGTTCCAGAACCAAGCCGCAGCCGTGTGGGCTGAGCCCGGCCCTGGCGCGGGGAAGCCTGGTCTCACCCCGGCATCAACTTCCGGGCCACGCTGATCCCCGCTCTTGCAGACTCATGCCAAGTTCTGAGGATCAGCCTACAGTTCGGCTTCCTTGTCCAATGCTTTCCGGCTCTCCGCGAGAGGCGATTCGCCCAGCGAGCTGGCAATGCGGGCTTCGAGCTCTTTCCGGCTGGGCTTGTGCTTGCCCAGGCCCTTGACGATCTCCAACATATAGGCGGTCATGTTCTGGGTCAATTTCTTGAGCGTCTCAGGCGTAAGTTTCTGACCCCTCTCGAACCAGATGATGGCGGCGTAGCCCATGACCACGGTGGTTGAGGAGGCGATGGCGGCCGACAGCAGCCACCCCGCAATCCCTTCCAATTCGCTCAGTTGCTGGAAGATGGTGCGCGCCAGGAACGCCATCCCGAAGGTGGTAACCAGTTCGGTGGCCCGCTGCGGGGTCAGACGGTAATTGTAGATGCGGGCGATGCCCAGCACCATGACCGACTGGGTGATCACCAGCGGGATGAAGTCGATCACCGGCAGCGGGGCCAGGGCAATGACGGCGGAAATAGACGCGGCGCTGACGATCGAACGCCAGGCAAGCTGCCAGCGGTATTCTGGCAGCGCTTGCCCCAGGGCCGCAATCATGGCGGGCTCCGTCGCCGCGATCGCCAGCAACAGGCGGGACAAGTTCTTGCCCTCCTTGGCCACGATCGGGATGACCTGCTGGGGCTTTAGGCCCAGGTGGGTCGCGCTTTGGGCGATGACGCTGTCCAAGTCCTTCCGGCTGACGAGATCGGTCTTGTTCAGAGCCACCAGGAAGGGCTTCTTGAGGTTGGCCAAGTCGCGGAATAGCTCCAGCTCGCTTCGCTTGATTCCCTGCACGGCATCGAAGACCAGGACGAGGAAATCCGCCTGCGCGGCCGCGGAAAGCGCTAGGCCGCGTTCACGCTCGCCCTGCTCTCCAACGGCATCAGCGCCGGGGGTGTCCACCACGTTGAACAGCCCAGCATCGGCCTGTTGCGTTTGACGTGTGGTGCCGGGCAAAGGGCCGACGGCCGCCAGATCCTGCTTGCTGTGCAGCATCTGGTTGTAAAGGGTGGACTTACCCACATTCGCCGGCCCGATAATCGCCACATTGTGTTTCCGGCCGAAAGTCTGCCGGACCTGCGCTGTGGACATCTGGATCAGGCCTTTGACGAGGCGGGTGTCCAACGGAAAAGAGGCGATGAGCGCGAGGAAGCTGGTCTTCTCATTGGGCCCCAGGGTATCCCAGACGAGTCGGATCGAGTTCTGGACATCCGCTGGAAAATGGTTGAGGAAATCGTCGAAGGTGGACACGTTTTACCTGTTCGGGACCTTGGCCACAACGAATCGGCTTTGGGGCTTCATGGCCCGGCGCCCGTCCTTTTGAAATCGATGTACCCCTGCTCGACATCGACGGCAACCAGCTCCACGCGAATCCGGTGGCCGACGTCGACCCCTTCGAACCCCTGGACCAGTTTTCCTTCGACCGGAATGCTCAAGAGCCGGACCCAGGTGCCTTTCGGTGAGGCGCCGGTCACAATGGATTCGAATTTCTCTCCGATTCTCGACTCGAGCAGGAGCGCGGCCGCGGACTTGGCAACCTGCCGCTCGACCTTCTTGGCGGCGTCTTCCTCATCGGTGCAATGCACAGCCAGGCTCTCCAGCTCGTCGTAGCTGTAGGGCGCAGCGGCCTTCCGCAGCGCTGCCTTCAGCAGCCGTTGGGTGATCAAGTCTGGATAGCGGCGGTTGGGGGCCGTGGAGTGGGTATAGTCCTGAACCGCCAGACCGAAATGTCCCGGGGCGACTTCTCCGGGTTGCTCGGCAACGTACTCGCCCGGCCCCATGAGTTTGATCACCAGAAGGGACAGGTCGGGGAAGCGGACCGGATCGGCCGCTTTCTCCTTCACCAGGAACTCCTCCAGCGCCTTGGAGTCCGGTTCTGGAGGAAGCCCGAACCGGTGTTCGGCGGCGATCTCGACAATCCGGTCCCAGCGTTTCGGGGTGCGCACTACGCGCCGAATCGAGGGGAATCCTTTGGTGGCGAGAAAGCGCGCGGTGACTCCGTTGGCCGCGATCATGAAGTCCTCGATGATGGCCGTGGCACGGTTCTGCGCTTCCACTTCGAGGTCGCAGATCTCATCCCTGTCGAATCTGGGTCTGGCCTCCACCGTCTCCAGGGTCAGCGCCCCGTGAACATGACGCGCATCCTTCAGCTTTTGAGCCACCTTGTCCTGGAGGCGCAGGTTCTCCGCCAATCCCGGAACGGTCGCGACCGCCTCGGGGACCGGCCCGGTGCCTTCCAGCCAGGCCGACACGCTGTTGTAAGCCAGCTTGGCATGGTTTCTCACCCGGGCCGGGTAAATGTCCGAGTCCTGTATGGAGCCATCCTCGGCGATCCGCATTTCAACAACGATGGAAAGCCGTCTGGCGTCCATCTTCAGGGAGGTGAGATCGGTGGAGAGCTTCTCGGGAAGCATGGGGAAGATCTCGGCAGCCGTGTAGACGGAAGTCGTATTGTGGTGAGCGTGCTGGTCCAGCGCAGACCCCTGGGTCACAAGGGCATCTACGTTCGCGACGGCCACCAGAATTTTTGTGAGCCCCCCCGGCTGGGGCTGCGCCACGGTCAGCTGATCCAGGTCGAGGGAGTCATCGTTGTCGATGGAAGCCCACAGAAAGTCCAACAGGTCGCGAACCGGCTCGTGGTCCGGGGAAGCGGCTGAGGAAATCTTGTCCAGTTGGGCGAGGGCTGCGGCCGAGAAGTCGGGCTCCAGGCCGCGAGCCAGCATCGCCCGCCGGGCGATGCGCCGGAGAAGGTCACGGTGCGGTTTCCGTTGAGTATTCATGGCATTTAATTGTATCCGACAATCCGAAACCAATCGCTTGGCGGAACCTGCCTATTTCGACCGCGGAGCAGGGCAGCGGATGACGAAAAGGGCGGCCCGGCAGGACACAGGCCGGGGAGGGCCTGCGGAACACGCATCTCGCGGGCCTTACGGCAGCACAGCGTGAAGGTGGGAACAACCGCGGGGGCCCGTTCCTCCCCCAGGTGGAGGATCCCATCTCTCACGCGACTTGGGCGCGCCTTTTCATCCTGGCCGAATGAACTCTCGATGTGGCCACCCTGCTGGACGAACCAGGGTCAATAACCAGGAACCCAGGCTAGAGAGCCTACACCACCACGGCTCGTCGAGCGACGCGCTTGATCGTAGCGATGGCTCGGTCCAAGGCGTCTAGGTACGGGTAGTTCTTGCTTTGGGCGATCGGTTCCCCGCGCGCCGTCTTGAGGATAAAGAAGTGGCCCCCATCGGGCGCCAGCCTGTGCTCATAGCGTGACTCATCGGCGCAGTAATCGCGGACGGATTGGATCCCGCCTTGCGCGCCCGCCTTGGTGCGGTACTTTTGACTGGTCAGGATCGTCTCGTTATTCTCTGCTCTGAGCACGAAGGAATACTCTTGATCGGAGGACTTGCTGATCAGGAACGTGGCGGGCACTCGTGCCGTCCTTTTTCAACAATATCGGGAACCGGCCAACCGACGCCATTATATCTTGTGGCTTTTCTGCCTGGGGGTTAATCACAAACGCGGAAGGCCATGACCCCTGGCGGTACTCTTCGCCAAAATACTTGTGATGGCTTGGTGTGGCCGCCATGCTGAACGCATCCCCGCCGACCTCTTCCCTCCGGCAAGTCGCCTCCTAACTTCTCACGAGGCTCCCGCCTGTTCGGGGCGGGGCCGGGCCAAACCCTGCTCGCGCGAAACCTGGCGCGATCCGCAGTGGCGGCGGAGGCGGTCGCCTGCGGCGGAACCGGGCTTCGGCTCGCCGTCCTGAGAAGGACGAATGGCGCTCGGCTTTGCCCAAAGACGACCCGGCTTGCGGGGCCATGACCCCACCCCGCTGAGCCCTTGGGCACGCAGAAGATAGAGCCGGACGGCTGTTCGTTGGGGAACCGCGAAGTCCGAGGCCAAGGCGAACCCGGGCCTCGCCTGGGCGAGTGATGAGAACCTCTTTGTGGGCCCTGGCGTCGCGCGGAAGAGGGGTGACTTCGGGGCGAAGAGAGACATGCCAGAAGCCCTGGGGAATGGGGAACGAAGGCGCTCGCGCGCTTTGCTCCGCAGGAATCTACGGGACCGGCCTCGAGCTTCGTGGTGCCGACACTGGCGGAAGCGCCCGGATCAGGTCGGCAAAGTGGCCAGAGCCGGTTGCAATTCGCTGGCCTCAAACTGGCTGTTATACATCTCAGCGTAGAAGCCCCCGCGGGCTAGGAGCTCCTCGTGGCGGCCCTGCTCCACGATGTCGCCATCCCTCATAACCAGGATCCAATCGGCGTTTCGGATCGTCGACAGGCGGTGCGCGATGATGAAGCTCGTGCGGCCCTTCATCAGGTGGTCCATGGCCTCCTGAATCAGAACCTCGGTGCGCGTGTCGACCGAGCTGGTGGCCTCGTCCAGGATGAGGATCTTGGGGTCGGCCAGAATTGCACGCGCGATCGTCAGCAGCTGCATCTGGCCCTGCGAGACATTGGACGCCTCCTCGTTGAGGACCATCTGGTAGCCTTTGGGCAGCGTGCGCACAAAGTGGTCGACGCGGGCGGCCTTGGCCGCGGTGATGACCTCAGCGTCGGTTGCCCCGGGCCGGCCGTAGCGGATGTTTTCCATGATCGTGCCGTTGAAGACCCACGCGTCCTGCAAAACCATCGCGAACATCGTGCGCAGGTCACGGCGAGTGAAGTCGCGGATGTCGTGCCCATCCACCAAGATGGCTCCCTGGCTCACGTCATAGAAGCGCATGAGCAGTTTGACCATGGTGGTCTTGCCGGCTCCCGTCGGCCCGACCAGGGCGACTTTCTGCCCCGGGAGGACAAGCGCCGAGAAGTCGTGGATGATGATCTTCTCCGGGCTGTACCCGAAGTGCACGTGCTGGAATTCGACCCGCCCTTCTACGGCCGTTGGCCGGACAGGGTTTTCGGTCTCCGGGATCTCCTCCTCCTCGTTGAGGAATTCGAAGACGCGCTCGGCGGCGGCGGCTGTCTGCTGAAGGATGTTGGAGATATTGGCCAGCTGCATGATCGGCTGGGTAAAAGAGCGAACGTACTGGATGAACGCCTGGATATCGCCCACGGTGATTGCACTGCGGATGGCCAGCCAGCCTCCCAGGAGGACCACGGCCACGTACCCCAGGTTTCCGATGAAGTTCGTGAGGGGCATAATCATCCCGGACAGGAACTGGGATTTCCAGGCGGAGGAATACAGCGTATTGTTGTACTCGTCAAAGCGCTGCACGCTTTTCGCTTCGCCGTTGAACGCTTTCACGACCATGTGGCCGCCGTACATCTCCTCGATATGGCCGTTGACATGGCCCAGGTAGTCCTGCTGCTGCATGAAGTATTTCTGCGACCGCCGGACCACCCAGCCCACCAGAACCAGCGAAAGCGGGACGATGCAGAGGGTCACGAGGGTCATCAGCCAGTTGATGGTGAACATCATCACCACCACCCCGACCACGGTCGCAACCGAGGTGATAATCTGCGTGAGGCTCTGGTTCAGGGTCTGGCTCACCGTGTCGACATCGTTGGTGAGGCGGGAAAGCACCTCGCCGTAGCTCGTTCCGTCGAAGTAGCGGAGCGGCATCCGGTTGACCTTCTCGGAGATGTCTTTGCGGAATTGGTAGGTGACGCGCACAGCCACCCCGGACATGATCCAGCCCTGGAGGTAGCCGAACAGCGCCGAGATGAGGTACAGGCCGAGGGCGATCAGCAGAATCCGGCCGATGTACCCGAAGTCGATTGAGCCGGTTCCGGCGATTTGGCTGAGCACGCCGGCAAACAGCTTGGTAGTCGCCTCTCCCAGGATCGTGGGCCCGACGATGGTAAAGGCCGTGGAGCCGGCGGCGAAAACCAGCACGATCACGATCAGCGTCCGGAAGGCGCCCAGGTATTGAACGAGCTGGACCATGGTCCCGCGGAAATCGCGCGCCCGCTCGCCCGGCATCATGGCCATCGGGCCGCCATGTCCCATGGGGCCGCCCCGCCTCATGGGGCCGCGTCCGGCCGGTCCCCCCTGCACGGTCATTCCAGCTCCTCCTGGCTGAGCTGCGACAGGGCAATCTCGCGGTAGGGCTCGCACTCCCTCATCAGGTCTTGGTGGCTGCCTTTGCCGACGACCCGGCCCTCCTCCAGCACGATGATCTGGTCGGCGTCCTTGATGGTGGAAACGCGCTGAGTCACGATGAGCAAAGTGCTGGACGACGTCTTTTCCTTGAGCCCTCGCCGAACGGCGGCATCCGTCTTGAAGTCCAGAGCGGAGAAGCTGTCGTCAAGGATGTAGATGGGTGCTTTCTTGACCAGCGCACGAGCGAGGGAGAGCCGTTGCTTCTGGCCTCCCGACACGTTCTTCCCACCTTCCGAGACCGGGGCATCCAGCCCCTCCGGAAGCGCCGAGATGAATTCGGTGGCCTGGGCAATGTTGGCGGCCTCCTCCAGTTCCTCGCGGCTCGCGTTTTCGTCCCCATACAGGAGGTTGCTGGCGATCGTTCCGGAAAAGAGATTCCCTCGTTGCGGAATGTAGCCGATCTTGTCACGCAAGTCCTGCTGGGTGACCTCGCGGATATCCATCCCGTCGATGAAAATGGAACCTTCGGTGACATCGTAGAAGCGCGGGATCAGGTTGACGATGGTGGACTTTCCGGAACCGGTGGAACCGATAAAGGCTGTGGTATGGCCGGGCCGGGCGGTAAAGCTGATGTCATGCAACACGTCTTCTTCCGCATTGGGGTAGCGGAAACATACTTGGCGGAACTCGATCGTGCCCTGGAGAGGCTCGCGGAATCGCTGCGGTGTGGCGGGATCCTTGATCACGGCCTCGGTTTCCAGCACGTCGGCAATCCGGCCGGCGGATACGGAAGCGCGGGGCACAAAGATGAACATCATCGACAGCATGAGGAAGGCGAACACGATCAGCATCGCATACTGCAGGAAGGCAATCATGTCGCCGACCTGCATGTGAGCCAGGGCCACTTGATGCGCGCCTACCCAGAGGATCAGCAGGGTCGCGCCGTTCATAATGAGCATCATCCCCGGCATCATGATGACCATCAGGCGGTTGACGAAGAGCATCACGCCCGTGATGTTTTCGTTGGCCTGGTCGAACCGGTCGAGTTCCAGATCCTGGCGGTTGAAGGCCCGGATCACCATCATGCCCGACAGATTCTCGCGCATGACCAGATTGAGGCGGTCAATCAGGCTCTGGATGATCCGGAATCGGGGAAGCGCGACGGAGAAAAGGGTCATTACCATGCTCACCAGGACGACAACCGCCAGGGCAATAATCCACCACATGGAAGTATTCTTCCCCAGCGCACGGATGATGCCCCCAATCCCGATGATGGGGGCATAGAAGACCATGCGCATGATCATGATGACGACCATCTGGATTTGGGTGATGTCGTTGGTGGACCGGGTAATCAGGGAGGCCGTTGAGAAGCGGTCAAATTCCGTACTGGAAAAACTTTCCACCTTGGTGAAGACGGAGCGGCGCAGGTCGCGCGCCAGGCCGGCGGCGGTCCGGGCGGAGAGCCAAGAGACCGCCACGCTGCAGGACGCGGAAAGCAGCGTCAGGAGCAGCATCAACCCGCCGATGCGGAGGATATAGTTGTTTTGGAGCGCCGTCGTGTTGAGGCCCAGGGCCGTGTACTCCGCCTGAATCGAGGAAGCCGCCATCTGATCGATCAGACTGCTCCCCAGGGTGCTGAACTTCTGGCCGATGGCGGCGGTCATCTCGGACAACTGAGCGGCAGGAAGTTGGCCAAGAAGGGCAAAGACGTCCATTCCCGGCCGAAGTTTCGAAAGGCCCAGAGCTTGGCCCACGGCCCCCGCCTGGGAGGGATTGGCGGCCAGTTGCTGAATGAAGGAAACGATCAGGAGCGACTTGCCCATCAGCCCATCAAGCTGGTTGATCTCGGCGGCGCCCACGTCCTTCAATACGTAGATCGGCTCTTTGGCCAGGTCCGGGTAGGTTTTCAGATACAGCGAATAGTCGGGCGAGCTCCGGTCGATTAGGGTGTAGTCGTCCAGAACCTTGGCCTGGTCCTGAGGGCTCAGGAAGAGGGCGAGCTTTTGCATCTCACTCTCACGGATCGCCATGGGAACGGCGTTCTCTACGCCGCGCTGCTGAATGCCCACGTTCACGATCTGCGACATGTAGTCGGGAAGCGCCAGGTCGCAGTTGGCCTGGATGAACAGCAAGACCACCGTGAGAAGGATCAAACCGGCAAACGGCTTCAGATACTTAGCCAGTCGCGTCATCTTGGTTCTTACCCCTCGTTCGGGACCAGCGTCTCCGATGCCAAGGCGTTTCGATCGTTATCCTCGCGCGGCCGCCCGGGCCCGACGGCGTACACCGCCAAAGCGCGAGTCGCATCCAGTAGGCCTTTCCCAAGGCCGTATTTCGAACCTCCGAGATCCTGGGATTCATGGGCGGGGGCTGTGGCCAGGAGTTCCTTCGAGCTGGCTGGCTTTCTCAATCAGGATTCTCAATGCGGCAATAACTCTTTCCTGCTCGGCGGGGGTGAGAGCGCACGCCAGGCCTTGAGTCCACCGCTCGCGGCTGCGAATCTTCTGCAGAACCCGGCGGCCTTCTTCGGTCAGGAGAATTCTCCGGATGCGGCGATCGTGGGCGTCTTCGACCCGGGTGATCAGGTCCCGTTGCACCAGCCCTTCCAGCAGCTGGCTGGCGGCAGCGCTGGTCACGCCGAGTTCACCGCCGATATCCGAGACGTCATAAGTACCCCTGCGGTAGATCTGAAATAGAGCCATGATCTGCGAGACGGAGAGCCCCAGGTCTTTGGAGGAGCGAACCAGCCCATGCATGGAGCGGCGCATGAACAGATCCGTCCACTCGCGGAACGCAGCCTCCAGGCCTTCCGGGGAACCGGTCAGTTTCGGACTCATGATAGTTAAGCCCCCTTTATATTATGCCCCTCTTATTGATCTGTCAAATCGCCAAATCCGAGTGGCGATACCGATTTCGACCAAACCTGCGTTCCCTCGAACAGGCCGTCAAGGAAAGAAACGCACAACCCGCCAAGAGGCTTCCTGGAAAATGTCATGGCTCTGGCTGGGGGAGAGCGGGCTGACTTTTTTGGGATGACCGGCGCGGCGGGTCGCGCGGCGGGCCCGGCCCTTGCAGGGGCCATCCGGGTCGGACTACAGAGATCTGGGAAGTGCTCGTGGCCGATGCCCTGAGTCCTTGGGGCCCGTACGCCCATCCGATCGAGGAGCAGGCGGCTGGGACCAGTCAAACGATCGAACCGGTTGGGCGGCCACTGGGAAGGATGCCGGCCGCACCCCGTGACCGATCGATGGTGCCCTGGGCTCTCGTTTGGCAAAACGCCCACGAGTTCCTATCACATGGCCGGCTGCACGGGCGAACCCTTTTCCTCCCGCTGGCGGTGGCGGGACCCACCGGAGCGGACCTGCCTGCCTGGGTTGCGGAAGTCCTTGGTCGGCGCCGACTGTGCTTGCTTCCCACTGTTCGGCTCTGAGTCAGTTGACTCAGAAGATTCGTGTCCATATAATATGTAGCCTAACCATTTTCTTCGGGGGACAAGCCCCGCGGTGAGGGCTTCTCGGGGCCCGCTTCACCCGCGGTTGGCTCCTCGTTGGGGGGATTGGCCATGAAAGGCCGTGACGCTCAGGCCGACGCCCATGAAATCCGCTCGCTCGCGGGCATGGTCGTCAAGGCGGCCCGGAGAGACATGGAACGCCGGCTGGGGGAGGCGGGCGTTGGGATCAGCGGCTTGCAATACGGGGTTCTGCTGATCCTCAGCGAGCGGGGCCACACCCTGAGCGAGCTGAGTCGTCTGATGGCGCGGGAACCTGCAACGCTCCTCCCCGCCGTGGATACCTTGGAGAGGAAACGGCTGGTGAAACGGGGCCGAGATCCTCAAGACCGCCGGCGCACTCCAGTGCTGATTACCGCCTCGGGTAAGTCGGTTCTGAAGCGTGTGCCCCCGGTCGGCTCGCACGATCTCCTGCCGAAAGCCTTGAGGGAGTTGGGGGAGGAGAACACCAGTCAATTGTTGGCCCTGCTGCGTGAGGTTACGTTGCTTTTGCCCGATGGGAAACATCAGACATCCCAGGAGGGGTAGCCACCTATGCCGCTGATGAGAGCCGTCCAAATTGCCTCGCCCGGAGCGGACTTCCAGTTGGTGAAAAAGGAAATCCCGGAGCCCAGGGCCCATGAAATCCGGATCCGGGTGGAAGCCTGTGGGGTCTGTCGCGGGGATACGCTCGTCAAGGAAGGGCATTTCCCGGGGCTTCAATATCCTCGGGTTCCGGGGCACGAAGTGGTGGGCCTGATTGACCGTTGCGGTACGAATCTGGTCTCGGATTGGGAAGTCGGCCAACGCGTGGGGGTTGGGTGGTACGGCGGACCGTGCCTCAAGTGCAGTGCCTGTCGGCGGGGCGACCTGGGCAGGGGCCAGAACATCATGGCGACCGGGATTTCTTTTGACGGGGGCTATGCGGAATACATGGTGGCCCCCATGCAGGCCTTTGTGAAGATTCCTTCGGAGATCACCCCCACCGAGGCGGCGCCGCTGCTATGCGCCGGAAGAACGACCTTTGAGGCGGTGCGTAGCAGCGGGGCGCGAGGCGGCGACCTGGTCGCCGTTCTGGGCCTTGGCGGCCTGGGGCACTTGGCGATTCAGTTTGCTCGGAAGTTCGGCTGCCGTACAGTGGCCCTTTCTCGCGGCCGGGAGAAGGAACAGTTGGCGTATCAACTCGGAGCGCACCTGTATGTGGATACCGAGGCTGCCCAGCCGGGGGAAGAGCTCCGCAAGCTTGGAGGCGCGCGGGTCATTCTGGCTACGGCGCCAAGCGGCCGGGCGATTTCGGACGTGATCAACGGCCTGGGGAATGACGGCCAACTTTACCTCCTGGCGATGCAGAATGAACCCATTCAAGTATCTCCCCTTCAACTGGCGCGCGGGGGGCGTTCGATCCGAGGCTCCATGGGAAGGTTCGTCAGCGGTTCCGTGGAAGACACGCTCAGCTTCAGCGTCCTGTCCGGGATCCGCCCCATGGTTGAGACCTTCTCGCTGGATCAGGCCTCCGAGGCGTATGAGAAGATGATGTCCGCCCGGGTGCACTTTCGGTCGGTGCTTGTGCCCGGGATGTCGCCGGCTGGGGGCTAATTCCACGAATGGCGCTCGGGCGAGGCCCTGGAGGAGAACTCGTTGGCATCCCTCGATGGCTCCGAGGGAACCAGCGCACGAGGTGCCCCTTTCAGGAGAGCAATGGACTGGGTGCTTTGATCCCAAAGGAGGGACAAAATGTCGGAGATATTGGATCTCGTGCAGGCCCGTCATTCTACCAGGGTTCCTTTCGATTCTAACCGGCCGATCGCAAAGGAAGGCCTCAGGCAGATCCTGGAGGCCGGGCGCTGGGCGCCCAGCGCCCACAACATGCAAAACTACGAAGTGGTTGTCGTCGACGATCCAAGACTATTGACGGCCATCGAGAACATTCACGGGCCGATGTCGCTGGAGTTCCTCCGGGAGAATTACCCGTTGCTCAGTTTTTCGGAAGAGGAGCTGCTCCGCAGGAAAGTCGGGCTGTTGGGGACGATGTTCCCTCCTTCCTGGAGAACGCCGAACCCGAAACCAGAAGCGGTGGCCGAACCAGGGCAGGCCCGACCCGCCTTTCCGCCCACTTCCATGTTGCTCTTCGTGCTGTACGATCCCAGCCGGAGGGCCCCGGCCTCGGAGGGCGATTTCCTCGGGATCATCAGCCTGGGGTGCCTTATGGAAAACATGTGGCTGGTAGCCCAATCGCTGGGCATCGGTTGCCAGATCGTAAGCGCCCTGGCGGCGGGTTCGGTTGAAAAGGAAGTCAAGAGCCTCCTGGGCATCCCGGAATCGATGAGGATTGCTTTCACGATGCGCCTGGGGTATCCGGCTGCAGCGCCCGCGAAGTCTCTGCGGGTACGCCGGGACATTGAGGATTTCACGCACCACAACCGCTATAACCACAAAGGTCTGGATTGAAGAGTCCCTCGGAGAGGATGGCGGAATGACTGCCAAGGTCGTTGTGATCACTGGTGCCAGCGGCGGGATTGGGGCGGCGCTGGCCAGACAGCTCGCGGGGCGAGGCGACAAACTGGTCCTGGGCGCCCGGCGCGAGGCGGAACTGAAGCAGGTGGCTCAGGAATGCGGGGCGGGGACGCTGGCGGTGGTGGCGGATGTGACTCGGCGCGCGGAGGTGGAGCGGCTGAGGGATGAAGCGCTGCGCGCCTTTGGCCGGGTGGATGTGTGGGTCAACAATGCCGGTCGTGGAATCGGCCGCCAGGTCCTGGACCTCACGGATGGAGATTTCGACGAGATGATGGCCGTCAATGCCAAGTCGGCATTGTACGGGATGCAGGCCATCCTCCCTTATTTCAAGGAACGGGGGGAAGGCCACCTCATCAACGTCTCCTCGGCGCTTGGGCGAATCCCGTTCGCCCCTTACCGCTCGGCGTACAGCGCCGCCAAGGCTGCGCTCAACAGCCTGACGACCAATCTCCGCCTGGACCTGCGCCGCGAGTACCCGAATATTCGCGTGTCATTGGTCATGCCGCCCACGGTCAGCTCTGACTTCGCACGCAACGCCCTGCATGGCACCCCGGTTCCGCCCGGCGGTCCTCGCCCCGGGATCGTTGTCCAGACCCCGGCGGAGGTGGCGGCCGCTATCGTGGCGTTGATTGATCATCCTCAATCCGAGCTGTACACCAGCCCCGAGACCGCCGAGACCGTCGCCCGCTACTACGCCGACATCTACGCATTTGAAGAGGGCATGGGGAGGTGACGTTCTCTGTCCCCTAAGGGGGACAGCTTCGCAGAGCACGCACACCCCGTTGGGTCACGTTACGCTCTGCCCGCCCCGTCCGGGCGGTAGGAGTAGCTAGAGTGCCAAGAGCAAGATGCAGGATATTTCGGGCCGCATTCACATCGCGGTCGAGCACGAGACCGCAGGCA
>Ga0187865_1002373_pt1 | contig 18012 bp, 10 predicted proteins | sample June2016WEW_11_1_2_FD_132989 | JGI IMG/M metagenome (GOLD analysis project Ga0187865, IMG submission 132989) | Peatland microbial communities from SPRUCE experiment site at the Marcell Experimental Forest, Minnesota, USA - June2016WEW_11_100 | ecosystem: Environmental > Terrestrial > Soil >...
CGGCAAGACCTGGCAGACTCCGCACGTGATGCTCGAATCGGGTTCGGGCCAGTTTGACCCCCAGATTGCCGTGGACCCGGCCGACCGGCGCACCGTGTATGCGGCGTGGCTGCAGAACGGGAAGCGCGTGGTCATGCTCGCCAAGTCGGTGGACTCCGGCGCCACCTGGGCTTTTACGCTGGCGGTTCGCGGCGATGTGGAACTGGATAAACCGGCGCTGGCGGTGCGCGGCCAGAGCGTTTACGTGGCTTTCAATCATGAGGAAGAAGTGTGGGTGGCGGCCTCGCAGGATGGCGGGCGCAGCTTTACACCGACACGCGTAAATGCTGAAAGCCGTCCGGGATGGTCTCTGCTGGGCGCGGCCACGGTCGATCCCGCAGGCAACGCGTATCTGGCCTGGGCTTCCTACTCAAAAGCGGGAGGAGCGCGAGGCGCGGTGATCCTGTATGTTGCGAAGTCGGCGGATGCGGGCAAGGCGTGGAGTGCGACTCTGCTCGACGTTTCAGCGGCGGCGCCCGGCTGCAAGGGCGAGGAATGTGGCGAGGCGTTTCTGGGCGCGCAGGTGGCGCTGACGTCCGATGCCGCCGGAACTCTTTACGCGCTCTGGAACGCGGGCAGCGCGTCCATGGGGCCGCAGCGCATTTATTTCTCGTCGTCGACCAACGGTGGCGAAAACTGGCTGCCGCGCGTCAGCGTTTCCTACGCCGAGCCGGGGGTGGAACATGCTTTCCCGGCGATCGTTGCCGGGAACGCCGGCGACGTTCGCGTGGCATGGATGGATAAACGCAACTCTCCGTATTGGAACACTTACTATCGGAGTTCGAGCAACGGCGGCGCGACTTGGGGAGAAGAGATTCGGATCTCAGGCTACGTGCCGGGCTATCGTTATATAGGTAAGGAAGGCTTCCGCTTTCCTTTCGGTGATTATTTCGGACTCGCGATCGACAACCATGGGGATACGCACGTGGTCTGGGGCGAAGGGCTGAACTATCAGTCGCCGGGATCGATCTGGCACGCGAGTGGACGATAGAAGAGAAATCCTCGCTGTACTGTCCCGCAAGTTCGTGACATAAATCCACGCTGTCATCCTGAGCGAAGCGAAGGACCTGTGTATTTGAATGCTGCGAGCGGAATGCACAGGTCCTTCGCTTCGCTCAGGATGACAGCCCTAACCTATGCTGCGAATTCTTGGGACCTTGGGAAGCAGTGCTGGAGAAGATCTGAAGAAGAGCGCCTCAGTCCGTCAGCAGACCACCGGTGAGGTCGCTGAGGCGCTCGATGCGATGTTCGCGGCAGTAGTCGGTCAGTTCCTCGACCAGCGTTTCGGTCGCCACCGGATCGAAGAAACTCGCCGTTCCCACCTGCACCGCGCTTGCTCCTGCCAGCATGAATTCCATTACGTCCGCCGGGGTGCTGATTCCGCCCATGCCGATCACCGGAATTTTCACCGCATGCGCGGCGTCATAGACCATGCGCAGCGCGATGGGCTTGATGGCCGGGCCGGAGAGGCCGGCAGTTACATTGGCAATTCTTGGACGGCGCGTTTCCGGATCAATCGCCATGGCTAGAAACGTGTTCACCAGAGAGATAGCGTCGGCGCCCGCCTCCTCGGCAACACGCGCCATCTGCGCGATCGAGGTGACGTTGGGCGAGAGTTTGACGATGATCGGACGAGCGGCCACGCGCTTCGCCGTCCGCACCACTTCGTCGAGCAGGAGCGGATCGCTGCCGAACTGAATGCCGCCGTGCGCCGTGTTGGGACAGGATACGTTGATTTCGTACGCCGCAATGCCCTCGCCCTGATTGAGGATCTGAATCGTCTGCTCGTAATCGGCGCGGGTGTAGCCGAAGACGTTGGCGAACACGACCACATTCTTCTTCTCGCGTAACGCGGGGAGTTTTTCCGTGAGGAACGCGGGCGCGCCGATATTCTGCAGCCCGATGGCATTCAGCATTCCGGCAGCAGTCTCATACAGGCGCGGCGGCGGATTGCCGGTCATCGGTTCTTTGGAGAGACCTTTGACGACTAATCCGCCGAGCCGGTCGAGATGCACGATGTCTTCGAATTCGATGCCATAGCCGAATGTGCCGGAAGCGGCGATGATCGGATTTTTCAGGTCAATGCCGGCGAAGCTGACGCTCAAGTCCGGATTGCCGATAGGCGTCATTGGGTTCCCCCGGCGGGCGCGGTGGTGGGTAGTGCGGCGGGCTGTGCGGTGGAATGACGCGGCGGCTGCAGCGCCTCGGTCAGCACTCTTCCGGTGGCTTGCGCGGGCGCATTGATTCCGAGCAAGGAGGCGAGCGTGACCGCGAGATCGACCGGCTCGGCATGCGTCCGGTAGATTCCGGGCTGGAAGGCAAGGCCATAGAAAGCGAGCGGCACATGAGTATCGTACGAGAAAGGCGACGCGTGATCGGTACCCTTTGCGGTTCCGACGAGAAACGGGCTGGGGATTCCGATCACATACCATCCGCCTTCGGGCGAGTAGCTGTGGGCATAGCGCCGCCCGGCTTCGGTGGCCGGAGTTTCTCCACGCGCCAACTGCGACTTGGTAAAGTATCCGGCCAATCCCGCCTGCTTCATGGCTTCGCCCGCGTCGGCTTCAGCCTCGGATTCCTTTTGTCCGGCAGAGTGTCCAACGAAGAGTCCGGCGAACGCGTCTTCGCTCAACCAGGCGAGCGGGTAATCGAGATCGAGCAGGTAGTCGGCTTTCTTCGCGTATTTTTTCGCGAGCCGGGAATTGATCTGTTCGCGCAACGCTTTCGCGTCGAGATTGGCTGCGGGCAGGCGAAGAGTTTTCGCGAATTCAGGCAGAGGCGCAACGCCGTGATCGGCGGAAAGCGCCATCCACACGTTGGCCATGCCGATCTGATGACCGAGGAAGCCGAAGAACTCCGCCAAACTCCGGTCGAGTTCGAGCGCCATGCCGCGCATTTGCGGAGAGTCGGGGCCAACCTGGTGGCCGAGAATATCGTTGGCCGAGAGGCTGATTACCAGCAGGTCCGTCGCCGCGCCCGCGCCCAGCTTCTCGTACAAAACCAGTTCCTTGGCAAATTCCAGTTGGTAATCGTTGGCGAAGGGAGTGGAGCCGACGACCTCGTAGAAGCCGGCAGGCGTGCCGTCTCTGCCGGTTCGCGGCGCGGTCGAGCCGAGGATGTTTCCGTCGCTGTCTTTCCATTCGCGGTTCCAGAATTTCTGCGCGCGATGGCTGGTGTTGAAATTGCGCACCCAGTCGGGAAGATCCGGACGGTAGTACGTGGAGGTGATCCAGTCGCCGCTCTTGGGATCGATCCAGTAGGCGGCGTCTCCGGAAAACCCCGCGGACAAGACGGCCGCACGATCTTTCAGCGAGACGGCGAATACTCGGGATTTGCCGCCCGTGGCCAGTTTCAACTCGTCCCCGAGCGTATCGCTCAAGAGGTTGTGTGGCGATGCGCCGGGGCCAGTGTTGCTGCTGCCGACCAGTTTTGTGGTGTCGTCTTCCACCGACGTTACGCGCTTCTTTTTCCGCGGGTCCCACCATTCGTTCGCAATGATGCCGTGTCCGCTGGTGTAGCTGCCGGTGAAAAGGGTGGAGTGTCCGGGGGCGGTGCGGGTGTTGGCGTAGTCGTAGTTGCAGGCGGTGAAATAGGCGCCACGATCGAGAAACACGCGGAAACCCCCGTCGCCGAACTGGTCGCGATAGCGTTCGAGGTAGTCGCCGCGGAACTGGTCGATGACGATGACGACCACGAGCTTGGGGCGGGCGTTGTAAGCGGACGCGAATGCGGCGGGCGTCAACAAAAGGGGGATCGAGCCGAGCAATACCAGCACCACGCACAGGGAACGGGGGACTTTCATCGCGGCTAGTTTACAGCAGAAAAGAAATTAACCGCAGAGGGCGCAGAGAGCGCTAAGGTTTTCCGCCTTTTCTTCTCTGCGTCCTCCGCGTCCTCTGCGGTTCAAGACTTTGCCGTCCACGTGCACGGAATCGCGTTTTTCAGCTAAAGTTAATGCAGAATGCTCGATCTGAATTTTGTTCGTGACAACCTCGCGCTGGTGGAAGAAAAACTGCGGCAGCGCGGAATGAATCCGGCGGAAGTTTTGAAAGACTTCGTCGCCATCGATGGCGAGCGCCGGCAGGCCATCACGGCGGCGGAAACGCTGCAGGCGCGGAAAAACACGTTGGTCCCGGAATTTCAGCACCTCAAGCTTGAAGAGAAGCGGCTCAAGAGCGAAAACCTCGACACGACGGCGAATGACCAGATGCGAGCCGGGAACCTCGCTGAACAGGATGAACTCAAAAGGAAGATTCAATCCGCGAACAAGTTAGCTGAGGAACTGAATGCGAAGCTGAAGGAGATTCTTGACGGTATTCCGAACCTTCCCCACGCCAGCGTGCCCGTGGGGACGAGCGCTGAAGATAACGTGGAAGCACGCCGCTGGGGCACGCCGCCGCAGTTCGATTTCAAGCCCAAGCCGCACTGGGAACTGGGCGAAGCGCTCGGTGTGCTCGACCTGGAGCGTGCCGCCAAGTTATCGGGCGCTCGCTTCGCCGTGTACTGGGCGCTGGGTGCGCGATTGGAGCGGGCCCTCGCCAACTTCATGCTCGATCTGCACACGCGAGAGCAAGGATACACCGAGGTGCTTCCGCCGTATTTGGTGAATTCCGATTCCATGTATGGGACGGGGCAACTCCCGAAGTTCGAGCAGGATTTGTTCAAAGTCGGTACCGGTTTATTTGGGGACAAGTTTGACAAGGATCCGCACCACACTCCAATCAAAGGCGAGTTGGCTTGCAGGGAAGGCACAAATGACATTTCCGAAGTAGTGGTAGTCAACCGTGATACCCGCACCGCAGACATCAAGTCAATTGCATTCGAGCATGTTAAGGAGAAGGTTCCCTGGCACGAGCTTTGGTATGAGCGCAAACTCTGGCTGATTCCAACGGCCGAAGTGCCGGTGACGAATCTCTATCGAGACGAAGTGCTGGACGGGGCGCGTTTGCCGGTGAGCCTCACCGCGTACACTCCCTGTTTTCGCAGCGAAGCTGGATCGTACGGAAAGGATGTGCGCGGAATTATCCGGCAGCACCAGTTTCAGAAAGTGGAGCTGGTGAAGTTCTCGCGTCCGGAGACTTCGTACGACGAACTGGAGAAGCTGACCCACGATGCCGAGACTGTGTTGCAGAAACTCGGCCTGCACTACCGCGTGGTCACGCTGTGCACCGCCGATATGGGATTCTCTGCGGCCAAGACTTATGACATTGAAGTCTGGCTGCCCGGACAAAATCTGTTCCGCGAGATTTCCTCGTGCTCGAACTTCGAAACTTTTCAGGCACGGCGGGCGAATATCCGTTACCGTCCCGAGGGAAAGAGCAAGACGGAATTTCTGCACACGTTGAATGGCAGCGCCTTAGCGGTCGGACGCACATGGGTTGCCATTCTGGAAAATTATCAGCAAGCCGACGGCAGCGTGCGCATCCCGGAGGCGCTGCAGCCGTATATGGGCACCGACTGCATCCCGGCCCGCGTTCCGGCAAAGACTCCGGCAAAGACAAGGAGCGCATGAACAGCTTGCGGAAAAACTCGGGTTTTGATTTTGTTTTGAAGGGGCGCGGCTTCAGCCGCGCCGTAAGTGCCGCAAAATTAATGGCGGCTTTAGCCGCTGAGGTCAGCCGTGGCCTTGTGCCCGCGCGGCTGGCTCGATTTGCCATCACATGAATTCCCAAATACACTGGCAGCAACCCGAAACAGCCTCGACGGCGCTAGAAAGCGCCGTCTCTCCCATGGGCGCGATCTGGCGCACAATCCGCGGATACATTCTTTGGTCGTATGAGCGGGGCAGCCTGCACTACGACATCATGGTTACGCTGATTCTCCTCTTTGTTTTTGTCTCGCCGCACTTCATCAACTTCAAGGACAAACCGGTCGAGCGCAATCCGCATCTTACCGGCGTAGTTGTGATTCCCGGCGAGAAGGGCGGGTTCATCTATCAGATCCAGGCCTCGGCCGTGAATAGCACTGAGGGCGCGGACGTTCGCCGGCAATTGGAGCAGATCATCGAACCCATCTCCGGCGCGGTCAGCATTACAAAGTACGAGACGCTCAAGGACGCCTCCGGACACACGCAGAGTTACAAAGTATGGGTCGAAAAAGAGTAGCGCTGGTCTCATAAGAGCAAGGTTTCGAAGTTTCAAGGTTTCAAAGTTTCATGGGTCATCAATGAGAGCTGTGCTCAGGACCGTTGTGCTCAGGACCGTGGCGATCGGCGGGCTGTTGGCGGCAGCCGCGTGGCCGCAGAGCGATTCCGCCGGGCTTGAACGCGTTCTCTCCCGGATGGATGCCGCCGCCCGAAATTTCCGAACCACCGAGGCGAGTGTCGTCTGGGACCAATACCAGAAGGTCATCAACGAGAGCGAGACGGAGAAGGGCAAGATTTATTTCCGGCGCGAAGGCGGCGAAATACAGATGGCTGCCGACTTCGTCGAACCCGATAAAAAGTATGTCATCTACAGTGGCGGCAAGGTGCAGGTGTACCAGCCCAAAATCGATCAGGTCAACGAATACAATCCGGGCAAGAATCGCAGCGACCTCGAGAGTTTTCTGGTGCTCGGCTTCGGCGGCAGCGGGCACGATCTGCTCAAGTCTTACGAAGTGAAGTTTCTGGGATCGGAGAACGTCAACGGCGTCGCAGCCGAGAAGCTGGAGTTGACTCCGAAGTCCGCCCGTTTGCGAAACAATATCGCGCGCATCCTGCTCTGGATCGACCCCGCCCGGGGAGTTTCGGTGCAGCAGCAGTTCTTTGAGCCGGGCGGCGACTACCGCCTGGCGAAGTATTCCGGGATCCAGATCAATCAAAAGCTTCCGGAGAACGCCTTTAAGCTGAAGACCACCGGGAAAACCCGGTTCATCTCGCCACAAGGATAGGAGTCGTGGTGAAGTGGGTCGGGAACCCTGCGCGAGCGAAACTATTCATGAATTGTCATCCCGAACGAAGTGAGGGATCTGCAGTTCGCCGCAAAATGCAGATCCCTCACTTCGTTCGGGATGACAAAGTCTAGCGAATTGGGCTAAAGAGCGGGGTCTAGCTTTCGCCACGGGTTGATAGGCTTTCCCTGCAAGCTCAGGCGAAATCGGACCCAACAGAAACAAGCTGAAAAAGACCGGCTGCCACTATATACTGCACGAGAACTTCCGAAAGTTGAGTTTCCATGGCCAGAGTGTTCACCATCCCCGTTCCTCCAGACTTGTCGCGCAAAAAGCGTGAGCGCACCGCCGACCCCCGCTACGTGGACGGCCAGAAGATGCTGGTGGAAGCGATGAAATATCTGGCAAAGGCCGATCCGGTAAATAATCGCGGGGCCATCGAGCTGCTCTCCGAACACGTCCGCACCCGTTTCCGCATGACCGACTCGCCGCTGAGCTAAGTCGCTTGCGACTCCTGCCACTGAAAGCCCAACTGCACATCTACAAAAAAGGGCGAGATTGCTCCCGCCCTTGTGGTCGTGTTTTCACGGAACTCGCAGCGCCTAGAATTCGTACCGCAGCGCGAACTGCATGACACGCGGGTTCGTCAGCAGACCACTGTATGTTCCGAACGACGGTCCTGCGTCGAGACCGTTGGAGATCGACTGAACGTCGAATCGCTTCAGGTTGACGACGTTGAAAACTTCCCACCGAAACTGGACTCGATTCGATTCGGCGTAGGGCATCTTCCATGATTTCGTCAAACCCATGTCGAGGCCAGCGTAGCCAGGGCCGCGGACGCAATTCCGAGTTCCCGTCTCGCCCGGATAGTCGTTGCGGAAAGCGCCAATGCCCGTGGGGCCCGTTGGATCGCGGAACAGGTTGACCGAGCCATCGGGCTGTTTGTAGGTTCCAGACACAACACGCCCGATCTTGGTTGCGGATCCCTCCAGTTGCCAGTTCGTGGGCCAAGTCGCTCCGTTGTCGATTCTGACGGGGAAGCCGCTTGTCCAGCGCGCCAGGCCAGAAAGCTGCCAGCCGCCGATCACGGCCTCCGTTACACCGTGGGCAGTGGAAGCGAGCGCTTTGCCGTGTCCAACCGGCAAGTCGGCAATCCAATTGAGGTTGAACTGCTGGGTGGTGTCGAAGTCCGAGACGGCGCGATTCTGGTTGGGGCTCCAGGAGTTGATGATCTGACCTACGAGGCCACCCCACGGAGCAATGCGTTCGGCGTCCGACTGGAGATCGATCGACTTGGAATAGGTGTAGTTGAAGTCGAACTGTACCCCATGAGACATGCGCTTGCGCAAGCTGACCTGCAGGGCGTTGTAGTTCGCATTGCCGATTGAGCGCCAGGCGTAGAGCGAATGGAACTGACTGTTGAAGAAAGTGTTGGGGCCCTGAACAAAGGGATAGTACGCACCCGATGTTCCGAGGATGCCGGCATTCCCCGAGAAATCCGCCCCGTAAAAGTCAATTACGGCCAGTGAGGTCGTGTCGTTCGTGGGGAAGCAAGAGTACAGATCATAGACTGCCTGGAGTGGGCTGCTGGTTGCTCCGCCACTGCAGAACAACTGGTACTGATCGCCTGTGTTCAAGGGAGTGATCATGTTCTGCCAATAAGCGGCCGTGGGACCGACGAGGTCTGGGGTCACGGAGGAGGTCGGTGTTTTCGCCGTGTACAGTTCCGCGATGCGGCGGGCAGCCTGGAAATAGGAAACGCCTGATTTCTTGTCGACCAGGTTCAGAGGCATCGCCAAATCTTCCTGGACCAGGAGGCGGCGCGACATGCGCCCCACGTAGGACACTTCCAGACTCATGTTCTTTGGCAGTTCGCGGCCGATGGAAAAGTCGAAGGTGTAGGAGTAAGGAGTCTTGATCGAGTCGTCGAGACCCCAGTAAATCCCCAACCCGGTACCGGAGGGCGGTGGAGTGTAAGGCAGGCCGCCTGGGGGCGCCGGTGGAAACACCAGGACTCTATTGTTGTCGTATTGCGGAATGGTGTTCAGTCCGGTGAGGCGTGGCGCGGACTGCGCCGAGGGAACAATCGAGTTGCTTATTTGCGTGGAAAGCCCGAAGGCCCCATAGCGGTCGAAACTGCTGAGGAGACCGGAGCCGATGCGGTCAAAAACGATCCCCGCGCCAGCGCGGATGACAGTTTTATCGCCTTCACCAACCAGGCGCTTGAGCCAACCGTCACTGTGAGGTGAATAGGCGAATGAAATGCGGGGAGCAAAATTATGGGTATCCCAGCTGTAGTATCCCTTCTTGTTGTTGGCTGCGCCGGCCAGATTGAAGCTCACGACCGGATCGGCCTCGGAGCCAATTCCATTCAGCATGTTGGCGCCGCGTTGTTTAAACCACTGGCCGAGGCTGATGTTGGGCGCCACCTCTGTGCCGCTGGTTTCCCATGGCGGAGAAAACAATGACCAGCGGAGTCCGTAGTTGATGGTGAGGTTGGGTTTGATCTTGTAGGAATCCTGCACATAGAACTCATATTCGTCTGCTCCGAAACGACGTTTCACCGGGGCGCCCTCGGCGAGCCGGTTGCCGCTCTTGTCGTAGTTGTACGCTGCGTCCAGCTGCGTCACAAGACCCAGCATCGCAATGACCGGGTAGTTGTACTGAACGTTGAAATTGGAATTGACCTGCGGATAGCCGTTGAAACCAGGATCCAGCGGGCTTTGTGTGTTCGCGATTCCGCCGGTATCTAAAGCCGAGGAATTCGTCCAGCCGTCAGGGAATGAGACCAGGTAGTTCGAGCGCGGGTTCCTGATAAAGCGAATATTCGTTCCGAACTGAATGGTGTGTTTGCCCTTGACCCAGGTAAGGTCGTCCACCAGGTTCTGTACAGGCGCCTGAAAGACACGGCTGCGTTCCACGGCCAAGCTGGAGTTGTTGGGTGTGCTGTCGTCGTTCAACCCACGGAAATAGATAAAAGGCTGCGTGTCGTTGTTTCCGATAACGCCGTAGCTTTGCCGCGTGTACCCCCAGTGAAAATTGTTGATCAGCGTGGGACGCAACGTAGCCATGTAGCCGACGGTAAATCCTTTGCTGAAGTCCTCAAATGTGCGAAGGGCTGCTGTCCCGGGCAGATACGGCACATCCTTCTGATTGTCGTTCCTGAGCGCGCCGCGCCAGAAGATGCTGTGACTGCCATTCTGGTTCAGCTTGTAGTCCAGGCGGGCAATGTACCAATTCTTGTTGATCGGAGTCGGCCCGCGGAATCTGTATCCAACGAAGTTGTGTTGATCGCCTTGGGACAAGTCATTGGCGTGCGGGAACGTATTGAAATACTGAATGACGATCGAGTTGGGACCGACGCCTGCCGGATCCATGCCAGCCAATTGTGAGGGGGTGAGTCCGTAGAACCCGGCGGGTACGGTGTGACTGCTGTTGTAGCCCTGAATTGGCCCGCCCGGACACTGCGTGGCGTCCTGGCACTCGTACAACATTACGCCGTCTCGCAAGGAATCGCTGGGAACCATGCGCAAGACGCTGTTCTCTTCCCGCTGACGATATCCCTCGTAGTTGGTGAAGAAAAAGAGGCGATTTTTTATCACCGGGCCGCCGAACGAAGCGCCGAAAATGTTGCGAATGAGTTTGAGAGGTGTGTTCGACTGCCCGCTCCGCAGCTCTGCGGCCTTCACGAAATAGTCATTGGCGCTGGTAATTGTGTTGCGGTGGTACTCGTAAAGAGAGCCGTGGAAGTCGTTGGTGCCGCTCTTGGTTACGAGCGAGACCTGCGCACCAGAGGATCGTCCCTGGTCCGCATTGTAGCTGGTCGTCGTCACCCGGAATTCCTGAATAGAATCCAGGGTCACCGGCAGGACGGAAGTGAAGGCCGACCCATTCACCTGGTCATTGCTGTCGGTGCCATCCAGTGTGACGTTGCTCTGATCGCTGCGAGCGCCGTTGACCGCGCCGCTGCGTGTATCAACATCTTTGTCGATGTCTGTCCGGTTGCCGGTGTAAGTCACGCCCGCCTGCAGCGTCAGCAGATCCGGGACATTCCGGCCCTCCAGCGGCAGTTCCTTCACCTGATGTTCATTGAAGGCATTGCCGATGGAGGCGTCGGCTGTGTTCACGATGCTTCCCTCGGCGGAGACTTCGATGGTTTCAGAAACCGCTCCGACCTGCAGGGTTACGTTCAGGGTTGCGGGCGTGTTGACCAGGAGTTCGACATTGGTCTGCACCGACTTGCGGAAGCCGGCCGCTTCGATGGTCAGAGTGTAGGTTGCAGGTGTCAGCTGCAAAAATTCGTACGCACCGGCCGGACTGGTGGTTGTTGACCGCTCAAAGCCACGTTGCGGATTCGAGAGGGTCACTTTCGCGCCGGCGATCATGGCAGCACTCTTGTCGGTTACAGTTCCGCGCACTGACGTGGTCGAGGTCTGAGCAGTCACGCCCACCGACAGGGCCAGAAGGAAGGAGAGAAGAAAGGCAGACATCACGGGGAAGCGCATTTTGGGCCTCCTGAAAAGGCTATCGTTTAGGATTCGCGGCCTGTGTTGCAAACAAAACCTTGTGCCGGAATTGGGCCGTTATTATTCTCCGCCCAACAAGCCAGTATGACAATGACTGAAAACACTAGCAGCTTGGATAAGATTTTCTGATCCCGATTTTGGAAAGGACTTATGAAGTCTTGTAGGTCGGGCGACGCACTCGCTGCAAATCGGCCAGCACTCGGGAAGCGAAGAGTATGACTGCGGGATAGCATTCCAGCGTGTAGCGCGGTTCCGGATTTTCCAGCGTTCCCAGAAATGCCGAGCGCAGCAGCAGGAAGCCGACAAACAATCCGGCCCAGCGAATTCCTGACGGCCTGCGAATGAGCGCCAACAGCGCTGCCGCCGCGTAAGCCAGATTCAGCAATCCGAACCCTACAGCGATGAACGACTGCTTCGCGTCGTCATTGAATTCCCACCAGCGCACGTCGGGAGGAAGGATTTCGGTGCGCGGGCGCAGCCACATGTCTGCGACGCGCACGACGGGCAGCACAACGTAGTAGCGAATGGGATGGGCGCGAATGCGATCCGCGGCTAGCTTGCCAAAGCGCGCATCCAGTTCCGGCGTCATGTCCTGCGACTCGTTGTAGTCCGCGATGACGGCGAGCGTTGCCTCCCTTTCAGCCGGGTTATCGAGGGCGCGCGACGGCAGCTTCTCCGGGTCAATCTTGCCGCCAGGAACGTTCCAGTAGATCTCTTCCACCGACACGTAGTCGACGATCCAGGTTTTGACCCAGCGGTTGAAACCTCGGAGGACGAGTTCATCCGTGTCGTTGGCGTAACGCGGCGCCAGCGGCTGGAAATGATGGAGCGTCCGAAAATTACGAATCGTCCAGGGAGCGAGCGGCGCCAGGGCAAATACCACGACGATGATTCCAGCGACTAGAACATCGGCCAGGTTCTTCTTGCCGACGCGATGCTTGGCGGAGAGATCCTTCCACACCAAAGCCGTCAGATAAAGAGCGACCGCTGCCAGCAGAATGCCGCCATCCGGACGCAGCAGGATGCAGGCCGCGATCGCCGCGCCGGTCGCGGCCCAGAGCTTGCAGCAAGCCTGGTCGAGGGCGCCCATCTTTACGCGACCCATGGCTCGAGCGTCATGCATCCGATTCAGAGCGGCAACCGCGCAATCGAGAGCGAGCGCTGTAAAGAAGATCTCCAAAGTTTCGGTGAGCTCAGCGGCGGCATAGTTTGCCAGGAATGGACAGAGCGCCGCCAGGACAAAAGCGATTCTCGCCGCGCGCTCGGAAACCGCCCGGCGGGCAAGGTCGGCAACCATCAGGCAGGTAGCCAGGCCCACCAGAATCTGCGTCAGCAGGACTGCTCTGAAGTTGCCCGCTCCAAACAGCCAGAAAATCCCAGCCAGAAAAGCAGGATACCCTGGCAGGCGCGCGTCGGTCGGCAAGATAATCTGTTTCTCCGGGTGGCCGCCCTGCGTCTGGCCGTAGATACCGTGCTGCAGCCAGTTGGTGGCGAGGTCGGCGTAGATGCGCGAGTCATCCGTGACCGCCGGGAAATAGACGAAGAAAAATAGTCGCAATGCCAGGGTGGCCAGTGTGGCCCCAAGAAATAAACTGCGATGTTCGCGGATCAGGGTGAGCACGTTGGGAATATATCGCGAATCGCGCGATTTTCAGCGTCGCGTAACGGAACCGTTTGACCCCCTGCCGCACTCACCTTAGGATGAAGACACCACTACGCGATGGCCAAACAGGTTTTTTACGATCCCTTGCAAGCGCGCTGGAAGCGGATTCGCCGTGTTTTCGACGCGGTCGCCCTGGCTTTTTCCCTACTGGTGATCTTTTTCATCTATAGCGCTCTGCGCAGCGAGCCTCTGCCCGATCTTTCCTGGCTGTCTGAAAAGAAGCCTTACCACGCTCTGAAAGAAAACGAAAAGACGAAAGCGCGCGAGAAACGCCGCCTGGCCACTCTGGCCCGCGCCGGACACCGCCGCCAACCCCGCAAAGCTCCTTCCCAACTCACGCTGAACTCCGAGCAAGGGGTGCGCGCCGCATTCTACGTTTCCTGGGACGCGGCCAGCTTTTCTTCCTTGCGCGAGTATGCCCGCCAGATCGACTTGCTCTTCCCGACCTGGCTGCAGGTGCTCAGTCCCGACGGCCATCTGCAAGCCGTGGATCCGGAAACGAACACCATGTTTGACGTGGTTCAGGGGCAGACGGTCCATGCCATCGACGCCAAGGTAATGCAGTTTCTGAAGGCGGAAAACACCGACATGGAAGTGTTTCCGGTGGTGCAGAACTTTGACGGCACCGACTTTGTTCCGGGCATCGGTGATTTCCTGAACAATCCAGAAGCCCGCGCCAGGTTCCGACGCGAGATCGGGCTTTTTCTTGCCTCCGATCACTATCGCGGTCTGATGGTCGATTTCGAATCCTTCCCAAAGAAAGCGCAACCCGGATACGTAGCTCTGCTGAACGAACTCTCCTCTGACCTGCACGCCAAGGGGATGAAGCTCTACGTCAGCGTCCAGGTGCGCAACGAGGATTACAACTACAAAGCCATTGCGGCCGCCGTGGATGGCGTCGTCATCATGAACTACGACGAGCACTTTCCCGGCGGGACCCCTGGCCCCGTTGCTTCGCAGGAATGGTTCCTGGGCAACCTTGAGTCTGCCGTCAAGGAGATTCCGAAAGAGAAGCTCATCTGCGCCATCGGTAACTACGGATACGACTGGGTCGAGCGGCCAAAAACAAAGAAAGGCAAGCTGCCACCGGGAGAGGCCGACAAGAGCGTTTCTGTGCAGGAAGCCTGGATCGGGTCGCGCGATTCCGAAGAAGACGTTGATTTTGACGGCGACGCGCTCAACCCGCACTTCAGCTACCGCGACGACGATAACTTCCGCCACGATGTCTGGTTTCTGGATGCGGTGACTGCCCTGAACCAGATGCGTGCCGCCCAGACGCTCGGCATCCAGACTTTCGCCTTGTGGAGACTGGGCGCGGAAGACCGCTCCCTGTGGCGCGTGTGGGATGTGCCCGGAGAAGCCAATGCATCCGATCGATTGAAAGACGTCCCTCCCGGCCAGGACGTTGACATGGAGGGTAACGGCGAGATCCTGCACATCGAGGCGCGGCCTACCAACGGCGAGCGCGATCTGACCCTGGACAAGCAGACCGGACTCATCGACGGGGAAGCCTTCAAGAGTCTGCCCGAGCCCTATCGCGTGGCGCGTTATGGCGCCAGCAAGAACCAACTCGCCATGACCTTCGACGACGGTCCCGATCCGGAGTGGACCCCAAAAATTCTCGATGTCCTCAAACGCGAGCATGTGCCGGGAACATTCTTCCTGATTGGAATCCAGGTTGAGAAGTTCAGCAGTTTGGCCCAGCGCATTTACCGGGAAGGTCATGAAATCGGGAACCATACCTTTACTCATCCCGATATCAGCTCGATTGGCTCCGGCTACATGAAGGTGGAGCTGAATCTGACCGAGCGCTTGTTCGCCAGCCGCCTGGGCATTCGCACCATGCTGTTCCGTCCACCGTACTCCGTCGATGCGGAGCCCGACACCGAAGACGAGGTGCGGCCGCTCGAACTCACACAAAGCATGGGCTACATCACCATCGGCAACAAGATCGACACCAAGGACTGGAGCGACGAGCCACGGCTCACGCCGCAACAAATCGCCGCTGAAGTGCTCGACCACCTGCCACCCTGCCAACCGAACGATCAACAGAGGTGCGGCAACATCATTCTCATGCACGATGGCGGCGGCAACCGTGAAAGAACCGTGCTGGCGCTCCCGCTGATTATCGACGGCGCCCGCGCCCGCGGATTTCAATTCATCCCCGTGTACCAGTTGATGGGTAAAACGAAAGCGGATGTCATGCCGCCGCTCCCGGCCAATGAGTATTGGTCCGCTCGGCTGAATTGGATCGGCTTCTGGCTCTTCAGTGCGACCATGGCGGCCATCACGGCTATCTTCTTCCTGGGTGACATCCTGATGACCGGGCGTCTGATTTCCGTCGGCGTCCTCGCCATCTATGACCGTCTGCGCTCGCATGTGTATGGAACGCCCGCGCAGATCGCGGCCTACCGGCCCCGGGTCGCGGTGCTCATTCCCGCTTATAACGAAGAGAAGGTCGTCGAACGCACCATCCAGGGCGCGCTCGACTCCGACTATCCCAATCTGCGCGTGATCGTCATCGACGACGGTTCCAAGGATCGTACATTGGAAATCGTCCGCCGCGCGTTTGCCGCCGAAGAAGCCGCCGGCCGGGTAGTGATTCTCACCAAGCCCAACGGCGGCAAGGCTGAGGCGCTTAACTTTGGACTCGAGCACATCGGCGATGCGGAACTCTTCGTCGGCATCGACGCCGATACCATCATCGCTCCCGATGCCATCGCGCGGCTCGTGCCCCACTTCCTCAATCCGAAAGTTGCCGCCGTGGCCGGCAATGCCAAAGTTGGCAACCGCGTAAATCTCTGGACGCGTTGGCAGGCGCTCGAATACATCACCAGCCAGAATTTCGAGCGGCGCGCGCTCAATACCATGGGCGCGGTAAGCGTGGTGCCGGGCGCGATCGGCGCCTGGCGTGTCGAGGCGGTTCGCGAAGCCGGTGGCTACCACGTGGACACCGTCGCCGAAGACGCGGATCTAACCATGGCGCTGCTGCGCAACGGTCATCGCGTGGAATACGAAGACATGGCGCTGGCATTCACCGAGGCTCCAACCAGTGCCAATGCGCTCATGCGGCAGCGCTTCCGCTGGTCGTTCGGAATTCTGCAGGCCGTCTTTAAGCATCGCGGCGTTTTCGCGCGCAAAGGCGCTTTGGGATTCGTCGCACTTCCCAACATTCTCATCTTCCAGATTCTGCTGCCGCTGGTCTCGCCCTTCATTGACCTGATGTTTGTGGTCGGAGTGATCTGGTATTTCGTCCAGAAATACTTTCATCCTGAGTCCAACGATCCGGCCAGCTTCCACCGGCTGCTGATCTTCTTCGTCGCGTTCCTGGTGATTGATTTCGTCGCCTCGGCAATTGCCTTCGCCTTGGAGCGTCGCCGGCCCGAAGCTCGCGAAGACGCTTGGCTGCTCAGCCAGGTGTGGTTGCAGCGCTTTGCCTATCGCCAGGTATTTTCGCTGGTTCTGTTCCGGACCTTGAAGCGTGCCATCCAGGGCCGCCCCTTCGCCTGGGACAAACTGGATCGCACCGCCGCCGTCAACTACGTTCCCGCCGAGCGCAGGGACTCAGTCAAAGTCTAGGCCGGATCCAGCGTTGCTGTAGCCCGCTCGTGTAGGGACGGCCGCCCCCGGCCGTCCACGCCGAGCGAAGCTCGGCAGCTGCCTGCGGTCACAGCAACTCTGGATTCGCTATAAAGTCTCAAGATTGTGACAAGTGTGGTGGTGCGCGCGCTTGCCCGCCAAGGCATGCAGCACCAGCACGGGTGGGCTGCTGAAAAGCTTGGGGTCGCATCCAGGGCATCACTTCAGCGATGCCGAAAGCCCTTCGAAATCAGACGCCTGGGCATCGAATACCGACTTTTTCCGCAGCTTGCCAGCGCCAGGGCCAGGTCAAAAGTGCGGCACTATGCTCTCGTTGGGCCAGGTCCGCCGGCTGGGCTTGGGGAGTACCTAGTTCCTACTGGTATTACTTCGGTAATCGGGGCTTCTTTTGCGGTATTTTCCGTGATATAACGCCGATAGCTGCTCGTCAGGCTTTGGGCTGGGAATCCCGTGGTTTTCTGGCTTGGTCTTCTGCCTTTGGATTGAAGCGCAGAGCGAGGGCAGAGGAGGCGTCGTGTCCGAAGCGCGTACCGGGAAAAGGTTTCCGCTGCAATTGCCGATTAAGATACATAAGGAAGATACCGCCGGTGACACCAGCGGCATGACCGGCAATCTGAGCGCCGCCGGCGTGTACATCCGCGCCGACGCTGCGCTTGAGGTCGGCTCACCAGTAGAATTTGAGATCACCTTGCCGCCGGAAGTAACCGGGGGCAAGGAGGATGTTGTGATTCAGTGCCGCGGCCGCGTGGTGCGGACCGATGAGCCCAATGCCAGCGCCGAGTCCGGGGAGAGCCGGGGCGTCGCTTGCGTAATCGATTCTTACGAATTCGTTCGCAACAGTTAACCGGGAGCGCGATCCATGCTGAAACTTATTTTGGCCGACAATCAGGCGATTTTTCGCGCTGGCATCGCCAAGGTGCTGGCCGTTGAAGACGAAATGCGCATTGTGGCCCAGGCGCAAACTGCCGAGCAAATGTTCATGGCGCTCGACAAGTTTCGCGCCGCCGTGCTGATCATTGCCGGAGGTTTCCACTCCGATTTCAATTCCGTCCTCTCGGCTGCCAACAAGAACAAGACCCGCGTGGTCGTCCTCGCCGACACGGGCGAGAGCGCGCAGCGCTACATGGCGGCGGGCGCCCATGGCGTCGTGTATCGCAACGTTACCAGCCCTGCGCTAGTGGACTGTGTGCGCAAGATCGCGCGTGGTGAAAACTGGGTGCAGGACGTGGCGGTGCCGAGCGAGCTGACCGAGAACGATATGGTCGGGCTGCGCGTCCGTGACCGGTTGACGGCCAAGGAACTGCGCATCGTGGC